>Ga0118677_10007177_pt2 | contig 18143 bp, 16 predicted proteins | sample AliMusrvi5mmetaG_FD_86154 | JGI IMG/M metagenome (GOLD analysis project Ga0118677, IMG submission 86154) | reverse complement strand
GAGCAGTTGTCTCAACTGGATCTTGCCTACGCCCCACCATATTCTTCCGCCATGGACAACCTCATCGTGGCAGCCGATATACTGAAAAACAAACTGGCCAGCCATGCAAGAGGAATTTCACCACACGAAGTGAAGCGTAAATTTGATGAAGGAGACGACTTCATATTACTCGACGTACGCTCACCGGCAGAACATGCAAAAATCGGTATTGAGGGAGCAAAGCTGATTCCATTGGGCATGCTGCGCGAAAAACTGGACGAGCTTCCAAGAGACAAGGAAATAATCGCCTTCTGCAAAATAAGTCTTCGCGGATATGAAGCCCAGAAAATACTTGATGCAGCCTGCTTCGAGAACGCAAATTCATGGATGGCGGTATTCTTGCCTGGCCCTACCCGCTCAGATATTCGAAAATATGATCGCCGACAGTGTGCAAAACTGCTTGTTTAAGAATGAGTAACGTGCCGAAATGCCCAGAATCTTCCATGATCTATTCGGTCGTCAATCGCTTTGGCGGCTCTTCTGCCACTTTCTACGACAACTTCAGTGCTCCAGACCTGCGCTTGAGTTTTCGAGTGGGCCCCGACTTGAATCAGATTTGAAATCGAAGTGTTCTGGACGGGCAGAAAGGCCAGGGTATTAGTTGAATTTACGCATTTCGGTTGAAGAGATGTAATTTCTGCGGGGTAAAATTTCCACTCACGCCATACTTCGATTTTAATAATGGGGAATTACTTTTCCATCATTTGCTTCTTTAATTAATTCAAGTGGGGTATCTCCTTAGCTCCAGTCACCCCTATATGTTGCGGTTATGGCGGCTTGGGCCTCGAATCCCCTTGATAATATCCTTGTATGGCGCAGGTTCTACGCCGATGGCGTTTTGCAACAGCCTATAGAAAAGATTACCGCGACTGCGCGATGTACGACGGTTGAACCGGAAAGTGAACTCGTCGAGATAACCATCCAGATGCTCTGGGCTAACTGCACCCTGATGGGTGCCAAGAATCCACCGTTTCAGGAGTGACCCACGCGATGAACACGGGGAAGCAATTTGTTAGCCGACTCTTTGGACCCATTGAGAACAGTAACCTCGTGTGTGTATCCCTTTTCTTTCAATCTGGAATATCCCGACCATCCATCGGTATGGATCACGCTACCTGGCTCTACTGTAGATCCCACGAACGACACGAGACTCTCCGTCGAGGCATCTGGAATACGACGCATCCGAATCCGACCGATGCCATTTCCATTTTCTTGTGCGGCAATGACGACAAGTGCTTTCTTGAACGTTTCCCTTCCGCGGACGCCTTCCTCCAGGCCCCCGAGGTAGGTCTCGTCAACTTCTATGCGCCCACTGAGTCGCTCTCGTCCGGGACGAACCATTGCTCGCTGAATTTTGTGAAGCCATGTCCAGGCCGTTTCGTAGCTTCCAAGGCCAAGAATTCGCTGCAATCCGAGGGCGCTGGCACCGTTCTTTTGTGCCACCACCCACCAAATAGCTCGGAACCAAGTTGGCAGCGGAGTACGTGCGCGTTCAAAGATTGTACCCGCTGTCACCGACACCTGCATTCCACACGAGGCGCACATGAACAACCCACGCTCAGTTGGCCATGCAGTCGCTCCGTCGCAACTCGGGCATCGGAAGCCGTCGGGCCAGCGTAGTCCGAATAAATACAGCCGACATGCTTCCTCCGTAGAGAAGCGGGCTTCAAGTTCTGTCAACGTTCGAGGATAGTCTGTCATGACCACGAACACTATATCTTGTGGGCACTTGAGTCAAGGAGATACCCCACTTAATTCATTCAGCGCGCCGCCGCTCATAATCTGTGCTGTTTGTGACTCAAGTGAGTTTCGGGAATACTGATGCCACATATTGGCACGACAGGTTGAAGTCACTTTTTGTGACATATTTTCAGATGGTATAAAATTCAGGGCACAGTTAAGGCACAGACTTGACTAAAACAGTATGGAATTGCTTTATTGGGGGGAGGAAGCGTGCTATAGTAATTACCCCAAAGGCACATAAAATAAGGGCCAGGTACTTGACCTGGCCCGTGTATTTTTTGGAGCGGGAAACGGGATTCGAACCCGCGACTTCAACCTTGGCAAGGCTGCCTGCTCCTGCTCCATAAAGAGTTCCAGCGGCGGTCGGCCGGTGGTGTCATGGCGGTGCATATCGCTTTTTTCCTTAAGCCACCACCGGGCGCAGGCACGCAGATCTTCCAGATCCTGAAACTCACGGCCACACAAGAGATTCCCCTCTACATACTGAAAGGGGCGCTCGATTTTTCCTTTCGTTTCCGGTCTGGCCCGCTGGCATATTATCGGGCGGCAATGGTAGTGGGTAATGAAGGCGGAGAAGGCCGGATTCAAGAGTGGTCTCCCCGCTTCCCAGCGCAGAACTACGGTCTTTTCGCTATCGTAGAGGCACTGGGCGGGAACGCCGCCAAAGTAGGTAAACGCGTCAGCATGGCGGCGGATCAGGGTGAAGAAATCCCGTCTGGGGGTGAAGTCGATAAATTGCCGCCGGGAGAATCCGAGAATGTAGGAGAAACACTGCACCTCTGCTGTGCCGGTTCTCAGGAACTTTATCCGGTACGGGCTCCAGTCCATCTGCCCCTGAATGCCCGGGTCTGTCTCAAACCGAACTATCGGCATCTGCTTGGGGCCAGGGCGCAGAGTGCGGAGTCGATCCCGCAGGATGCTGACGCCGCCATCATAACCGGATAAACTCAGCTCCTCAAAGAGCCTCTCGCCGGTAATCTTTGGATATTTCTCCAGAAGGAGTTTTATATCTTTTTCGAAGGGATCAAGCTTGCTGGGTCTTTTAGCAGAACATGCCGGGCGATTCGGTTGCACAATGTCATGTCCCTCGTCCCGACATGATTCGTGCTTTCTCAGTATCCGCCGAACCATGTTGCGGCTGATGGCGAACTGCCGGGCCAAAGCCCGGATTGGCATCCCCTTTTGGGTTTTCATCATGATGAGCTGTTGTTCCAGCTCTTCCCTGTTGCGAATAAAGACGGCCATGGGCGCTCCGTAAGCTCAAGATAATGAAGTTTGTTCTTGCAGCTCTTTTTGCGCCTGGTTCAGCGTAATCAACGCCCTGGCGCAACCGGCTCGCAATCTTTTTTCCTCATGTTCCGTAAATGAGCGCAGTTCCGTGCCGGAAAGCAGGCACGTTACCCCAAGACAACTTCTCTCCAGACCGATAAGCCGACGTTGTAACAGTTTGGCCGGATAAGATAACCCTTGTTCCGCCACAGGAGCGACAAAGATATCCTCCTCGGGCCGAAGAACTGTAGCGCGTGGATCTTTCAGGATGGCCTCATGCTCCCGCTGCGGCTTGCTTAACAGCGCGGACACCACCTCTCTGGTCTCCCGCCAGGTCAGCCTCTGTTTGCTAATTGCCGCCAATAGATGCTCTTGGTTGCAGCGCTGCAACCGAGCCAGTTCCCCGCCGATGCTCGCTGGGAGAAGTCCCAGTCGAATACTCTCCTGGGCTTCGTCGCAGAGTCGTTCGATCAGCGTCAGTTTGCGACAGACCCAGCTCTTATGCCGACCCAACAAAGAAGCGATCTCAACCTGATTCAAACCATCATCATGGCAGAGTGAATGCACAATCAAGGACTCCTCCAGCCCGGAAATGGTGCGGCCAACCCGGTTGAGGCTCAGCATGGCGGCCTTGCAGGCCCGCAGAGTTACATCCAGCGGTCTGACCGTCAATTCCTTTACCCCCATTTGCCGACCGGCCCGGAGCCGTTTGAACCCGTCAAGCAGTTCACACTCATTCGCAGTGATTCGGCAGACTACTACCGGTGTCTGCTGTCCGTACTTCTCCATGGAATGAAGCATGGCCCGTTCTGCTGCCGGATCGGCAATCCTGAGCGGTGCAAACCGTTCGCCTATGCCGCTTATGGCAAGATTCATTGTCTCTGGGGAAATAGCAGCGCTGTTGGCGGACGCCGTCATACCATGATGCTCCTTATGGGGGAGGTACGATTCTGGCGGATAACATATCCTGCTGTGGCCCCTTTTGGCTATCACCTCTTGAAATGGCGGCTATGGGTAGTCTCCATAATTCACTTTGTATATCATCTACTTGAGACCTTATCACCTCTTTAACGTCTCTTTTGAGTAGTCTGACGATATACTCAATTATTACAAGTTGTTGCGCCCCTATCACCTCTTGAACAACTCTTCTGGGGTAGTCCAAGGGGGGAGCGTGCTGAACCGGGGTTATCGGCACAGGAGGGGGGGCGGAAGAAAGGTGATGTTCCGGAGAATCGTCGACCGGCACTCGGCCTTTGAGATAGTTCTCCTGAAATAGGTGGCGGTGTTTCCGGTTCCATTCGGCACACTTCCGGGCATGCCATAGCCGCATACATTCCGGATCGCTGCAGGTCTTTTGCCGGTCGCCAAGTCGTGGGTTCGGAACGAACCACTTGCCGCATATCCGGCAGGGTCGCTTTCTGCTGAGACGTTTTTGTCCCATCGTTTACTCCTACAGTTAACCTGTTGGAGAACGATGGATGATTTCTTGCCTGGTTGGGATAGAAAAAATGGGGGTGGGTCCATGAAACCGGTGGACGGATTTATCCGATAACGATCAGGTGGGTCCGCTTACTGTCGTTGGGTGGGTCCAAACTTCATCGGTGGTGGCAATGAAACGCCAATTAAGGAGTGTCCTGAGTGTACTCATGTCTGGACTTGTGACTCTGGAGGCATAGTCAAAGTTATTAAGCAGGGTTATGAATCTGTTTATGAGTTAGCAGCGTAGCAGCTCGCTGCACATCGGGGACCTTTCAACCAGAATCCACTGTCAGGAAAGGCTACTATGCACAGTCAAGACTTCACCCGACCTGTCCGAAATGTTATAATTGGAGTTGTTGCGTCCCTGTCCCTGATTTTGTCAGGGACAGCTGCAATGGCTGCTTCAAGAGAAGCACTTTGGAGTGTCATCAACAATTGCCTCGATATTTCTGCCTTGGATTATTGTAAGGTATGCAAGTTTCCGAGAAGAGAAAGTCGCTGTAAAGAAGAGTTCCGTTGTGAAGCTCAACTGGAAGTCTGGTCGGAATCCAGCAATTACATTGCTATGAAAGACCGTAAAATGTGTGGCTGCACTGAAGAATTTGTGCATGGGCTGGCATTGCCACGTGCACAGGTTACTGGAGTAGAAGATCCGAAGAGACCCTCCGGCATCTGGAAATTTGCCTGGAATGTTGCACTGAAGCGAATCAGTAGCGAAAATACAATCGCCCTGGTAGTCAACCCTGCTCAACACCGTAGTCAAGACCAACTGCATGTGCATATGGTTCGCCTGAAAGATAATGCAAGAAAAAGTTTCTCCAAACTTTCAATAGCAAGGACCGAAAGTCTGGACAGAGTTTGGGAAATTGCGCGAGAAAAGGCCATAGATTTAAAACTTGAGGATTACGGCATTTTGGTCACAACACACACGGATGGCGGTTTTGTAGTTCTGGTTGATCAGGAAAGTCCCGAATATAAATTCACGGAAGCAACTTGCCGATAAAAGAATATATCTGAAAATTCCTTTATTCAATTTTGAACTGACTGACAATCCGCCGCAGGTCATAGAAAAGGACAAAAAGCCGGTTGGCGGCAGCTGCGGATTCCTGAGCACCCCTTGGTCTGAGCAAGAACTTCAGTAACCGTTACGTTGCACCTAAAATCTTACACGTTGCCAATTTTTTCAGCCAGACTCATTGCTGCGGACTCGACTCGGGGCAAGTATTATTTGATCGAGATATTTTCCTTTTGCCGCACCGGTCACGCTTCCAATATGTGCGCTTGGTGACTGCACTATTAACAACGTGGTATTGACCCGGAAATTTAGGGTGTGCAGACGAATGAGCCTAAAGAAGCATTCCGCAAAGTGGGGTGGATGATCGGAATACAGGAATTAGAATAAAAGCTAAGCAACTGAGATATAAATATGGTTCTCTAGCTAAATATGTGCAAGCACAGTGGTTCGGGTAGTTTGCCAAGTGTATGATATAAAGCCATTTTCAGGCATCCAGGAGATTTGAAGCCGTACGCTTTTCTCATAGTCAGTTTCGCTTTGAGGTTTAGACCTTCAACTGCACCGCTGGAAAGCAGTCCTTTCGCTTTGAACCAGTTCATGATCAGCGGCTTATGACTCCGGAGCATGGTGGCCACCTTCTTCATCGGCTCAAGATTCGTCTGGAGGGTTCGCGTTATCCAGTTGTCGAGGAACTTTTCAGCCGCGGTCGAATACTTGTATTCCCAGAATCGCTGGAAGTCTTCTCGTAGTAGATAACCCTTGATCGAGGAGATGTTCAGTTTCAGTAGTTCTCCAAGTCGGGTGGTTTGTTTCTCATTGAGGTTCTCTGGTCTTTTCAGAAGTAACCAGCGGCCATTCAGGAGAACATTCTCCTGGTTTTCAACCTTGAATAGCTTGACCTCGCCCCGGCGTATTTGGTCTATCGCTTCATTGAACTTCTTCATGATATGGAAGCGATCAAGGATGTTCAGGGCATTCGGGGCCTTTTTCCTGATTACCTTGAGGTAAGGAACCCACATATCGCTACAAACAAATTTAAGATTCTGATTGCGCTCTTTGCCAAATTCATGAAAGAACCGGAGCAGGGTTTTGGTCTTGCGCTCCATGCCGCACCAGAGCAACCGCCTGCTTCCAGCGTTGAGCTGATAGACCATGGTCAGGTATTTGTGTCCAACAAAGACCTTGATTTCATCAACCCCTATTTCAGTTATGCCGTCGAGGGTCCTGTTTGCAAGGCCGTATTCGACAACATGTTGAACCGCCCGGTAGACGCTCTCCCAACTGGTCTTGAAGATGTCAGCGGTTTCTTTCCATGACAGCCGCCTTGCCCAGCGGGCCAGATAGATCTTGTAGCTGGTGGTCATCTGCTCTTTACCATAGCCCCACGGCATATACTCGACCTTAACCCCGTGTACCGGGCAGGCAACCCGACGGGGTGCATATTGGAAGAAGACCTTGAATGCCCAGAACGGGACATATTCAAATAATCGTACTGGCTGCGTATCACGCTTTTTATAGCGCTTGCCGCACTCAGGACACTCAGGCTTAGAGTTAGCACGTGCCTTAATCTCAATCACCAGGGCTTCTGAACCATTGACCATTTGAAATGTAACTGATCCGAACACGAATGACTTGAAACGTTCAAGACGATTCAATAGAGTTTTGATAAGCATTGTCTTCCCTTTTTTTCCGTTTGATAATTACTCGTAATAAACATCATACCTACATCTGAGGCCAATGCCCCATTTGTGTAGGTATTCCTGAATTGTACCTATCAGCATTTGTATCTTGACATAATTTTACGATTCAATATATTTTCATATGAAAAATCATCCAAGAATAGGCGACAGCTCAATGGCCACTAAAAAATCATCGGACAATTACTGCGCAAAACGGCTCAAGGCCTTGGCCGACCCGAGCCGCTGGGCGATTGTCATGTCGCTTATGCACAACACCAAAATGGTCGCAGAGCTTCTGGTTGAACTGGAGATCGAACAAACGCTCCTGTCGCATCACCTGAAAATCCTGAGAGACGAGGGCTTTATCGAGTCGGTGCGTGAAGGGAAGAACGTACGCTGCCGCCTGGCAGATAACGTTCAATTGTCGGGGGAACACTCCGGCATTGACCTTGGTTGCTGCCGGCTTGAAATGAATTAACATCTACTACACTACTGAAGGGGTTTTGAAATGAAAACGAACCGCATCATTGTCCTTGCCGCTCTACTTCTGGCCATTACCGTCTGTCTGGCTTTCGCGGAACAGACAATCATACAGTACGACTGCATCCCCAACTACGCCAACTGGGGTGGAGTGACCAAGGCGTATCAGAAGAAGACCGGCGTCCAGATCCCGCCGGACATGAAAGGTTCCAGCGCAACCATGGCCGCCCTGGAGGCCGAAAAGAAGAACCCCAAGGCTGATTGCGCCTACTATTCCGGAGCCATCGGATTTCAAGCTGCCACCAAAGGGCTTCATGAACCGTACAAGCCGAAGGGGTGGGAGAAGATCCCGGCGGGACTCAAAGACCCCAACGGCACTTGGTGGACAGTGCACTCGGCTCACGTAGCCATTCTGGTCAATACCTCGGCTCTCAAGGGTAAACCGGTTCCTCACTCATTTGAGGACCTGCTCAAGCCGATCTACAAGGGGATGATTGTGTATGACGATCCTCGCATTCACGGTACCGGCTTTACCTTTGTCTCGGGAATCAATGCCGTACTTGGTGGCGGCAAGGATCTGAAAGCCGGTTTCGACTACCTGAAGAAACTGGACGCCAACATCCTCAAGTACGCCAAAGAAAACAGCTACAACGAATTGCTGCGGGGCGAAATTCCGATCTGGATCAACGCCGATGGCAACGGGCTGAAGGCAAAAAATGTTGACAAGGCTCCCATCGAAATAGTCATACCTGCCGAAGGGACTCTTACCATGCCTCTGGTCATGGGACTGGTTAAGGGGGCGCCCCATAAAGAGGAGGCCAAGAAATACCTGGACTGGCTCCTTACTGACGAAGCTCAGCACCTGATGGCCGAATCCTACTTCCAGCCGGTCATGCCGGTAAAACTGGAAGCATCGCTCCAAGCCAAGTTCCCGCCCAAGAGCGCCTATGCCAAGGCCAAGGTGCTGCCGCTCGACCAGCTTGCAGCCCAGGCAGACGGCATTAAAAAGCGCTGGGAGAAAGAGATCGAGGGCGGCCGGTAGTAGTTGTGCTGACTCCTGATTCTCACATAACGGCACCATCTATCTTCTCTGTCCGTAAGCGGCGCCAACTGGCGCCGCTTCTGCTCTGTGTCCCCTTGCTGCTGCTCCTGCTGGTGCTTCTGGTCTGGCCCCTGGCGCACCTCTTCCAACAGAGCCTGCTCCTGACCGATGCACCGACAGCCGGAATCACTCTGCGCAACTATCTGGAAATCGCCGCGGTTCCCCGCTACCGGCATGCCCTGCTCTGGTCGCTTGAGCTCAGCCTAGCCGTGGCGGCAGCTTCAACTCTGATCTGCGTGGCTCCGGCCTGGCTCTTTACCCGCTATCAGTTCCACGGCAAACTGGTCATGCGCGGCATTCTAACCCTCCCCATGACGTTCGCAGGAATGATCGTCGGCTTCCTGATGGTGATCCTACTGGGCCGGACCGGCTTTATTCCCCAAATGTTTGAGCGTCTGACAGGCACGCCATTTCTGAGCGGCGTCGGCTACCAGTTTCCGGGACTGATCCTGGCCTATCTCTATTTCGAGTTTCCCCGGGCAACCCTGACACTGGAATCGGCTTTAAACAAGTTGGACAGCCGACTGGAACAGGCCGCCCGCAGCCTGGGAGCCAACCGTTGGCAAGTCTTCCGCCTGGTGGTGCTGCCGGCCATATGGCCAGCCCTCATCTCCACCTTCGCGGTAACATTCAGCGTATCACTCGGCTCCTTCGGCGTGCTGCTGGTTCTCTCCATTCGTCGTTTCACGCTGCTACCCCTGGAAATCTTCACCCAATACATCGCACCACCCACCGATCAGGGCATAGCGGCTGCAATGTCGCTTACACTCCTTACCGTGGCACTCGTTACCGGGTATGGACTGCGCCGTGTGGCACAGCGGATGGGTGTTACCCATGCCTAAGAAAGCCGGTTTCATCTTCTGCCTAGTAGTGACGGTCGCACTGATGGCCATGATACTGCTTCCACTGGTAGTAGTAGTGCTTGGCTCATGCATTAATGCCTCCCTGCTGGGGCTGTCCACTGACCTCTGGTCCGGCAGTCGGCATGACATCTTCGACTTCAGCGCCTTCGGCTACATCTTTGAGAATTACAGCGATTGGGCGCTCTTCAGCCTGGAACTGGCCATTGCCTGCGTCGCTATCTGCCTGTTGATTGCAGTCCCGGCAGGCTACGCCCTGGCCCGCCATCCCTTCCCCGGTTCGGGACTGGTGGAAGAACTGGTCCTGATGCCGCTCTCGCTGCCGGGAATCACCCTTTCCATGGGTCTCCTGGCTACCTATGGTGAGCTGCGCGGCCCCTTGTTGGTACTGGCCGGCCATCTGCTCTATACAATCCCCTTCATGCTCAAGGTAGTGACAGCCACGCTACGCAGCTTCGACGTGGGCCGGCTTGAAACCGCTGCCCGAAGTCTGGGTGCTTCCTTTCCCCAGCGCCTGTTTCTGGTGGTGCTGCCAAACCTGCGGCACGCCATGATGGTTGGCAGCCTGCTAGTCTTTGCCGTATCCTGGGGCGAGTTCAACGTCAGTTTTCTCCTCAACCGGGGGCGACCCCAGACCTTTCCGGCGGTGCTCTATGACACCTACACCAACCAGAGCATCCAGATATCCAGTGCCGCCACCACGATCTTTCTTGCCATTGTCATCCCGGCAGTCATTGCGATTCAATGGTTCGGCGGCAGGGACTCAGTCGAAGTGGAGCAGGGAGCATGAACATTCTCATCGAGGCGCATAATTTGCGCAAGTCTTACGGATTTGTCACCGCTGTTCACGACTTCAGCCATAGCTTTGCCCCGGGCAGGATCACCGCAATTCTCGGGCCGAGCGGCTCGGGCAAGTCCACCACACTGGCCATGATCGCCGGTTTGATCGATCCAGACGGCGGCTCGATCTCGTTGAACGGAACAGACATTACCCGACTACCGGCCGAGCGGCGCGACTTCGGGCTGGTCTTCCAGAACTACTCGCTATTTCCCCATCTGAGTGTCGTCGATAATGTCGAGTTCGGTTTGCGGGTAAGGGGCATTGACAAGGCCGAAAGACGGCGCAGGGCCATGGCGGCGTTGGAGCAGGTCCACATCCCGAATCTGGCGGACCGGCGTATCCTTCAGATCTCCGGCGGCGAGCAGCAGCGGGTGGCCCTGGCCCGGGCGCTGGCCTTCTCCCCTCGGGTATTGCTGCTGGATGAACCGCTCTCGGCCCTGGATGCCAAGCTGCGCGAAGGTCTGCGGGCCGAGTTGGGTCGGCTGTTGAATGAACTATCCCTTACCGCCATCTACGTCACCCACGACCAGGTTGAGGCCATGAGCCTGGGACACGAACTGATAATCATGCGGGGTGGGCGGATCGAACAGTCCGGGACGCCGCTGGAGGTCTATACCCGACCGGCTACTCCCTTTGTTGCCACCTTTCTTGGCTCCGCCAACCTGCTGGATGGGGAGTACCTTCAGATAGATGGACAAACCAGGCTGCGACTTCCTTTTGTGGAGATTCCGGCACCGGAAGGTGCGACTGTCGGTCCCTGTCAGGTTATGGTGCGACCGGAGGACATTGCTGTCGTGTCCGATGGAAACGGACACCTGAGCGGGGAAGTGATCTCGTCGGTGTTCCTTGGCAACCAGGCACGCCTGACCGTAACGGCAGGTGGAAACACTTTGATAGTGGACACATCCAACGAGGCGATTCCATCGCCCGGTACGATGGTGTCACTGCAATTTCGTGAAGCTAAACTCTGTATCATGCCTAAGGGAGTCTGACCTATGTCCCTGCCAGTCTATCGATATGATAAAAACTCGCCGATTGCCTTCATGGGGGGCATCTACGGCAACCTGCCGGCCTTGGCGGCCTGCCTGGCAGATGCGCACAGCCAGGGTGTCGGCCTGTATGCCTTTCTCGGCGACATGACCGGCTGCTGTGGACATAGCGACGAAGCAATCGCCGAAGTTCGCCGGCGGTTCCAGGTCGTAATCGCCGGCAACCACGAACAGAAGGCCGCCGAGGGAGCGCTTGTCTGTGGTTGCGGCTACAGCAATCCCGAAGATGAAAAATATGGTTGCCTGGCTCATCAATACGCGATGGACAGCCTCTCTGAAGAGCATCGTGCCTGGCTGCAAACGCTGCCGGCTACCGCTTTGATCGAAACGTCTCTAGGAAAGCTGCTCCTCTGTCATGGCAGCCCGGCGCAGACCAACGAATTTCTTTATGAAAGTCAGTTGGATGAAATCCTTCTCGAAAAATGGTTGGACGAACACGGAGCCATCGGGCTTGGTTGTACCCACACTGGGTTGAATTGGGTGCGGCGCCTGACCGGTAAGATGTTTGCCGTCAATTGTGGTGTGGTGGGTAAATCTGACCACGATGGTGACCCGGCTGTCCACTATGCCCTTTTACGGCATGAGGAATCCGGATTTGCGGTGGAGATCAGGCGGGTTGGGTATGATCACGAAGCGTGGGCCCGGCAACTGGAACAGGAAGGCGTGGACCAGATATTTATTGCTCCCCTCAGAACAGGGCTTTGGACAGCCGGAGTAGCCAGTATGCCTGGATGGGAGCAGCAGCGTGCTTTCTCAAAGGAATAGAGAAGGTCGTATAACCATTTTTTGCAAGATCTATTACAGATTCAGCGGAAGAGGCATAAATATTATCTTAAAATTCTAAAACACCTCGAGGTCTGTTAGTACCTTTAAGTCTGGTCATTAATTGGCTTAAACCCAGACGGGTGCTGAGATTAATCCCATCTAAAATGGGCATATTTGTCGAGGAGAAAAAATTAACTATGCAATCGTATGCCGAATATCCTTCCCCTTGACCATGAAGATGACCATCTCGGCAATGTTGGTGGCGTGGTCGGAAATACGCTCCAATGATTTCGAGATATAGTTGAGCTTCATGGCGCGTGAGATCGTGGTCGGATCTTCAATCATAAAGGTAAGTAGTTCCCGCTGGATCTGGATGTTGATGTCATCAACAAAACTATCGTCCTTGCAGACCTTGACGGCCAGGTCCGAGTCTCCGTGCACAAAGGCGTCCAATGCCTCCTTGACCATCACCTCGGCCCAATGAGCCATGCGGGGGATGTCGATGTACGGTTTCAGCGGCGGTTCTTCGTTCAGCTCGCGGGCGCGCTTGGCGATGTTGGCGCACTGGTCCCCCATCCGTTCCAGATCGGTGACGATCTTGAGCGTGATCGTTATGAAACGGAGATCGCGGGCGGCAGGCTGGCGGAGCGCAAGCAGTTCCAGGCAACGCTCATCGATTGCTAACTCGGCGGCATTTATCTCATGATCCAGCGTGATGGTGCGCTCGGCCAATGGCGTGTCTCTGTCTACGAGCGACTTGACGGAGTTGGCAATCATTAACTCCACCTTCCCCCCCATGACCAAAATGCTTTGTTTCAACTCATTCAACTCAATGTCGAATACGGTACTGATGTGTTCGTGCTCCATTATGTCTCCTAACCGAACCTTCCGGTGATGTAATCTTCCGTCTGTTTTTTCTCCGGGTTGGTAAAAATCTTGCGCGTCCCCCCGGCTTCGATCAACTCCCCGAGATAAAAGAATGCCGTGACATCCGACACCCGGGCAGCCTGCTGCATGTTATGGGTAACGATAACAATAGTGTACTCGCTTTTGAGTTCTTCTATCAACTCTTCAATTTTGAGCGTCGAGATCGGATCAAGCGCCGAACAGGGTTCATCCATAAGGATAATCTCAGGGCTGACTGCTATTGCCCGGGCGATGCAGATACGCTGGGCCTGGCCGCCGGAAAGTCCCAGGGCCGAATCATTCAGACGGTCCTTGACCTCGTTCCAGATGGCCGCGCTTTTCAGGCTTCTCTCAACCGCTTCGTCAAGCGTTGTTTTGTCATTGATACCGGCGATGCGCAGCCCGTAGACGATATTCTCGTAGATCGATTTGGGGAACGGGTTGGATTGCTGGAAGACCATGCCGATTCTGCGCCTGAGCGAGATGACATCGGTAGAGGGCTCATTGACTTCGGCACTGTTAAAACGGATACTTCCCTCAACCCTGGCGCTCTCAACCAGATCGTTCATGCGGTTGAAACAACGGAGAAGCGTTGATTTCCCGCAGCCTGACGGTCCGATAAATGCCGTGACCTGATGGCATGCCATGTCAAGGTTGATATTTTTTAAGGCATGGGTGTCGCCATAGTGCAGGTTCAGGTTGGAGACGGAAAGAATAGCATTTCCGGTCTGTTCCTGGGGGTGTGTCTGGTTTTGTGCCATAGTAAGTCCTTAAAGTGGGTTAAAACGTTGATGTCGTGTATTTGCCGCGCATCCGGTTGCGCAGGTAGATGGCCACACTGCTGGCCACGATAACGATTGCCAGCAGCAGCATGGTGGTGACGTAGACCATCGGTTTTGCCGCCTCGACGTTGGGCGATTGAAAGCCGACATCGTAAATATGGAACCCCAGATGCATGAATTTACGGTCCATATGGAAGAACGGATAATTCGAGTCAAAGGGGAGTGTCGGCGCCAGCTTGACCACGCCGACAATCATCAGCGGCGCAACTTCACCGGCCGCGCGTGCCATGGAGAGGATCAGGCCGGTCATGATACCGGGAGTCGCCATCGGCAGCAGATTTTTGGTCAATGTCTGGAATTTGGTGGCGCCCAGCGCCAGCGACCCCTCGCGGATCCCTTTCGGAATTGAGGCGAGTGACTCTTCGGTGGCGACAATTACGACCGGCACGGTCAGAAGCGCCAGAGTCAGGCTTGACCAGAGGATGCCACCGGTACCGAACGTCGGGGTCGGCAGCCGTTCCGGGAAGAACAGGGAGTCAATGCTGCCGCCGATGCCGTAGACGAAGAAGCCGAGACCAAAGACGCCATAGACGATCGATGGAACACCGGCCAGATTGTTGACGGCAATGCGCACCATGCGGGTCATCAAGCCGTCCCGGGCGTATTCACGCAGGTAGATGGCGGCGATAACACCGAAGGGGAGCGAAAAGACACTCATCAGCAGTACCATCATGACCGTGCCGAAGATGGCCGGGAAAAGCCCCCCCTCGGTGTTTGATTCACGCGGGTCATCCAGCAGCAATTCGCGGACCCGCTCCAGATATGCCCCGCATTTGGCGAGAAATGACATGCTGTTGGGTTGTTGCAGAGCAACGATATCCACCAGGGCAATATCTTTAGTGCTACCTGAAACATCGCTGAATTGGGCAGTAATCCGGCCGATATCAGCCTGGGTTGCGGTTGCCTGCTCATTCAGGCGACTGAACTCGGCCATGGTTTTTTCACGGGCGGCGGTCAACTCGCCGATGTCGGCAGCGTTCTTGTCCTTGCCGCCATATTCGAGTTTCAGCAGTTTCAGCCGGATACGCTCGGCTGTGCTGTTCAGGTCCGACATCTGCCGCTTGATTTTCCCGGTGGCATCCAGTTTGGCCGCTACCAGCTTCAGTGCCTGTTGCAGCTTATCATACGGCGCTGCCGCGCTCAGATTAAGCCCCTCCGCCGTAACCCCTTTCAAATAGCCGAAATAGTTGCCGTGCTCACGACGTTCAAGCAGTACCGCATCTTCGGGCATGGTACGGGAGGTGATATCTTTTTCGTCGATCCAGCGGAAATCCTGCCCATAAATATCGCGGTTGCCGATCTTTAGCTGCAGACGGCGTATGTCGCTGATAGGGTTCTTCTCATGCTGCGTGATCTGGCCGAGCGCAACGGAGCCGTCTTTCAGTTCAAACCGGACAAGTGCTTGCGGCCAGAAATAGCCAAGGCCGTTCGTCATGACCACCCCGACCAGCGTGAGGGACATGACCAGTATGATTGCCAGGGCGGCCCCGGTTACCAGTACATATGGTTCGCCTGTTTTCCAGAATGTTTTCATATTTAGTACCGTCCGTACTTCTTGCGGAACCGTTGCCGTAACGCTTCGGCAACCGTGTTGATGATAAAGGTAAAAACGAACAACAGCACCGCCGAGAGGAACAGCACCCGGTAGAGCGAACTGTTGAAGGGCGCTTCAGGTATTTCGACGGCAATATTGGCTGACAGGGAACGGAGGCCGTTAAAAAGGCTCCAGCTCATGATCGGTGTGTTGCCGGTTGCCATCAGCACGATCATGGTTTCGCCGATGGCACGTCCGAAGCCGATCATTACCGCTGAAAATACGCCCGGCAGCGCCGAGGGGAGCACCACCCGCCAGGCGGTTTGCCAGCGGCTGGCGCCAAGTGCCAGCGAAGCGGCGGTCAGGTTGCGCGGCACATTCGAGATGGCATCCTCGGCAATGGTGAAAATGATCGGAATCACGGCAAAGCCGAGGGCAATAGCAATGATGATGCTGTTGCGCTGGTCGTAGCGGACTCCTATGGAGCTGAACAGCCACTGTTTGAAGTCGCCGCCGAACAGGTTCGCTTCGGCCAGTCCGCTTAGGGTAAAGGCCAGGTATATTCCCAGGAGTACCACCGGGATCAGGAAGATGAACTCGTGTCCGCGGGTCACTCTTTGAAGGAGCGAGGCGGTTTTGATCCGTTTCCAGAGAAAGAGCGTAACCAGCAGCATCAGCGGTACAAGAACGATACTCAGGAATACGGTCAGCACGCTCTTGTCGATGAGCGGCGCCAGCCAGAGCCCGGCGAGGAATCCGATCACCACCGAGGGGATGGCGGCCATGATTTCCACGACCGGCTTGACGCGTCCTTTCAGCTTCGCCGACATGAACTGGCTGGTATAGAGTGCCGCCAAAAGCGCCAGCGGCACGGCGAACAGCATGGCAAACAGTGTCGCCTTGATGGTGCCGAACACCAGCGGTACAAGGCTCAGCTTGGGTTCGTAATCATCGCTTGCCGACGACGATTGCCAGGCATATTCGGGTTTGTCGTACCCTTCGTACCAGACCTTACCAAACAGGGTGCCGAACGAAATTTCGGGATGGGGGATGTCCAGTTTCCAAAGTGTCAACTGGGCGCCGTTGTCGAGTGTGCAGAGCGTGTTTCCTTTGGGTGTCAGGGCGGCCAGGATTATCGGAGTTGCGCTCTTGAGGGTCAGCAGGTTACGTTCCGATGTCATATGATCGGCATGGATTTCCGAACCGGCCAGCGAAAGAATGGTTTTGTCACGGGGTGAAGGGATAATGGCCGCCACCGTGCCGCTCGCGGGGCGCAGGGTGTGAATACGCGCCAGGCGTTTATCCGCGCTGCTCCCCGGCGTCGTGACGGGGAACCAGGTTGACAGCTTACCGTCGGTATCGCCGACGACAACCGACACGTCGCCCAGGACGAGGCTGATAGCGGTAATCGCCCGGTGATTCTCGGTTGCCTGGACCGTGTCAAGTAGCCGTGCCTGACCGGGCTCCGATATATCCCAACGCAGTAACGTGCCGTTGCCGGTGCCGGCGTAGAGGAAATGCCCTTTCGAGTCAACATCGATGGTGGTGAGATGTCCCGGCAGCGGTTCGTTGATTTCGGCAATAGCGCGGCTCCGTGTTTCGGTGCCGAGCAGGTCTTTTTCCACCAGTTGCTGGGTCACCCGCAAACGGTCCCCGGCCAGACGGTCAATCCGCATCGCCCCTTTTCCTTCGACCGGGCGGGCAAATGATTGTAACACGCCACTGGAGGCGGCAAATGAAAGGTCATCTTGCTGTGTAACGTCGTGGGTAAGAGTTATGGCGCCGTCCGCAGTTTTGGAAGAGCTGAACGCAACCGTGACCGCTGTGATGGCACCGGTATCCCAGAGCAGGGTATAGGCCGATTTGCCGATATATTCCGCGGACAGGACGTGAACGGCTCCGGCGGGGATAACGGGCGCTTTGATACTAGCGGAGAGTGAACCATCAGCACATTTCAGAAAATGAAAGGTGCCGCTGGTATCGAGAATGAACGCTCCCCGCCGGTTGTCTTCCGAACCGATTGCCAGCACCGTACCGGCCATGGTGGCGGCAGGGATCTTCGTGGTGGCGGCAATTTTTGCCGAAGCGGGATAGAACAGCGGCAGCGCCACGCGGGAGATCATTACCAGGATCCAGACCACCGATACGATGACCAGGAGCCCGCCGATGCGAATCAGAACTCCGGCAATACGGTCGTTGCGCCGGGATTTATCGATAAAGTTTTTCGCCATGGATAGATATTCCAGCACCCCTCCCCCGTCCCCCCTGAAACAGGAGAGGACGGGGGTGGTATAGTTTTGGTGGATATTACTTGAGAGCTTTGAGCTGGGTTTCCACCATCTTGGCGGTCAGCGGGTCATAGCCGTCTTTTACGACGATTTCCTGACCTTCCTTGGAGAGAGCGAATTTCAGGAATTCTTCCACTACCTTCGGCAGCGGCTCACCCGGTTTCTTGGCAACATAGATGTAGAGCATTCTGGCAAGCGGGTATTTGCCGGAAAGAACGTTCTGGTAGTTGGCTGCTTCGGCAGGGCCACCCT
>Ga0118677_10007384_pt1 | contig 18157 bp, 12 predicted proteins | sample AliMusrvi5mmetaG_FD_86154 | JGI IMG/M metagenome (GOLD analysis project Ga0118677, IMG submission 86154) | reverse complement strand
AGCATGTAACTTTATTCTGTAGCCGTTTGCACCGGGGAGTTATTGGCTCATTCGCCCGTGCTATATTCTCGCAAGATACGCCAATGGTGGAAATAGGCCAATGGCTCGAACCGCACGGGCTGCTTCGCCAAAAACTCCCCGGTGAACATAGGGCTACAGCATTTTGTTACATGCTCTAATTTAAAGGTGAATTAAAAGATTACAATCAAGCCGGTGGAATATACTTCTTGCCGGGTGTTTGCGGGACACGAACTTCAGGAATCCCTGCGCTCTTTCACCAGCACAGCCGGCACAAGCGTGCCGCTGAGATAGGCTGCTGGCTAAAGCTGCTGCAGACGAAAGCCTTTTTTTGGCTTTTTCATGAATTAATGCCTGCGGCTGAAAAAGCTTGACAAATGCCGCCAGTAATTTTATAAACACTTTATTGATCGGACTGTGATCGCAGTCCGATTTTTTTACGCGCGAGCGTTCGCTCCTGCCAGGGGCGGAACATGATCAGATGAAAGGAGGACCAAACGCCATGATTTGTCAGACTACTAAGCAGGGCTTGGAATGCTTTTTCATGAGCAAGTCCGGCTGCACCTATAATGGAGGCACCTGTCTTCAGATTGTCACCCAATGTGAAGGGTGTGAAAAAATTTGCGAATACCCGGGCGGTAAATACTGCCTGGCCTATCCGCAGCCTGATCTGAAGTGGAAAAACGGCAACTGCAATTTCGCAAGCCACCTTAAACGCGAAGTCAAGCAGGAAAAAATCGTCAACGCTCTTAAAGCTTCAAAGAGAAAAGCTGCCGGAAAGTAGTACTTTTTACCATCATGCATGCAAAGCCGGCCGGGTTTGTCCCGGGCCGGTTTTTTTTGTGCCCGTCAGGGGGCATGACCCGGGGCTTAAAGTTTGCAGTGAGCCTTGCGGCAGGAATCATTAGCTGTACTGTGCCACTTAGCAAAATAATGCCTGGTGAAGTCATAAGGTGTAAATAAAAACAGTCATTGCGAACGAAGTGAAGCAATCTCTGTGTTTGTACGTGCTTAAAAAAACTGATTGCCGCGTCGCTTTGCTCCTCGCAATGACAGTTTCCGAGACTTTTCCGAGAATGACAAAATTAAATTGCACAGTACAGTTAAAGTGTTTGATTTTTTAGTTTGCCGGAAGAAACAGAGGTTGCACGGGTGAATTTTTTTATTGGCTACCTGGAAACTCCCGCCTTTTGCAATGGTTTCGTGCAGAGGGTAGCCTGGCGCTTTACGCCCTTTTTTTCACCTTTTAGCGGGATCAAGGGCGGCAGCTGTGCGGATGGCCACTGACTTTTTCTGAGGGGGCAAAAAACAAAAAGTTTGACCGGAAGGGTTGTTCAGCCCGACCTGCGGGCTGTGTGGTTGCCTGGGCATGAGCAACATTTTGACAAAGTTCGGAATTTCCGGGATGGTCACCTGCCTGGCCACCGCAGGCAGAGTAAAAGGCATGAGAAGTCCCTGCGGCGTGCAGTAGAACCATATGTGGGAGCTTGATTCAAGTGGCTGCTTGAAAACATACGTTATGTCGGACACCCTTTTGTCTTTGGTCAGGCCGTCGACCGTAACGGACACAGCGGGCAGTTCGTGTTTTTCTCCGACCTGTATAGTGTCGTAATCACCTCTGAAGATGCGTTCATACGGACCTCCAAGCAGCCCCTGCTCCAGGTGCAGTTTCAGCGTATGATCGTCCGGCCGCATCACGGTGACAGCTGATTTTCCGGCTGAAAGCAGCAGCATGTTCGGCGGCGCCGCAAGCCCGCGCTCCAGCAGTACTAATGGCGCATAGGACACTGCAATATCCATGGGTGCATTGAGAAGTACGATAGTCGTGCCGGGGGTCAGCCGGCATCTGCTGATGGTGTCCGCCATTCTATTAATCGGTTTTTGCATGAACCATACGGTAAATGCGCTTGACTGGAATTGCACCGGACCGATAATAAAAGAGATAATTGCAAGAATAACGGCCAGTGTTTTTCGCATCTTCGTCGTGAAGCACGCTGCCGCGGGCTGAGCACCGACAGCGGCCAGAAATGAGGCAATGATTCCCATGGCGCCGAATCCCGGAAGAATGAGCTGCCGGTCATCCGGCAGTGTCGCGCAGAAGGGGATCACGGAAAGTACGGTTGCAAGGCCGAAGAAACGGATAGCGGCATTGTCCATAAGCGGTTTTATGGCGTAAAATATCGCCAGAAGCACAATACCCGCGATTGCGCAATAGGCTGCAATAAGATTCGGCTCAAGGAAATTTGTCAAAGCTGCATGCGGCACAGTAAACTGGGACAGCAGGAGGGCGAAAATCCTGAGGGGGAATGCGGCGATAAAGGCCGCGGTGTCATGCAGCGGATCACTGTAAAAAGAAGTGCCGGAAGCGGAAAACGAAAAAGCCACATAGAGAATACGCCAGATGATGGTGATACCGGCAAACGGGATGAGGGGCGCGAGCTTTTTCCACACGGAGCCCTTTTCCATAAAAACAGCATAGGAGAAAAGATAGGCGCAGATTGATACCGTCGTCTCGCCGGAAAGGAGCCCTATGCAGTAGAAAATACAGGCAGCCGCACCGCTTTTTTTATCCTGATCGCGCCGCCATCGGTCATAAAAGATGAGGCACAGGATGCTGAACAGAACGGCGATAACGGCATAGCGGTTGTTAAGATAGCCCGCGCCCATGCCGTGCCTGCTGTCGAGGGCGTACAGAAGTCCGGCCAGCCCGGCAATCCATGGCTGAGGCAGGAAACGTCGATAGGCAAAGCAGGCAGCCAGTACAAGCAAAGCATACCACAGAATGTTATGCAGATGCATGACCCAGTAGGCATGTTTAAAAACAGTATAATCAAACCAGTGTGTCAGTGAGGAAAGGGGCCGGCAGAAAGATATGGTATATTGGGATGACGTCCACCATGGCCAGATTCCCTGTTTTACTGTGGCGAGCGTCGCCTCGCGGTCATTTCGTTTGGTAAAGCTGAATTCATCAAGAGGGGAACGATGGAGAAAATCCGGCAGGCTGTCGCCCTGCACCAGCACTGCGCGGGCAAAATAGTCATCAAGACCCAGGCCTGAAAAAATTGATGGCAGCGCCAGTATGCAGGCTGCAGCCACGGGGATGATAAACATGGCAGGACCGTGCAGTATATTGCGCAGCTTTTCCATGGTCCAGGTCAGGAGTTTCATCGGATTTTTTCCTCTCAAGTTGTTTTGCCGTGAGCAATTAGTTGTATGTATCGCATAGCTTTTGTTGAAATAAACCCACTGCGCAGTGAATAGTTTCGATTTTTGTCAATTATTATTTATAAAAGTGAAATAGTTTTTAAAATTAATTTATTATAGCATATCCATACAAAAAGCTCATGCCAGAATTATTCGCCAAAGATGATGCCGTCGTAATAAATCCCAGCGCATGTCATTGCGAGGAGCGGAGCGACGTGGCAATCTGGTTTTTTCAGCACTTACAACGCCAGAGATTGCTTCACTTCGTTCGCAATGACAGTTAATTTAACATTTTACAAGGGCATCAAAGATAGTCGAGCAACAAGCCGGCCCCGCCTGCCACAGCTGGATTTTTAGTGCTCACGAATAACCCGGGATAGGCTTTAAGGAGTTTGGTTGCCTTTTTTTTTATACCCTGAGGAGCTGTGATGTTTTCAGAGCATTTTCAAAATACTAGAGCCCTACGGGCACAAGTGCTGTTTTTTTGGTATTCCAGGGCCTGATTTGATTGCTTTCGAGTTTTGTTTATCGAGGTGTCCACTTGACAGGACGGCTTATATTGACTTACAATTAAATACTTTTAATTTATAATTAATTGGACGCAAATATTGCCTGATTTTTTGAGGCGGAATCTTAAGGAGAGGAAGTATAATGGATCAAAATTTCAACCGATTTCAGGGTAAAGCGGCGCTGGTTACGGGTGCCGGGAGCGGCATCGGCCGGGCCATAGCAATGCGTCTGGCCAGTGAAGGCGCCGATATTGCAGTGGTTGATGTCAATGAGCAGGGAGTTGAGGAAACCGCCGGCATGATTCGGGAACTCGGCCGCGCGGCATATCCATTCACTTGCGATATTGCCCTTGTTCAGGCTGTTGAAGCAACGGCTGCCGGAGCCCTTGAAAAGCTCGGGAAAATAGACATACTGGTCAACAATGCCGGCACCGGCGACAGCAATGCCTTTTATGAAGATATCGATCAGGCGCTGTGGGACCGCATTTATGCGATCAATGTGCGCGGCCCCTTCTTTTTTGCCAAGGCGATCGCCAAACACATGATCGACAACGGCATTAAAGGCCGCATTATAAATACCGCCTCAACCGAGGGCAAAACCAACCGCGGCGGCAGCATCACCTATGCCTCATCCAAAAGCGCTCTGATCGCTCTGACCCAGGCTCTTGCCCTGCAGTTCGGCCCTTTTGAAATTACGGTCAATGCCATTTGCCCGGGCCTTATCGACACCCCCATCTGGCACCGCAGTGATAAAGTGATGGATATACCCGAGGGCAGCACCATAAAAATGGTGGTTGAAACCGCGATGGACAGCCGCATGATTAAAATCGCCCGCGTCGGGGTCCCTGATGATATTGCACAGGCTGTTGCGTTTCTTGCCTCCGATGAGGCAAGCTATATCACGAGTCAGGCCATTAATGTGTGCGGCGGGCTAGAAGTCCATTAAATCAATCGAAGGGAGCAGTATTATGCAGTATGATATCAAGACGTTGAGCCAGCAGGAAATAGATGATTTTTTGGCCTCGGAGAAACTGGGGTATCTTTCTCTCACCGACGGGGAGAAGCCCTATGTCGTACCCCTTGCCTATTTTTATGAAGCCGGCTGCATTCATATCACTATCGGGGCCGAGGGCAGGAAAATGGCCTGTATCAATAAAAACAGGAATGCCTGCTTTGCCGTCTGCCGCGTGCCGGAGGATTTCGGCATCCAGAAGCGGAATTACACGTCGGTGATCTGTGAAGGCGTGCTTGAGCATGTGACTGCGGCAGATGAGTTGAAAACCGTTGTCCGGGCGGGAGAAAAACGCCTGGGCATGCCGGAAGGCGCCTGGGACAAGATGCTTGAAAGGGTGCTTGAAAATCCTGAAAGCTCAAGCTTCTGGAAAATTAAAGTGACGGAATTCGGGGGCAAACGGGTATAGGGAAAGCTTTATGCTTAGAAAAAAAAAGGCTGCCTGAACCAGGCAGCCTTTTTTTATCGGTATAAGAGCTATTTTTTATCGCGTTCGTATTTGAACAGGCAGACGCAATCGCCGTCAGCCATGCGGGCGAGAATAGAACCTTTTAAGCCGGGGAAGGCCGCCTGGGTCGCAGCCACATCCATCTCGCAAATAACGCGGCAGGGCTTGTCAAATTTAAATTCAGCGTGAATGCCGAATTTCAGACACGGGCAGGTCCGCTGGATTTCAAGCACCCCGTCAGTACCGTTATTGGATATGTCGACTACTTCCATATCCATGCCGATTTGCTTATAGGGCGCAACCGCGGCGCCGAATGCTTCGGCAAGTGTGGGATGAGTATCGAGGAACTTTCCCATGTTTTTGCGCTGCCGCTCGGGGTAGCCATCAAACAGTGTGTCCCATGCTTTTTTCTCGCCGGCTTCGTCCAGCATTTTTCGGTAGATAACAAATTTTTCCCTGAACATGTCAAGTGGATTCATTCAATTCTCCCTAAAATTTAGTATTGTTACCCTGCAGCCGCCCCAGGCAGCCGCTCCATCTCAAATATCATTAAAAAAAGCAGCATCTGCGCCGACAACCGCTGCCTTGCTGATAGCGGCCGATAGTGCATTCTCGTTGATTTTTGTCTGCTAGACCCCGCGGAGCGTGCCCGGCCATAGGATCTTATGCAGTTGCAGCGAAAGCCGTGCCCGCACGCCGTCCTCAAGCATCCAGCCGGCAAGCATGACCGGAGTCACTATACCACAGAGCGGAGAAAAATGAATATTTTTTATTTTGAACCAGTTGGGGAGTTTTTCCAGCATTGCTTTCGCGTAGTCATAATCAACACGCGAGCCGATAATAAATTTTACCTCATCTCGGGCTGTAAGCCGTTCGAGATTGGTAAAATCATTGTTCGCCGACTCGCGGCTCGACGGGCATTTTATATCCATGATGCGAATGCAGCGGGAATCAAGCAAATCTATGTTTTTCGACCCGTTGGTCTCGACCAGCACGCTGTAGCCCTGGTCAAGCAGCAGCCGGGCAAGCCCGGGTGTATCATTCTGCAGCAGGGGCTCTCCCCCGGTGATTTCGACAAGCCGGCAGGGGTAGTTTCGTATATGGGCAAGAATTTCTTCCGCTGATTGTTCGTGCCCTTCTTCATAGGCATAGGCCGTATCGCACCAGGCGCAGCGCAGATTGCAGCCCGTGAGGCGGACGAAAACACAGGGCAGTCCGGCGAATGAGGACTCTCCCTGAATGCTGTAAAAGATTTCATTTACTTTAAGCATGGTGTTTTTTTGCTGAAACTGGGATTTGTGAAATGGCAGTATAGGGTGAAGAGCGCGTGCGCGTCACTGCTAAATGATGCCGGATGGGGGTAAGATACTGCTTGTCTATCGGCAGTGATTTCATTTAGTATGGGGTAAATTATTTTCCTTATAAGGATCTCTATGAATGCTTTGATTAATTCGGTAACAGGTCCCCTCTCGCCCGATAAGCTCGGGCCGACACTTATGCATGAGCATATATTTGTGCAGTACGGAGGGCCGTCGGCTGATTACTGCCGGCCGGGGCGGCTGTGGGACGAGGCTTTTGCTGACTGCGCGGAGTTTGCCCGCCAGATCCAGGGCCATGGCGTCCGGAGCATTGTCGACCCGACCACCGTTGACCTTGGCCGCAATGAGCTGCTCATGGCGGATCTTGCCGCAAAGACGGGCCTGAACATTATCTGCTGCACGGGGATTTACAGCACCGCAACCTATGTGCGCATGCGCCAGCGTCTGGGCGGGCCCGAGGCCATTACCGACTGGTTTGTGCGCGAGCTTACCGAAGGTATCGGCGATACGGGGATCAAGGCGGGTTTCATAAAGGCTGTTTCCATGGCGCCTGCTATCCGGCCCGACGACCTTGAGCTGCTTCTTGCTTCTGCACGGGCGGCAGTTGCTACGGGCGCACCTATTATGACCCATACCGATGGCGTTCTCGGGGATGAGCAGCAGCGTATTTTTACGGCGGCGGGTGTGCCCGCCCATAAAATCATCATCGGCCACTGCTGCACCTCCACCAGCTTCGCCTATCACGAGAATATTTTGCAGGGCGGCTCATACCTCGGGTTTGACCAGATCGGCATGGAAACCGTGCTGCCCGATGAAGTGCGTGCTGAGAGCCTGCTCAAGCTGATTCATGCCGGCTGGTCCGAACGCCTTATGCTGTCCCATGATTCGGTCTGGCACTGGGTGGGCGGCCCGCGCATGGGCACCGGCGCGCATAAAAACTGGAAGCCAACAAATTTTTTTGAGCGCATTGCGCCCATGCTGCAGTATGGCGGCGCCACGGACGGCCACATAGAGACCATGCTGCGGGACAATCCCCGCAGGTTTTTTTCGGGCGGCGAGCCTGCGCAGTCAGCATAATAGCAGCGAGGCATTTCCTCTTGACACGGTATGCCGGCTCTTACTATACTGAACAGCAGTGCCGGTTGTTTCCTCTCTAAGCGCAATTTTTTTTAATCGCATTACGGCAAAGCTGCATCAGGGCCGGAGCGCGGGCTCCGGCTGTATGCTGCGGCGGTGCGAAGGAGGCATGCATGGCTGATATTGAAAAGCTTTCCACCATTCATCTGCTGAGCCTTCTTTCCCAAGAAGAACGGGACCTTTTTGCCAACGCCTGCGATACCGCCCAAGCCCGGCCCGAGCAGGTTTTTTTCAGCGAAGACGACCCCGGCGACACCCTCTTTCTGCTGGCCAGCGGCCGCGTACAGATTCTTAAGCACATCATGGAGGGCCATGATGAGCTGCTGCCCATTGTTTTTTCCGGCGATATTTTCGGTGAAATGGCGTTTCTTGACGGCACGCCCCGCTCATCCTCGGCCATGGCCCTTGACCCCTGCGAGCTGTATACCATTTCCCGCACCCGCTTTGACCAGCTCATGCTTGACCGGCCGGAAATGGCGCATAAAATATTTCAGCAGATGAGCTGCATTCTCACGGCCCGCCTGCGCACGACCAATGACCGTGTGAAGGACTGCATACAGTGGAATCTGCAGATCAGCGGCGCCTCGGCCCTCGGGATTCAGCATTTGATTACCACCAAACTGCAGATTGATCTGGAGCTCGCAAACGGCAGGCGGCTTGCCGGCCATATCCTTCTTGTCGTCAATACCGATATGGGCTACCAGGTCACGGTTAAGGACCAGCTCGGGCGTTTGTATATCATCCCCTATGGCTCGATAAATTATATAGCCGTCAGGGAGGATGAATTTCAAAGCTCTCTTCAGGATTAGGCCATGGCAAGCATTGACCCGTTTCTGAAATCACTCGTGCAGCAGAAGGGCTCCGACCTGCATATGACCTCGGGCCTTCAGCCTGTTATGCGCATTCATGGCGAGATGATACGCATTAAATACAAGGAGCTCGTCCATGAGGAGCTTAAACAGATGCTGTTTGAGCTGATTGACGAGGGAAAACAAAAGATATTCGAGCAAACGGGCGATCTTGACTTTGCCTATGAAATCGAGGATGTCGCCAGGTTTCGGGTCAATTTTTTCAGGCAGAAGCGCGGCATTGCGGCAGTGTTCCGGCAGATTCCGAGCCAGGTGCAGACAGCCGAGGAACTGGGGCTGCCGCAGGTCTGCAAGGACCTTGCGACTCTTGACAGGGGGCTGGTGCTGGTTACCGGCCCGACGGGCAGCGGAAAATCAACCACCCTGGCCGCGATTATCGATCATGCCAATAAAGTCCGCAAGGATCATATCATAACGATCGAGGATCCCATCGAGTTTGTGCATCAGAGCCAGGGCTGCGTGGTGAATCACCGCGAGGTGGGTCCCCATACAAAGTCATTCAGCACGGCGCTGCGGGCCGCCCTGCGCGAAGACCCGGACATCATACTGGTCGGGGAAATGCGGGACCTTGAAACCATTCGCCTTGCCCTTGAAGCCGCAGCTACCGGCCATCTGGTGTTCGGGACCCTGCATACCCAGAGCGCGACAAAAACCGTTGACCGCATTATAAATGTTTTCACTTCCGATGAGCAGGCGCAAGTCCGCACCACGCTTTCCGAGGCATTAAAGGCCATCATTGCCCAGACACTGTTCAAGCGCAAAGACAAGCCCGGACGCATCCCCGCCCTTGAAGTCATGCTGTGTACGCCAGCGGTCGGCAACCTCATCCGCGAGGGCAAAACCTTTCAGCTGTCAACAGCCATACAAACCGGCCGCAATATCGGCATGCAGTCGCTGGACGATTCTATTATGGACCTGCTCAAGAAAAATATAATCAACCCGGAGGATGCCTACCGCAAATCCATCGATAAGACAAAGTTCAAGCCCTTCCTCAAGACGATGCCGAGCATTCTGGACTAGAGCAGTTCCCTTTTTTTCACAGCCGTTTGCAAGGCAGGAGCTTTTGGTTCATTCGCCCGTGCTATATTCTCCTAAGGAACTTGATTGGTAATGAGTCCCTGCGCCTGTCATTGCGAACGAAGTGAAGCAATCTCGCCCCTGCACTGGCAGAGATCGCCACGTCAGTCGCTCCGCTCCTTCCTCGCGATGACAGGTAGAGAGGGCAGTAAGACTGAAAGTTCTTTACATGACCAACCCTGGAGCGCAGCGGCGGGGTCAGATGCTCGCAAGACACGCCAGCAGGGAAAATACGCCCGTGGCTCTAACCGCTCGGGTTGCTTCACCAAAAACTTCTCCGTGCCTGCGTGGCTACAGGATTTTGTGAAATGCTCTAAATTCTGACCCATCTTTTCCGGTTGCTGTTGCAGAAGAACATATCAACAACAAAGACGGCCGGCATATCGCATGCCGGCCGTCTTTGTTGTTGTTCTGCAAACCACCTTTATTTCTTTTTCACCTTGTACGCCGTAACGGTATTTGCGCAGGTACCCATAAGGCCCTGTGACTGGCTCGAAAGAATTATAAGTTCCCGAACTCCGTCTTTATCAATATCGTCAAAAATGTAATCCCTGACCGTATCGCTGACCGAAGCGCTGGTCCAGTTGGGTGCGAGATCCGAGCCGTCCCACAGCAGGCACTGCACCTGTCCCTCGTTGAAATCCATCATCTTGCTTATGACGCCCCCGCCTTTGCGGTAATTTTTCCCGACAATGACGGCCCAGCGGCCGTCCGGGGTGAGCTCGGCGCAGATGATGCGCAGGGGCACATACTCATTCTGCCCCATCTCATTGGCGGTGGTGTATTTTGAGAAAAAGTTGGGCGTACCGCCCAGTTTTTTCGTGTCGCGCCAGACAGTCTTGCTGGTGGTTGAAACCATGGCAAGGTCGGGCTGGGTGTTGAAAAAGCCCCTGTCGAAAACAAGGAAATCGGTCACTCCGTCGGCATCGATATCGCCCTCGCCGAAGCCGTAGATATCGCGGCTGCCGGGAAGTATGAACTGCTCGCGCGATATGAGTTTACCCTCTTTCCACTGCATGAGGTAGATATCGCCGCTGAAGGGGCTCACCGTGCCGGCTTCCTGGCCGATCAGCTTCACCGAACCGTCGGAGAGATTGTAGGCGCGGTAAAACCAGCGCTGCCTTTCCGCAAGCCGCACATACTGATTATTTTGAAACTCTACGATAAATGAGCGCGCGTTCTGAGTTTCGTAGCAGCTCACATACAGCTCGTCGATGCCATTGCCGTTAAAGTCGCCGGCATCAACATGCACCACATGCTCATCGATTCCCACCGGAATTTCAGCGATTTTTACAAGCGCGCCGTTTGACAGTTGGTAGACGCCAATGAAATCAGGCCCGGCTGCTATCAGTTCCTTTTTGCCGTCGCCGTTTACATCCGCCGAGCAGAGATAGTTGAGCTGTTTGCCTTTAATGGTTGCGGTAAAAGCGGGCGAAGCCTCGAAAAGCGCGGCAGGGTCAGTGCCGTAGTTGCGCTTGGGCTTGTCGGATTCGAACCGGCTTGGCTTGCTCTGAGGCCGCCGGGGAGGGGGCTGCTGGCCGATATCTTCAGGTTCGTCATCAGCGGTTTTATAGGAGTTGCTGCGCCTGCGGGGCTGCGGGTACTCTGCCTCCCCGGGGGCAAATGAGCCGGAGGCGGCTGCAAGGCCGGTCTGCGGCGAGGTTTTTTCAAGTATGGCGTTCCTGGTCTTTTGCGCAAGCACATTCAGCTGCGGGATGATGCCATCAAAGCCCTGGCTCTGGACGGAAATAGGCACCGGGGCATCGCTTGCGGCAGTATTCACCAGGCGTGCATCAATGCTGATAACGGCGCCCATTTTGGTGATGCTGCCCACAAGCATATACCCGGCCCCTGCTTTTTTCGCCAGGGCAAGCTGCTCGGCGGAGGGAAGGCTGCGCGCCTTCTGTCCTGTCTGTGCAGTGGCTAACGGTTCGATTACCACCAACTGGCCCGGCATGGACAGGCGGCCCGGCAGCATGGTGGCAATGCCGGCTTGCACATTTGAAAGATCCTCCGAGGCATTGGCGTCAAAGGGAAAGAGGGCAAGCTTTACCTCTTTGGCCTCGACCGCGGCTGGCCCCGCTAAACAGCAGAGCGCTACAATCGCTATAATAATAAATAATTGAGATGTTCTTTTCATGAGTTTTCTTTCTGTGAAAGGCGCTTATAAAAGTGTTTTTCTTGTAGCATAATGTAGAACCTGCTGTAAAGCCGTTAATGGCATCATGTGGAGCGGGCTGCTTTGACAGGCGTTTTTTTCATTGTCATGCGACGGTCAGGCGCTTTATAATGCCGCTGACGGATACAACTTACCTGCGGAAGGAGAAAGATATGAAAGCACTCGGATATACCCGTCCCCTTGAAATCGGCGAGTTTAAAACAGCCCTCACCATGCTTGAAGTGCCTGCGCCCGACCCGAAGGAAGGTGAAATACTTGTGAAGGTGAAGGCATCATCCCTCAATATCGATGACATCCATTTTGCCGAAGGCACGTTTTTCGGCGGAATCTCTCCTTCCCGGGCATCAGCGGAAAAGCCAACCATTGCCGGGGTCGACGTGGCGGGCACGGTGGAGAAAACCGGGCCGGGGGTAACCGGATTCAAGCCCGGCGATGACGTGCTCGGGTTTACCATGCCCGGCTCGGGCCGGGGCGCCTGGGCCGAGTACTGCTGCCTCAAGGAAAACCTTGCCCTGCATAAGCCGTCCGGCTACAGCTTCGCCGAAGCCGCTGCCTGCGCCATCGGCGGCAAAACCGCGGCAAGCGCGGTCACCTGCGCCCGTCCCGCTCGCGGAGAGCAGGCGGCAGTGCTCGGCGCATCAGGCGGCATCGGCAGTATCGTGGTGCAGATCCTTGCCCGCCAGGGCGTTCAGGTTACGGGTATCTGCAGCGGCGCCAATCGCGAGCTTGTGCTGTCGCTCGGCGCCGGGGAGGTGATTGATTATACGAAAGGCGATTTTGCCGCGCAGCTGAGCGGTGGGCAAATGGATGTGGTTATTGACTGCGTCGGCGGCCGCGACAGCGAGGCGCAGGCCCTGCGGATCCTTAAAACAAGCGGCCGGTTCGTGACCCTGTGCGGCCCGGAGAAATATATCGGCGAACGCCGCCTGAGCAAAACAGGCATTGCCGCCATGCTCGGCTATGTGCTCTGGCGGTATTGCATTTCCGCAATCAGCGGCCCCCGGTATATCATGGGCGGCATCGGCTCTTCTCTTGAGCCGCTGCAAACCCTGGTGCTCAACAACGCTATTAAGCCTCCGATTGACCGCTGCCTGCCTTTTGATGAAAAAGCCGTACGCGAGGGCATAGCCCATCTCGGCTCCCACCGGGCGCGCGGGAAAATCGTAATAGAAATTTCGCCCTGACCGTGAAAGCCCTTGCTGCCTGCCCCGGCTGGTCACGGTACTATTTTTGGTTAATAATCCGGGACAGGAACCTGCACACGCAACACCGTTGACGTGCAATACTAGAGCATGTAACTTTATTCTGTAGCCGTTTGCATCGGGGAGTTATTGGCTCATTCGCCCGTGCTATATTCTCGCAAGATACGCCAATTTTGGAAATAGGCCAATGGCTCGAACCGCACGGGCTGCTTTACCAAAAACTCCCCGGTGGCCATAAGGCTACAGCATTTTGTTACATGCTCTAGTGGGCTTTCACATTTGATTTTGTAGGCACCCCTCACCCCGACCCTCTCCCACAAGGGGAGAGGGTGGCTCTATGTATTCTCCCCTCCCTTGATGGGAGGGGATCAAGGGGAGGGTGATTTCAACTGATACATTCAAATGTGACTATCCACTAGCCGCCAACATTTGTCTTGACGGTAGAGGCGTTTTTATGAAATTGCACAACCAGCGTCAATCCACGGCTTTTAACCATAACTTCCTGCTTATAGCCATTGCCGTCAGCGGATTACTTCTGCGACTGCTCGTCCTTCCCTATATCCAGTTTGAAGCCGATGCCGTCTCCCGGGCATACACGGGATGGAGCTGGTTGCAACACCCCGGCTGGATTGGAAGCGGGGCATGGGCCCCACTGCAATTCTATTTGCTCGGCTCTTTTTTTTTGGTTGTTCCGGATATAGTATGGGGGCCGGTAATTTTTCAGCTTCTGTGCGCCTGCTTAATTGTATTCCCCCTTTATTGGTTTACCGAGCGTGAATTCGGCAGCCGGGAGGCGCTCTTCGCCTGCTGCGCCTATATGATGTATCCTGTTGCCTTCCGGTTCAGCCTCATGCCGCTGTCGGAGGTGCCGTTCATGCTTGTGCTGCTTTGTGCCCTTGCATTGTTTTGCAGGGCCAGACGCTCCGACGGAACCATTCCGCAGGCCCTCGTGGCCGGCCTTATTTTAACATGCGCCGGCGCCATGCGGTATGAAGGCTGGCTCTTCAATCTGCTGCTTCCCCTGCTGTTGTGGAAGCAATGGAAGAAGGCATTTGCCTTCATCCTTGCCGGAGCGGTGTTTCCCGTGGCATGGACCATCAGCAACTACCTCACCACCGGTGATGCCCTGTACTTCATACATGCGGTAACTCACTGGAATTTAGTCGTTGAGGCATTACACCGGACCCTGACGGCACAGGAAAAAATTTTCCGGGTAACCTTTTATCCCCTAGTTGTTTTCTGGGGCCTCACACCCTTTGTTGCCTGTCTTGCTCTGACAGGCGGCGGCATGATGATTATCAGAAGAAAAGCCGGGGCGGTATGGCTGGCGCCGCCGCTTCTGCTGCTTGCCTGGGCGATGGTGAACGCCGTCAGCGGCGCGCTGATTTGCACCGCCCGGTATGCAATTGCAATTTCGGTGCTGTTGCTTCCCTTTGCCGGCGCCGCATTTGTGGACTTTTCTGGCAGGGCTCGAAGCTCCCGCGCATATTTTATTGCATTTGCGCTGGTCATCGGTTCCATGCTCCCCCTGTCCTACACCACCAGAGTCCCCGGGCTGCGCAACTGGATCCCCTCCTCCATTGAAGCGGTGCCAAAACTTGATGGTGGTGTCGCTGCCATTTCACAACAGGTCAACAGCAGCCTCCAGCCCGGTGATGCCCTGGTGACGGACTTCTATGGATGGGGCCCGACATATCATGTTGCGCTGATGACCCGCCTTGAACCCGATGCTGTTTTTATTGCACACGGCGGTGCAACCGAAACGACGGATTATCTCCTCGTAGAGCGTTTTTTTGCCGCCCACAGGAAAGGAGTGCTCATTCTTGCCAACAGCCAGCCGCGTCTCTTCGCACCGAACGACGACCGTGCGGCCGGCAGGGATCAAATGCTGAAAAAATTTTTGTACCATAAAAAGCTGTACCGCAATGATCTTGTCACCATATACCGTTATTGGTGGAATCCATAAACCGACAGGCGCTTTCAGGATGCCTGGTGAAGCCTAAACACCCCGCCACAGCTACTATTGCCATTCCAGTAGACAAAATGACGTGTGTGAAAAAGTATCGTTGCCCGCCCGGTTCCGCAGCCTCATTGATCAATAAAAACTTGAAAGCATTGCCTCGGGGAAGTATACTTCCATATTTAATTTTATACAGTCACCGGAGCACTATACGGCAGGTAAAAGGATGAACAGCAAAATCAGCATCCGCGGCGCATGTCAGAACAATCTGAAGAACCTCGATATCGATATCGAGCTGAACACCATAACCGTGGTGACGGGGGTTTCGGGCTCCGGCAAATCAAGCCTTGCCTTTGATACGGTCTATGCCGAGGGCCAGCGCCGGTATATCGAAAGCTTTTCCGCCTATGCCCGGCAGTTCATGGACCGCATGGACAAGCCGGCGGTCGGCTCGATCGACGGCATACTGCCCGCCATTGCCATCAATCAGACCAATCCCATAAAGACCTCGCGCTCAACCCTGGGGACGCTCACGGAGATCACCGATTATATGAAGCTCGTGTTTCCGCGGCTGGCAACCTTATATTGCCGGGGCTGCGGCCGGCCCGTGGAACGGGATTCGGCGGAATCGATCTGCCGCGAGCTTCTGAGCCAATATGCCGACAGGGCCTGCACAATCACGTTTCCGTTTGCCGTGCCGCGGCAATCGGTCATGCCGGCCCGTGAAGTTGAAGCGGGGCTGCGCAGCCAGGGCTTTCGCCGCATATTTATTGACGGCGCCGTTGCGGAGCTTTCAGCCGGCCTCGTGGAGCAGCAGGCCGGAGGCGCCGTTGCCATGCTTGCCGACCGGGTCACTGTTTCGGGCCGCAATAAAAAACGGCTTGCCGACTCCCTTGAAACAGCTTTGAAATACGGCAAGGGCCAGGCTGCGGTCTATCTGGCGGGTTCCGACGGGCACCTGAAATACTCCGCCGGGCTGCACTGCCCGCACTGCGATATAGAGTATCACCCGCCGTCACCCGCCCTTTTTTCCTTCAACAGCCCCCTGGGGGCCTGCGACGAGTGCCGGGGGTTCGGCCGCACGATCGATGTTGATCTTGCCGCGGTAGTTCCGGACAGCTCGCTGTCGCTCAAGGATGATGCCGTCAAGCCCTGGTCCACACCCTCCTACCGCGAAGCATATCATGATCTTATGAAATTCTGCCGCACAAGCGGCATACCCGTGGACCAGCCCTACCGGGACCTGACCCCTGCCCAGCGCGAGCTCGTCGAGCGGGGCAGCGGCGATTTTTACGGCATCAGGGGTTTTTTCGAGTGGCTTGAAGGCCGGACCTATAAAATGCATATCCGGGTGCTCTTGTCGAAATACCGGGCCTACACCACCTGCGGCCGCTGCAGGGGCAGCCGCTTCAAGGACGAAACCCTGTTGTATAAAATTCAGGGCACCTCCATTGCCGGGGTCTACGCCATGCCGGTCGCCGGCTGCCTTGCCTTTTTTCGCGGCCTTGCGGGGACTGCCGGCCCGGACAAATCAGCTGCCGTGCTTTTGCAGGAGATTACGGCGCGCCTCTCCTATCTCGAGCGCGTGGGCCTGGGGTATCTTACCCTTGACCGCCAGTCGCGCACGCTCTCGGGCGGCGAAGTCGAGCGGGCAAGCCTCACGACCGCCCTGGGATCGAGCCTCATCAACACCCTGTACGTGCTTGACGAGCCCTCGATCGGCCTGCACCCGCGCGACACGCGCATGCTGATCGAAATCATCAAGGGCCTGCGGGACATGGGCAATACCCTCATGATTGTCGAGCATGATCCCGATATCATCAGTCATAGCGACAGGGTCATTGATATGGGCCCGGCCTCAGGCGAACAGGGCGGCAGCATCGTTTTTGACGGGACGCCTGCAGCGCTTCTGAAAAGCGCGGATTCCCTTACGGGGCAGTACATGTCCGGCAGACGGTCGCTTGCGCCGCCGCAGAAACGGCGCAGTCCGGCTGCGGACTGCCGGATAGCGGTGCGCGGCGCCCGGGCGCATAACTTGAAATCACTCGATATAACCATACCGCTCGGGCAGCTTGTCTGCATAACCGGAGTTTCCGGCTCGGGCAAATCAACACTGCTTGAGGAGGTCCTGTACCGGACGCTTTCCCGGCGCCATGAAAAAAGCGGCCTGTGCTTTTTTGAGGGGAAAAACACCCCCGACACCGTGATTCTTATGGACCAGAGCCCCATCGGCCGCACGCCCCGATCAAACCCGGTCACCTATATGAAGGCATTCGAGCCGATCAGGAAAGTGTTCAGCCAGGCCGATGCCGCCCGCGAGCGCGGCTATACGGCCTCGACCTTTTCCTTCAACAGTCAGGGCGGTCGCTGTCAGCAGTGCCAGGGCGACGGCTACGAAATTGTCGAGATGCAGTTTCTTGCCGATGTGTATGTAACCTGCCCGGCCTGCCGCGGCAGGCGCTACAGCCCCGAGGTGCTTGAAGTGCTCTGGCAGGGAAAAAATATTCACGACGTGCTGGCGATGACGGTCACCGAGGCCTGCGCGTTTTTTGCCAGCGTGCCCCGGGCGGCCGCCCCCCTGCGCATACTGGAGATGGTGGGCCTGGGGTATCTGCGCCTCGGGCAGCCGGCAAATACGCTTTCCGGGGGCGAATCCCAGCGCCTGAAGCTTGCCTCCATCATCGGGCAGGGGAGCTCGGGCCGCACGCTGTTTCTGTTTGACGAGCCCACCACGGGGCTGCACTTTGAAGATATCGCGCGGCTGATCGGGGCCTTTGACTTTTTGCTGAGCCAGGGCCATTCCCTGATCGTTGTGGAGCATAATCTTGAGGTCGTAAAATGCGCAGATCATATCATCGACCTCGGGCCCGAGGGCGGCGCTGCCGGAGGCGCAATCGTTGCGCAGGGAACCCCCGCGGATATCATGGCTCTCGATGCCTCGCATACCGGCCGCTTTTTGCATGACTATGGCCCGGCTGCCTTCCTTCCCGCCGGGCGCAGCAGAAAAAGGGAGCTGCTAGCGGCGGCGCCTGCCTCGATCGTCATTGAAGGCGCGCGGGAGCATAATCTCAAAAACCTGTCGCTTAAGCTGCCGCTGGGCAAGGTCGTGGTCATCACGGGCCTGTCCGGCTCGGGCAAATCCACACTTGCTTTCGACCTGCTGTTTGCCGAGGGCCAGCGCCGGTTTCTTGAAACGCTGTCGCCCTATGCCCGGCAGTATATC
>Ga0118677_10003156_pt2 | contig 18157 bp, 11 predicted proteins | sample AliMusrvi5mmetaG_FD_86154 | JGI IMG/M metagenome (GOLD analysis project Ga0118677, IMG submission 86154) | reverse complement strand
CATCAAACCCGCGCGGTAGCGTACGTGAATTTGCCGGTTGATGTCGCTCACTCCGAAGGGCATTCCGCGTAGCGGGCTCAGGATCTGCCAGGCGTCCACTTCTTTGACCGCGCCAAGGTTACCGTTCCGGGTGGCGTTAAAGTAGTCATATTCCCCACTTGGCGTCGCACCTACGGCACGATTGAAGCCGCGCAAATCGTCCGCACCAGCGAGCTTCAGCTCCTCGGCGAGCACTGCGAGCAGTTTCGGCTGGAAGTCTTCCGGCTTCTCCCAGCGGACAAAACGGAGCGTCGAATGCTCGTCGTCGCCGGCGCAGAATATGTCGTCTTCGCCGGCAGACGGCGGCGTTGCACTAAACCAGCGGGCAAGCCGCAGATCCGGACGCTCCGCACCAATCTGGCGCCGTTCGATGGTCAGTTCGGCGTAGCCGGGCGCAACGCGCGGGAACCGCGACTCGTAGTCCGTCGGCCGGAGGCGGGCGATAATGTCAACGAAGGGGCGGCCCGCGCCAATCGGCGGGAGCTGCGCCGGGTCCCCGACGAAGATAAGCCGCTTGACGCCCTGCAGAGCATCTAGCAGAGCGCCTAACATGTCCTCGGTAAGCATCGAGGCTTCGTCGACGATAACGGTGCCGAAGCCGGTCGCCTTCGGAAGGTCGCTCAGGTGGTAGCGTCCGGAACGCACGTCATAACGCCCGTTCTGGTTGAGGAACTGCGCGATGGTTTGTGCGCGGGTCCCGGCACCGCCCGCAAGTTGCTGCATACGAACTCGCGCCTTTCCAGTCGGGGCAAGCAGGAGAAGCCCATCGTCTCGAATCTCCTTTTGCCCGCAGAGAATGCCGAGCACCGAGGTCTTGCCAGCCCCGGCCGGGCCAGCCAGCACGGTAAGGCGAGACTCCGCTAGTTCAGCAAGCGTATTCGCCTTTTCATCGCGTGCACGTCGCTCATCCGCATCCCTCACCGGACCAAACTTGGCACTGAGGAGTTGAGACCAGTCCTTGGAAACGGTGTGGCGCTGGCCACGAACCCTTCCGAGCACCTGCTTGCGGACGAGTTCCCGAATTGCTCGGTAGCGGTCTAGTTGCAGCGCGAGTTTGCCCCCCATCTCGACCGAGGCCACTTCGGGTGCCATCGTGGGTACGCCCGCAGCAAGAATATCCGCCGTCACCAGACACTCGGGACGCACAGCGGCGCTGCGGATAGCTTCCGCGAGGCTGCCGGCAAAGTGCAGCGTGTGGCCTGTAGTCGATGCCTCTTCCAGCGCTTGGATGGTGAAGGCGCGCACGCGCCGCGCATCCCCGTGACGTCGATCAAGTCCTCCCTCGGCCACATGCTCGGCGCGGCCGGAACCGTCGAAGCCATCGCATCCGTGCTGAGCCTGCGCGAAGGCGTGATCCCGCCCACGACCAACTTCGAGACCCCGGACCCGGAGTGCGCGGTGGACCTCGTCGCCAACCAGCCGCGCCGCGTGAAATTGCGGCACGTGCTTTCCAATTCCGCCGGCATCGGCGGCGGCAACGCGGCGGTGATTTTTGGAACGATTGGAAGGTTGTAACCGGAAATCTCTTGGATTGAACTGGCAACCTAAAGAACGCTCTTGGTATGATCTATCCGTTATTTGTCGTTCCAAGGGTAATTACGGCAAGTGTGCAACGAAACAGGGAGTCCGTAGTGAAGTACCCCTATTCCAGTCATCGGATTTCCGAGATGGTCGCCGCGCCAAAATGCTTGCGAGAGCATGAGTCGTTTGCGATAAAGCGACACGGTTCGGAAGGCGGAGCGTTTGACGTGCGACTGGACCTGTTGGACGGCCCCTTTATCGACTTGCGCTATATCGGAAAGACATACGATTTCAACGATGTGACAGGCTCGGAAGCCTCGTTGCTGTTGGACGCTTATCGCGTTCGGGGCGTCGGTTTTAACAAGGTCGGCAAGCGTCGGTTTTACAAGGACAGGATACCACCGGGCTGGCATCAGAATGTGATTGATCCAAATCTCTCCACGGTGGATGAGAATAGTAACCGGCATATCCCCTTGCCGGATTTCGCGCCCGTGGATTTTGACGACTTTGTCCGCAAGACATCCGCATTGTGGAACATCGACTTGTCGCTGGAGGAGCGGTTGCTGTGAACATGGAACCGTCAGAACTGCCCACACCTGAAGCCATTCGCCGCGCCTTGGAGGAGTTTTGGGCGGAGACGCTGGAGGTCGCCGCCACACCGGACGGCCTTTCGCTGGCTATACCCTTGTGCTATCCTGATGGATGGCAAATTTTGCTTGACCTCCACCCGCTGACGCCGGGCGTCGTCCGCCTTTCCGACAGCGGCCGGACGCTCCACGGTCTGGCTGGCGGCGGTCAAAATATTGAGGCGGTCCGGATCAAGGAACTGCTGATCGAACGCGCCGAGGCGTTTCATATACAACGCGACGGCTGGGAACTCTACCGGGACGCCCGCCTGCCGCTGGCCGGGATGGATATCCACTTGTTCGCGGAAGGGCTGGCCGACATTTCCCGCCTTTGCAATCTCTATGAGGCGACGCCAAAAACGCGGAACGTGGTCCGCGAAACCGTCGAGCGCGTCTTTCAGGAGCGCGCGATCCCCGTTCAGCAAGGCATCCGGCTCGACGGAAAGCTCGAAAAACATATCCAGGTTGACTATTTCGCCCGCATGAACCGACCTATTGCGATGGAGGTTATTTCCCGGCGTGACAATATCACCCCGTTCATGGAGCAGTGGGGGTTCCGCTGGCGCGATCTGTGCGACCTGACGCCCAACCTCCTCCCCGCCATGATCTTCGATCCCGCTGTTTCCGAACTGGACGAGACTGCCCTTTCGATCGGCAACTCCGTGTGCGAACTTTTCTGCGCCTATGATGAAACGAACCGGATTAATGCGTTTCTGGAAAGCGCGGGCCGGTGAGAAGGATCGGCGGGAACACGTTCAAATTGAAGTGATGCTGGAAGATCACTGGCGGCAAACATTGTCTCTGCGACTGAATCGGCCCCCATGAACGATCCCATCGTCATCACCGGCATCGGCATCCTCTCCCCGCTCGGCATCGGCGTCGAGGAGACGGCCGCCGCGTTGCGCGAGGGCGAATCCGCGCTGCTGCCGTGCAGCCGCTTCGCGCCGCCACCCGGCGTCTCGCCGCTCTGCGGCGAAGTGCCCGCGTTCCGCATCGAGGAGTTCCTGGCCACGCCCAAGGCCTACCTTGACCGCAACAGCGAACTGCTGCTGGCAGCCACGGGCATGGCGTTGCGTCAGGCTGGGATCGACGCGACCAAGCTTGTGCCGGAACGCGCCGGCATCCTGGTCGGCACGGCCTGGGCCGGACAGGACACCATGGCCGCCTTTTTCGCGGACTACGTGCAGAAGGGGCCGCGCCTGGTCAAGCCGTTCCTCTTTCCGCACACCTACTTCAACACCGCCATCAGCCTCGCCGCCATGGAGTGGTCGCTACGCGGCGTGCATCAGTCGTTCGCCTCCGGTCGCGTCGCCGCGGGGCAGGCGCTAGTCGAAGCCTGCGACCTGCTGGCGGACAACGAAGCCGATCTGATTCTCGCCGGCGGCTGCGAAGCGCTCGGGCCTGCGCTTTTCCACACGCTCGCGTCCAAGGGCGTGCTGCCACCTGCCACGGCCTCAGACGGTCCGCACGTTTTCGACACCCGCCACGCCGGACTGATCCCCGGCGAAGCCGGCGTCATGCTGGTGCTGGAACGCCAGAGCCATGCAACGGCGCGCGGCGCAAAGATATTCGCCACGATCATCGGAACCGGTCTCGGGTCAGGAGCCGCAGACGCGATCCGCGCTGCACTGCAACAGGCCGGCATCGCGCCGGCGGATCTGGCCTGCGTGTGCGCGTCGGCCAATGGCAACGCCGCGTTGGACGACGCGGAAGCCCATGCCCTGCGGCAGGCGCTCGGCGACGCGCCGGTGCCAGTGACCGCGCCTGCCTCGCTCTGCGGTGACACCACCGGCGCCTGCGCCGCACTGCACGTGGCGCTGGCCGTTTTGATGCGCGCCAATGGCAGCCTGCCGCCCGTGATCGGACTCGCAACACCCGCCCTGCCCGGCCTCGCCTATGTCACGACACCTGCCGCGCCGTTGCGCGCCGGCCCCATCCTCGTCCTCGCCACCGACCCCTCCGGCTCCGCCGCCGCTATAGTGGTGCAATAGAGGGCTTCTACGCCGCGCTGGATATGATGACGGATCGACCACCGGCGCAGCCGCCGTCCTTGCTTTCAGGGGGCCGCTAGTTCGTGGCTGTGACCGTCACTCGGTAGAACACCGACGAACTGCTGCCCGGCTTGGGCAGCGTCAAGCTGTTGGTTGGCGGAGTTGCGGGAATGTTGTTCGTATAGAGCGTCCAGACACCGTTCGCAAGGTTCGTGCAATAGAGCAGCGCATAGGGGGCCTGGACCGCCGCCGAACTCAGCCACTGAACCGTGTTGGACCCGCCGACGGGTGTGATGCCCGAAATACGGAATTGCGACGAGGCATTCGTCGGATCCGTGCCGGCAAGAAACTCCTGCCAGACCAGCAGACCGTGGGTCGTCGGACTGTCGCTGCCGTTCACGCAGTTCGTGTCGGTGGCAAACCCGTGCGCATGCAGCCACGTATAGGTCGGATGCCCCGGATCGGGCGTCACCTGGTCGGTGAAGTTCGCGTTCAGCGTTCCGGCCGCCTGCACGTTGCTCCAGATGAAGTTCGTGGACGTGCTGTTGTTGTTGAACGCGCCAACCGAAGTTACGTTCGTCGTAAGACTCAGGATGCGGTAGTACGCGCTGGCCTGGATGGAGAAGACCGGGCTGCTGCCGATCGAGGCGTTCGTACTGGCCGGCGTGACCGTGCCGTTCGCCCCGGCCGTGGCCGTCAGGAGCACGGTGGACGCCGACTGATATTCATAGGCGCCCATGTCCACCGTCGTGTTGACCGTGCGCGGATTGCCGTCGAGGTCGGTGGTCATATCCGACGTGACGTAAGCATTATTGCCCGCATCCTTGCAGGGCGAAGTCGCCTGGAGGTGGAAGTTGCCTGCGGCCGCATTCACGAACTTCGGATCGCTGGCGGTGTTGCCGACGCCGCTGCCGGGCGCAGGCGTGGTGCAGCAGTAATTGAGAGATCCACTATTGAAGTTTAGACCGCCGCCGGTGTTGGCGTAGACGATGCAGTTCTCCAGCGTGCAGCCTTCCGTTCCGCTGCCCGTCGATCCTGCGTTGCCGGCAATCGTGCAGTTGATCATCGTGCTGCTGTCCGCGCCGCCGCCGCCACTGCCGGCCCAGTTGCCGGCAATCAGGCAGTTGATCAACGTGCAGCCTTCCGCGGCGCCACCCCAACTGTTACCGGAGCATCCCGTCAGGATGCAATTGCTGACCACGCAGGAAGTATCGGCGCAATACACTGCGCCGCCGCGCTGCTCAGTATACATATCACCGCTCGATCCCCGCGTGTGGCCGTTGGTGAGCGTGAAGCCGGACAGCACGGCGTTGGCCCCGAAGCAGACGCACCGCACCGCCCCATCGCCGTTTGTTACCGTGGACGAATTGACCGCACCGTTGATGGTCGTCACCCCGGCACCGTTCACGCTGCGCACGGTGATGCCACTGGGGATAACGACGCGGCACAGCAGGCTCCCACCCGGCGTCACCTGCCCGCCCGTGGCATAAACACCGTTGCTGACCAGGACCGAGTCGCCTGCCTGGGTCAGGTTGACGGCGCTCTGAATGGTCTGCTTGGCTGTAGCCCACGTGAGGCCGTTGGCGGAATCGCTGCCATTGGTGGCGACATAGAAGGTGGTCGCGAGCCGGACCTGCGAGTTTGTCACGAGGAAAGAGTTGGTCACACTCGTGGCGGCGTTCCAATTGCCGTTGCCAGCCTGGGACGCGGCGACCGAGACCGATCCGGTCGTGCTGTTGAACTGAAGGGTGGTTCCGCTGGTGAGCGTGGCGATGCTGCCCCCCGCCACCACCGCATACGAGATCGTCAGTCCGGACGCAACCGTCGCCGGAGAGAACGTATACGTGGTGTTGGTCAACTGGTTGGGAATGGTCGGGAACGAGATGGTCTGGCTGGCCTTGTTGACAACCAGGGTTCCGTTGACCGACCCCTGATACATAGAGGAGGACACCACGGTGCCGGTCACCGCATAGCTGCCGGCGGCTGTCGGCGCGGTGCCGCTGCCGTTGTAGGTGATGTTCGTCGTCAGCCCGGACGGCACCGTGGTGGCGGTCACGACGCAGGGAGCACCGCTATATGTCTGACTCAAAGTCGAAGGCGTCAGCGTAACGATCGCCGTTGCATAGTTCACGGTGATGGTGTTGGTCACCGGTGTGGCCGCATAATAATTCGCGTTTCCGCCCTGATAGGCAACCACCACGACGGTGCCCGCGCCAGTGAAGGTCAGTGTGTTTCCACTGATCGAACCAGGGCCGGAAATATTGGTGTAGGTGACGGATAGCCCTGAGGAGGCGGTCGCTGACAAGGTCACGACGTTCGTGGTTATCTGGGGCGAAGGCGTTGAAAACCCGGTAATCGTCTGGCTGGCCTTGTTGACAACCAGCGTCCCGCTGGTCGACCCTTGGTACAGGGCGGACACCACTGTACCGGTCACCACATAACTGCCGGCGCTTGTCGGCGCCGTGCCGCCGCCGTTGTAGGTAATGTTCGTCGCCAGACCGGCCGGCACGGTGGTGGCGGTCACAACACACGGAGAACCGCTATACGTCTGAGTCAACGTCGAAGGCGTCAGCGTGATCGTCGCCAGCGCATAGTTCACGGTGATGGTGTTGGTCGCCGTGGCCGCACTCCAGCTCGCGTTGCCGGCTTGTGAGGCAACCACCACGACGGTGCCTACGCCGGTGAAGGTCAGCGTGCTCCCGTTCGCCCCGCTCGCCACTCCCGGCCCCGAAAGGATCGAAAAGGTTACAGGGGTCAGGCCCGAGGAGGCGGTCGCGGACAAGGTCACGGTATTGGTGGTCACCTGGGGCGAAGGCGTTGAAAAGACGATCGTCTGACTGGACAAGTTGCCGGCGGGCGATGCCGTCACCTGGACATCATCGATGCAGATGCCGTTGTTGTTGCCTGCTCCGGCGGCATCGAAAGCAAGGTAGTATGTACCATTGATATTGGGCAACGAGATTGTCTCTTTTGTCCAGGTCTCGACGCCCGCGTTGTACGCCTGCAACAGCGTCCACGCCCCTGTGGCGGATGTCTTGTAATACACATTCAGTGAATCATGGGACCCATAATAGCTGCTCATGCAAAGATAGAAGGAAAGCTGAGGACTCTGGGTCATACTTCCAAAGTTCAGCATGGGCATGACCAACTTTCCTTTCAAGGTGTTGGCCGGATCAGTCTTATTGATGAAACAGGCGTTCTTGGAACCGCCAGCACCGCCGTCAGAGTTGCTGGCCGGACACAGATATGTACCGTCGCCGGCCTGAAAGCTCCAACTGAGGCCCATGGTGTCTGCGTCGCGCTCCTGGGACCAACCGGCCGGCAGGGTGGCGCCTTCCAGTGATTCCGTGTAGGGTATGCCGAAGTCTGTGTTGCCTGCGCAGGTCGCGCCGCTCGAGTAGCTGGGGCCGGCGCTGACCGACCAGGCCTTGTAGTAATATCGGGTACCGGCCGGCAGGACGGTATGGGGCGCGCTCGTGCCGCTGCCGTTGTAGAGCACCGTGCCGCCGCCGCTGATTGTATCACCGGCCGAGTAAGATCCCGTCGGCGTGCCGAAGGTGTTGCTGATGTTCCACGCCACCAGGACGTTGGCATTGGCGCCGTTCCTGGTCCACGACAGGTTGATCTGGTTCGTACCGCCCGAAACCGCCGCCAAATTCCCCGGCGCGCTACTGTCGCCGGCCGAGAAATTGACGCCCCATTGATTGCCGCACGTTCCGTTCCCTGCCAGTGTGAAACTACTTGAGGGTCTTTGAGAGGGATTGGACCAGTAGCAATAACCGTCGGCGGAAAATCCGGTGTTGGTGAACAGGAGGGAGGTGAACGTATATCCCGGACTTGAGGCGGCAAGGAAGTATTGCGCGGATGACGGGATCCTGGCGAACGCGTAAATGCCATGCGCGTCGGTCGTCGTCGTGTACGTGCCGCCGCCGACAAGCTTGGCTGTGACGGTCGCTCCGGGGATCGGATTCGCACCGGTGCTGTCAGTGACGCGTCCGCTGATGATTTCGCCCGTACCGTTCGTAAACACGTTGTATTCGCACTGGTCGACACTGGTGAAGGTGTCCCCCCCCCCTTCCTGCGTCGTATCGATATTCGGCAGGTTGTACCACGCCGTGGCTTGGCCGGACCAGCCGAGGTTCAGGTGATGATAAGGCGTGGACGAATTGTACCCGTAACCATCGCACACGATCGCGTGACCGCCGTCGCCTGAAATGGCCAGCAAGACCGGGCAGCCCGCATCGAGGTTGGGATTGATGGCCGCGAATACAATGGACCCATTGAAAACAATGTTGTTTGCGTTGCCGTACCGGAAAGTGCTCTTGAGGGGCGCGATCGTATTCCAGAGATACGCACCGGAATTGCCGGCCGTATAGGACATGTCCACAGCCACGCCGGCGTCCGCGCACAAGGCGCCGATCGCCTGACGCTGCGTCAGCGTCGTTCCGCCGGCGGGGTTGGTCGGCATCGAGCTCCACGCATAGGGTCCGCCATTCCCGTCGCCGCCAAGCAGACTGCGTGTCGTGAGATTGCCGTCCACCAGAATCGGAAAAGAGGTCGTGCCAACACCGTTGACCGGGTATTGCCAGTACCGCATGAGTTGCGCCATGGCCGTGGCGACACAACCGCATACGTCGTTGTTCACATTTCCGGCGGCATAGGGCGGCGTGTAGTAGTTGTAGCAGGCCGGTCCGGTCCACTCGTTTGTGGAAAGTGACTGGTCCCAGGTAGTTTGGACCAGCGGCGCCACGCGAAGGTCGGAAACCGAAGTGGTCGGAGAACCGCTTACCATCGGTTTCACTCCGCCGGACGTCGGACTGGCAGCGCTGGCGCTCATCTGGTCCCACTTGTTCCGGGCAGACAGATGAAAGCTCTTGGCCTTGGCGCGTTGCAACCCCTTCACGTTGGCCATGCGGTTGGGCAGGTCCCTGGCAATCAACGCCCCGATAGGGGTCTTGGTTGAGGGATCGAACGTGCCGCTGGATGAAAACGCGATAATGGGCTCGACATAATCGTCCGCGGCCACGATCACGAAGCCGTTGGGCTCCAGGCGCACGACATGGTAGAGCGCCGAGCCCTTCGCATCGTTGTAGGTATCTACACCCTTGATGGTCGATCCCAGTTTCGCCTGGAGGGGCGTCTTTTCGGCGCGAAGCCAGCCCTGAACCGTACGTTTGGCCTGGTCCGCCGTCGCGGGATCGGCAAACGCCCTCCCCCACGGCAGCACGGTCAGGAGCGCAAATAAGAAAAATTGAAAGATCTGGGAAACTGGACGGCACAACCGGGATTTCCTGCCAACAACCGGGAGCAGCAAAACTGTATTCACAACAGCACCTTCTTTCTTATTTGTCGGAATCCTGATTTTTCCAGGAAGTATTGTTGCATAATAAGTAATTTCTTGTCTATCGTTTTTACGCTTATGCATGGTATTTGATCGCACAATTGACGATACCGATCATCTTGCATCTTGCTTTCTTCCCGACCGGGGAACGTTATATACTTCTTTCTCGTTTCAAAAACGTTTTCCAAATGGCGGATTTCCGGGTGAAGACACTCCGACTCTCCAGCTTTGGCATTCGCGGGTTCACGGGCGAGTCGCTGACGCCTGAAATCGTCATCGATTTCGCCTCGGCCTTCGGCTCCTTTGCGGATGGCGGGCGTGTGCTCGTGGGTCGCGACACCCGCCTCTCAAGCCCCATGGTCCACGCCGGCGTCACAGCCGGTCTCCTCGCCACCGGCTGCGAAGTGCTGGATCTCGGCATCTGCCCCACGCCCATCCTGCAGTTCGCCGTCAGCCGCTACCAGGCCAGAGGCGCCATCGCCATCTCCGGCGGACACATGCGCATGGGGTGGAACGCGCTCGTCCTGATCAATGCCAACGGCGCATGCCTCGATCCGGTCAGCGGCGAAGCCGTGCTCGACATCTTTCATGCGCGCGATTTCCGCCGCCCCGGCTGGAGCCGCATCGGCGCCGCCACGGAGGTGTCGGACTTCGCCGAAGCCTATTTCGACGCCCTGGAAGCGCAGCTCGACACCGCCGCGATCCGGCGCGCCAACCTCACCGTGGCGATCGACCCGGTGAACGGTGCGGCCTGCCGCTTCCTCGCGCCGTTCGCGCAGCGCCTCGGTTTCAAGCTGGTCGCGATCAACGCCGAGGAGGCCGGATTCATGGCGCGCGATCCCGAGCCGCGCCCGCGCAACGCGCGGCAGGTGGCGTCCATCCTGCCGCTGGTGCATGCGGATGTCGGATTCGTCGGCAGCAGCGATTTCGGCCGTATTTCCATCGTGACCGACGAGGGCGAGACCGCCAGCGAGGAGTACACCTTCCCGCTCGTCGCCGACCATGTGCTGCGCCGCGCGCCGGGCGGTGTGCTGGTCACCAACTGCTGCACCACGCGCATGGCCGACGACGTGGCCGCCGCGCACAACTGCCGTGTGGTCAAGGCGCCGGTCGGCCAGGCCCACATTATGGCGGCGTTGGCCGACGAAAACGGCGCGATCGGCGGCGAAGGGAACGGCAGCGTGGCCGTGCCATCCTTCAGCCGCGCGTTCGACGGCTTCCTGACCATCGGCCTGGTGCTGGAATCGCTGGCGCAGCGCCCCGGAAAAATTTCCGCGCGCCTGCACGAACTGCCGCACTATCATATCGTCAAGCGGCAGGTGTACGGCGAGCCGCGCCGCTGCTACCGCGCGCTGGAAACGCTGCGGGAAAACACGGAAGAACTGGCCGGCGGCCGGCTGGACCGAACGGACGGCCTGCGCGCCGACTGGGACGACGGCTGGCTGCACGTGCGCGCCTCGCAGACCGAGCCGATGATCCGCATCATCTCCGAGTCCCGCGCGCGCCCGCGGGCCGAGGAGCGCGCCATGAACATCGTGCGCCTGCTGGAGCGGGAGTTGTGAAGGAGTTTCTCAAAGTCGGCATCTCGGGCGTGCGCGGCATCGTGGGCGAAACGCTCACGCCGCAGATTGCCGCCTCGTTCACGCGGGCCTTTGGCGCGTTCGTGGGGCGCGGTAGCGTGGTGGTCGGCCGCGACACCCGCCCCAGCGGCGACATGATCGAGCGCGCCGTGGTGGCCGGGCTGCAGAGCGTCGGCTGCCAGCCGCTGCTCGCGGACATCGCACCCACGCCCACCATCGGCCTGCTCGTGCCCGTGCTCGGCGCGCGCGGCGGCATCGCCATCACCGCCAGCCACAATCCCGCGCCGTGGAATGCGCTCAAATTCATCGGCCGCAACGGCTGCTTCCTCGGCCGCCAGCGCGCGGACGAACTGTTCGACATCTACCATCACGGCCAGTTCGACTTGGCGCCGGAGGAGAGCCTCCTGCCGGCCGAGGACATCCCCGATCCGACCGGACCGCACTTCGAGAAGGTGCTGCGCTACGTGGATGCGGAGGCCATCCGCCGCCGCAAGTTCCGTGTCGCCGTGGATGCCTGCAACGGTGTGGGCGCGGTCCACACCCGGCGCTTCCTGGAGCAGCTCGGCTGCCGCGTGGTCCTCTGCCACGAACTGCCGACCGGCATCTTCGAGCGCGAGGCCGAACCCCTGCCCGAGAATCTCGGCGCGCTCATGGCGCTGGTGGGCGCGCAGCACTGCGACTTCGGGTTCGCGCAGGACCCGGACGGCGACCGGCTGGCGCTGGTGGACGAACACGGGCATGCCATCGGCGAGGACCTGACCGTGGCCTTCGCCGTGCAGGAAGTGCTCGACCGTCACGCCAAGGGGCCGGTGGCGATCCACCTTTCCACCAGCCGCTGCGTGCAGGATGTCGCCGAACAGCGCGGCTGCGCCGTGACCCGCACCCGCATCGGCGAGATCAACGTCACCGAAGCCATGCTGGCCCTCGGCTCGCCCGTGGGCGGCGAAGGGAACGGCGGCGTGATCGTGCCGGCCGTGCATCCCGGCCGCGACAGCTATATCGGCATGGCGCTGGTGTTGGAACTGATGGCCAGGGAAAATCAAACCGTCTCCCAACTGCGCCAGACCATCCCGCGCTACGCCATGGTGAAGGAGAAGATCCGCATCCGGCCCGAGCAGATTCCGGATGTGCTGTGGTTGCTGCGCCGCACCTACGCCGGCGAGAAGATCAACCTGCTCGACGGCGTGTTCGTGGAGTTCCCCAACGCCTGGCTCCACGTCCGCGCCTCCAACACCGAGCCGGTGATCCGCGTCAGCGCCGAGGCCCCCACGCGCGACGAAGCCGTGCGCCTGATCCACAACGCTCGCGCCGCCCTCGCCCCGCTCCTGCCGGCAAATCCGTAACCGCGCTCACTCCTCGAACAGCTTCAACTGCCCCGGATGGTCAGGGTTGCGCTTGCGGCTTTTCTTGGCAAGCTTGGGCATGCCGGCTTCGAGTTCGCCTTCCTCCAGGTTGGCGAGGATTTCGCGGGCGCGGTCGATGACCTCGCCGGGCATGCCGGCCAGACGCGCGACGTGGATGCCGTAGCTCTTGTCGGCCGCGCCGGGAATGATTTTTCGCAAAAAAACAATGCTGTCGCCGTGCTCGCGCACCTGCACCGTGTAGTTGCGCACGCCGGTGAGCGTGAGCGCAAGGTCGGTCAGCTCGTGGTAGTGCGTGGCGAAGAGCGTCTTGGCCTTGACCGCCGCCGTGTTGTGCAGGTATTCGGCCACGGCCCACGCGATGCTGATGCCGTCGAAGGTGCTGGTGCCGCGGCCGATCTCGTCAAGCACGATCAGGCTGTGGCAGGTGGCGTTGTTGAGGATGTTGGCCGCTTCCTGCATTTCGACCATGAACGTGCTGCGGCCGCGGGCCAAATCGTCCCCCGCCCCAACGCGCGTAAAGACGCGGTCCAGCAGGCTGATGCGCGCCTGGCGCACGGGCACGAACGAGCCCATGTGCGCCAGGATGGCGATCAGCGCGACCTGCCGGATGTAGGTGGATTTGCCGGCCATGTTCGGGCCGGTCAGCAGCAGGATCTGGTTGCGGCGGCAGTCGAGGCGGGTGTCGTTGGGGACAAAGCGCTCAGCATCCGGCAACTGCTCGATCACGGGGTGGCGGCCGTCCTCAATGGTCAGTTCGTCATTCTCCGCGATCTCGGGGCGCACGTAGCCAAGCGCGAGGGCGCGATCCGCCAGCGAGGCCAGCGCGTCGAGATGCGCCAGGGCGTCGGCCGTGGACTGGATCGCGGCGGCCTGCGCCACGACCTGTTCGCGCACGGCGCAGTAGAGCTCGTATTCGAGGGCCACGGCGCGGTCGTGCGCGCCAAAAATCTTCTGCTCGTATTCCTTGAGCTCCGACGTGATGAAGCGCTCGGCGCCGACGAGGGTCTGGCGGCGCTCGTACTCCGGCGGCGCGGCGGCGGCCTGGCCCTTGGAGATCTCGATGTAGTAGCCGAAGACCTTGTTGTGGCGCACCTTGAGGGTCTTGATGCCGGTGCGCTCCTGCTCCTGCGCCTGGTAGCGTGCCAGCCAGTCGTGTCCCTCGGAACCGAGGCGCAGAAGATCGTCGAGCTCGGGATTGTAGCCGGGGCGGATGATACCGCCGTCCTTCAAGCCAATGGCGGGGGTCTCGGCAATGGCACGCTCAACGAGCGCAACCAGTTCCGGCAGCGGCTGGAGTCGGCCGGCGGTCTCGGCCAGGAGCGGATTGCCAGCGGCTGCGACGCGCTCGCGGATGGCGGGAACCGGTGCGAGCGAGCGCGAAAGCGCCTGCAAGTCGCGGGCGTTGCCGCGGCCGGAGTCGATGCGCGCGATCAGACGCTCCAGGTCGCGCACCTCGCCCAGTTGCGTGCGCAGGGCGTCGAGCAGGGCGCGCTGGCGGGTCAGGTGCTCAACCGCGTCGAGGCGCTGCGCAATGGCCTGGGCGCGGCGCAGTGGCCGCAGCAGCCACGCGCGCAGCAGGCGCGCGCCCATGGGCGTGCGGGTGCTGTCGATCACACCGAGCAAGGTGGTCTGCGCGGCTTTGCCGCGGGCGGGGAAGAGGTCGAGGTTGGTGCAGGTGGACTCGTCCAGCACGAGATAGTCGTCCGCCTGCCGGACCTGCAGGGCACGGATGTGGCTGATCGGATGATGGAGTTCCTCGCGCACGTACTGCAGCAGCGCGCCGGCCGGGCAGACCAGCGGCGCACGCCCCTCGCAACCGTACCCCTCGAGCGAGTGCACGCCGAAGTGGCGCACGAGCAGGTCATAGGCGGCGTCGTAGGCAAAGGTCCAGTCCTCGATCTCGGTCACGGCAGCAATGCCCGCGGCAGCCAGCACACCGGCCACGGTTGGGTCGCTGCGCTGGCCGGCGCCCACGAGGCATTCGCTCGGCGCGACGCGGCGGAGCAGGTCGCGCAGCGCGTCGGGTCCGGCGACCTCCTCAGCCGCGAATTCGCCGGTGGAGAGATCCAGCAGCGCCATCCCCCACCCGCGCCCCTTGAAAATGGCGGCGAGATAGTTGTTGCGGGTGGAGTCGAGGATGTTCTCCTCTGTGACCGTGCCGGGGGTGACCACGCGTGTGACCTCGCGGCGCACGATGCCTTTGGCGCTGGCGGGGTCTTCCATCTGGTCGCAGACCGCGGCCTTACAGCCGGCGCGGATAAGTTTGGCGAGGTAGCTGTCGAGCGCGTGGTATGGCACACCGCACATGGGGACGCCGGCGCGCTGGGTCAGGGCGACGCCGAGGATGGGCGCGGCCTCGCGGGCGTCCTCGAAGAAGAGCTCGTAGAAGTCGCCCAAGCGGAAGAGGAGGACGACGCCGGCGGGAAGTTCGGCCTTGATGCGACGGTACTGACGCATCATGGGGGTGAGCTCTTCGGTCTTTGACGACATCGTGACGGAGACTGTAGCGAATCTTGCGGCAACGGCAAAGCCTGCGATTCGGCGGGAGAGCTGGCACGGTGGGCTGACGCGCGTGCGACACGAATCGGGGCCGCACGGATCGCGCGTGATAACGGCCCGTCTGCGGCGTTTCTCGGGGCAGCGCGGATACGTATCCAGCGCCACCCGTCGAAGCCTTGCATCCGGGCCGTTCTGACGCCCTCCCGTGCGGCAGGGAGACCCGATTCGCGCCGCGGGGGCCCTTTCTGCGTTGGAAATCAGAAGGCTTCTGGGTGCGACACAGGTTGCGGGCGCGTCAAGCTTCGACGTGGAAGGCAGGAGTGGACGAAACGCTGCGTATCGCGGATATGTATCTACGCCCGCCCGGCAAGCCTTCCGGCTGGGCAAAACTGAGCAGCCGGTTTCCCCATCCCCGCGGATACGCGGGGCAGCGAAATGCACGCCGCGGGTGCCCTTCTGCGCTGGGAGGAAGATGTTTTCTGGTGAGTGCTGAGTCGTGGGATTGAGAACGACAACCGCTGGTACGCGGGGAAACCGATCCGCGCCGCGGGGGGCCTATTCTGCGTTGAAAAATGAAAGATTCCGGGTGCGACAGGTCGTGGGGATGAGAAAATGCGGGGTGCGGAGTTGGCGTCGTGTTCGATTGCAGGGGCCGATGGCTCTTTCCTGATCTTCTAACAGGCAGCCTCTGCAAACTCCGGTGCATACTTCATCATGACATTGACCGGCATTGCCGTTCCCGTTAAAGCCACGATCATGAAATGATCACCCGCATCATATGCACTTCTGATTCCATATCGTTGGGCCGGGACAAAGCCAAACCGGTGGTAGTAAGCGCCGCCCAGAAGAACGGCATGCGTGTAGCCAAGGCGTCCTGCCAGTTCCAGTCCATCTTTGACAAGTGCCGATCCAATCCCTTGCTTCTGTTTATCGGGTGCAACGGCAAGAGGGGCCAAGCCCAGAATGCGCCATTCTTCCGCGGCCGGTTCTGTGCTGATCGCGGAGAAAGCGATGTGCCCAACTACCTTGCCGCCCTCTTCAGCGACAAGGGAGATGACCAGCTTCCCCTTCTCGCGTAATGCATCGACAAGTCTCGCCTCGGTTGACCGCCCAAAGGCGGCCTGCTCAACGGAGCGAATCCCTGTAATGTCGGCATTGGTTTCTTTGTGGATGGTCATAGTTTCGCCGATTCATCGCATGGCATCCGTGCGGCGCGGCGATCAAGCCGTCGGCTCGCCCGGCTGGTTGGAACACCTGTTGCCGACCATGCGCACGAACCCAAGATAGCGAGCGTTGTCGGCACGCAGTTGGTCGAATTCCTTCACTCCACCCGGTCGATTCCGTGGACCTGAAGCCTCGAGGAATTCGTGCCATTGCATCCACATATCCCAGCCGTGGGGCAGCAATTCCGCATGTTCCAGGTCGAGTCCCGGTGTGCGCGACCACAGATCGCGCCACCAATCGACAGTGTTCATCCAATACCAGCCCTTGCCAAGGCAAGTGGGCGGCGGGGCGGGAATTCTCTCCGGCGAAGCCGGCGACACGATGCCGATCTGGCACCTTGGCTTCAGCAGTTTCAGCAGGCAGGATTCCAGATAGTGAACATCGGTCCCAAAGTAATGGTAGCTGTCCAGACTGACGATGGCGTCAAAGAACTCTTCGGCAAAGGGCAACGCATGTGCTTCCGCATGGATGGGGAAGACACGATCCTCCAGCCCGGCATCGCGAATGCGCTTCAGGTTGTCCGTGGCGCTGATCCAGAGGTCCGTTGCCCAGACTTGCGCGCCAAACTCCCTGGCGAGGAATATCGAGCTCATGGCCGTGCCACACCCCAGGTCGAGCACGCGCATGCCCGCCTTGATCTCCATCACTTGCGTCAAGGCCTCTGTCAGCCACAGCACGTTTGGCCCCATCTCATTCTGGTGGACCCAGGCCGGATCGTAGCGCGCCGAGCGGGGAAAGCGGTCTTGTTTGTACTTCTGCAATGCTTCATCAGTGAAATTCATCACGTTCGCTTCCTTCCGTTCTGAGCTCCAAGGCTCCGACTCTGCCGCAGCGGCAGCCGGTGGTTAGCCTTCAACATTCATCGTTCCGGACGTGGCTTCATGATCGACATCCACCGTTCCGGGGTCTGCAGTTTTTGAAACCCACACTTTGCATAGACGCCATGAGCGTCTTTTGTGACCAACAACCACTGATATATGTCCTTCAATTCCACATGCGACATTGCGAATTGAACCATTTTCTGGCCGATGCCCTTACGTCTGAATGCGTCCGCCACGATCACATCCAAAAGATAGGCAAATCGCACCTTGTCGGACACCACCCGGAGAAAGCCTACTTGTCGTTTATCCGCCAAGTACGCACCCACAACAAGCGCAGAATTCCGAATTCCTTTGCAAATTTCCGTCTCGGTGATCCCTGGTGACCAGAAAGCTATTGCGAGCATCTCATGAACATCTGAGATCCTGAGTTTGTCCTGGTCGGAGCTGATTTCAACGTCCATGAATTCTCATCCTCTTTGCGTCACTATCCAACCCGTTTCCGGCTGAATGAGCGGCCGAATGGTCTGCGCCTTCCCCGGCAGGGATGTCGCGATTGTAGGACGCGGGCGATATGCCGTAAAGGGCATTTGGGGCGCACTGCGGTCGTGCAAGGACTGCCACCTGGTGCGCGATATTGCGCGGGGGGTTCGAGATGTTGGGCTCGGCGCGGGATGCGGCTAGCCCACCTTTGCGGACGGCAACAGAGAGTCGGCCCCACCGTGGGTTTGTGAGCGGGACGGCGGCTGACACAGCCGCCGCTACACTGCGGGCGCCTCGTCGGGTGGGATTCAAGGCTGTTGCATCCCGGATTGACGCATACTGCGCGAAGTTCTATCGTTCCAACCGATGCGCATATTGAACATTGGATCAGTCAACATCGACCATGTCTATGCGGTCGATCACTTTGTGCGCCCAGGCGAGACGCTGGCGAGCGCGAGATATGCAGTGTTCGCCGGCGGCAAGGGCTTCAACCAGTCGATTGCACTGGCCCGCGCCGGCGCGGTGACCCGGCATGCGGGCATGGTCGGGCGCGATGCCGCCTGGCTGCTGGAGCGTTTGACGCGCGAGGGCATCGATGTCTCGCATCTCAAGACGACCGATCTGGCCACGGGGCATGCCGTCATTCAAGTCGTGCCCTCCGGGGAAAATGA
>Ga0118677_10004736_pt2 | contig 18160 bp, 14 predicted proteins | sample AliMusrvi5mmetaG_FD_86154 | JGI IMG/M metagenome (GOLD analysis project Ga0118677, IMG submission 86154) | reverse complement strand
GGTATAATATTTTACAAGCTTTGATGCAGTCTGGTAAAACGGATACATTTATGTTTGTGGCGTGCGAATTACACCGTCAAAGAAAAATTACCAAGTGTTATATTATTAGCGGAAATTGCGAAACAGCATTAAGAGACCAGTTAAAACAAAGAGAGGAGTTTCGTGGAAAATATGGGAGGTATTTGGCAAGTATCGGTTTAGATATCGAAGAGATATTATTTGCTTTATCATTTCTAGATCCGGCAAAAATGGAAGTTGTATGGGGTTCACAATTGGATAAAAAAAAAACTCAACTACGCGATACTCTTTACATTTGGGAAGAATCGCATACAGCACAAACAAAAGGAAATCGCCCAGACAAGTTTTTCAAAAGAAATAATATCTAATGAATTGATATAATTTTGTGGAAATCATAATTCTTTATGATATATTTCATCAGCAGTTCAAAACATCCCTTCTTTGTAATTAAATCAAAGTTTCTCAGAAAATTCTTTAACTATATTTTCATTTTCTCACTCAATCTCAACAAAAGGTTGAAGCCCTGGTCGTTCATCTATCATGAAATGAACATTGTCTCAAATTTTTCGAGTTTCTCTGTATCTTTCTTGATATGCTTTCTGAAGTATTTCCATATGTAAAAATATTTGTCTGAGATTATTGAAATCAGAGATTTCACACTCTATCTCTTTTACAGAATCTATTGTTAAATCTCATGACTTAACGACATTTTTATATGTACATGTTATTTTGTTTCATTCGTCTCTTATTCTAGCAAAACAACTGTTGGATGTCGGATGTTTAAAAACAGCTATTTTCATGAGTGTCCTTGGTTGTATACATTCTCATCCAAGTTTTTTTATCTTTCATATGATATTTTCTTTGTCTATGTTAGTAAAACTTATTTCGAACTCTGTTTTCATGTGAGGAAGATAAAGAAATAAAATTATTATTTTTTTTGTGCGATTATTTCTATTTCATGTCGATGTTTTGAAATATTAGATTTACTTTGTCTATCGTATTCCTTTTCTTTTATTGATAAAATAATAAAATCTGAAAAGATATTTTCTATTTCTTCTTTCTTTTTTATTATTAAATGTTTCCAATCATCATGTATTCATAAAAAATTTCCTACAAAAAATCATCCAGGGATGATGCTGTCTTGAATCATTTTGATGGTTGTATCAAAATGCTTATGATTGCAAAATTGCAAGGTATAGAATGTATATGCAAGATCTATGTTTTGAGGCAATTTAAGATTTTCAATTTTTTGTTGTTTGAATTCGAATTTTTCTTTTTCTTTATCACTTATCCTTGGTAAAATGACTTCTTCTGACATTTTTTCTCCATCTATTGCAATGACTTGGTATCATTTTCAAAGTAAATAAACTACTTCATTGCCTGATCAGCTTCAAATATCCAAGCAAACAGCATTATCTTTGATGTTGTATTCCTCAATAAATTTTACTAATAGTTCTCTCACGGGTATTCAAACTAGATGTTTTATAAATTCTTCTCGATTTTTTTCTACAGTTGCTTTTATTGACATGAATTATAGAAAAGATAAATAAATGTTTTTTTTATAAAGAATATATTACAATATTCAATGTGTCATAAAATCCCCACTTTTGAATTACGATTAAAAGTAATTTTTCTCTAGTATATTACCTTTTTCGTATATATCTTATCGTATCACCTTCTTTTTTGATGTTGATGATGAGATTTTTTTTGTTGATATTGACATCAACTTTGGGGACATTGAGCTTTTTGCAGCACGGTCTGATTCCTAGGTTTGGCAGGCTGTCATTGATATGAAACTTTCCGTCTCGGCACGGTTGTTTCAATAAGAAGATATAGCTTCTCGTAGGATTGACGATATCTGCATCAGGTTCCCGATATCTTCGGAGTGCGGGATTGCCGTATTCAGAAGGAGGTCTGACTTTGGTCGGTATCCCTGTTGTACTATCAATGCTGTCTGGATGGATCAATCCTGGTTTTCATTTCGGGATTTCTACTCTTACGCTTTTTCCCTCGATGATATATTCATCTCATTTTTTTATTATGCGTGGATGTTCTATCATTATCCTGTTATCTTTGATGATAGTATCCCAGAATTCCACAAAATTCGATCACTGGAGACTCTCAATCATTTGGATGTCTTTGATTTTTTTCGCATCATTGAGCGTGAGCCGATATTCCTTCATAGAGAGAATCAGAAAATGGAGATTATCAGCCAAGATCTTGCTTTCAGGGTATGTTATATAATTTATCCTTTTCTCTTTGTCAAATGATACATTCACTTTCCCTTGTTTCACTGCTTGTAGCAGATCATTGGATTTTTCCAGGAAGTCTCTTTTTACTCGTAATTTATTCGATGGCGAGTAGAAATATTCATTGTATGCTTTGACTACCGGTTCCAATATCGGAGCAGTTTTTTTTCTAGAGAGTTGCATACCGGTTCACCGAAATTCAATATATGCTGCTGTGGTTTTGATGTTCACTTTGCCAAATTCAAATTGTACGATATGTTTTAGTATGTCGAATATCGCAGTTTTGAATTGCTTGGATCCTTCCTTGTTGAATATCAGATAGATCCTTTCTTTATTCACCGTGATGTTATCGTCCTTATAGTCTGTTATCTTGACCAAGGTCAATGGCAGATTTTTTTGTACATTATTTTTATGTGCCAGTATAACTGCTTTTTTCAATAACTGTTTTTTGCTACTGGTCATCTTCTGGATGAATCAATGCTTTATCTTGGCGACTGCGAATCCGAATCATCGATCTTCTTTGTAGTCTCTCCCGAATAACACATCCGGATCGTCGGTATTGAGGAGAAACGACATCAGATGTCCGTAAAATATATTTTCATTATCTATTTCTGAGATAGTTTTCAGATAATTCATGATTAGAATATCTTTTTTCGTCATCTTGTAGATATTCCTATTTTCTGTATCCATCAAGGTCGCACCATGGAGTATCTTAGCGAGTTGTTTGTCGGGATACATCCCCATCCCTAACATTTTTATCACAATCAGCGCCGTGCATGAACCTATGATCTCCATCGTTTTCGGCAGATCTTACAGCTTAGAAATTTCTGACGGGATATGATGATCTATGATGGAGATGAAATATTTCTGGACATCGGGTTCCCTGTTCTGATCTACGGAAATCCATCTTGATAATCAGGATCCCTTTGCTTTGATATATGTTTTTTCGTTATGTAAAAGAATGTGATCGGAAATTTCATTTCATAGAAGTGCTCTCACTTCTTCAGGTATCTTATGATTTTGGACGATAGGGATGTAGGCAATCGTTCATATATCTGTTATGTGATTTCTTCGTGCTTCAAAAAGACAGCTGATTACCGTATCTGTATCCGGGTTCTTATGCCCCATCACAAAGATGATGTCTTTCTTATTTTTCAATGTGTTATCCAATCTTGCTTTGGATGTTTTGATAAAATCAACGAAATTTTCGTAGTTTACTTGCTTTACTTTATTGTTGAGCTGTTCTGATAATGCATTCAATATTGTTAACTTTTTATTATCCTTGATATTTATTGTCTGGATCTTCATGAGACCTAGTATATCAAGAAATTTTTCTTTTATCTTGTATATTGTCAGTTGCTTGGAGTCTCTGAATAATTTTCCGTATGTTTTCAAAAAAGATATCACGACCTTTTCGTTGTTCTTTCATTGAATAAGTTCATCGGCTTTTTCTAGTATTTTTTCCGGTATCGGTGATTCCAATGGTTTTTTTCTGCATTCCCTGATCATCATCATCAGTTCTTTCGCATCTACTGGGATTCATTGGTCGAATGATGGTTTTCCAACAGACGTTACATATCAGCGGATGACGGATCTCGGTCTATGTGCCGTGACGGAAAAATCAGGCGATCGGTATTTCCGACTGGTCGCGAATTTTTCTCTGAATAATTTTATCTTCTTGGGTATCCCTAAAGTGAAATCTATATTATTTTCTGGCGTGAACCATCCCGGTTTTCCTATAGGCTCTACTGATTCCACTTTTTCTCCTGAATAGCTATAATCTTTGCCTAATTCCGGATGGTCGATTCGTTTATTCTCTATGAGATAGACTCTGTCCAACCATTCGCAGTATGTATCAGACATCAACTCCTGCGCCATATCGTTATCTCCTTCCTTCTTCGTGTCGTCCAATACCTTCCGATATTCTACTGGACTCAACATGCTAGATCCTAATGCAGAAACTATTTTTCTCGCGTCATTAAAATCGACGAAATTTATCCTTCCTTCATCATCTCGATGGAGCGGTATATCAAATTTTTCAGTAGCTTTTTTTACTCTGCTGTCTATCTTTAGGGGCTTTCTAGCGACATATAGTCCCGTGGATTTGGAATAAAAAAAGTTTGTTTTCATGCAAGGAATATAATTTTGAAAAGATGCTTTCTTTGCTTTTTTGCTCTCTATTCACGATGGTATTCAAATATTTCTTCTAAGTCAGATATATGTATTTCGCTGAAATTTTCAAATACCAAGTCTGTCATGCCAAATTCTTTTCTTGTGTGACTTTCTCCTATCCTTCAAGCTGTTTTCATCCCTGCCGCTTGTGCTGCTTGTACACCGTTCAGTGCATCTTCTATCACTATGCATTCGCTTGGCGGTAGAGATAATGCTTCCGCTGCTTTGAGAAATATTGCTGGGTCTGGTTTGCTTTTTTCTACATCATCGCATGTTATCAGCGCATCAATTTTATCATAGATCTCTACTGCTTCGAGCAATATTATAGCTCTTTTTTTGCTGCTAGATGTCGCTACAGCGATCTTGATTCCTTTATTTTTTGCATCATAGATCAGTTTTTGCACAAAAGAATCTGGTTTGAAATCTTTTTTTATATTTGCAAATTGATATTTCAATGATGCTTCCCTCAATATTTCCAATGGGATATCCTCTTGTATATGAAATTCTTCCTTCCACATTTTCAGTTGATCGGATAATGCTCTTCATAAATATCTTTTCTTGTCTGATGTATTGATGTCTACTCAATATTTTGCAAAAAACTGTATAAATGATTTCCAACTAATCTCTGTAGAGTCTACCAAAACTCAGTCCATATCGAATATAATGGCTTTTAACATCGTAGATATATAAGGTTAAAGTTTTTTTAGTAGCTTCTTGCAAATAAGACTCTTTTTGTGCTAGATTTGCCTGTATAGATACATTTCCCTGTTTCCTCTTTGAGATCAAATGGGATGCAACGGATAGTCGCTGATGTCTCTGCTTGTATCTTGTCTGCTGTTTCTGCCGTGCCATCCCGATGAGCACAAACGAATCCTTGCTGGATTTTTTCTTTGAATTCATCATACGTGTCTACGGTGAATGTATGTGTTTCTCTGAATTCCGTATTTTTTCTCAGTAAGTTGTTTTGTGCTTTGTAGAGATACTGGTCGATATGCAAATCGACATCTTCCAGCTTTACTGCTGATTTTTCTCCCGATTCTCTCTTGAATACTTCTACGGTGCCATTCGCGATATCCTTTGCTCCGACGGTAATCCTGATAGGAACTCCTTTGCGTTCGTATTCGTTGAACTTCCAACCTGCTGATTTATTATCATCTTCATCTATTTTCCGTTTCAATGGAATCGTATCATGAAAATATTTTGATTTGAAATCGAGTCTGGTGATCTCGAACCTTTCGATGAGTGGCTGGATGTAATTTTTGATCTGAGAAAGTTCTTCTGATGTTTTGAAAATAGGGACAATAACTACGTGAAGTGGTGCTAATGCCGGTGGCAAGATCAGTCCGGTATCATCTGAATGCGCCATAATGAGTCCGCCAATCAATCTGGTAGAAACTCCTCGCGATGTTGCATATACATATTCTAATTCATTTTTATCATTCGTAAATTTCACATCAAATGCTTTAGCAAAATTTTGTCCCAGATTATGACTTGTCCCTGCTTGCAATGCTTTGCCATCTTGCATTATCGGCTCAAAGGCATAACTTACTACTGCACCAGCGAATTTGTCATGTTCTGGTTTCGGTCCAAGAAATGGTGATATCGCCATAAAGTTTATACAAAAATCATTGTAGACATCCAACATCTTTCTCGCTTCATCATCCGCTTCCTGTGCGCTTGCATGAGCGGTATGACCTTCTTGCCGTAAAAATTCTCCACTTCTCAAAAATAATCTTGTCCTCATTTCTCGTCTTACAACATTTGCTCGTTGATTTATGAGCAATGGTAAATCACGATAGGAATGGATCCGATCTTTGTAGCTATTTCGAATAATCGTTTCGGAGGTCGGTCTGACGATGAGCTCTTCTTCAAGCTTTGCTTCAGGATCTACAACGATTCATTTCCCGTTGGGATCGTTCATCAATCTATAATGTGTCACGACTGCACATTCTTTGGCGAAATGTTCTACGTGTTGAGCTTCTTTGTTCAAAAAAGATTTCGGTATGAAAAGTGGAAAATATGCGTTCACATGTCCAGTATTTTTGAACATTCTATCGAGGACGTCTCTGATATTTTCTCGTAGTGCAAACCCGTAGGGTTTGATCACCATGCATCATCTGACTGCTGAGTTTTCAGCCAATTCTCATGCGAGCTGGTTGTACCGTTCGCTGTAATCCTGTGCTCTGGTTGTTAGTTTTGTCATCGTATGTTCTAATATGATAAAGATTGGTAATTGGTAATTGGTAATTGGTTATTGGTAATTGGTTATTGGTTATTGGTAATTGGTTATTGGTAATTGGTTATTGGTAATTGGTTATTGGTAATTGGTTATTGGTAATTGGTTATTGGTAATTGGTTATTGGTAATTGGTAATTGGTTATTGGTTATTGGTAATTGGTTATTGGTAATTGGTTATTGGTAATTGGTAATTGGTAATTGGTTATTGGTAATTGGTAATTGGTTATTAGTTATTAGTTATTGGTTATTAGTTATTGGTTATTGGTAATTAGTTATTAGTTATTGGTCATTAGCTGTTGGGGTAATTTAAGTTTTGAGTTTTTCTTTTATTGAACTAATGAAGTTATTTAACTTTTTTCAGAGAGTATTCAAATCTTCCCGTATACTTTTATATATGTTTTCTGATACCAATTTTCTATCGTACATTAACTTTATCCAGTGTTTGCTCTCAAACAATGATCATCTAGCATTATAATAAAACTTTACAGAATCCAAGTAATGAAATCTTCAATATCATTCAGCAATATTTGCTCACACACTATCAATTGATCTTATGTATTGTTCTCAAATTACCTTTTTAGTCATATAATCAAAACTAGAAAAGATCTCTCGAGATTTTTTGCTCAATAATAAAGCTATTTGATATATCTCTAGATTTTCGAGTGATTTATCCATTTCATGTGTTATCTAATAAATCTTTTCGTAGCAACTCCTAATATGCTAATATCAAATATACCAATAACAACATGAATTATAGTAAAATAGTCGTGAATTTCAATTCTATCCGTGAAATGAAAAACTCCGATATTTCTTCGGAGTTTTTTATTATACATGAATTTAAGTTATTATTTTTTTCTTCTGAGGAAGAATCCAGTCACACAAAGGATACCGAGTACGATCAAGAGCATTCCACCGATCATATTGCGAAGGACATAGAGACCGAAAACCAAAAGGATGATACCGATGATAGTGAAAATCTTTTCTTCAGTAGAAGATACTTCTCGTCGATTTCAGATCTTGCTTCCAATTTCCTTGCCTTCTTCACCAAATCTTGTTTTTGCTTCATGTTCGACATTTCTTGCAAATGACTTTACTTTGGTTTCCACTGAGCTCACTGTCCTCTTTGTCTCAGCTACAGCTTTTTTAATAGGTTTTTTAGTTGGCATTACGCATATATGTAAAGGTATAAAAGGTTATCTTTAGGATATAGAAATTATCAGTGTTTGCAAGTGGAAACTCAATGGGATGTAATTCGGACTTTGTCCGTAATGAATTATAATTTTCCCTATCAGGCGTAATGAATTCGCTAATGCGAATGTAATGAATTGTAATGACTTGTAATTCGCCTTTCAGGCGTAATAAATTGTCATTGGTAATACATTACACAAAGTTAATTATGCGAAGCAAATTACGCAAAATATATTACATCGAAGGTAAATCACGCGAGTGTAACGAGCAAATTACGCGTAGGTAATTACACGAATGTGGCGAGTTTCTATAGTCTAATCTGCATTTTTGCTAATGGTTGCTTCACTGCGATCTTATTTTTTGATCTGATGAAGAGACCGAGAGAGATGACTCTTCTCACTATACTAATCTCTTCGAGTAATTTTTTATCTACATATTTTTCTGAATAGAGCGGTAGATGTTCTAAGTGAACTGAGAGACCACCTGTTCCTTGCTCCTTGCTTCCTGCTTCCTGAAATTTTTGCAATTCAAGGTAGATGTGTTCGCTGACAAAAGGAGCGAATGGTGCACAGAGTTTGATATAACTTTGTAGTACTTCAAACAAGGTATTGAATGCTGAGCGCTTATCTTGATCCATCCCTGATGCTCGGAATCTTCTCCTTGATCTTCTGATAAATCGATTATTCAATTTCTCTATAAATCCTAAGACTAATTTTGCGCTTGTGTCGAGAAAATATTTATTCATCTCTTCTTCGACTTGTATTCCAAGATTATGTAATTCTGCCAAAATCCATTTATCTAATTCATTATTGATACTGTACGTTGGAAGCTTTATCGCTTCGAGCTTACTAAGTAATGCTGGAGTGGTGTGCAGAGTTGGTCGTAGTTCATTGAAATTCACATCGTGAGAGATTATAAGGATCGTTTGTCCTTTTCATCTTTTGATAAGCTCCTTATAGATGCCTATCGTATCCATACCATCTCCTGATCGTAGTCTCGTCTCTTTTTTTATTTTCACTTTTTTGTCCCTATATTTTTTCATGATATTCACTACTTCTTCTGCTGTCTGCATTGTTCTGAGTGATGGACTTGAATAAACCACATCAGGATTTATCCTTAATACCTGTTCGATGAATCTTGGATCCTGCATAGCTTGGATACCTTCTTCGGCTAGCGGATGATCCATCAAAAGTCCATTCGCTTTTGCATGTCTCATAAAGTAGAGGGTTGTGTTGTCTGTAGTTCGTTTGTCTACGTTTGCATAGGTTTCAAAAAATTTATACGTATTCAAAATCGATGCGGTAAAATCCTTATAGATCTGATCTACTCCTTTTTCTGAAAATTTCACTGCTTCAGCTCTTACTCCAGGAGATGATAACATATATAATCTGTAGGCATCTGATCAATATTTATGAAACAAATATTCTGGATCAGGATAATTTTTTAGTTTCTTTGCCATTTTTTTTCCATCCTCGGCGAGTACCATCCCATTGATGATGACGTTGTTGAATGAATTTTTTTTCATAACGGCATTACCGACAACTGACAATGCTCTAAATCGTCCTCTCGTCTGATCTAGTCCTTCGATGATAAAATCAGCCGGATAAACTAATTTGGACTTTGGAATTAGGAATTTAGAATTATGCTCTCAAGTGTATCAGACTTGTCAAAAAGGCATGGATCCTGATTCAAATCGACAATCCATAACTTCTGGTATCCTGCGATATTCCTTATTTCCTTTTTTGAATCGATAATTATCTACGTATGGTTTATGAAGATCCATCTCCATCTTTCTTTCGTTGTCTCGATAGCGGATAAACATCTGTCCATTGGCTGGTGTATGTTCCTTCTTTTTTGTCAGATAATCAAAATATTTGAATGTCTGATGCATAAATATTACTGAATCTTTGTGGGTAATGGTAATGATGGTCTTGCCTTTGAATGTCTCGCTAATATTCATGACATATGATGTAATTCTTGTTTGAACATCATCCATACATTCTCCTTCTGGAGTTAATTTTACCTGTGTTGTTTGTTTGGTTGTTCATCATGGTGCAAGGTCCATATCTTGCCATTCAGGAACGATAATATCGGTAATCCTAAAATCCATATACACTCTTTCGTGCAATTGAAATAGTTTTTGTGTGTCTGGATTTTTTATGTAATCTTGGATTTCTTTTTTTGTCCGTAATGATTGATAGATCTTTTGTACTTCAAGATATTTCTTTTCTATTACATTTGCTTCTTCAACTCAAAGTGTTGCAGTAAGAAACGGCGTGATTGTTTCCATTGTTCTATGGAGAGGGGATACTACAATGATTGTATCATCTTTTTTTAATTTTTTTAGTTGCTTTGCCAATTTTATAGCTGTTTTTTTGCCTTTTTCATCCAATTGTGCTTTGCTATAACTATCATGTTTGCACGTAGGGTTATAATCTGTCTCTTCGTGTCTCAAAAATACATGTTTGGTGATGTTCTGTGATCCTGTCCTGGTTCATTGATAGATTTCTTCGAGCGTTCATGCGACAATGATATCTTCCGGTTTTTTGATATTTTCTCGGATTGGCAGTGGAGCTCCTCGATATCTATTTCTTGCAAGATTCCGATCTGGTGCTGATTTGAGGACGTCGGTAAATCTTTTTTTGACTCCTTCGGGAACGAATCCGATCTCTTCGGCATGTGGAACGGTCAGACTTGTTAATTCCTGTTCTTTGATAAATCGGCTTGTTAATGCTTTGGATATCAATGGTGTATCACATCTCCAGCAATGTGGATAGGAGTGCTCGTAGGACTTTTGTCCGATAAGTTTCCCTTCTTCTTTGAGGCGGTGGATAATGTCCTTATTCGCATCGTAGACTCTGATACCTTTCCATTCCGGCACTTCATCTGTGAATTCTCCGTAGTCGTTGACTGGCAAAAATAACCGATTTTTGGAATCATCTCTCGGCAAAAATTGTGCAACGGCATTGTAATCATCTATACCGAACGCTGGTGCAATATGCACGATACCTGTTCCATCTTCTGTGCTGACAAACTCGCCAGCAATGATTTTGAAAAACTGTTCTTTATATTTTTTGTCGATCTTGCTGTTGTTGATATGGGGAAATAACGGTTCGTATGCTAGTCCTATCATTGATTCTCCTTGGATGATATTGATAAGGATGTATTCATCAGGATTCTTATAATAGTGCTTGATGAGATTTTCTGCGAGGATATAATATTCTTTGGAAGCTTTATCAAAGATCATCATATAGCGGATATGGGTTCCTACTGCCAAGAACATATTACTCGGTAATGTTCGTGGGGTAGTAGTCCAAGCAAGAATATTCACATCAGCATTGATCATCTCTTTTCCATATTCTTTGGTCTGAGGAAGTACCGTATGAATAGTATAAAACGAAAGGAAACGACTAATAAGTTCGTTGGTATCATCAATGATGATGTCATCAATCTTTACAGCGAATTTCAGATCATTGTCGCTTTCTACGATCTCAATGTATTTTAATTCAGTGTGTTTATTTGTTTCTTTGATCTTTGGTGTCCCGGAAATAGTGACATCAAAATAATGGGCCAAGACATTCTGTTTGCCTATATATTTTCTTCCTCCAAGATAATTAGCATTAGTTATTGTTACTCATAATTCTTCGTGGAGTTCTCTTTTGAGTGCGGTTTCAAAATCTTCTCCCTTATCTACTTTGCCTCACGGCAATGTCCAAAAATCCCATCTCGTATCGAAGCAGGTCAAAATCCTTCATTGTTCATCCCTAATAACCGCTTTCACGGTGTGAGCTAAACCGTCTTCAGTGACTTCATGTTCTCCTTTTGTTTTGAAGTCTGCGTGTTGCATTTTAAATTTTATCGTAATCGCTGGATCCTGTCTATCTTTATATCATTCGTTAACTTCATTATTCGCAAGGGTAGTAGCACAGCTTGGACACATCCATTGGACGTTGAATCATTTATACACGAGATTCTGGCTGTACATATTCTGGAATACTCGGATGACTGATTCCATATAATCGAGATCCATTGTGAAATATGCATGTTCCATATCTGCTCGTCTTCAGAGATTATCGACAAAAGTGCTTCGTTCAGTATTGAGATTGTTTACGTATTTTCTGCATTCTTCGACAAATTTACCGACACCGAGTTTTTCTTCGATATCTTTTTTTCCATCGAGTCAAAGTGCTTTCTCTACCGCTTTTTCTGCGGGCAATCCGTGACAATCTCGTCATCGATCTCTATTCACTTTGTATCATTTCATGGTCTTGTATCTGAGGATACAATCTTTCATCGCTGACGTGATTCCATGTCCGAAGTGCGGACTCCCTGAGGCAAATGGAGGACCATCATAGGTGATAGATTGAAATTTTTCTGACCTCTGTTCGACGGATTTCTGGAAAATTTTATTTTCCTTCCGATATGTGTTGAGATCTTGGATTAATTCTTTTTGATTCATAATTAAATGACGAAACGATAAAACGCTCAAACCTGCCTACCGCAGGCAGGCGACGAAGCGATGCTTTCTTGTTTGAGTCGTAAATATAGTAAAAGTTGAAAAGCTTTCAAGTCGAACCAATCCACCCGGGTGGCATCTTTTGTTATTCAGCTTTTAAAGCTGTTTTTCTAACTATTGCGTTTGGGTGGCTATTTTTCTATTGTTTTTACAAAAAATTTCATTAACTTTCGTGTATTGTCAATCATTTTATCTATTTATATGCTATTATGACCTCCACCTGAACGCTTGCGCCGTATATGTCCAAAGGCAATTATACTCCAAATGAGAGGATAGTGCTTGAGTATTTTTTTACTAATGTAGATAAAAATGTCTATTGTGCAAAAAACACCTTATCAAGCCAGCTTCGAGCATATCTGGTAGGACAGTATTCTAGGACGCATGTTTCGCTCAGAGATAGATTTCTTCAACTCTTTGATGATCAAACAAAAGCCTTGGAAAAATGAACTATTACTCCCGAAGAATATATTAGTATCGATGAATTGGCAGAATCGATTCAAAATCAATCATGAATTAAATTAGAAACGTTTGAAAAAAAAGCATCTGATTTTCTCAAAAAATGGTGAGTAAATTATGGACATAATTCTCTCAAAGATTCAGATACTATCAGGATAGCCGTTGAATGAATCTCTCAGACTTTAACTAAGGTTATAGAGTCACCATATCCATGTCTAGGAAATTTCCAGGAAAAATCCACGAGGTATATAGCGTTTGGAAAAGAAAGCCTGATATTTCCTGATCAGGTCAAAAATTCACTGTATGGACAAGAGATTATGGATGTCATGTGAAGATTGATAGATGTCTATCAAAAATATTCTCCTATAGTAAAAGACATTTTAGATAAAAATAATGTTTTGAAAAAAGAAGAATTCACCAGTGAGAAAATATATGATTCTACTTTGGATGCAAAGGTGTTTGATATTATGAGATATACACTCCCTTGTAATGTCTCTACGTCACTATGAGCATCATTTTCTGCGAGGACATTGGAAACCCATCTTAGTTATATGCTTTCTCATGCTTTGGAAGAAGTAAGGATAGTCGCTGCATCTATGCTCGAAGAAGCATTACAGATGTCACCATGATTGCTTGAACACGTGGAAGAAAACTCCTATGAAATTATAAGAAGGAAAAAAGTTGATGAAGCAGTTACTACCATTATGAAATCAGATTCAATAGAAAATAAAATATATCAGGGTATTTCTAGAGACGAAAGATTCACTATCCTTTCTGAGTGAAATTTAGATACCAATATCCTTGCAAGCATTCTTTTCGATGCATGAGGAGAACAGGGCATGAGTTATGTACAAGCATTAGCGATAGTAGAAAAGATGACGTTGGAAGAAAAAGAACAATTGATGGAGACTGCGTTGGGTGATAGAGGAAAGTTTGACAGGATGCCAAAAGCATTGCAACATTCTACTTTTATGGTGGAATTTCTGATGGACTTCGGCGCCTATCGTGACATCCAAAGACAAAGAGCAACTAAACAGTTACGACAATGAGTGACTGCTGTCCATGGGTATGATTATCCAGAATATATTGATCTAGATGGTATGGAAGAATTTAAACAGGAATATGACAAGATTATGATGGAAGTGACTGAGCTTGCCCAAAAAGTCAGTAAAGATGATACCTATGTGACACAATATGTAGGAGCATTAGGTCACTTAGTCAGAACGACGTTTGAAATGGATCCAGGTCAGATTGCGTATGTTGTAGAACTTCGCACAACACCACAATGACATCATAGTTATAGAAATCTCTTTATCGATCTTTTTCAAGAGATAAAAATACTCGCTCCGATTTTTTCCAAATATGTAAAATGTGGAGAGGGTGGTATAGCATCTAGAAAAGAGCAAGAAGAAAAAGCAGAATTGAAAAGACAGTCATTATTGTCTAAGTACGCGCAATCTGGAGATGATGTACAGATAAACAAGGAAGATCAAAAAGAAACTACAGAAACAGTATAAAGACTTTTTGTTATAAAATATATCCCTCTCCGTATGTTTCGGGGAGGTTTTTTTTGATTGATTTACTATAAACTTTATATAGAATATTAACTCAAATAAAATATAAAAAAACTAAATATATAAAATTATGAATACAGAAAAAAAAATTACTGACGAAGATATCAAAAAAATCTTTTCGATTTTGCTTCAAACTTTCGACTCTTTGATCGAAAAAATCCCTGCTCTCGATATTTGTTCTCCTGAATGGCAGACGTTCAAAAAAAATGATATGGAGCTACTAATTGATCGGTATTGTTTTGCACGTATTGGAGATACGCTTTCCATTGGTTTGTTGGATTATGCTACTGGTGGTAAATACATTGGTGTTGGTCCTAAAATAAATGATAATTATGCTTTACAGATTAGAATACCGTATGATAAGGGGTTTATTGAAACGTGTCTTCAAAAAGCCAAAACTATTCGTGAATTGATTTATCAGCATCAACGTAAAGAAGTAGAGCAGAAATTCATTCAGGCGATATCGTCTTTTGATGCTTCTGTTGCCACTTCTGTGTCTAATTTACCTTCTTTGCCCAAAGACTTCCCCGTAAAGGAGTGGATGATGAAATTGTATAAAGCATCATGGAATCATTTTTTTGCTGTACCTATAGAAGAGATACCTTTTGATCTTTGTAAACCGATTTTTCATACCTACCCACAAATTCCCTGTGTGGTCGGCGATCAATATCTAAGGGTGGTTTATGACTCCAATTTTAAAAATCTTTATGAGCTTCGATTTGGAGAACTTAGTATGGGAAAAGATTATATCAGCATCTTCGAAAGTGAGGAACTGAAAAAATATACGCAATTATCTGTTGATAGCCTCTTGTTCCGTTTTGAAGAAGATGCTCAAAATAGACTTCTTACATATCTTACATCATAGGTATATCTTGTGATACCACCCTGAATATTCAGGGTTTTTTTGATTGTTTTTTTTTGTTAAAAGACTATTAAGATTGGGACGTTAAAACGTTAAAACGTTGAAATGTTGGAATGTTGATTTTTTAATCTTTTAATCTTTTAATTATTCTATGAAAATCCTGGTTATTAATGCATGAAGTTCGTCCTTGAAATATCAACTCTTTGCTATGGAGAAAAATAGCGTTCTGGCAAAATGAAATGTGGAAAATGTCTGAGAAAAATGATCTTCTATAAGAAATCATAAAGAAGCTTTGCAAGTTGCTTTAGATCAATTATCTGCTGCTGGCTATGGACTATCGACTATCGACTGAATAGGGCATAGGGTAGTGCATGGAGGAGAGTATTTCAAAGATCCGGTCGTCATCGATGATGAGGTGATTGCGAAGATAGAAGCGTGTTCGGATTTGGCGCCATTGCATAATCCTGCTAATGTACAGGCTATTAGGGCTTGCAAGGAATTGCTCCCTGATGTTGCTCAGATAGCTGTATTTGATACGGCATTTTATCAAACCATGACCCCAGAACATTATCTGTATGCTTTGCCTTTGAAATATTACGAAACACATAAGATCAGAAGATATGGGTTTCATGGGACATCACACCAATTTGTCTACAATAGATTGATGGAACGATGGAACGATTGAACGATGGAAAAAAATAAGGTAATTACCTGTCATGTGGGGAATGGGGTCAGTGTGACCGCGATAAAGGAGGGAAAGGCTATTGAGACATCGATGGGAATGACACCGTTGGAATGAGCGATGATGGGTACGAGATCTGGAAATATCGATCCTGCAATTATTACCTATCTGATGACTCATGAAGCTATGACGGTTGATCAGATCAATGATCTTCTCAACAAACAAAGCTGATTGCTCTGAGTCTCTTGAATCTCTAATGATATGAGAGAGATCTTACCTGCAATGGCCCAGGGGGATGCAAGATGCAAACTTGCTTTTGCTATGTATATCAATTCGCTTGTTAAATATATCTGAGCATACGCTGCGCTTTTGTGATGAGTGGATGCGATTGTTCTTACTGCATGAGTTATGGAACATAGGGCAGTCATCAGGACTGCGTTGTTGGAGAAATTATCGTGGATGTGAATTGCTATCGATGAACAAGCAAACCAGGACGAAATCACCTCAGTGACTCGTATTTCTACTCTTGATTCCAAAGTCGCAGTTGTTGTGATTCCAACGAATGAGGAGCTGATGATAGCGGAACAAACTTTGAAACTAGTTCAGAGTTAAGGGTTCAGAGTTAAGGGTTTGTGTTTACACTCTACACTTATTTGTTGTCTTGAATTCATCTCTAACTTTCATATATAGTTACAATGTGTTATGTTTTTTAGTTTTTTACTATTATATCTCATGGAACAAAACCATCAAGAGCATCAAAAAAAACATTTTAGCGAAGAAGAAACCTTGGATAAGGTAGAAAGGAAGATTGATCATACTATGGAAAAAGTTATGAATAAGTGATTTGTTCACAAATTTGCCAATCATAAGATCATCAAAAATATTCTTGGTAATCATGTTGTGACAGAAAGTAATCATAAGTTACAACCGTATCTCAAGACTATTTTTACCATTGTAGGGCGAATATCTCTGATCACCTGAATCATTGGAATCTTTTCGTTCTTGATTTCCTTGAGCGGACTCGGCTTTATGTTCAGTCTAGGATTCGGTATCGGACTCCGTGTATTGCTCTATGTCTTGTTGGCTATTATATTTTCTGTTCTCTCGCTTTTTACAGGTATTGGTATGATAAGATTTAAAAAACGAGTTCTTTCATTGGTTATTCTCTGATTTTTAGTGTCTGCTATTTCTTTCCTTCTTAGTTTGATTCCTGTAGGATTGTATTCGTATAGATCATATGGAAGTTTTTGATGAAGTCTCTTTAATCTGTTGATAACTTTTGTTCTCTTGATATTGATACTCAAGAACGAACATATGTTTACTAAATAAAAACTTAGGACTTATAACTTAGGACTTAGTAATTATCTTTTATTTTTTGTGTTATAGTGACTATGAAAAAATATGTATTAGTTTTACTGCTGTTGTTTTCTGTTGTGTTGGTATGATGCAAAAAAACTGATATCAGTACACTTGATGTCGATACTATTACTAATATCCCTGCTTTGCAGACTGCGATCACTCAGGTGACTCAAGGGATTAATGCTGGAACGCTTGCTGTAGAAAAAGCACAAAATCTTGTGAATCAACTTCAGCAAAAATATCTTGATCTGACTGATACTGCTCAGCAATCTATCGAAACGGAGTTTAATACTATAGAAAAAGTGTTTGAGACAAAATCAATTACCTTATATACATTACCACTTCGAGCGAGAAGATTGTGAATGACTACACCAAAGTGAATGCAACTCGAGAAGACATTATCAAAGATAGCTTCCGTTAATGTTAGTGGATATAGTTCTACTATTCTTGTCTATACTTGAAATTATATCATCGCGATGCAACAAGCTAAACTCATAGCTGACAAGGCACATCTCTTCGTTACCAAAAACTTTCAACAGGCGCAAGCGCTTGCCAAGGTCGGAAACATCGATTATATTTCTGGCCTGGATGTCAGTGGTCTAGCCAAATGAATCGTCTATGTAAATCATGAATTGCTTGATACCAAGATTGCAAATCTCCTTTCCGTAAGCGTTGACCAAGATGGAACGTTGACAATTGAAACAACTAAGACTAACTAATGAATAATGATGGAAACTTTTTTATTTTTATGGTCATTGCGAGGAGTGAAACGACAAAGCAATCTATATTATCCTTCAAAAAACATAACTTTTGATTGAATAATCTATAGTCACCAACACAAATAAA
>Ga0118677_10007382_pt1 | contig 18163 bp, 10 predicted proteins | sample AliMusrvi5mmetaG_FD_86154 | JGI IMG/M metagenome (GOLD analysis project Ga0118677, IMG submission 86154) | reverse complement strand
CAAATCGCGAATGACATGCATCTGCCCCATGGGCCCGCCCGCCCCCGTCACACATATCGCGTAACCTTTGCGAATTTCACCGGTCGCGGGAATCCCCTTGTAGGATTCGGCCGCAGATGCAGAAGTGGTCCCAATCCAGCGTGTCATTCCATAATGGACACGCCCGACCCCTACGGACACCAGCGCACCAATCTTGCCACCGGCAGTCACAATATTAATGATCCCGCAGGTCGTTAATTTGTCATTCAGCAACTCGATCATTCTTTTGTCGGTGCCAAAATAGATAATATCGTCAAAGGTTCCATCAGGAAGATCCGCCACGGTGTTCAGACGTTTCACCGGCATCTTAAATTGCGCTGCAAGAAGTTTGTCACAATCTGCACCAACAGCAGCCATTTCCGCAGGTAATCCCTTGGGAGACATACTCTGCGCGACTCCCGCCATTTTGTGATCGCGATCGACCACCACCGCAAGCTTTCCGCCCGCCTTAACCGTCTGCCGCTCAGGAGTGACATACGAATTCTCCACGCAGGCCCAGGGTTCAACCAAAGCAATCGCTGAAGCACTAAGCGTTTCCGGGGCGGGAATCAGAAAGCGTTCGCCATTGGCAGGATCAATGATCACACGTTCGTCCATGATCACATATTCCTGAAGCGCGCCTTCAAAATTATAACCGAACGCCGCGTTTGAACCGGCCGTCGCAAAGGGACGGTAATCGGTCTGAACCAGACAGCGTTCGCCAACCTTGTGGTGCTTCACTTTATTGCCGACTGCCACAATCCGGACAACCGTTTCATGCCCGGGCACGGTCGGTTTCTCGCCGGGAACATAGCTTGAAATCTCCTTCAGCACATCCGGCGTTAAGCCACCGATGACCTCACTTTTCCGTGGATGCTGGGAAAACTGTTTGAGCAATTTCAAGTCGGAGAAACAAAGACAGACCGACTCAATCTGACCCAGCACCTGATGGGGACCGGGCGCCACAACGGGCTTGGCGGTGTTGATCTTGAGTTCGCCGGGACCGATGAGCTGTACGGCATACTGCGTTTGGGGAAGGGCTTTTGCGGACATGGGTATCTCCTTGTTTTTGTTAAGACAACATCACCTGACCACCGGTTACGGGCACGGCCTGACCGGTCTCATATTTTTGTTCCATAATATAAAAAATGGCCTTCATGACATCTTCTGCCATACAGCCACGGCGCATCGGCACCTTATTTTCATAAAATCGTTTCACATCCTCAATGGTTTTAGCGCCGGGCACTTTTTTCGTATTCAAATACTGGACGAACAATCCGTTTTTCGGATCTGACCAGAGCGGCCCATCAAAGAAATTCCCCGGACAAATGGCATTCACCTTAATGTTGTCCTCTATTAATTCCATTGCAAAGGACTGGGTTAAGCCAATTCCCCCGAACTTACTGCCGGCATAGGCCCCATTCTTGTTGGAGCCCTCCAGACCGGATTTTGAATTAATCTGAATGATGTCACTCCAGTAGGCCGGGCTGGCGAGATGCTGGGTGGCCAATACTGGCGTGGCCTTCTGCACACACAGGAAATAGCCCTTGTAGTTCACCGAGGTAACGAAATCAAAATCTTCGGACTTCAGTGTTTTCACACTGCCCGCCTTAAGGACGCCGGCATTGGACACAAAGGCATCGAACCCGCCAAAGGCCCGGATCACCACGTGCATCGCCGACTCAATGGAAGCCGCATTAGTAACATTGACCCCCACACCGATCACACGACCGGCACCATATTGCTGAGTCAATCCCTCGGCTGCCGCCACGGTCCCGCCCACATTCAAATCCAGCAGAGCCACATGCGCCCCTTCCGCGGCCAACTGTTTGGAGATTTCGAAGCCGAAGCCCTGCGCCGCACCAGTTACCACGACAACCTTACCCGCCGCACGCCCCGCCTTACGTCCCGCCTTGGCGATCTGACGCCGATAGGATTCCACTTCCCACGCTTCAATGAATTTGCGCTGGGCATCAGGCAAATAATGAATGCCGCCCAGTTTCGAGGTACCCGCCATGATCTTGATGGCATCGGTATAAACCTGCCGCGTGGTGGTGGCCTGCGCCATATCATCGCCTGCCGCGAACATCCCGACGCCTTCCACCAGGATCACGCGGGGGTTGCAGCGATAGGTTTTGGCATAGGCTTTCACCGCTTTACGCAAGGCTTCCACCACCGTGGCGGCAGTCCGGTCCTGGGGCGGTTCAAACCACATCGGGAATGAATTACAATAAACAATATGATCGGGCGTCAGGGTACCGGACGTGGCCCATGGCTTGCCCAGGGGATTCTCCACCAAGGCCTTCACCGGTTCGGAATCATCAAAGGCCACAACCTTGAGGGACTCGCCCTCTGCCAGCAATCCGCGCAACGCTGGACCCATGGTGTTGATGACCTGTACGGCTTCGGGGGCCAACGGAACTTCCGCACTCGCCTTGGCGCTTTCAAGTTTGGCCTTGCGCGTGATGGTGGCGATCAACTGATCGGTGTGCTTGCGAATTTCAGCCGCACTGTCACCACAAACAATCAATCCATGATTCTGAATGAACACCAGCGCCGGATACTTTCGACCGGTTCGCTGAATGTACGCATTCATTTCCTTCTGCACCAGTTGCGCCAATACAAAACCGGGGTCACAAACGGGAATCCAAAGCACGTCGTCACCAAACCAGGCGCGGGTCAGTTTTGCCCCATCCTGATTACAGGTCAACATATTGACCAGCGTGGAATGGGTATGAACCACAAGCTGAGAGGGAAGCAGATGATGCAGAACGCTTTCGACGGAAGGCCGCTGGCCTTTCTCCGGGTCAATGCGGGCCGCCATAATCGCCGCTTTAAATTGCTCTTCCCGGCGCCGGGCATGAGCATCCAGCTTGCTTTCCAACAAAACGGTCAACGCCTTGCGATCGAGTTCCACAAACCCGTCCTCAGTGATCGTAGCAAGGGCATGTCCACTGGCTTTGACGAACAGGCGATCCCCAACCTTCAGGGACGTATTGCCGCCACCCGCCAGTACAAAACTGGAGTCCACCCCATAAAAACGGGACAGTTCAATCAACCCATCCATCCCTTGCACATTTTTCTGCGTCATGAATTTTCTCCCATCCTAAATCGTCTGATTCCTACTCAGCCTGCCGCCACCCGCAACACCTTGCGCGGGGGCAAATGCAAAGCCATACCCAAGGCATCCTCAGCGGCTTCTTTGATGCTTTCGCCGATGGTCGGGTGGGCAAAAACCACTTCCGCCAACTCCTGTACCGTGACCTTCTTGTGGAGCATGGCTCCCGCCGAAGCAATGCACTCGGTAGCATTGTGCCCCATCATGTGAACTCCAAGCAATGCGCCCGTCTCACGATGGCGGATCACTTTGACAAAGCCCTCACTGTGTCCAACGGCAATCGCCTTGCCCAACGCCGCCAGCGGGAACACACCCATGGCGATGGGAATGCCCGCCTTCTTGGCCTGAGCCTGCGTCATTCCCACAGCGCCGATTTCCGGGAAGGTATAAACCGCCGCGGGAATCGGCGAAGTAAACGGGTAGGCATGGCCCATCGCGTTCTCCACTGCGGCGACACCCTGGGCCGAAGCGGCATGCGCCAGAAGACAACGCCCATTGGCATCGCCAATACAATAGATGCCCTTGACGGGCGTTTCCATATGGTCATCCACCCGAATAAAGCCACGGTCCGTGGTCAGGCCCACCGTTTCCAACCCGATGTCGACCGTATTGGGACGGCGACCAATAGAGAGCAGAACGCGATCGGCCTCGACGGTCTGGCCGTTACTGAGCACGGCCTTAACAGTGTCCCCAGCGGTCAAGGATTCAACTTTGGTTCCCGTGAAACACTGGATACCACGTTTCGTAAAGACCTTCTGCAGCGGTTCCCCAAGGCTTTCATCCAATTCAGGAAGGAGGCGGGGCATCAACTCAACGACTGTCACCTGAACACCAAATTCGCACATCATGCAGGCAAATTCACAACCGATCACACCGCCACCGACAATCAGGAGGCGGGCGGGAAGGGTTTTCCAGTGAAGTGACTCATCGCTGGTACAAATGCGCTCGGGATCGGTGGGCCAACCGGGAATCCGAGCCGGGATTGAGCCCACGGCCAGAATAATCTTCCCCGCCATGATTTCCTCAGAACCCGACTTAGACTCAACCAGAATTTTCCCGGGGCCGTTTAACTTGGCACGCCCTTGGAAAAGCGTGACCTTCCTTGCCCCGAACAACGATTTCACCCCCCCCCGCAGTGTTTGCAATACCTTGTCCTTGCGGGCTTGAATCGCCGGCCAGTCAAAAGTCACGTCCCCCGAAACCTTCACACCCATCGCCGCCGCGCCATGGATGGAGTGAATCAATTCGGCGGACGCGAGAAGTGCCTTGGAGGGGATACAGCCCACATTCAGGCAGGTTCCACCAAGATGTCCCTGCTCCACGATAGCGACCGAAGCCCCCATCTGTGCCCCTTTCAGAGCGGCCACATAACCGCCAGGACCGGCACCGAGAACGACCATATCAAAATATTTACTCATAAAAATCTCCCTTACAGCAACTGTGCCGGGGTCTCCAGCAACTCTTTCAAACGGGCCATAAACTTCGCCGCCGGCAGCCCGTCCACCACACGGTGGTCGGCACTGAGGGTCACGGTCATCACCTTACCGGCCCACATGGCGCCATCCTGCACCACCACTGTCTCGCGCGTCGTACCCACCGCCAGAATCGCCGCCTCCGGCGGATTCACAATGGCCGTGAACTGCTCGATGCCGAACATCCCGAGATTGGTGATAGTGAAAACACCCTTACCCATATTCTCAATCTTTCCCGTTTTGGCAGATTGGGCGAGGCGGCGTGTTTCAGCAGCCAGCGCCTTGATGGACAGCGTATCCGCGCCCAAAATCACCGGAACCACCAGGCCTTCATCCATCCCGACAGCAATCCCGATGTTGACATCACTGAATTCCACCATCTCATCATTCTCGATACGACTGCGGAAGGCGGGAAATTCCCGAATGGCTTTGGCACAAGCTTTGGTCACAAAATCATTGAGCGAGCACTGATACTTGCTCTTTTCGGCCTTCTGAAGATCGGACATCGGCACGGCATTGATGGTCAACTGCATGTAGAAATGAGGGATCGTCTGCTTCGAGGCCAGCAGATTACGGGCGATCGCCTTACGCATCGGCGTCAACCGACGACGGAACGCCTGACCACTGACAGCCGCGGGGGCCGGAGTGGATACGGTTGCAACAGGGGCTACCGGAGCTGCCGCTTTAGGCGGCACCCCCTGTGCGGGCAGATCCCGCGAGGTGATCCGTCCATTAGGACCGGACCCAGCGCTTACCGAAACCAAGTCAATCCCCCGTTCACCAGCAATTTTACGGGCGGCAGGAGAAGCCTTGACTGAACCAGAAGCCGGAGTCGCAACGGGAGCCGACACGACCGAAACCGGGACCGAAACCCTTGGCGCGGATGCTACAACCACGGGACTTACAGAAAGAGCGGCGACATCGGCCGGAATGGCTGCATTAGCATCACCAATCAGGGCAATGCGCGTACGGATCGGAACGGTCGTACCGGCAGAAACAATGATCTTGCGAAGTGTACCTTCGTGTCCGGCCTCCACCTCCACCACCGCTTTATCGGTCTCCACCTCAAGGAGGATATCCTTGGCCTGCACTTTATCGCCTTCATTTTTCAACCAGCGAACAATCGTCCCCTCCTCCATTGACTGTCCCGCCTGCGGCATCAACACATCCGTCAAAGTCCCCCCCGTTGCCACAACAGGTGCCGCCATAGCCGCCGGCGCGGCAGAAGGCACGGAAGATCCGGCATCGGCCGGAATAGGTTCATTGGCATCGCCAATCAAACCGACCTTGGTACGAATCGGAACCATCTGGCCGGGTGGAACAATGATTTTTCGCAGAATACCGTCATGCCCGGCTTCCACCTCCACCACCGCCTTATCGGTTTCCACCTCAAAAAGGATGTCTTTTGATTGAATTTTATCACCCTCGTTCTTGAGCCAGCGAACGATTGTTCCTTCTTCCATGGATTGACCGGCTTGAGGCATTTGGACTTCAAACATAATTTCTTCTCCCTAAAAAATGCGGATTTCGTGACGTCAATGCAACCACTTATACTCGAATGATGGCAGAACTATGAAGAGATAATGTCAATATGTCAAACAGATATTTGCAACATTTTGTTGACAAAGATGCAACATTTATGGCAAATATTTACATAGTTTTGCGAAGAGGAGCATTTTGTCGTGGTTTACTCTGGAAAACAGCGAAAAGACTACATTTTGGAGCAGATCTACCGGAACGGACATGTTCTGGTGAAGGATCTGGCTGTCGAAATGTCGATTTCCGAGGCTACCGTGCGCCGCGACCTGAAGACGATGGCGGATGCGCAGGAACTGGAGTTGATTTATGGCGGAGCCACACTGAAGCGTCATGCCGATTTCTCTTTCCGTTCGAAAAATATCCGGAATGTGGAAGCCAAGCGCAGGATCGGTGAATTGGCGGTCAACCTGATTCAAGATGGTGACCAGATTTTTCTCGATTCCGGAACGACCACGTTCCAGATGGCGGGTTTATTGAAGGGCAAGCGCAGTTTGTCAGTCATTGCCAATTCGATCCGGTTGGCCGAGGAATTGTCGGCGATCCCGGATGTCAACATCATCATGTTGGGTGGGCAGTACCGGGTGGATCGAATGGACACCATCGGTCCGTTGGCTATGGAAGCGATGGAACAACTGCGCGGCTATCGGGCCTTCATCGGGGCCGACGGAGTGGGCATGGATTTCGGGCTGGCGGCAAGCGACATCGAAAGCTCACACCTTTACCGCCTGGCGGTCCGCAACGCACGGGAGACCATCCTCGTTTTGGACCACACCAAATTTGAGTCGCCTTCGCTTTATAAGATTGTGGGATGGGATTCGATTTCCACGGTGGTAACAGATCAAATCCCCCCCCCGGGATGGCAGGATTTTTTGAGAGCTAACAAGGTGTCATTGGTGACGCCAGAGATCAGTAGTCAACAGTCAGAAAACAGTAGTAGTTAATAAGACATTTTCAGAAATCAAATCAGATAAAGAAAAGGAAAACAAGTATGCCGAAACATCAGATGATATTGCCTGGCGACGTACGCCAAGCGGGGTTTGTCGAGTTCCAACCCATTCCGGTCAACCAGTACAACAAAACGGTCAAGGATGAGCTGAAAAAGTTCGGGAAAGATGAACTGAAACGCATCCAGCACGATATGGTTGTCCTCCGCAGCTTTGAGACCATGCTGAACGAGGTCAAACTCCAGGGTGCCTACAACGGGGTTGCCTACAATCACCGCGGGCCCGCCCATCTTTCCATCGGCCAGGAATCTGCCGCCGTGGGACAGGCGTACCTATTGAACGTGGACGACCATATCTACGGCAGTCATCGCAGCCATGGCGAAATTCTGGCAAAGAGCCTGTCGGCCATCCAGAAACTGGATGACGATACGTTAATGAAGATCATGAAGACCTTCTTCAACGGCGATTGTCTACGTGTAGTGGAAAAGGGCTTTACGGGCAGCGTGAAGCAGCTTGCCATTGACTTCCTGCTCTATGGAGCGCTGGCCGAGATTTTCGGTCGCGACGTCGGCTTCAACAAGGGCATGGGCGGCTCGATGCACGCCTTCTTCACGCCCTTCGGCGTGTATCCCAACAACGCCATCGTCGGCGGTTCCGGTGACATTTCCGTGGGGGCGGCCCTCTTTAAGAAGGTCAACAGTCGCCCAGGCGTGGTCGTATGCAATATCGGCGACGCCTCCGCCGCCTGCGGTCCCGTGTGGGAAGGTCTCTGCTTCGCCACCATGGATCAGTTTAAGGAATTGTGGGATGGCAAGCACCGCGGCGGACTACCGCTGATCATGAACTTCTTTAACAACTTCTACGGCATGGGCGGTCAGCCGGTCGGCGAAACCATGGGCTTCAAGATCCTAGCCCGTCTCGGCGCCGGCATCCGGCCCGATCAACTCCACGCCGAACGTGTGGACGGCTTCAATCCATTGGCCGTCATCGACGCCATCCGGCGCAAGAAAGAGATTCTGGCCCGCGGCGATGGCCCCGTCCTACTCGACACCATCACCTACCGGTTCAGCGGCCACTCGCCGTCTGACGCCAGCTCATATCGTGAAAAATCGGAAATCGAGGCGTGGCAACAGATCGATCCCCTGGTCACCTTTGACGACCAGCTCGTCAAAGCCAAAGTGGCCACCGAAAGTGATATGAAGGAGATGCAGGAGCAAGTGAAAGCCCTGATTTTCAAGGCCTACCAAAAAGCCGTTGACCTGACCATCTCGCCCCGCGCCGATCTGAAAAAGAAAGGGAGCCTGCTGGAGCAAACCATGTTCTCCAACCAGCACGTGGAGAAGATGTCCGATGAGAAACCTGACACCTTGATCCCCCTGGAGGCAAATCCCCGCGTCAAACAGTTGGCCACCCGCAGCCGTTCAGCCTTTGACGAAGCCGGGAACCGGCTGTCGAAAAGCCGTTGCGTCGTGTTCCGTGACGCCCTTTTCGAAGCGATTATTCATCGCTTCTACATCGATCCCACGCTGGTGGCCTACGGCGAAGAGAACCGCGACTGGGGTGGCGCTTTCGCCGTCTATCGCGGTCTTACAGAAGCTCTGCCATATCATCGGCTGTTCAACTCGCCGATCGCGGAAGCCGCGATTGTCGGTACAGCCGTCGGCTATGCCCTGGAAGGCGGACGCGCGCTGGTGGAATTGATGTATTGCGACTTCATGGGCCGCGCCGGGGATGAGCTTTTCAACCAGCTCTCCAAATGGCAATCCATGTCCGGCAGTGTGCTCAAGATGCCGGTCACGGTGCGCGTCTCCGTGGGTTCCAAGTATGGCGCCCAACACAGTCAGGACTGGGTCGCTCTGGTGGCACATATCCCCGGCCTCAAAATCGCTTTCCCGGCGACACCTTATGACGCCAAGGGGCTGATGAATTCGGCTCTAGTGGGTACCGACCCGGTGATTTTCTTCGAAAGCCAGCGCATTTATGACATCCCGGAGGAGTTCCACAAGGGTGGCGTGCCGGCGGACTACTACGAAATTCCGTTCGGTGAGCCGGATGTGAAGAAGGCCGGGAAAGATCTGACCATCCTGACCATTGGCGCCACCCTCTACAGGGCATTGGAAGCCGCCAAGATGCTGGAGGAGAAGTTCGGAATGTCCTGCGAGGTGATAGATGCCCGCTCGGTCGTTCCGTTCAACTACGAGAAAGTGATCGCATCGGTGAAGAAGACACGCCGTATTCTGCTGGCGAGTGACGCCTGTGAGCGCGGCAGCTTCCTGCACACCATGGCAAACAAGATCAGTCAGTTCGCCTTCGATGAGTTGGATGCCCCACCGGTAGTCGTAGGCGCCCGTAACTGGATCACCCCACAGGATGAGGTGGAGGATGCCTTCTTCCCGTTCGCCTGCGATATCATTGATGCCGTACATGAGCACATCCAACCGCTGAAGGGTTATACGGTCACCCGTGACTGTAGCAATGGTGATCAGATGCGACGGAGTCAGTTGGGCGTATAAACCAGGGGGACCCCACAGGCGAATCCGCCTGTGGCGCACAGTAAGCAATAGACCGTTGGCAATAGGCAGTGAGGGGAGCTGGTAATCATGAAAACAACACGGGTTTTTGCAGGCGACTTCGGCGCTTCAGGCGGTAAATGTTTTGCAGGAATTTTCGAAGGCGGAACATTCCGCCTTCACGAAATCCACCGGTTCGCGCATGAATCCGTGTCGTTTTTCATTCCGGACGAAGAGGGCAGGATCACAGAACGGACCTATTGGGACGACGTGCTCCTCTATCAGAATCTCGTGAAGGGCCTGCGGGAATACCGCCGGACCATTTCGGATACTCTCGATGGGATCGGCATCGACACCTGGGGTGCCGACGGCCAATTGATGACGGCCGAGGGGGATCCGCTCGGTAAGCTCTATGCTTATCGCGATCATCGGCTCGACAACATGGTGGAAAAAGTCAAAGCGAAGGTGGGCGCACAAAAAGCCTATCAGTTGACCGGTATCCATTTCCAGCCGTTCAACGTCAGCAACCAACTTCACTGGTTCATGCTCAATCGCGGCAAAACCCTTAAGTCAGGGGCCTATTACCTGCCCGCCCCCACCCTTTTCTATTACTTTCTCGGTGGCGTGAAATCGGTGGATTCAACCTTCGCCAGCGTCACGCAACTCATGGACGCCCACACTCAAATGTGGAATCCTGAAATTCTGCGTAAGCTCAAGATTCCGGCCGCCGTAATGCCCCCCATTGTGCCCCCCGGCACGGTGACAGGGAAACTGTACGCTGAACTGGCGACATCGGTCGGACTCAACCGTGCTCCACTCATCGCCGTGGGCGGACATGACACCGCCAGTGCCTTTGCGGCAGCCCCGGTAGATAATCCGGCGGAAGCACTGATCATCAGTTCCGGGACCTGGTCTTTGGTCGGGAAACTGGTTCCCAACGCCATCACCACCAAAGAAGCCATGGCCTTCAACCTCAGCAATGAAGGGGGCATCGGTAATGTTCGCCTGCTCCGGAATTGTATGGGCACCTGGCTGGTTCAAGAACTCAAGCGGAGCTGGAAACAGTCCGACGGCAGTGACCTTACGTGGGAGGAAATGAATCGCTGGACCAGAGAAGCGCCGGCCTTTACCGCCTTTGTGGATCCGGATGACAAGAGTTTCTACAACCCGCCGGATATGCAGGCCGCGATCGTGGAGTTCTGCCGCCGCACCGGACAGACCGTCCCCAAGGATCGCGGCACCACCCTACGCGTGGTGTATGAAAGCCTGGCCATGAAATATCGTTACGTGAACGAAATCCTCGCCAAGGTCTCAGGCACCCCCAATAAGGTGGTTCATATTGTGGGTGGCGGTTCCAAAAACACCATGTTCAACCAATTTGCGGCCAACGCCATCGGGCTTCCTGTCTTAGCGGGCCCGGAAGAAGCCACCGCTATCGGCAACTGCATGGTGCAAGCCCTGGGCTTAGGTCTCATCAAATCCATGCAAGAAGCCCAGCCGCTCATTCGCGAAGCCTTCCCCATCCGGGACTACAAGCCTCAAGACGGCGCCCGCTGGACAGACGCTTACGCTAAATTTAAGACGTTGCTGAAGTAGTTGGAGCTTCTTCTACCGGCTCCAACACCCAGCGTTTGTTGTACCAGAACCACTGCTCCGGTTGGGCCAGGATGGCTTCCGACACAATATCCATGACCTTCTGACTCATCTGCTGAATGTCCGCTTCCTTATCCAAGGCGGGATCAGACCATACCGGCGGGTAGACGTGTGCCACATGTTGGGCCCACCCTACCCTTGTGACAATGACAGGGAAAATCGGCACATTGGCATGCCGCGCAAACATAGCCATCCCGCCCCCGATATTGGCTTCTTTGCCGAGAAACCGGACCTTGACCGCCTCGGTTCGCATCCGTACATCCGGCAGAATCGCCAGCATCTGCCCGGCTTTCAACCGCCGGATGATATCCTTCAAGGTCGAGGCGCCACGCATCAGAATGGGCATACCGGATTTCTCGCGGGTCGTATTCAAATAATAGTCGAAAAGCGGATTCCTCTGCTTACCGGCCACGGAGAAAAAGGGGATCCCGCGTAAGGTCATGGCACGCCCCGGTAGCTCCCATGCGCCCATGTGAGGCAAAGCAAATACACCGCCGCGCCCGGCTTTGTGATTCGCCATTAAAAGTTCGATCGCCGCTTCGTAATCAGAAATTTTATCCAGTTGTTTCTGTGTCATGAAAGGGGTCCGCATGATATCCACAGCAGTGAACATCACATTGCGTAAGGAGAGCCAGGCAATCCGACGCCGCTCACGCGGGGTAAAGCGATCCCCGAAGACCTCACGGATACGTCGATCCGTTTCCGTCCGGCGGAACCGCAGCACATGGAATCCCAACCAGGCCCATTTCCACCCCACCAACAGCGCTACACGGTAGGGCAACACCTTGACCAGGCCGGCCATCGCCCTGATAAACCCATATTCAATAATATGTTTTAATCGGTATTTCATTTTTTCTTACAACCCTCTGTCCCCTGCTTACAATCCCCTGTTTTCCGTCCGGCGGTGAATTTGCGGGCCCATTGGAAGAACGGACTCGGTTGCATCTCAATGGCATGCACCGGACACATCTCGTGACAACAACAGCAGGCGATACATTTGGCAGGAGTCAACACCGGTCGATGCCCGGGCTCAATGGACAGGGCCTTGGCAGGACAGGCCTTCACGCATTTTCCGCAGAACACACAGTTAGGCAGGAACTTCGGCCGATGCCAGATATACGGCTCCACCAATCGGATAAGCCAACGTGGCACATATTGAATTGGCACCGTGGCCGGCAAACGGTGCGCCCGTGGTTGCAACGCGCGAATCGCCACATCCCCCCCCACCTCAATCTGCCCCCAATCCTGCAATCCCAGCCCCGCCTGACGCACCGCCGCAAGATGCATCACATTACGCGGATCAAGTCCCAACGTGCGACAGAGCACCACATCCAACGCTATGGCATCCGCCGACGCGGCAAGGAACCCCAGATGGATCGGCGCCCCGGCAGAGGGGCCGTTGCCTTCCATCCCCACCACCCCGTCGGCCACTGCCAACACCGGCTTCACACGACGATAAATGGCCACCAACAACCGGGCAAAGTCCTGCGGATAAGGATACATCTTGTGAAAGGCGGTCTTCTGGAGACCCGGCACCGTGCCATACAGGTTTTTCATCGCCCCGGTCAGACCCGTCAAAACATGCGTTTTCACCTTGGGCACGGTAATGATGGCGTCTGCCTCCAATACCGGTGTGGCGAGGGTAAAATGGATGCCATCCTCCTCAAAGCTCTTAGATCCCGCCTTCTCAAGATTTACGAGCGGAACCTGCTCCTCACGACACACCGCTTCCATGCCGGTCCGCTCCCAGACCCGCCGCAAATCAGCAATCATGGCAGGACTATCGGCCACCCAGGGGAAAGCCCCGGTAGCCTTAACCTGCCGAATCAGAGCGCGCACCACCTCGGGGTGGGTCGTCACCGCCTCTTCAGGAAGATGATCGGAAAGGAGATTGGGTTTAATCAAAACCGACTGTCCGGGTTTAATAAACTGCCCCATCCCCCCCAGTCCAGCCATCAAACGCGACAACGCTTCTGAAACAGAAGCATAATCAGGGCAGTTGACCAAATTTACAGACTGACGCATGAGACAGGAAGGTACCGTGTTGGCCGGTTACGCTCAAGCGCAGAAAACAAAGACAGACCGTAGGCATCAAAGGCGGACATCGCGTTATTACCACGACAACCGCTTATCTTAAGATTTTATGTCGCTTATAAAATTGGGCAGGTGGCAATCCATTTCGTATCTTGAAAACTTTGGTAAAATGATGGACATCCGAGAAGCCAAGTTGCGTGGCGATATCCTTGATGACCTCACCCATAAGCAACATATGGCAAGCCCGTTCCAGCCTCATTTTAAGATGCGTTTCCTGCGGAGATTCCCCGGCAAGGGACGAATAGGCGTGCGTCAAACTTGAAACGCTAATATCCATCGCGATCGCCATTTCCTTCAGACTGATATGCCGATCCAAGTTAAGCGACAGATATTTTTGTAGTTTTCTCACCAGTTGCCTTTCTGGAGGATCTTTAGCCTCCCAACCAACAACAAGCGAGGTGCCGTCAGCTTGCGGTGTCGCGGCATGGAGTAACCCTGCAATATCGTAAAGAACGCCCAGGGTTTTCCAATAGGAATATTCCCCCATAATTTGCGCCAAGTCCGCCCCTTTTGAAAGACAATCCCCGATCATGAACCCGGGATCACGGAAAACCGAGACACCTGACTGACCGACCAGCCTGTCAAAACCCGCCGCTTCTCCATGGGAAAAACCAATGTAAGCGCAATGGCTTTTTATGCTTTTTGACTTACGTCGAAAGTAATTGGAACCAGGCCGGATCAATTGCGCCAATCCAGGATCACGCAAAGCCCATTCACCTTGCGGCCCACAAGGAAACTCACCCATATTTTCGAAGGAAAAGTCTATGACCCAAAAATCATGAGAAAAAATTCCATCGGCGTTGGCACCGGAAATTTCAGCCCATTCTCCAATGCACTTCAGTTTCAAGCCTGGAAGTTCAAAGTAGTCGTCATTCCACCAGAAGCCTTTTCTCATCATGTCTCCTTCATGCCTGGAAAAACAAAATATTGCCTTAATATACAAATCAAGGCGATTGTAAAACGCCTATTTTATGAGTTAATAAAAATTGATTATTGCAAGAATGTACAATTTACAAAAAAGAAAATATATTATGACACAATCCGCCAATGACTTCCCGACCGTTATCAGCGTGACTTGGGGGAAATCGAATAATTATGTACCGGTCAGTAACGAACCATTCGTCTGGGATGGCTCGCTAACAATAACCGACGGCACCGTCATGTATCTTGATCACCTGCATTACAAGTTCTTTATGTGGGTGCAGGCAGTCGAAGTGCCGGAACGGATTTTTGACAAGGACTGGCATTCATTACTGAAACTGGGGGAACCTGACTTGAAATGGAAGTCTTCCGTCAAACCCGGTGATCCGGCGGGACTGGAAGGAATTCGTTTCAGCGTGCGGGGTGATGCATCCACGATCGTCACCATTACCATGGCGCCAACCATCATCCAATTTACGCTCGGCGAGCTGATGAACCGGGAACACTTGCGTTACCACGCCGGCGGCAAATATTCCGGCGTCCCCATTGATGTCTTCCTGGGGAAAGATGCCAGACCGCGTGTCTCACGCAAGATGTTTCTCCAGGAACTGGAAGATCAAGGGCGTTCCGGCTGGTTGGTAATGCCTGATGATTTCACCGGTGCGACAGGTTGCACGGAGCACTCCATGTATGGCGCGAGGGTGTCGCCCGGTCATACCGCACAGGCCACCTTTCCGGTACAAACCTATGGCAAGAGCCAGCCCGAGGACTGCCTCGTCAAGATGCAAATGACGGCCTTGCTGGATCCGGGTCCGACGCCATTATCGCGGTGGATGGATATGGAAATCCATATTGGGCAAAGCGTACATACTGTCCGCCATCTTTTTACAACACGCGCACATCTGATGAAGCTGGAGGATATTTACCTGTCCGTACCCTGGCAAAGGCTGGAGTGCAGCGGCAATGAACTGTCCATCCGGAATAATGACAGCCAGTGTCCGTTGTTTATTCATCGCGTCTACGTTGGGGCGAAGCGTCCCTCACATCATGAGGCGTTGAAAACTTTGCCTCCGCTCCCCGTTCAACCCACGCTATGGGTCGGATATGACACGAATCTGCTAACACCACAGAACGGAGAGATCGACCGGCTTTTTCAAATGATGCATGAAGAGGAGTTAGGCAACTATATTCTTTTTCGTGAACGCGGCGCCGAAGGATCTGTCGAAGATTTGAAACGATGGGCGGCCAAACTGGTAGAGTACAAATTCCGCGCCGCAACCTGCAGCACGTCCGAAGAGAACGAGCAGATACTGGCGGCGCAATCTGGAAGCCAATATCTGGGTACTCATACCCACGAAATCAGCAATCTGACTTACGGCTGGGGAGAGGCAGATCCGATCGAAGAGAGACGCCAACGCACACTGGCCGACTGCCAGAATTTCTATTTGAAACGGATGGCGCCCTGTAAAATGACCGGGCAAGCCGTACCACTACAACATCTGGACTATGCCGCTGGCGTAGACCTAGTCATTACAGAAACACCGGGCAGTCACGCGTCATTATGTCTGGCCGCCTCACGCGGCGCGGCATGGGCCTTTGGGAAGACATTCTGGGGTGTCCATGCCGCTAATCATGTAACGCGCTGTCCAATCGATAAAGAAACGGAACGCCGTCACTTCATCCTGATCAACCAGTGCTGGCTCTACGGAGCCAAGCTGATTTATGACGAGGAAGCCGCTTTGTATTACAATCATGACACCTCCTATTCGTTCTCCGATGCCCTGCCGTATGCGCGCCGACGTCAGTACCAGGCACTTTACCACTATGGGTCAGCCATCGAATTGGGCGAACCGATTGTGCGGACTGGATTCCTACAGGGCAACTATGATTGTCTGATCGGTGGCGCCCAGGCATTACCCTACATCGAACCAACCAAATTATGGGGCATGATTGGGCCCGAAACAAAAGCCTGGGAATTTGATACACCGGAACGGGGCTGGGAATTGCTCAGCACCTTCATGCCTGGGGTGTGGCTCTATCCAGTCAAGCAGGATCCCCGCACGATCCGGCAATTTTTTACCGGCACCCCCAAAGGGCAGGTTGACCTCGTCCCGATCACTGCCGACACCGGAAAACTCGACCGCTATGAAGTATTAGTGTTGCCGGGCTGGAATACGATGACCGAAGCCATATACCAGAACCTGCTAACCTATGTTCGTAACGGCGGCCATCTGGTTCTGTGTGCCGCCCAATGCACAGAACATATTACCCGCGATTTCCTCCTTGAAAAACGCGATTTCCGGTTTTTCCGGAACGGCGACTTACGCGAATTGGCCGGCGTTCATCTGGGCACCCCGAAAGGAATCATCAACACCATCTGCTTTTCCGATGACAGAATCAATGCCTGTCTTGGTCTTCCCGGGTTGAAAACTGAACTCTGCGGTGCAGAAACGCTTGCTACGGATCAAACCGGGCACCCTGTACTAATCGAGAACAAAGTGGGTGCAGGGCGCGTGTGGATGCTGACGGCAGGTGAATACTGGGGCCATCCCGCGCTGGATGAGTTCCGTCGGCAACTCGGCGAACGCCTGATAGCCGAACATCCCCGAAACCTGCGCCTTTCCGGCAACGCCGTGGATGTTGATTTTCACTGTTTCCAGATTGGTAACGTTCAACGTGTAATATTGCTGAACACCGATTGGACCAGCGCAGGCAACAGTAAATCTGTTGTACTTCACACGTCTTTCACGGATATCCCGCTCCAGATCCGCGAAGGCCATCTGACCCAGGTGCTTTTGCAGCAGAACATCGCGGTGGTTTTCGAGACCTTGCCCGTCATCGTGGATGAACTGCAGTGCGACAAAAACGATGCCACATTCCGTGTCGGAGGCGCCGGTAGGGTGGAGGTCAAAATATACACGCTTCGTAAACTGAAAAACATCTGCGTAGACGGGCGTGTGCTTGAACCATGGACAAGAACGTTGGCACTGGACTTTGGTGCCAAATGGACCACGCAGAAGGTGGAGATAGAATTCCTATGATCTGAAAACGGGGGAAAGGAAGGCACCCGGGGTCCACTCAAAAACAAACGGGCACTACAAGCGCCCCCTCATATTTTAAAGTGGCCTCGGTCACTTCGCCACCAATTGCAGTAACGTTTCAATCCACGCCCCCGCGTGGGGGGCGACCACGCTCAATATTTACGGGGAAAACCTATGACTGTTTCAATCCACGCCCCCGCGTGGGGGGCGACAAATGCGACCGAATCTTTTGCCGATCGAAAAGAGTTTCAATCCACGCCCCCGCGTGGGGGGCGACATATTACGAATCGGGTATGGACACCGAATAACGGGTTTCAATCCACGCCCCCGCGTGGGGGGCGACATGCAACGTATCGACATCATTAGACATGGATTGTTTCAATCCACGCCCCCGCGTGGGGGGCGACGGAATAGTCTCAAAACCAGTGTGACGCATAAAAGTTTCAATCCACGCCCCCGCGTGGGGGGCGACCGCAGCACATCCGCGCTCTGACTAGCACGAACCGGTTTCAATCCACGCCCCCGCGTGGGGGGCGACCATAAAGAAGGTGACGTTAAGTTTTTAGACGATGTTTCAATCCACGCCCCCGCGTGGGGGGCGACACAAACGTTTTTGGGTGGGCCTTGTACAGCAGCAGTTTCAATCCACGCCCCCGCGTGGGGGGCGACACAATTTTCGTTTAACGCTACGGTGCCGCGATAGTTTCAATCCACGCCCCCGCGTGGGGGGCGACGGGCGCATCTCTGAGTGTTGGCACCTATGCCGCCCAGAGCGATAGGAGTTCTTGATTTTGGCAACGCAGGGCGACGGCGAGTAAGCAGGCAAAGCCTGGGTCGGACCAGAACTGGCCGC
>Ga0118677_10007380_pt1 | contig 18166 bp, 20 predicted proteins | sample AliMusrvi5mmetaG_FD_86154 | JGI IMG/M metagenome (GOLD analysis project Ga0118677, IMG submission 86154) | reverse complement strand
GCTTAAGATAGAGCCAAAACTTGTGGTACCACCACCACTACCGCCAACAGTAACTGTATAGTTAGTTCCAGGAGTTACAGGTATTGCTCTTACCATAAACACAGACCCTCCCGCACCCCCGCTACCCCCAGAGCCTGCTTGAGCGCCCGTAGGGTAGGTTCCAGTTCCACTTCCCCCAGTGTTACCGTTAGCGCCACCTCCAGCACCTACAATAGTGAGTAAGTTTTTACCAGCAGGAACTGTAAATGTTCCAGAAGAGTTAAATGTTGCAGAAAGAGAATATGCAAATGTTGAGGTAACCCCATTAGATGCAGCACTTGCTGTTGAAGTTCCATTGGAATTAGTAGCAGTGACTGTGTAGGTGTAAGTTCCAGCAGCAGTCTCTGTAATAGTAATTGGGCTTGAAGATCCTGCTTGAGTACTACCCGATGATGAAGTCACTGTATAACCAGTAATTGCTGACCCACCAGTTGCGTTAGCAGTAAATGGCACTGATACAACGCCAGATGAACCACCAGAGGCTGTTCCAATAGTAGGAGCCTGTGGGACAGTTGTTGCCGTTACTGAATTAGAAGCAGAAGAGGCAGAAGATGTGCCTTGCGCATCTGCAGCAGTAACTGCAAATGTATAAGAGGTAGCGCTCTGTAGACCTGCAACGGTAATTGGACTTGCAGAAGCTGAGCCCGTTAACGATCCAGGTGTAGAGGTAGCTGTAAAGCTAGTAGCTGTACCCCCAGATGTTGATGGAGTAAATGTAACCGTGGCCGCACCATTGTTGTAGGCGCGAGATGTGCCTACGTTAGTAGCGGTACCAATGGTAGGAGGCTGTGGGGTGAAGAAGTTATCTCCACCCGAAGCCGTTGTACCGAAGATGATTGGCATTAGACGATATCTCCTACTACTTGCCATGTATCCGTAGCAACCTTGATACAGGTAGCTGATGAGTTCTGCGCTCTTAACTTAGGTGTTGCTGAAGTGGCACCAGTTGAGTTAAGCGTTGTTGTACCTGAGGTTACGGCAGCAATTGTAACCTGTCCTACGCCAGTTTGGATAATCGTGATCGAAGACCCGACTGGGTAGGCTACTGATGCGTTAGTTGGGATTGAGACCGTAAACGCTGAGCCAGAGCTTGCAGTAATAATTGCCGAAGCATCCGCTAGAACAGTTGTGTAAGCACTAGTTTGAGCGTTGATGTTGTACGCAATTGTTGAAGCAGTGATTGTTGAGCTCCACTTAACACCTGTTGTTTGTGTTGAGTCAGCTGTAAGGATAGTGTTATTAGCACCAACTGGGAGAGTGGCAAAGGTTCCTGAACCAGTTCCCGCAATGGTGTCACCCTTAGCAGTAAAGTTTGCAGAGGATAGACCAACTACGCCAGTTACTGAGGTATCAAGCCATAGTACGCCCTGGTTTGCTGGCGCAGTGTTTCCAACTGCAAGACCCTGTACACCGATATTACCTTGTAGACCCTGGAGCCCTTGTAGTCCCTGAAGTCCTTGTACACCTTGTACACCCTGTAGACCCTGCACACCCTGTGCACCAAGACCAAGAGTGATGTATTCAACGGCTAAGGTATCACCGGCAACCGCACCTGCAGTAAGGACAATAGATGTTCCGTTAGTTGCTGTGTAGTCTGCAGCATTTAACTTAACACCATTGAGGAAGACCGCTATGTAGCCAGGTGTGTAAGTTGTTGAGAAGGTAGTTTGACCGGAGGTAGCGGTGAACTCAGTAACACTGTAAACAGGTGCGTTTGTTACGCCACCTTGAACACCTTGGATACCTTGCGTTCCTTGAATAGACTGGCCTTGTAGACCTTGAATACCCTGCGTACCTTGAGTACCTGTAAGGCCCTGAGTACCTGTTGTTCCCTGAACTCCTTGAAGACCCTGGGTACCTTGTGAGCCTGTTGTACCTTGAGTTCCGTTGGTTCCCTGAACACCCTGAGTTCCCTGAACTCCTTGGATGCCTTGAGTTCCCTGGATTCCCTGTGTGCCCTGTGTTCCTTGAGTACCAGTAGTTCCTTGAACTCCAGCGGTAGATAGTGTCCACTGTGAGTATGTTCCAGAACCGCCAGTTGTTGTGACGTTAATGGTGATGCTGGTATCAGTTGTAAGCGCAGTAATCTGACCTGAAACAAAGTTAGCAGGTGTTACTGTATAAGCCGCAGTTACAAACTGACCTACTGCAAATGCTCCAGAATTTGATACAGCAAATGTAAGTGAGCCAGTACCAACGGTGTTAGATGTTGTTGAGGTTACCCCAGTATAAGAACGTCCTTGGATTCCTTGGATTCCTTGGGTTCCTTGAACTCCTTGAGTTCCCTGAATGCCCTGAATACCTTGAGTACCCTGTGAACCAGTGACTCCCTGAATACCTTGTGTGCCCTGAACACCCTGGGTTCCTTGAACTCCTTGTAGTCCCTGAGTACCTTGAGTGCCTGTGGTTCCCTGTGAGCCAGTGGTTCCTTGTACACCTTGTGTACCCTGAACGCCTTGGGTTCCCTGAACTCCTTGAATTCCTTGAGTACCTTGGGTACCTTGAATTCCTTGAGTTCCTTGAACTCCCTGAATTCCTTGTGTTCCCTGAACACCTTGGATACCTGTGGTTCCTTGAAGACCTTGTGTGCCCTGCACACCCTGGGTTCCTTGAGCACCAGTTGTACCTTGGTTACCAACAGCAGAAGTTTGAGAGAAGTTGATGCTATCGGTACCAATTTTAATGGTGCCGTTTGTATTAGTGCCAAGCTGGTATTGGATCCATGAGGTACCGATGTTAGAGGTACCAGCAGTTGTGTATACATAGTCGCCAGGTGTTACCTGATCTGCAAGATGGTTGTCATAGTCAGTTGCGCGTGTAAGTTTCCAAGTAGTAGATGCAGAACCAGCACTTGTAACTGTATAGATACCGTTTTGCTTAAAATCAGCCTGATTCTTAACAAGCACGCGAGGATCTGCTGGTAGTGGTCCAGAGTATGTGTAACCATCAACTACCAAGTAACCGTTAGTTGTTGCTTGAAGGTAAGCGCCTACACCAAGACCGTTAGAAGCATCTGCTGTTCCTGCAGTGTATGAAGGTGAACCAGCAAGCGCGGTTGTTGTTGCAGTGTAAACAGCTGCGTGTGCATTCTGTGAACCAGAGGCACCTTGTAGACCTTGTAGGCCTTGTAGGCCTTGTAGGCCTTGAATTCCCTGAGTACCTTGAACGCCCTGCGTTCCTTGTACACCCTGCGTACCTTGGACACCTTGAATACCTTGTGTTCCCTGTACACCCTGCGTACCTTGGACACCTTGTGTGCCTTGAGTTCCTTGTGAACCAGTTATGCCCTGGATTCCTTGAGTACCCTGAACACCTTGTGTTCCTTGGGTGCCTTGTGTTCCTTGAATACCTGTTGTGCCTTGAACACCTTGTGTTCCCTGTGTTCCCTGTGTTCCCTGAACTCCTTGTGTTCCCTGAACACCTTGTAACCCTTGAGTTCCTTGTACACCTTGAAGGCCTTGAACACCTTGTGTTCCCTGTGAACCAGTTTGACCAATAGTTCCTTGGATACCTTGCGTTCCTTGAACGCCCTGAACTCCTTGAGTTCCCTGATTACCTTGTACGCCCTGTACGCCCTGCGTGCCTTGTACGCCTTGTGTGCCCTGCGTACCCTGAACGCCTTGAATTCCCTGTGTACCTTGTACACCTTGAGTACCTTGCGTACCCTGATTGCCTTGGATGCCCTGCGTACCCTGTACGCCTTGAGTTCCTTGTGTTCCTTGCGTGCCTTGGATACCGGTGGTTCCCTGCACACCTTGCGTTCCCTGAACACCTTGAACGCCTTGAGTACCTTGAGAGCCGGTATTACCCGTTGTACCTTGCGCACCTTGCGCACCAACAATAGCGGCAATCCATTGACCCGAACCGGTGTCATAATACTTTAGTTGGGACATGTTTCTCCTTTATAGGCAGCAGTGTTAATAGTAAATGCTAAAAGCTCTTTTGTGTGGCTAAATAAAATACCCATTAACCGATAACCACAACTCTGTAGTTATTGGTGGCTGGTAGGGAGGCAAAGGTCAAAGTAACCGTATTTATTGTGGTATAGACCAAGGAAGAAGGGGAAATAACAGTATAAGTAGTCTGGTCATAAACCGTTACTTCAACGTCTCTAGTGCCCAAATTGTGAGTAACGGTGTAAGAAGTATTGGTGCCATCCCCAATTAAGAACGTAAGTTTCTGTGTTCCAACAATTCCTCCTACAGAGGTGTCTAACCACAGAACACCCGTATTTGCTGGAGCCATGCTTCCAGATATAATGCCTTGACTACCAGTTACGCCTTGAACACCTTGTAGTTGTGCGTATCCAAAGCCTTGAATACCTTGTAGACCTTGAGCTCCTATAGTTCCTTGAGCACCAAATCCCGTAGTTCCTTGAATTCCAGTAAATCCTTGGATACCGTTGAGACCTTGTAGACCAATAAGTCCCTGCAAGCCCTGTGATCCTGCAGATCCTTGAAACCCAATAAAGCCTTGTAGCCCAGAAAATCCTTGTAGACCAATAAGACCTTGCAGTCCTTGAATGCCTTGTATTCCTTGCGTACCAATTGATCCTTGCGTTCCTTGGATACCTTGTACACCTTGAACGCCTTGCGCACCAATAGTTCCTTGGTTACCATAATGTCCTTGAACACCTTGCGTACCTTGAGATCCTTGTACACCTTGTACACCTTGAACACCTTGTGTTCCTTGAAAACCTAATAGACCTTGTGTTCCTTGGTTACCTTGTAAGCCTTGTAAACCTTGCGAGCCTTGTACACCTTGAGCACCAACAAAACCTTGAGTACCAGTCGTTCCTTGATTACCGTAGTGTCCTTGTACGCCCTGTATACCTTGAGTGCCAAGTACTCCTTGTAAACCAATTAATCCTTGTAAACCTAAGCTACCTTGTAAACCAGTAGCCCCTTGTAAACCAGTTTGACCTTGTATACCTTGAACACCTTGACCGGCAAATTGACCAGCAAGACCTTGTACACCTTGTGTACCTTGGAGACCATCTTCACCGATGTATCCAGCAGAACCTTGAATACCAAGATGCCCTTGTGTACCTGTAAAACCTTGAACACCTGTTTGTCCAATGTGTCCTTGTACTCCGTAAGCGCCCTGTATACCTTGTGTGCCTTGAAGGCCCGTTGCGCCTTGCGCACCTGTTCCCTGTGAACCACCACTACCTGATCCAGCAGGTCCTTGAATACCCTGCACACCTTGAGCTCCATAGCCAGTATTTTGTGGCACAACTGTAATAGCTACAGGAGGTTGCGGAACTACTATAATTGGGCAAGTGCACGGCCAGTTGCCGCAGGTATTACAAGTATTCAAGGTCTACCAACTTCCGTAGGTGCCGACGTCAAGGCTTACAGCCTGAGTCGTAAATACTTGTCCTTTAACGTAAGTTGTAACCTGAGTATCGTCTGTCTTTAATGTGGCGGTTAGATCCCAAAAAGCGCGGGTAGGTAGATACTCTGTGTCCTTAGGCTGTAATGTAAGAACTACCTTGCTAAGCGTTGACGAATAAGAGGTCACTGTTATACCAAAGTTTGCGTATAAAGACGGGGAGTTAGGATAGGTTCTGATCTGAGCAGCCCAGGCATAAAGCGAGGCGTCAAATGGAAAGTCAAACTCAACAGAAAAGTTATTGCCCTGGTAAAGAATAATATCGTAATTCTGCGCGTTAGTTGGCATAGGACTACGGCCAGTAAGATTGTTAGCAATATAAACTCTCTCAGGCTGACGGGAATCATCAATCTCTTGACCCACATAAATTGGGACGTATTTGTTAGTGGTACGAGACGTGCGGATTAGTGTACCCATTTCAATCTTCCACAGACCCACGTTAAGCTGAGCGCATAGGGTTTTGTACTGTTCCCAACGCTGTTGAATAATGCTTGAGAGCTGTTGGTAACGTTGAGCGCGGGGTATCATGACCCCATCAGGGGCGGTAATGTTGATATCAAAGGCTGCATCTGTAGCTAGTGCCCAAAGCGCCTCAATGGTTGCCAAAATTGCAATAGGGTAAGTTTCAACCGGGGCAATGCTTGCTAGGGTAACCTGAGTGCCGTAAGAATCAACTCGGTTAAAGGTATGCTCAGTAACAGCGTCGTTAATGAAGACGCAAAGCTCTGAGTCTAAGAAGTATCGATCCTGTACGCCCTGAATAAGGATTGTGGCGTTTGCTGCAGGGGCGTTGGCAAAGGTAATGATGCCCGTGTCCTGCTCAACTGTATAGCCGTAAGGGTAGCCGATAGGGTTGCCGTTTTCAGTGACTGTAAGGTTTACAACTTCAATAGGTTTAATTCCCGTAGGAAAGATAGTTGTTACGCCATCGCCAGTTGCGGTGAAGGTAAAGTTCTTCTGAATGTCTCCAAGGTCTAACCGGACCCGAGAGAGTATGTCAGATAATAAAGCCACAAAAACTCCCTACACTCGTTAGAACCAATAATGTCGTACAACTGACAAAAAATCTCTACATACGAAAAGAGCGCCCCAAATAAGAGGCGCCCACTTCGCTAAGTATGTCTTAGATAACGCCAGCTAGATAGCCTTTTTCCTTAAGGTGCTGTGCTACTTGCTTTGTTACTTTGTACTTAACTCCAGCTTTAAAGCTGTAGTTATTACCTTTACCCAGGGTCATATTCTCTAGGTCCTGCACTACACGGATTTCAACTGAAGAGTCATCAGTGTTTCCTAGCGTAACGGGGTCATCAACAATAACTGTTTGACGAGAAGGTTTTGTAGCATCAATAACTTCAGTCTCAAGTTTAACCTGAGCCTGTGCTGTTGCCATAGACATTTCAGCTGCACGGTCGTTTTGAGCTACCATTGCTTGTTCAGCAAGCTGCTCACGAACACGGCCGGTTACATCAGTGGGCTTTGTTTTAGCCATTGTATTCTCCTAATTAGTATCTCGGTTAAAATGGTGGGGGGCCGAAACCCCCCACTTTAAGCTATTTAGTTTTAGTTTGTTTCGATCAAAACTACGCTCTGATCTGTGATTAGACCAAGACCGAAGATTGAGTACCAAGCAAGTGCGTGCTCACGACCGAAGTCAAGAATACCGCCATCGCGGAGTTCAACTGGGAGTGAGATAGCGTGACCGAATGCGTTATCACCAATCATAATTGCTGAATAACGATCTGATCCACCATTACCTGTGTATGTAGCAGGAGTTGTGTATCCTCCACCAGGTGTTACTGTTGGGTTAGCAACAGCTGTATCAGTTGTGTAGCTAGAGCCAGCGCCACCAACAACCTTAAGGATCTGTGTGGTTTCGATGAATACTACGTCATAGAGACGACCGATTTCACCGAGCATGAAGTTACCTGGAGCTGCGTACTTTGTGACTTCGATGAACTCAGGGTTGTCACGAAGTGTACGGCTCTGGTGTGGGTGAACAAAGCAAACATAGGTTTCACCAAGGCGAGGGATGTTCTTTGTTGCCAAGGTCTCAACTGTGTCCTTGATAACGTGTGGTGTGAGGTAAGCAGAACCTGTCATTGCTGCGCGGTTTGCCGCAAAAGTTCCGTATCCGTACCAGTTGTTAACAGCTGATGAGACTGATGAGCGATCTTCACCGTAAAGGGTTGAAGAAGCTGCGTAGAGTGTGTCGCGTGAGAGCTGATCTAGGTAGATAGCCATGTTACGACCGAGAAGACGTGAGGCTGAAGCCATAACGTCATCAAATGAAGCATTGAGCAAGAGCTCAGAAACAGCAAGAGCATAACCATGCTCTGTTACTGTGATTGAGAACTGCTGTGCTGTGAGAGCGTTAGTCTGCATGCGGACACCTTCAACGAGAGGTGAAGCGAATCCGAGGTTGTTGTAACGCATGAAGTTGATCTGTAGACCAGGTGCAACACCGAGTTCAGTCTTCTTGACTGCAAACTGCTCAAAGCGAAGGATAGGCATAGCCTGGAACAAGATTTCCTTGGACCAGATTGTTTGAATCGCTTGAGTTAGCTGGGTGTTGGTACCTGAGTACGCTGTTGGTGCTGCGGCAAGATTGCCTGTACCTGTAATACCTGATGCCATTTGGCTTTAACTCCTTGATAGTAGTTTTTAATAGATTAAGTGTTAGCCCAAGATTCCGCTGGTCTTACCTTGAGCGCGATTGCTCAAGATCTGAGTGCGGACTTTTGCGTATTCATTCATCGGCATTGACGCAATATCTGCGGCAGTAAACTGACGTGATTCCGAATTAGTTTCCAATGGTCCAACGCCCGGCAAGGTTGCCCTTACTCCCGGCATATCTCTACGTTGCTGCTGAATAGCAGACTGCGCAGATTCGAGAATACTGTTAGATCGCTCAACCAATCCTGCAATGCTCTCACTAATCTCTTCAGGGGTATTTCCCTGAATGTAATCAATAAGTTGCGGGATGATATTGTCGCGGTTTTGTTCAACAGCTTGTTGACGGTATGCTTGTAGTTCTGCAAACTTTCTTTCCTGCTCCAGAAGAGCGAAGGCCGCTTCGCGTTCTTGACGCTCACGTGCCAACTGCTCTCGCAACTCATCAGCTGTGGCCTTAGCAAAGTCCTTAGCATCAAGGCCTTCTTCAAGACGAGCTTTTTCTTCAGCCGCCTTAGCTTCCGCTTCGGCTGCTTTGCGAGCTGCTTTCTCTTCGCGATCCTTCTTGAGGATAGAAACTTCTTCCTTTAATCTATCGATCTCAGGGTAAAGCTTCTCTTTCTCTTGTGAACGAACCTTTGCAAGATCCTCTTCGGTATAAAACTTCTGAGTTGGTTCGGTCTTTCCAGATGTAACAGTAGGCGCGTCAACGCCCGACACATTTACTACTGGAGCGGTATTGGCTTCTGCTTCAAAAGCGTCAGCCATCATTTCTGCAGTTTCTGACATGCGTTTATCCTTTTATCCTAGGGGTCGTTTTCCGATATGTGGGCTCAAATGACCTAACTGTGGTCTTACAGTATTTATTTTGACAATAAATGTCTTAATTGTCTGTATAAATTACTTTATTTCTCGTAGTCCTGCGGAACTCTGCGTTGAGGCAGTTTAGTACCGTAGGCTTCCGTTACTAATCGAGTACGGACTTTATCGTCACCCATTTGAGCGGCGATAGTTGCATCGTCTAGTAATACTGGCTCTGTTGGAGCAGCTGGCGCTTGAGCACCTGCGCCGCCTGGGGCAGAGGGACCACCAGGACCTGTTTGTGCTGGCATTGAGCCAGTAAGAGCCATAATGTCTTGCTCGATCTGTGTTTGAATAAGCTTGAGCGCTCCATCAGCCATAGCTTCATCTTGAAGCTCTTGACGGATCTCTGAAAGCTTTTCAATGGGGAACTCTTCGCCCAAAATGCGCAGAGCGCCTTCTTTAGACTCAAGACCCAGTGATAGCATGGACTGAACTTCGTTGATAGCGATAAGCTTGTCAAGAGGAAGTGGCTGTGGGAAGTGAACGTAAGATCGGAAAGTAATTGGATCGTTTATATCTAAGCGATCTACCTGTCCTTGCTTTAACGGAACTGTGCTTGAGTTAGGGTCCCAAATAAAAGTCTCAGGCTCTTTTAGAGCAAGGTTGAGAAGGATTAATTCATTAACGCGCTCAAGGCCGTGAGCATATTGGACAATCTTTTGATGGTAACGGTTCATTAATGGCTGGAATTGAATGCTGAGAGCTACGCCTGAAGTGTTAGAAATTGGTTGTGCTTGGCCAAGAGCGGTCTCTGGGACGCCTATCATTTCGTGCATAGACTTTTTCATCATAGCTAAGAAGTCCATTGCACCCTTTAAGCCCTGCGCGCCACCCTCTAAGTTCTCTACTCGTGCGTCTTTTGGAAGCCCGCCCCAGACTTTATTAGCGCCCTTTTCAAGCTGAGAAGCTTTAGCACCGATGATGACGGTGACCGGAGCCGCGTGGTAATTAACAATGTCAGCAATATCTGTAGCAGTTTCATTGTAAGCGCGGTTAATATTGATAATGTCATTGCAATCAGAAAGACCCCAAGGGCTACCACTGATACGCACATTCGGAATATGAATAACTGGAATTGTGCCAAGCGGGTTGGGACGCGAGTCAATAAGTTCATCATTGATGTACTCCTCAATAATGTCGTCTGTGAGGATCTCTGTGTATGTAAATACTTGACGCGTGCCCTCTAGGCTAGTACCCCAAAAACGGTACTTAAGCTTAAACCGTACAAGGCGTTCCCGGTCGTGTGGGTGAAACTCTGGAAAAGCAAAGCTAGAGTTAAGAGGAAGAATTCGTACGCGACCAGGGTGCTTGCGACCAGCAGGGTCTACATAAGCCTCTTCATAAGCAACTTTAATAAAGCAATCACCTGACACAGTTCCTTGCTGACCAATTTCCCATAAAACTGTGGCCTTGTTGTTATCCACTTCCCATACACGCTCAAGTAGGTCTGGAACAATAGCTTCCGTTTCTTTAGGGCTACGGAAGTTAACACCCTTACCAAAAGTAAAGTTAATAATAAAGTCGCTGAATGCTCGATAGTAATTAAGTACTAGCTGGGTTTCACCTGTTTGACGGCGATAGCTCCAATGATGTCCTAAGTACATAGCCCAGTTAAGAGAGTAGCGGTTTAGACGAGGGCCGTGGACTTCAAACTCTTCATCTGCAAGTTCTACTAGTCCCAGCGGGGAAATGGAAATGGTTAAATCAGAAGACGCAGCTCGATAACTCGGTGGAGAAAAATCCATACCGCTCACTGCTCACCTCTTTCAACTCTGGACAATATTAACATAAATGTCGACTTATGTACAAAACGACATTCAGCGGAAACGTTCGCCCCTAATGAGGTTCTGTCCTACCGGTTTAGTAACAACCTTTTTTTGTTGATCTTCTTTTTTCTTTTGTTCTTCCGCCGCATAATCACGAAAACGTGGATCTACATCTTTTTCAGAAGTAACGAATTTACCGCCAAGCTGCACGTAACGAGAATGAACCCAGTGAGCGGCGGCTGGGGAAGGATAGGTACGAAATTTAGAGCGCGCTTGAGTAGTAAGCATGTTCCAAAGTTTTTGATTTGCTGGGATCTGCTTAGGACCCTTTTTAACTTCTTTACCTGTAATTAATGCCATTAATAATCCTTAGATAGATTCTTGCCCCCGCCACGTATTCGCCGTAGAAACGGGGGCTAAGAAACTTGTTTATTAGTCGTTAACGACTGCAGGATTGCCAGCCTTCTGTGGACCACCGCTGCGGAAAGCCTCTTCAATGCGGTTGTCTCCGTGGTCTGCAAAACCACCAGCAGCAAACTCCTGAAGATGATCTGGAGCTTCCACCCATGCAGCAGAGCCTACGTGAGCACGCTCACGCATTGTCTCTTCTGGTAACTTTTCAAAGACATTCTGATTACGATTTGGACGACCTGCTGCAGGCATGTATCCCTGCATAGCGCCCTTTGTGAACTCCTGTGGAACGTCTGTGTCTGTTGCAAGACCTTCTTCAAAACGAAGTGGGCCACGCTGACCTGGTGAAGCTGGTGAAACCTTGCGGTCGTAGACAGTACCTGGACGTTCTGGGAACTTTGGATCTGGTGCAATTGCCATTTATTTACTCCTATATTAGGTTGAGGACCTCAGTAAAAGTGTGCTACAGAAAGTACCTATAGTCAGCCTAAAGTCTTAACGGAAAAACGGGCTAGAAGATACTTCTATTTGTGGCATAGTCATCTCTATTGTTAGAGAGCACGCTATAGCCAAAGAGTCTGCAAAGTCATCGTGGGCATGGGCTTCATCTGGAGCTTTAGCTAAAAAGTTAGGGCCAGTAAACTTGGTTTCTAAGTCCTCAAGTTGCTGCCTAAATCGACGATAACTACGAAGTTTTCTTGTTTTAGCGTGAGCGGGCCAGCTAATGAGCTCACGGTCCATTAAAGCCTTTAAGTGCTTCCAGCGCTTAGATTGCTCAGGTTGACTGCTTCCTACAGCAAAAACCTCTGCTCTTGGAAGAAGAAGCTTTAGCCGTTGAGCTACTGCGTCACCCACACCGTTGGCGTCTACCCCTACATACATTACGTTGTAGTTTTCCAAGAATTTTACAATCTGGAAGTACTGGTCTTCCCAGTCATCCCCTTGCAGCTCTAACCAGTTAAGAACTCTGTGATCAAAGTAGCCAAACTCATCTGGGCGATCCCAATCAACCCAGACAACTGTTACTACAGTAGAGTCGATCTTACGGGCAGGGTCAATGCCGACAACTACCGGGGTTCTATGCCAAGCGCGTTGAATTTCCATAGAGGTATCGCCAAGCCTGTCCATGGTCGTGGATGTAACAAACATGCCCCGCTCTAACAGCCACTTGCAGTTATGTGAGGCAAGACCTTCTGCGATAAAAGTTTGAGTGGTAGTCTCAAGTGCCACAACTTCTTGCTCCCCTATAAACTCCACAGATAACACTAATGGATGTTCAAAATCTTGCCCAACAAAATCATGGCGACCAATAGAACCAAATGAGTTTATGTCAACTTTTTGTAACAATCGTTCTGGCCGTATTTGACCTAAGAAACGTGACATAGACGCACGACCCCCAGCAATGTGCAAGACTGTGACATCATTGTTGGTGCCTGTTTCTTTACGCTCCCAGTATTTAAAGCCAAGTTCTGTTAAATATGTGCGAACTTTATTTAACATTACATTTTCACGTTGAGAAAAGCCAAGCATGGCTTGTCTAGAGAAATGGCCTTCTCCGTCAAATGCTGCTGCAAGGTACCCTGTTCTGTAGTCTTCTATATGCTCCCATGTATCAAATATTTTAAAAATACGGTCAGTAGACACAAGTTCATCCGTGCGCTTCCATACTGTACGGCGACCAGCAGTTGACACTAACCATAAGTGACCATCAGAAGATTTAACTATAGTTCCGTCTGAAAGTTTTATAGCGTAAGTTGGGCGCATAATTCTTTCGGCTTTGGTCACCGTAGTCTCTTTGATTTTACGATGTGCTCCTTTAGTGTAAGTCTCTTCGTCAAACCCTACAAGTATGTCACCAACTTGTACAGAACCTATTTCTATATATTTCAAGTCTTTAGTAAGCACTTTAGTGTCTGGAGTAAGGCAGTTGTACGACATTTGAAACTCATCTGAGTCCTCACCAATACGAAGCTTTTCTCGTTTAATGTGCTTTTCATAATTAGAGTTGACCTTAACAACATCTCGCCATGTCCACTCAAAATGATTTTGGCGTTTACTTCTAGATGTTTGGCGCCGTTTATTAAGCATGATGCTGTTATAAAAATTGTTTTTGTGCGTATTGGGGGTTCCAGTTTTAACCATAGTACCAGCGTAGTAAGCCAACATAGGGGCAATAGATTTAGACACTACAAAGTCATCTGCCTCTTGGCACTCGTCAATAACAATAAGATGGAACGACTTAGACTCAATCTTTGCTCTTGGGTTAGCCGTCATCATCATAAGAGATGAACCAGAGTTCTTTAGTTTAATCTGGCGAGTAACCCCTGCTACTCGGCCTACACTATCGTCAATCTCTGGGTCACCTAAGATTTCAAGAGCGCGGTCTGAGGTAAGCCGGCTAACTGTTCTACCAAATAAAGTTTCTACCTGACCTTCAACAGGGGCAAACATTCCAATCATGATGCCGTCTTTAAACTTGCCCAGAAGGTCTGGGTACATCTTAGCTAGGCGGGGAAGAAGGACCATTAAGGTCGCTACGGTATTAGCAATAGTTTCTGATTTACCGGACTGACGAGCCGCTAAAGCTGTAATTTCTTCACTGTCATTAATGATAACTGACTCAATGATGCGGCGAGCAAGCGGCATCTGATATGGGTGAAGCTCGTGCCCTACAAGGGCAGTCTGGAATTGAATGCAGCGGTCAATAAGCTTGTTGACAAAGTTACGAGAGAGCTCATCTAGCTCAATCTCTTCATCTTCTACTTCGGGCTCTTCATCCTCAAGTTCATCAAGGTAGAACTCGTTGTCTTCATCGTCCATTAGTTGTTCCATATAAACCTTTAGTTTATTTTAAAACAAAGAGCCTAAGTCGTTAAACCCAGGCTCTTTGTGCCACCTACGGGGAGAGGAAGAGAGGCGTAGACAATTGTATCATAAATGTCTATTTGTCGACAAATAGGCTTAACGGCGCGGCGTACGCTTTCTAAGGTGGTCTACCATTGCGTGCAAAGCTTCTGCTCCTGTTAGCGCCTCATCTAAATAAACATCATCTTTACTTCTTTGATACATGGATAGGCAACGGCCAATTTCATAAATAGACTGGTCTAGCCAGCCTTCTATTTCAGCAGTCTGTAGTCTGGAGACCCTTTTAGAGACGCGTTCGGAGAATGGCTTGTCCCAAGCCTTTTTATTCCGAGAAAAAAGTTTCATCAAATAATCCATCTTGAGGTTTCCAAGCGTCTCTTCCCCTCATAGTCCTGTATAAAAGTGCGTCAATAGAGTCTTCGTCATCTAGGTCAACATTAGGTTTTTTAAGCCATACGCCTAGATAAAAACCTGGGTGGGTAAAGGGTAGACGAAATACTAAGCACTTACCAAGTCTATAGGGTCGGTCAGTTTCTTGTGTTGTACCTACCTCAATAAGTGGTAGCAGGTGGCGGTGCCAATACTTTAATTTTCCGCCATATAGTGGTCCGTATGATCGCATTAGTTTTCCTTAAAAAAGTCCTGTGCACTCCAATTACTTAGGTCACCTTTTTGTATAGAAGCTGCCCTAGCAGAAGCATTACTTAATCGCGCCAGTGTACCAGCAGATATACCTGTTAGTTGAGCCGGTTCGTGGGATGAACACTCGGCCTCTAATCGCGGAAGGTAGTCGTTAGTAGAGTCGCTATTCTTTAAGCCCAACCATATTTCAGTAGAAACGTCATTGTACTGGTGCCAGTGGTTAGTTCTAAATACTATGTAAACTGTTTTAGTTGTTGGGTTATACCCAATAGTTAAAGCTCTAGGTCTAGATGGCTTTTTAGTGGGGGCCGTAGTGGCCTCAAAACCAACATTTGTTATGTCATTTGGTATCACTACCTCAATGTCATCTTTTCTAGATTGCAATGACTCTTGAAACTCTGACGCCATAGTGTCTTTAAGAGTTTTTCTACTTGCCATTATTCCTCACACACATGCTCAGAGGTCTCTGTCTCTAGTACGCGAACCATACAGGACCCGCAACGAAGATACTTAGGCGGATTAAACCTGTTTTGTGTAGTTGCGCCCAGAGGGAACTCTGACCCATCACCATTAAACGCGGGAACAGCTATAATAACCTCTGGTTCTTTTAAAAGCTCTGGGGAGAATGGTCCGTAAGCGTGCGTAATCTTATTAGGTACTGGGTGAGCTTGTGGGGCAGATATCCGTGTAATTAGGTGGGGAGCCACCATATCTAATTCAAAATCTACTTCACGGCTTTTTGACCCGTAATTACTAAAGGTCTCATAATCAATTCCCACTAGCTACTCCTGAATGGCAGTGCTCTTGACAGGAGCTTTCTTCTTAGGTTTTTCTTCTGCAGGTGCTTCAGCAATCTCAACGGGCGCTTCCAGCGTCTCTACCAAGGGAAAGTGGCCTGCATTAGCTCGGTCATACAACCATGCTGGTAGGCAAGCTGTGCAATAGTGAGCCGGGTTTACCCCGGGATCAGCCGTTGTATATGAAGCTGAGTTACTGCAGTTATCGCATTTAATTGCCATGTAATCCTCCTAAGATCTACAGTAGTATAGCAAAAAGGGCGCCCAATAGAGCGCCCTTAATACATTAATACTTACTTAGCTGGTGTTGCTGGTGTTGCTGGTGTTGAAAAGTGCTCATAGGCCGCCTTAAGTACGGGACCAAAGACACCAACCACCGCTGCCCATGCAACCTGCTTAAGGTGGTGGTTCCCACCCTGCCAGATAGCTGTTGCCGCAACAACTGTTGAAATTAGGTAGTGCTCAAACAAAGCTTTAGTCTTTGCGTTCATGCTTACTCCTCTATGTTATTTGCATATGGCGTTACTATATGAGACTCGGCCGCTACATTTGGTTTGGCTGAGCTCTCAGTATGAGATGCTACACCTCCAAAGCCGGCTAGTGCAACTGCTACAAGGTGTTTTGGGTCAGTAGAATAGCCGGTAGCCGCCCAAGTACCTAAAGCTGCTGTGCCTCCAAAAGCCACATGAACCGGGCTGCTGAAGTTAAGCTTTATTCCCACGAATGTGCTCCAATACTTCTTTCATATGTATGCGGAGCTCTTCAATGTGGTTATGAGTCTCCTGATCTAGCTTTAAGTCTTTAGTAATAATACGCCTATCCTCGTCCCCAGAACGGTTAGTCGCATTTAATAATAGACCCGAAAGCAGAATAGACTCTAAAGAAACCGTCAGGGTAAGCAAATTAAATGGATAAGGGTCAAACACGGCAAAAACCATCCAAAAGGACCAAAAGATTAAGTGGATAATTATGAACCATGGGGAGCCAAAAGATACCGAAGCCCAGTCAGAGGCCTTTTGAAAAAACTTCATTGATTGGCCTTAGCAACCATAGAGGTGTAGGTAGCCGCGTCAATGCCTTTACCTTTAGAGGCCTTTAAACCTGGATAGAGACTTTGGTATATAGGTATCAGGGATGCCTCTTCTGCTGTTAGCACGTTAGATACTAAATCCGCAGGCAACAACCCAGCGTTAGCTAAAGCTTTAGCCACTACTAACTCAACAGCACCTTTAGCACCAACTTTAAAGACCGATGACCCTGGAAACGGGGGTGCAACAATAACTGTAGGTTTTGTTGTAGGAACTTGTGTAGTTGTTCCATTTGCATTATGGATTATAGCCGCGCCTCCACCAGTTAAAGCGGTAGCACCAGCAACACCAACAGCTAAAGGTTTACTAGTTCCGTTTGATTTAGCTGGGGCAGAACTTCCCGTATAGGCAGGGCGGCAGATCGCTAGTACATAAAGGTAAGGGCGATGGCGGCGATAACACCCGTCCCCATTTGCCTGATTTCCTGTGTAAGACTCTGGCCCAGTATTAAACCCAATAGTTGTAAGCCCATCTTTAGATGCGGCTTCAACAATCTCTACGTGGTCAGCTACGCCGTTGCCTGACCAAGAGAAGAACACAATGTCTCCAGGTAGAGCAGAGTACTTGTCTACAATCTGCTTGTTCTTTTGAAACCAGGTAAGACCTGCAGGGCAGTAAGCGAACCCTTTAGGGGTCTGAGCAGCCACTAGATGAGAGGCGTTAACTTGAGCAAAAACCCAGCTAACACCCATTGCGCAGTATGACTCATTAGGGATTCCGTACCAAGTTCCGTAAGGATTCTCGTTGTTAGGGCCCTCTACAAAACCAAGCTGGGTACGAGCAATGTTGACGATATCAACGCCTGCGGTCATTTGTCGTTTCCTTTTATTACTTCTGCGGCTGGGTTTGTGTTGGTTTTTCTATAGCGAAAAGTTTCCCATAAGGGAGTTGGAATCTCGTGAATACCAAAACGCGTACGGTGATGGGCTTCACATAGAACCTCAAGATTACCTGGGCTCTCAATCCAAGCCTGAAAATCCTCATCAGTATTAAAATGAGCTCCAAAAGCCTGCTCTATCTTATGTAAGTCCATATTGTTTATCTGACTAAACTCTACGTGGCTGTGATGTAGCTCAGGCCCACCAGAGCAGAGGTCATCATTAATAACGCACTGCCAAAGTCCTTGGCGTTTAATTCTTGCCTTAGCTTGGTTAAATAAGTGATAGTGAGGATCACTCTCCCGAGGCTCGTGTTCAGGCACAGAGACAGCCAAATGAAGATTCATCATCTGCTTGTGCGCGTCTGTCACTGGTAGATCAGCCTCTCAGCTAAATCTCCTGGGGTAACAATATTTGCTGGCTTATTGCATAGATCTACTTTGGCAGCGTCATAGGAAAGAGCTACAAGTTCAGAGCAGATAACACCGTACCTTTCAGCCATTTTTTCTAGAAGAGCGGTGTTGGCAAACAGTTTTAGCCCCAAAATCCTAAGTACCAAGTTGGCAATATCAAGAAACCCGTAGGGACGATCAACCAGTTTCTTAGCAGCTTCTACAATTAAACCTCGTTGTTCATCAGTAAGGTTCTCGTGCTGATTCCATCCAATTACGGGGTATTGGGAGACTTTACCAATAGCAACACCTGTTGGGTTTGCCTGCACGATTAAGCCCTCGCCAAGATAAATAAAGGTA
>Ga0118677_10007378_pt1 | contig 18168 bp, 14 predicted proteins | sample AliMusrvi5mmetaG_FD_86154 | JGI IMG/M metagenome (GOLD analysis project Ga0118677, IMG submission 86154) | reverse complement strand
TCATCGGCGACTCCCTCACGAGTGGGTACTTCGCGACTACGCAGCCCCAAGGCTACGCGGCCCGGTTGCAGGCGTGGCTGAGCCCCAGCGGCTACGACGCCACGACGCAGTCGATCTACGGCGGCAAGGTCGCCGACGCGCTGTCCTCTCTTCCCGATCTCGAGGCCCTCGCCCCAGATCTGGCCGTCATCGAGCTCGGCACGAACGACTGCTCCGGCTGGCCGGGGACGACGCCGACGGCGCCGGCAGCCTTCGAACGCGACTACCGCAAGCTTGTCGAGGGACTCCGGGCCTCGCGCCCCGGCTGCATGCTCGTCCTTCTCGGCGTCTGGAAGGAGCCGAAGGTGCGCGCGACTTACGACGGCATCATCGCGCGCCTCGCTGACGAGTACTCGGGCACCTACGTGAGTCTGGAGGCGCTGAGCGACGATCCCAGTCTCAGCGGCCCAGCCGGGGCGTCCACATTCCTGGGGTCCGCGGATGCGTTTCATCCCAACGACGCCGGTCACGCGGCGATCGCTCGCGCAGTGGAGAACGCCGTGCGCTGGCAATGCTCTGTTTCACTGGCCACGGGCACGGGGTACACGCGCTCGCGCAACGTCTGGGTCTCGCTTGTGGCGCACGACCGCCTCAGCGCTGTGATCAGCGTGGGGCGGTCGGTCGGCGGCGGGGCCTGGTCGTCGTGGCAACCTCTGAACGCCGGCTGGACGTGGCATCTGCCGGCCGGTGACGGGCGCAGGCAGCTCGCGGTGCGCCTCCTGGACGCGTCGGGCGCGGTGTCGCTGCCCGTGACTGCGGCGATCACCCTCGATACGCACGGGCCCGCGACTCGCGCATTGGCGCCGGTGAGCGCGAGCCATGGGGCTACGGTGAAGCTGCGCTACCGTGTCACGGATCCGCTGAGCCCCACAGCTCGCGTGACCATCGTCGTTCGCAATGCGGCTGGAGGGACAGTGCGCACGCTCCTGCTGGGCGCGCGCACGACCGGCGTCGATCACGCGGCGATGATGGCCGCCCCGTCTCGCCCCGGACGCTACCGCTACATCGTCCAGGCGACGGACTTGGCCGGCAACGCCCAGTCTGTCGCCGGATCCAATGCGCTGACGGTGCGCTGATCGTGAGGCGCCTGGCGCGAGCCACGTGGAACGGGCATCGCGACAAGGTGCTCTACCTGGTCGTGGGCGGCTGGAACACGGTGTTCCAGTACGCGGTGTTCTCCGCGTGCTGGTACTTCCTGCACGATGCATGGCACCCGGACGCGATCCTGCTGCTTGCCTACCTGATCGCGTCCGTCAACGGCTTCCTCTGCTTCCGCTACATCGTCTTCAAGCCGGCGAGCCACCCGCTGCTCGAATACGCGAAGTACCAGGCGATCTACCTCCCGATGCTCCTGATCAACATGGTGATCCTGCCGTTGCTGCTCAAGCACACCAGCCTCAATGCGTACGTCATCCAGGCGCTCTGGGGGGTCGTCGCCGTGATCCTCGGCTACGTGGGCAACAAGTACTTCACGTTCCGCCGGATGCGGAGGCCCAGCAATGCCGGCTGAGCAGGGACGGTCCTGCGACCGGACGTCGCCCATGGGCAGGCCGCCTCGAGTCTCCATCGTCACGCCGTCGCTCAACCAGGCTCGGTTCCTCACCGAGAACCTTGCGAGTGTCGCCGGTCAAGCGGGCGACTTCGAGGTCGAGCACATCGTCGTGGACGGAGGGTCTTCCGACGACAGCGTGGCGATCCTGGAGGCCTACGAGGTAGTCCTTGGTGAGACGCGAGGCGCTGCGGCCAATCGCGGCGTACGCCTGCTGTGGTCCAGCGAGCCCGACCGCGGCCAGTCGCACGCCATCAACAAGGGGCTCGCGCTCGCCACCGGCGATATCGTGGCGTATCTGAACTCCGACGACGCCTTGCTGCCCGGCGCCCTCGCCGCGGTCGTCGCGGCTTTCCGCGAACGGCCGCAAGCCGGCTGGCTCTACGGCTGGTGCCGCGCGGTGGACCAGGACGGGCGTCCCACGGGCCGTTTCGTGAAGAGCTACAAGCAGATCCTCGGTTGGCACTTCTCGCCGAGGCGCCTCGTGGTCGCCAACTACATCCCTCAGCCGGCCGCGTTCTGGCGCCGCTCGGCCTTCAAGCATGTCGGCTTCTTCGACGAGTCGCTCGACTACACCATGGACTTCGACTACTGGCTGCGTCTCACGGCGCTGGGGCCGGCGCTCCCGGTCCATCGCGATCTCGCGATCTTCAGATGGCACCCTGAGTCGAAGAGCACGCGCAAGCGGGCCGACATGTTCGCGGAGGGACACGTAGTTGCTGCTCGGTACTGCGACGACCCTTGGCTTCTGAGGGCCGCGCGCCTGCACGACAAGTCCACTGTGACGGCCTACGCGATCAGCGAGTGGATACGGCGGCTCCGTACCGACATGACGCCGTAGGGAGCCTGCCGACGCAGGCGCAGCGCGGAAGCGTCAGCAGTCCTCGTCGCTGTCTTCCATGCGTGCCAGGATACGTGTCTCTTCGGCGCCCGACGATCCCTGGACCTCGAGTGATAGTGCCTGCAAAAGCATCTGGGCTCCGAGGATCAGAGGGACGACGGCGATCATCACAGTGCCGGCGGTCGCGACGTTCCCTGTCGCGGCCGACTCGACCCAGTGGTAGACGCCGAACGCCACGCCGAACAGAGTCGCCGCCGCCCCTGCGAGTGAGAGCACGGCGATCAGCCCGAAGTCGTTGACCACGTGACGCTTGACGAAGCGCCACGCGAAGCCGCGCAAGAGCCGGAAGGGGAACGTCCAGAGGATTCGATGCACGTGAAGCCCCGACTGCTCGGCGCCATAGAGAGCGGCCGTGCTCACGTCTACCACTCTCGCGTCGATCACGTTCAACCGGATGAGCATGTCGTTCTCGAAGAAGTAGTCCCTGGCCACGGCGTCGAGGTTGAGGCGGCGCAGGGAGGAGGCGGTCACGGCCGTGAACCCACACTGGGGGTCGAACACGTGCCAGTAACCGCTGGCCACCTTAGTGAGGAATGAGAGCATGACGTTCCCGAACCACCGATGCCGTGGCATGTCCGGCGGCCTCCCGGTCTGCCGGAAGCGGTTGCCCTTGGCGTACTCTGCCATGCCAAGACGGATCGGGCGCAAGAGAACGAGCAACTCCGCTGCATCCATCTGCCCATCGCCGTCCATCTTCACGACGACGTCGCATGTTTCTGCGAGAGCTGCCCGATAGCCGCTGCGCATCGCGCCACCGACACCGGTGTTGACGTCGTGATGGATGACGCGGACACGCTCGTCCTCAAGACCGCGTGCCACGGCAAGAGTGTCGTCGGTGCTCGCGTCGTCCACGATGAGCACTCTGTCCACCCACTCGGGCAGTCCGGCGACGACACCGGCGAGATGGCGTGATTCATCGTGCGCCGGAAGCACGACGCCGACGCGCAGCACTCGAGTATCTCCGGATCCGGTGGTGAGCATTGCCCTCACCGGAATCAAACAGGAGTGGTGGAGACTTGGCAACTGGGCCGCGGCCGGATGCCTCTTCAGGCAGGTCGCGCCGGCCGTCGAATGCGCCTATACTGGCCGACGGCAGAACCCCATGGGAGGCTCGATCGTGACAAACGGCTCTTCACACCGCAGTTCGTCCGCCGCCTCAGACGGCAGACTTCGCTTCGTCGTCAGCCTGTCCGCCGCCGCCCTCTGCGTCGCAGTCGGCCTTTGGTTCGTCCTCTTCTCCGCCTTTCCCGGCGGGACCAGCACCGTCCAGGCCGCCACGCTCAAGGGCGTCGTGGACTGGCAGCTCGAACAGAACCCGATCTACCCGCCGCTCGCGGACGCAGCCACCACAGACAAGCTCGTCGCCGAGATGAGCGTCGGGACTGCCGGAGTCCCCGGCCTGCATGCGCGCTGGACTCGCCTGCTCGTCTACTGGGACTCTCTGCAGCCCAAGGCCCCCGGAGCTTCGGGCGCCACGTACAATCAGGTCTACATGAGCCGGCTCAAGATGATCGTGAGCAAGTTCCACGCCGCCGGCATCAACGTGATCATCACGCCGGCCAGCGTGCCGAGGTGGGCGAGTGACAGCAGTCTGTGGTCGTCGCCACCCAAGGGCTCCGCTCCGGGATACCAGCCCTCCTACGCGATGAACTACAAGTCCTCGAGCGTCATGGCGGGGTTCCAGAACATGGCGAAGTACCTCGCCTCGCAGCTGGGGCCGCTCGGCGCCAGCTACTACGAGGTGTGGAACGAGCCCAACATCTCGCGCATGCTCTATCCGCAGCGGCGCGGACACGCCTACCCCGACTACGGGATGCGCGTCTACCGGGCCATGCTCGTCTCCTACTGGAAGGGCATCAAGTCGGCGAAGAAGTCGTACACCGTCATCGCCGGCGGCACCGCGCCCTACGGCAATAACAGCACCGGCGCCACGTCGCCGAACGTGTGGGCGAACAACCTGAGGAAGAACGGGATGAGCAAGTACTTCGACGCCTACTCGCACCACCCGTACCAGGTCCTCGGATCGGCAAACACAGCGCCCAATCAGATGCCTTCAGACCCGGCGCACATGGTCAACCTGGCCAATCTGAGCGTCCTCCTGAACATGTTCCCGAGCAAGCCGTTCTACATCACCGAGTACGGATACGGGACCGGCTACAACCCTCAGTTCGGGGTCCAGGTCTCCGAGGCCACGCAGGCGGCCTACCTCACCAAGGCCTATGCTATGGCTCGCTCCCACAAGCAGGTGAAGGCGCTCATCTGGTACATGCTCAGAGACTGGGCGCCGAATGCAGCCAAGCCGAACACGGGTGGTGTGTACACCGGCCTCATGAAGGTTGACGGGACGCTCAAGAAGAGCTGGAGCGCCTTCGCTCGCGTGCCTTGAAGCCGACCGGCGGGAGTCGCTGCAGGTGTCGCGAGTAGCGCCGATGAGAGCCCAACCGGCACTCGGAGGAGCCGTTGCAGTATTCTGCTTCGTCGCGGCCATGGGGCTCGCGCTGTTCTCACCGCTCGCCGGAGGGGCGCCCAAGGCTTCAGCTGCATCCATCAAGGGCGTGGTCGACTTTCAGCTGGAGCAGAATCCTGCGTATCCGCCGTCAGTCGACGCGGTCGCGGCCGCTCAGATCATCGCGACGATGGGGCTCGGGTCCGCGGCGACGCCAGGTCTTCATGCGAGCTGGACTCGCGTCCTCGTCTATTGGGACGGCCTGCAGCCAAAGGCGCCCGGTCGAGCAGGCGCCACGTATGATCAGGCCTATGTCAATCGGCTGAGGATGATCGTGGGCATGCTCACGGCCGCTCACATCAAGGTCATCCTCACGCCCACGAGCGTGCCCCGATGGGCGAGCGACGAGCGTCTCTGGGCCTCGCCTCCCACGGATTTCGCGACCGGGTACGGTCCATGGTTCGCGATCGACCCAAAGAACGCGCGCGTCGTGACGGCCTTTCGAGGCATGATCACGTATCTCGCCGCACAGCTCGGCCCTCTGGGCGCGACCAGGTTTGAAGTGTGGAACGAGCCCAACATCTCGCGGACTCTGTATCCGCAGCGGCGTGGCAAGGTGGGAGACTACGGAGTACGCGTCTACGACGCGATGCTGCGCGCCTGCTGGCAGGGCGTCAAGAGCGTCAGCACCTCGTACATCGTCATCGCCGGCGGCACCGCGCCCTACGGCAACAACAGTACCGGCTCCACCTCGCCCATCTCTTGGGCTCGCAACCTGAAGAAGCACCACATGGACAGGTACTTCGACGCCTACTCGCACCACCCGTACCAGGTCCTCGGGTCGGTGAACACCGCACCCAATCAGATGCCTTCAGACCCGGCGCACATGGTCAACCTGGCCAATCTGAGCGTCCTTCTGAACATGTTCCCGAGCAAGCCGTTCTACATCACCGAGTACGGATACGGGACCGGCTTCAACCCTCAGTTCGGGATCCAGGTCTCCGAGGCCACGCAGGCGGCCTACCTCACCAAGGCCTATGCGATGGCTCGCTCCCACAAGCAGGTGAAGGCGCTCATCTGGTACATGCTCAGAGACTGGGCGCCGAATCCGGCTCACCCCGACACGGATGGCGTGTACACGGGCCTTCAGAAGATAGACGGGACGCTCAAGAAGAGCTGGACCGCGTTCAGGAACGTGCAGTGAGGGTAGTCGTCCTGGGGGCCGAGACTAAGTAGTCGGCTCCAGCGGGACGCCGCTGCGCAGCCCCGTGACCGCGTGGTTCTGCGTGTGGCGCTCGTGCTGCCAGACTCGCGCCAGCCCATCGCGCAACTCGATCGAGGGCTCCCAGCCCAGCAGCCGGACGGCCTTGGCGATGTCCGGCTGCCGCACCTTGGGGTCGTCCAGGGGCAGCGCCTGGTGGACGATGATGCTCTTCGCCCCGGTGACCTCGATCACGACTTCGGCGAGCTCCCGCAACGACAGTTCCGCGGGGTTGCCGAGGTTGACCGGCGTGTGCTCGCCGCTGAAGGCCAGCCTGATGAGGCCCTCGACGAGGTCGTCGACGTAGCAGAACGACCGCGTCTGAGAGCCGTCGCCGAACACGGTGAGGGGCTTGTCGAGCATCGCCTGCCGCAGGAAGGTAGGCACGGCCCGTCCGTCGTTGGGGCGCATGCGCGGGCCGTAGGTGTTGAAGATGCGCGCGATGGCCGTGTCGACGCCCTGCTGGCGGTGGTAGGCCATCGTCATCGCCTCGCCGTAGCGTTTGGACTCGTCGTACACGCCGCGCGGACCGATGGGGTTGACGTTGCCCCAGTACGTCTCGGGTTGGGGATGGACCTCAGGGTCGCCGTACACCTCGGAGGTCGAGGCGAGCACGAAGCGCGCGCGCTTGAATTTGGCCAGGCCGAGGGCGTGATGCGTGCCGTAGGAGCCCACCTTGAGCGTGTGCAGGGGCAGCCGCAGGTAGTCGATGGGGGAGGCCGGGCTGGCGAGGTGGAACACGTGCGCCACTTCGCCGGTCACGTCGATGGCGTCGATGACGTCGACGTTGCGGAACTCGAAGGCGGCGTCGCGGATGTGCTCGATGTTCTGCAGCGAGCCGGTGTCGAGGTTGTCGAGGCAGAGCACGTCGTGGCCCTCGGCGAGCAGCCGCTCGCAGAGGTGCGAGCCGAGGAAGCCGGCGCCGCCGGTGACGACCGATCGCGGCATCAGCAAGCTCCTTGGCCGGTGAAGACAACTGCGACCGTCCGCACGAGGATGGAGACGTCGAGGCCGATCGACCACGACTCGACGTACTCGCGGTCCAGCCTCAGCATGTCGTCGGCGCTGATGTTGCTGCGGCCATTCACCTGCCAGAGGCCGGTCATGCCGGGCAGGACGACGTGGCGAAGCTTGTCGGTGTCGGCCATCAGGCGGACGTCTCTGAGTGGCAGCGGCCTTGGCCCGACGAGGCTCATCTGGCCCATGACGACGTTGAGAAGCTGCGGCAACTCGTCGAGGGAGGTGCGCCGCAGGAAGCGGCCGATGCGCGTGACGCGCGGGTCGTCGGCCAGTTTGAAGAGGTGGCCGTCGGCCTCGTTGACGCTCTCGAGCTCCGCCTGGCGGGTCTCGGCGTCGGCCACCATCGTGCGGAACTTCAAGCAGGCGAACGGCCGGTCGCCGACGCCCATGCGCCAGCTCACGAAGATCACGGGCCCGCGCGAGCTGAGCTTGATCATGAGGGCGGCGAGCAGCAGGAACGGGGAGCAGACCAGAAGCAGCGCGCACGCCACGACCACGTCGAAGACGCGCTTGACGACGAAGCGCCAGCGCCGCGACTGCGAGGCGCGCACCGCGAAGACCGGCGCGCCGGCGCCGGGCAGTTGGCAGACGGCCTCGTCGCCGAGGGTCTCTGCCGCGACGAGCACGTTCATGTGGTAGCGACGCGCCACGTCGAGCACGTCGTCGAGCCGCGGGTCCACCGTCTCCAGGCGCGAGACGAGGATCTCGCTGGCGCCGCTCGTGCGCGCCGCCAGCGCGAGGCGGTCGAGGTCGCCGACCGGCACCGTCTCGATCAGCGTGTACCGCCGGATGCCGGTGCGGCCGTTGCCGCGATTGAGGATGCTGATCAGGGAGCCGCAAGTCACTGCGTCGCCGATGGCGATCACGTGCTGCGTCCCCGACTTGGCGCCGAGCATGCGGGTGATCCCCACCTCGTAGGCCCAGCGCAAGGTGACGGCGGCCACCACGGCCACCGCCCAGCCCAGGACGAGCACGCCGCCGCGCTGGACCTCGCCGAACAACACGAGGACGCAGAGGAAGAGCGGGAGGATGAGCGTCGCCCACATCACGATGTGGCGATGGTCTCTGCGGCGCCAGCGAAGCCCGTACAGCCCCAGCGCGCCCGCACAGACCACGGTCACGACGATCGCCGCGACCCAGACCTGCGGGTGGACGTCGCCCCAGGAGACGGCCAGAGCCCCGAGCGTGACCGACAGCACGTCGAGGAGCACGAGAGCGACCACACTGAAGGCTCGCCGAGACGCGTAGCGGCCGAGAAGCCGCTGGGTGAGGGGCTTGGGCGCACGCATGTCGCCGTGCAGCACAACTTCGCGTACCGGCACCACTCGGACCATCGCCCCCTAGGTAGACTCGCACACCGCAGCCCGGCCCCGAGCCGCGTTCTGTCGGCCAGTATATTCGCCCAGGGTGACGACCTCAACGTATCGTGCCTGCCGGCCACGCGGGAGCCCGCGCACGCGGTGGTATCATGCACGCTCCGACCAGGTCGATGTCGCGGAGGAGTTCCATGCGCGCGAGCCAGCTGCTGCTGCCCACCGTCAAAGAGGATCCGGCCGGCGCCGAAGCCGTCAGCCACAAGCTGATGGTGCGCGCCGGCCTCGTGCGCCAGCTCGCGGCCGGGATCTACGTGTACCTGCCGGCCGGCTGGCGCGTGATGCGCAAGATCGCCGCCATCATCCGCGAGGAGATGGACGCCATCGGCTGCCAGGAGATGCTGATGCCGGTGATCAATCCGGCCGAGATCTGGCAGCAATCTGGCCGCTGGGACGCCATCCACGAGGAGCTCTTCCGCTTCAAGGACCGCAAGGGCGCCGACATGGCGCTGGCGATGACGCACGAAGAGGTCGTCACTTGGCTGGCAGCGCGCGAGGTCCACAGCTACAAGCAGCTGCCGCAGACCTGGTACCACATCCAGACCAAAGAGCGCGACGAGGCCCGTCCCAAGAGCGGCATCCTGCGCACGCGCGAGTTCACGATGAAGGACGCCTACAGCCTCGACGTGAGCCTCGAAGCGCTGCAGGAGAGCTACCGCAAGCAGATCGGGGCCTACGACCGCATCTACGCGCGCTGCGGCCTCGACGTGCTCATGGTCGAGGGCGACTCGGGCATGATGGGCGGCTCCGTGAGCCACGAGTACATGGCCTACGCCGATGCCGGCGAGGACGAGATCGTCTCCTGCCGCGAGTGCGGCTACGCGGCCAACGTCGAGCTCGCCAGAGCCGGCGCCGACCGAGAAGCGCCGGCAGCGGTGGAGCTCGAGGGCGAGATCCTCACCCCCGGCGCCCACACCATCGCCGCGGTCAGCGCCTTCTTCGGGGCGCCGGAAGGCGCGTTCATAAAGGCGCTCGTGATCATGGTCGAGAGTGGCGGCAGCGGCGCCGGAGCGCGGAGCGGGGGAGAGGCTGCCACGCCGGCGATGGTGCTGCTGCGCGGCGACCACGATCTCGGCGAGCTGAAGCTGCGCAAGGTGCTGGGCGCCGAGTTTCGGCTGGCGACCGCGGACGAGGTCGTCGCGGCGCAGGGCGTCGCGCCGGGGTTCGTCGGGCCGGTGCCGACGCCGCTGCCCGTGTACGCGGACGAAGAGCTGCGCCGGGGCGTCTACGTCGCCGGCGCCAACAAGCCCGACTACCACCTGGCCGGCGTCACGCTCGCGCAGGTGCCGCAAGCTGTCTTCGCCGACCTGCGCGAGGCGCGCTCCGGCGACGCCTGCCCGCAGTGCGACGGCGAGCTGCAGGGCGCGCGCGTCATCGAGGTCGGCAACATCTTCCAGCTCGGCACCAAGTACTCGGCGCCGATGGGCGCCACGTTCCTCGACGAAGACGGCAAGGCGCAGGACATCGTGATGGGTAGCTACGGCATCGGCTTGGCGCGCGTCGCCGCGGCCGCCGTCGAGCAGCACCACGACGCCAACGGGATCGCCTGGCCGGCGGCGATCGCCCCGTTCGAGGTCCACCTCGTGCTCGTGCGCGCCTCGGACGAGACGCAGGCCGCGCTCGCGGAGGAGCTCTACGCGGAGCTCGCGGCAGAGGGCTTCGACGTCCTCTTCGACGATCGCGACGTGAGCCCGGGCATCAAGTTCAAGGACGCCGACCTGCTCGGCTGCCCGGCGCAGGTCGTGGTGGGGAAGAGAGCGGCGGAGGACGTCGTCGAGCTCAAGGAGCGCGCCGGCGGCGAGCGGCGCGACGTGCCGCACGCGGGCCTCGCCGCCGCCCTGCGGGAGCTGCTCGGGCGCTGATCTGCCAGAGTCGCCGCCTGCGGGGCCGCAACCCGCACTCAGCCTCATGCCGGCCCCTGTGACTTCGCCTTTCCGCCGGCCTTGGCAGGCCGGTTGGGGACGGGCGCTGGGCGATGGTAGTATCGCCCGCATGGGGGAGGCATCGACCGACATGCGGCGAGCGGGACCTATGCCGCGAACCGGCTTCTTCCCCCAGCTACTCGGGTACCTTCTGGTGGCAGTCGTGGCGGCCGCTGTGGACGCCGGTCTTCTGTGGCTCATGGTCTCGCGGCTTGACGTGCACTACACATTCGCCGCGGCAGTCTCGTTCACGGCCGGTCTTCTGGTCAACTTCGCCCTTGCTCGCTCGTTCGTCTTTCAGGCGTCGCGCCTGGGCTTCTGGGCAGAGCTCAGTTCCTACGCCGTCATCGGCGTGGCAGGCGTGCTGCTCACGGAGCTGATCCTCTTCCTCACGTTCGGGCTCCTCGGCCTCCCATTGCTCCCGGCCAAGGCGATCGCCCTCGTACTTGTCTTCTTCTGGAACTTCCTGGCTCGTCGCCGTCTCGTCTATCGAGACATCAAGCGCTGACGTGACTGCCCCCGCTGGAGCGGTGCGCCCGGTCGTCGTCGGCGCCGGACCGGCGGGGCTCGCCGCCGCCTACGCACTGGCGCGCGCCGGTCTTCGCCCTCTGGTATTGGAGGCGTCTGCCAAGATCGGCGGTATCTCCCGGACCGAGCGCATGGACGGCAATCGCTACGACCTGGGCGGGCGCCGGTTCTTCACGAAGTCGGCGGAGGTGGACGCCCTTTGGGACGAGTTCGCCGACGAGCCTCTGCTCGTCCGGCCCCGCCTCTCGCGGATCTACTACGACGGCAAGTTCTACGACTATCCGCTTCGGCTCGGCAACGCCCTGACCAACATGAGCGTGCGCCGGTCGGCCCTCGTGCTTGCCAGTTACGTCGCCGCGCGCGCTCGGCGCGACACCGATGCCCAGAGTTTTGAGGCCTGGGTCGTCGACCGCTCCGGGCGCCGGCTCTACCGCATGTTCTTCGAGTCGTACACGGAGAAGGTGTGGGGGCGTCCTTGCAGCGAGATCAGCGCCGACTGGGCAGCCCAGCGCATCAGGGACCTCTCCCTCGGCAAGGCACTCCTGAATGCGGCCCGCCTCGGTCGCGGCAACGCGATTACGACACTCATTGACGAGTTCCGCTATCCTCGGCTCGGCCCAGGGCAGCTCTGGGAGGCGTGTGCCGAAAAGTGCCGAGCGCTGGGAGTGGAGATCGCTCTCGGCGAACGCGTGGTCGAGCTCGAGACAGAAGGCCCGGAGGATGGACCCACGGTCGTGGGGGTGCATACGAGGGACTCTGGAGGCGAGGAGCGCACTCATGCCTGTGACTGGCTCGTCTCGAGCATGCCGCTGCGGGACCTCGTCGCCGGGTTCCCGCAGAAGCCGGGCTTCGTCGAGCAGGCGGCTGCCGCCCTCGAGTATCGCGGCTTCCTCGTGGCGGCCTGTGTCGTCGACCGAACCAACTTGTTTCCGGACAACTGGATCTACGTGCACTCAGCGACCGTGCGCGTTGCGCGTGTGCAGAACTTCGGGAACTGGAGCCCCGCCATGGTGGCGGAAGCTGGGACGTCTTGTCTCGGCGCGGAGTTCTTCGGCGACCCCGGCGACGACCTATGGTCGCGTCCCGACGAGGAGATAGCCGCCCTGGCGGCCAATGAGCTCCGCGCCCTTGGGCTGCTGGAGCGCGGATCGCTGCTGCGCACGCAGGTGACCAGAGTCCCGGATGCCTACCCAGTCAACTGGCGCGACCACGCGCGCTCGTTCGCGCCGCTCCGCTCCTGGCTTCGCGCCCTGCCCAATGTGGTCTGCGTGGGCCGCAACGGGCAGCACCGCTACAACAACATGGATCACTCGATGATGACGGCCCTGGTCGCGGCTGCCGAGATAGGCGGGCAGGATGCCCTCGATCCTTGGGCAGTCAATGAAGACGCCGTCTACCACGAGCAGTAGTAGGGCCATGGGCGTGCCCCTCCCCAAGTCACCGGCCCTTAGAACGGCACTCGTTCTGGCGGGGATCTTCGCGCTAAGTATGGCCTTCCGCGCCCCCTTCCTCGGCCGCCCTCTGGGGGCGTACTACGAGACGACGACGTCGACAGTGCTGACGACGCAGCGGATCTGGCACGAGGGACGCATCATCGCCGACCGTTTCCTCCCCGTGATGAGCTATCCGCTGCGTACCGACAAGAACATCAACAACTGGGCGAGCGTGCACAACGCGCAGGGCGACTACTACTACACTTCGTATCCTTCGCTTTCGTACGTGGCGCCGTACCTGCTCATGCGCGCGCTTCAGCTGGCGCCGAGCCCGCCCGCTCTGCGCTGGTTCAACGTTCTCTGCCAGTTCTTCACGGCGGTGTTCGTGTTTCTGACCGTGCGCCGCCTGACGGCGCACGGGAACGACGCCGGGCCGCGCGCGCCCGCCTACGTCGCCTTCATCTTCCTCGTTTTCGCACCCTGCGCGCTTTGGTTCCAGTCGATCTCGTACATGGCCGACATGTTCGTCCAGCTGCCCTTTGCCGCCGGCGTCTACGTCTTCCTGCGGGGGGTGCAGGCGCCCAGGGTCTCGCCGAGGCTTGCGCTCGTGCTCGGACTGGTGACGTACTGCATGGTCATGTCTGAGTGGATCGGGGTTCTGTTTGCGGCAGCGGTCGCCGGGTACGTGGTCTTCTCGCACTCCCGGCGCAGGCTTCTGCCGCTCCTGGTCTCGGCTGTCGGGGGCGCGTCCCTCGCCCTGGTCACCGTGGCCGTGCACTACTCCTCCATCGCCGGCCTGTCGGCGTGGCTCCGTGCCTTGGCCACCAAGGCGGCGGTGCGCTCCGGAGAGACCGACAAGCTCTATTCGCCTCTGGATCCGATGACCTACCTGCGGATCGCGAGAAACTACGCCTTCGGCTACACCTGGGAGCTCATCGTGCTGGCCGCGCTCGTGGTGCTTTTCGTCTCGCTGCGCCGGTCTCGGCAGCGACAGCCGGCGCCGGCTGTCGCCTCCTTCGACCGCATCGGAGTCCTTGCGGTCCTGGTCGTGGCCGGCATCCCCATCCTCATCCATCATGCCCTGCTCTCGGCGTGGTCGGCGGAGCACGACTTCTCGGTGCTCAAGACCTCCATCCTGATAGCCATCCTTGCGGGCGTCCTGTGGGCGCAGCTGAGCGTTCTCTGGCGGGATCGCCCAGCCTGGCGTCGCATTGCTGTCCTCGCGGTGACGCTGATGGTCGTCGCGTCAGCGGCCCAATTCGTGATCATGGCGAAGTTGAGCACCACGAGCATGTATCGGGACGTCGGGCAGAGCATCGCGTCCACGTCCCGACCGGACGAGGTGGTGTTCGTCGAGGGTAGCGTGCGCGCCGCGTGGCCGCAGATCGTGTACTACGCGGGCCGGAATCTCGCCACGTACACGACGCCGGGCGAGGCTGTCGCCCTGATGCAGCAGTCGGGTGCGGCCCGGGGGGTCGTGTTCCGCATTGACGGCGACCCGTTGCGGGTCCTGTCGGTCCAGCGCATCTCCCTTCGGGATCCCGCCTCGAACTGAGGCGGAGGTGAGGGACTGCACCGGAGGCGTTGCCTGCCCTGACAACGCCTCCTAGCTTGGCTCTCAAGTATCCGCGGGGTTCGGGCGATACCTGTAACTGCAATGAGCGCCCTGTACACGACACCCATCGCCAAGAACCGCTTCTCGAGCGCGCGCTTCCCCGAGGCCCTCAAGGGCCTGATGGAGGAGCGCCACCTGAGCTACCGGCAGCTCGCCTACAAGACGAAGCTCTCCGCCGGCTATCTCAACCACCTCACCAAGGGGACCAGGCCGGTCCCCGCGGATCCCGTCATGGCGGTCATCGCCGAGGCGCTGTGCGTAGAGGCGGACTTCTTCGTCGAGTACCGGCTGCGCCAGGTGGCGGATGTGCTCGACAACGCCCCCGAGCTCGCCGACAAGCTCTACGGGATCCTGCTTCGCAGCCTGCCCGTGCCCGAGGACATCGGCGACGCGCTGGCGCACCCGCACAACGGCAACGGCGGCAACGGGCACTCGCAGACCGCCGTCGTCGGCTTCTAGGACTGTAGCCCCCCGCGCAACTGGGGAGTGACGCGACCGGCCGAAGGACCGGTCGCGGCGCGTACGGGAGTCGGTGGTTAGCAGCATGCCCCAAGCGGGCGGCGGGGACTGCGCCGGCGGACCCCCCTCGAGCGTGCGCGAGGCGCTAAGGGTCCTGGGGGTTCTTGTCGACACATGACGGTGGCGCTACCATGCCGGAATCGCGCCGTGAGCATGGGGGGAAGATGCTGGTCGCAACGTTCGGCCCGACCACCACGTGGGTCGGCAAGACGGTCACCTATGCAGACGGTGCCTTCGTGCTCGAGGGCCACGGACCGATCAGGGCCCAGGACGTCTTCGAGTTTGGGCGCCAGGGTCACCTCGTGTGGCCGATGGACGGGCTCCGGGCCTGGGTCGGCGCCCGCGCACAGGCTGAGAGCGGCGTTGCCGCCCGCCCAAGCCACGCCGTCGAGTGGCACGCTGATCCACCCGCGACCGCGGGCACGCACCAAGCAACGACGGTCGGGCCGCCGGAGCAGGCCGTGAGCGCCCTCTCTGCCGTGCCGGCCACGGAACCTGCCGATCCCGCCGCAACCGCCGTGGTTCCGGACCGCGCCGCAACGGCCGCAGCTCCGGATCCCGCCGCAACCGCCGCGGCTCTGGACACTGCCTCTGGGACGCCTGAGGACGCCTTCGGCGGCCCGGGCGCGGACGATCCGGAGCGCGCCAGGCAGATCGAGGAGGCCGCGCGCAAGCACGACTGGGCGCGGCTGGCCGTCCTCTACGAGGTGCAGGCCTGGTGGCTCGACGAAGAGGGTCGCGATGCCCTTCAGGTCACGCGCCTCGCACGGAGGGCCGAGTTGCGTGCACTCGCGGAGACAGGCGTCGCGCAGGTCGGGGTGGCGGCGGCCGACGACGACACCTGCGCCGCGTGCCGCCGCGTCGGCGCACGCGTCATGACAGTTGCCGACGCCCTGCGGCTGATGCCGATCCCGAACGCGTCCTGCGCCTACAAGTGGTGCCGCTGCCGTTGGGAGCGCGCGGACGCGCCGCGAGAGCCGGCAGCGAAAGGGCGGGAGGGCTGAGGGGAAGACGATCGTCGGCGTGGCCAGACTTGAACGGGCGACCCCTGGCCCCCCACAGTGACCCAACTCTCCACATCCTCTTGACGCCGTGACATGACTTAGGGGCCGGCATTCTGGTGAATGCCGGCCCCTCAATGGTCGGGGCGACTGGATTTGAACCAGCGACCGCCCGGCCCCCAGCCGGGTGCGCTACCAGGCTGCGCTACGCCCCGTCGCAGGGCGTAGCGTACTGGTTACTTCATCAGCGCGTCAACGCAGCGCCGCATGTCCTCGCGCCGGTACAGTCTGCGGCGATCGCCTCACGGCAGTTCCAGCGGCCGGATGAGCGTCGCCTTCACCCATGTGCGATGCGCGAGGCGCGCGGGTGCCGTCTGCTAGACTCGCCGCCATGCAGCGCCTCATGCGCCCCGTGCCCAACATCCTCAGCGTCGCCCGCCTCCTGGCGCTGCCGTTCATCGTCTGGACGTACTCCATGTACGCACCCGGAGCAGCCTGGACGACCGCCTGGATCGTCCTGTTCGCCGCGCTCAGCGACGTCGCCGACGGCCTCATCGCGCGGCGCTTCGACGTGCAGAGCGAGTTCGGGCGCTGGGTCGACCCGATCGTCGACCGGCTGTTCTTCTTCACGCTCGTGGCGATGCTCTGGTACTTCGGCACGCTGCCCTGGTGGGCCGTGCTGCCGCTCCTCGTGCGCGACGGGATCATCCTCGCGCTCGTCGTCCCCACGCGCCGCTACACCGAGCAGGGCCCGCAGATCAGCCGCTGGGGCAAGGCCAGCAACTTCATCCTCATCTGCGCCCTCCAGTGGTTCATCATCGACATGCGCGGCCTCGGCTGGGGCTTCTTCGCCGTGGGCGCGACGCTGTACGTCGCCAGCGGGCTCCTCTACCTGTACCGCGCCGTCGAGTTCGTGCGACGCGCGCGGAGCGAGGGCAGGCCGTCTCGGACCGCGTAGGAGCGCGGCCCCTCTCGGCGCTCTGGTACCATAGTCGGCGACCGCCCAGTCTCGAGCGAAAGCGAAGGTGAGGCCCGTGCGAGCAGTCGTCATGGCCGGCGGCGAGGGTACCCGCTTGCGTCCGCTCACGAGCAATCAGCCCAAGCCCATGGTGTCGCTCTGCGGCAAGCCCTGCATGGAGTACATCGTCGAGCTCATCAAGCGCCACGGCATCGACGAGACGGTCGTCACCCTCATGTTCCTGCCGAAGATGATCCGCGACTATTTCGGCGACGGTTCGGCCCTCGACATGAGCATCAACTACTCGGTGGAGCAGGCGCCCGCCGGCACGGCCGGGAGCGTGAAGCTCGCCGAGGACCACCTGCGCGACGACACGTTCATCGTCATCTCCGGCGACGCGCTCACCGACTTCGACCTCACCGAGGTCGTCGCGTTCCACAAGCAGCGCGGCGCGATGGTCACGATCGCGCTCAAGCGCGTCGAGAATCCGCTGGAGTTCGGCGTCGTCGTGGTGAACGAGGAAGGCCATATCGAGCGCTTCCTCGAGAAGCCCACCTGGGGCCAGGTGTTCAGCGACACGGTCAACACCGGCATCTACGTGCTGGAGCCCGAGGTCTTCGACCACATCCCGGCAGACACCCAGTACGACTTCAGCCAGGACCTCTTCCCGAAGCTGTTCGAGATGGGCGCGCCCCTGTACGGCTACGTCGCCGACGGCTACTGGCAGGACATCGGCAGCCTGCCGCAGTACCTGGCCGCCAATCGCGACCTCCTCGACGGCAAGGTCCAGGCCGCGATCCCCGGGATCGAGCTGCACGACCGCATCTTCCTCGGCGACGGCATCAACCTCGACTCGCTCGAGAACATGACCGGCCCGGCCTTCGTCGGCAACTACGCCAAGATCGACCGCACCGCGACGATCGGACAGTACTCGGTGCTGGGCAGCAACGTCGTCGTCAAAGGGCACGCCGAGACGCGCAACAGCGTCATCGGCGCCAACACCTACGTCGGATCCTCCGCCAAGGTCCTGGGCACCATTCTCGGCAAGAACTGCGACGTCAAGGCCGGGGCCACGTTCAGCGAGGGCGTGGCGGTCGGCGACGAGTGCGTGATCGGGGAGCAGGCGTACATCGCCCCCGACGTCAAGATCTACCCCTACAAGACCGTCGACGCCGGCGCCCAGATCCACTCCAGCATCATCTGGGAGTCGCGCGGCACGTCGCAGCTCTTCGGCAAGGACGGCGTCACCGGGCTGATCAACGTCGACATCACCGCCGAGCTGGCGCTCAAGCTGGCGATGGCCTACGGCACCGTGCTCAAGAAGGGCGCCCGCATCACCACGAGCCGCGACTCGCACCCGGCTTCGCGGGTCATCAAGCGGGCGCTGATCTGTGGCCTCAACTCGACGGGCGTGATCGTGCGCGACCTGCGCGTCGCCAGCAGCGCCATCAACCGCTACGAGGCCAAGACCGGGAGCGCCGAGGGCGGGCTGCACGTGCGCATCTCGAGCTGGGACCCGGAGATGATCCAGATCCAGGTCTTCGAGCCGCCCGGGATCAACCTCAGCGAGAAGCGCCAGAAGGACATCGAGAAGTACTACGGG
>Ga0118677_10007377_pt1 | contig 18172 bp, 11 predicted proteins | sample AliMusrvi5mmetaG_FD_86154 | JGI IMG/M metagenome (GOLD analysis project Ga0118677, IMG submission 86154) | reverse complement strand
TCCCGCCCGGTATGCGGAGGCTCAGGATATTTTCAAGCGTCTTCAGCAGGAATGGCATGTTCCGGTTGACGTGGCAAACGATGGCGATGTCACCGCGCTTGCCGGAGCCCTGTCACTGGAGACGAAGGCCGTTCTGGGAGTGGCCATGGGGTCGAGCGAGGCGGCGGGGTATTTTGACCGGGCTGGGCGATTAACCGGGCGACTCACGGAATTGGCGTTTGCGCCTGTTGATTTCAATCCGGCGGCGGCGGCGGATGAGTGGTCTGGCGATGTCGGGGTGGGGGCGATGTATTTTTCGCAACAGGCCGTAAACAAACTGGCACCGGTGGCGGGCATTACGTTCGAAGATAATTTGCCGTTGCCCGAGCGCCTGAAAATTGTCCAGATGTTGATGAAGGTTGGCGATCCCCGCGCGCGGCAGATCTATGAAACGATCGGGGTATATTTGGGCTATACGGTGCCGTGGTATCGTGAATTCTACGATTTCGACCATCTGCTCATCCTGGGCCGCGTTACATCCGGCCCCGGGGGAGAGATCATCCTGGAGAAAGCCCATGAGGTGCTGAAGACGGAGTTTTCTGAACTGGCTGGACGGGTGAATGTGGTTATGCCGGACGAGAAAGCGCGGCGGGTTGGACAATCCGTTGCCGCAGCCAGTCTGCCGGAGGTGAAATCATGAGCCGATCACAAAACCCCTATCTTCATTGGATTACCGAGTTTGATTCATGGGCGAAAGCCGGGCGTTCCTTGCCGTTGGGGGGACTGACTCTTCCGGCACAACCCACTGTGGATCAGTCGGCGGCCAAGGTGCTTCTGTTTTCGCCGCATCCCGATGACGAGTGTATTACGGGTGCGTTACCGCTTCGCCTGTCACGGGAGGTGGGATTACAGATTGTGAACGTCGCCGTGACGCTGGGCAGTAATAAGGCCCGTCAGGCCGCCCGTTGGTCCGAGCTCCAGCAGGCCTGTTCCTTTTTGGGCTGGCCGGTCGAATGCGCGACTCCGGAAGGGTTGAGCCGGATCACGCCCAAAGCCCGAGTGGAGGAGCCCGATCACTGGCGTGGCGCCGTCAAGGTGATTCAGGATATCCTGGTCCACCATCAACCGCAGGTTGTGGTGGTCCCGCATGTGAAGGACTGGAACGGCACCCATATGGGGACTCACTGGTTGATCATGGATGCTCTGGCCACCATGCCTTCAGAATTCTCATGCGTGTTGGTGGAGACTGAGTTCTGGGCCGCAATGGATACGCCGAACCTGATGGTGGAATCCAGTGTGGAGGATGTGGCCGACCTGGTGGCGGCAATATCGCTCCATATCGGAGAAGTCCAACGCAATCCCTATCACCTGACCCTCCCGGCCTGGATGCAGGACAATGTGCGCCGGGGCGGTGAGCTTGTGGGAGGGCAGGGGCGCGCGGCCCCTGACTTCACTTTCAGCACCTTATACCGGATTCGGTGTTGGAAGGGTGGCGAGATCCGGCCGATGACGCTTTCGGGTCGTGTGGTGCCCCAGGGAAAATTGATGCGGGACTGGTGGACTGAAATTCAGGCCGCGATGGCGGGGGTATAATTTTTCAGAGTGTACGGTGGTTTAACAGCGAGGAACAAAACAAGAAAGGTGGACGGTATGAATGTCGGGTTTTATGGACATGTGAGGCAGTATCATAATATCAAGGCGGAAATCGACGCGAACATCGCAAAGGTCTTGGAGAGTGGAGAATACGTCCACGGCCCCATGAACAAGCAGTTCGAGAAGGAATTCGCCGCATTTTCGGGTACGAAATATGCCATACCCTGCGGGAACGGCACGGATGCACTTTGGCTGACCCTCATGGCCATGGGCGTTGGCGAAGGCGATGAAGTCATCACGAACGCCAATACCTTCTTCGCCACGGCGGAGGCCATCTGGATCGCGGGCGCCACAACCGTGCTCGTGGACTGCGACCCCAAAACGAAGTGCATTGATCCCGCCAAAATCGAGGCGGCCATCACGCCCAAGACCCGCTGCATCATTCCGGTCCACCTCTACGGCCAGTGTGCCGATATGCCGGCCATCAAGAAGATCGCCGACAAATACAAGCTCTGGGTTTTGGAGGACAACGCCCAGGCCATTGACGCCGCCGGCGACACCTTCAAGATCGGCGAACTGTCCGACGCCGTGGCCACGAGTTTCATCATCCAGAAGAACCTCGGCTGTTTCGGCGATGGCGGCGCGATCGTCACCAACAACGAAAATATCACCCGCGTGACCAAACTGCTCCGCGCCCATGGATCACCGGCTCGTAATGTCCATAGTTTCGGCTTCAATAGCCGGCTCGACGATATCCAGGCCGGCGTTGTGAGCGCCAAGCTGAAGCATATCCACGAGTGGAACGATCTGCGCAACAAGTGGGCCGAGCGCTATACGGCGGGGCTGAAGGGCGTGAAGTCCTTTGATCTGCCCTACCACAAGCCCGGGTACCGCCATGTCTGGCATCTCTACGTGATTGAGGTCAAGGACGCCTCCAAGCGGGACAAGATGGTGGACTTTCTGGTCAAGAACGGCGTGGATGCCAAGACCCATTACTCGATCGCCATTCACCAGCAGGCTGGGTATCCATGGGGCAAGGGCGCTCGGATCGTCGGATCGCTCGCTAATGCCGAGAAGAACGCGGCCACTTGCATCAGCCTGCCAATGTTCCCGGAACTGAAGGCCGAGGAAGTGGATTATGTGATCCAGAAGTGTCTGGAATGGGATAAACAAAACAGTTGATCAGTTGAGAATGAAGAGTTCCGGGGCAAATGAGCCCCGGAACCTGTTTCCAGTCAAATTATTGAAAGAGGCAATGTTATGAGCGGTCCGTACAAGGTGGTTGTGGTGGGCATGGGCAAGCGCGGCAAGCATCACGCCAGCGCCTTTCAGGCCAATCCGAAGTTCAAGGTGGTGGGGATTTGTGATATTGACGCTGCCCGTCTGGCCGCCGCAGCCGCGGAATTGGGTAATCCAGCCATCTCGACGGATGCCGCGGCGCTGACCGCCTCCCTGAAACCGGATGTGTTTTGTTTTTGCACAATGCCGCATCTGCGCGTCCCGATGATCAAGATCGGCGCGGACGCCGGCGTCAAGATGATCGCGTTCGAGAAGCCGGTGGCGGACTCCAGCAAAGCCGCATTGGAAATCAAGGAGATGCTTGCCGGCAGCGGAATCAAGACGGTAGTCAGCCATCAGCACCGGTACGGGGTCCATTACCGCAAGGTGAAGGAGATTACCGCCAGCGGGGCGCTCGGCAAGGTGCACACGATTTATGCGACCAGTCCGGGCTGGATGATGCACATGATGTCGCACCTGATCGACTACATGCGCTGGTACAATAATAATGTGGACGCCGAATGGGTCATGGCCCAGGCGGCGGGCAAGGGCAAACTCAAGGATAACCACCCGTCGCCCGACTACATCGCGGGGGTCATTCAGTTTGCCAACGGGGTGAGGGGAATTGTCGAAACCGGGGCCGGTGCGCCGAATATCCCCGAAATCGCCAAGTGGTGGGGGCGTAACCGCATCCGTGTCATGGGCGATGATGGCTTTGCCGAGGTGTTGACTAACGGCGGCTGGCGGGCCGTGACGAAAACTGGAGCGATGTCGGGTGGCGGTGCCATGGACTATGCCCTCGACATGGCTCCCTACATCCAGGAGATGGCGGATTGGCTGGATGATGACCGCAAGGTGCACAGTTGTAATTTTGATAGTGCCTGCAAGGGGTTCGATATTATGATGGGGTTCTGCCGTTCCGTGGTGGAAGGCGGCCAGGTGGCGATGCCGTTAACCGATGGCAAGCTGGAAATTGAAGCGTTGCGCCAGAGCATGTCCGACAAGCCCGTTCTTCTGGCGTCGCCGGATCATGCCAAGGAATTCGGACTGTAAACAGAAGGAGGGGTTCATGGAAGTTGTCATACGTCCGGACGAAGAATCCGCCGCCTGCTTGGCGGCTCAGTTGGTGGCGCGGCAGGTGAGACTCAGGGCCGATTCCGTGCTGGGGCTAGCCACGGGGCGGACCATGGAGCGGGTGTACGCTGAGTTGGTTCGTTTGCATCGTGAGGAGGGGTTGGATTTTTCCCTCTGCAGCACTTTTAATCTGGATGAGTATGTCGGGCTGGCCCCAACGGATCCCCACTCCTACCGGTACTATATGAATGAGCATCTGTTCAAGCGGGTGGATATTGATCTCCGCAACACCCATTTGCCTCACGGGATGGAGTCCGACCTGAAAGCGGAGTGCTCGCGGTATGAAGGCCTGATCCGTACCGTGGGAGGCATCGATCTCCAGTTGCTGGGGATTGGTGAGACGGGACATATTGGCTTTAATGAGCCCTTGTCGGCCTTGCGGTCTCGCACACGCGACAAGTCCCTTACGCCCGACACCATTGCCATCAATTCCACCCTGTTTGGTAATGAACCGCACCGTATGCCCAGTCGGGCAATCACGATGGGCGTGGGCACGATCCTGGATGCCCGGGAGATTGTGCTTCTGGCAACGGGAGCGAAAAAAGCCGCCATCATCGCGAAGGCGGTGGAAGGCCATGTGACCTCAATGGTCACTGCGTCAGCGCTCCAGTTACATCCAGCATGCAAGGTGATTGTGGACGAAGCGGCGGCGGGTGAACTCAAGGCTAAGGACTACTACCGCTGGATATTTGAGAATGAACCAGATTGGGCGCCATATCGCGATACCCCTCATTCAAGTGGAGCGACCACATGAGTACAGGCAGGGGTGGTATGTTCAAGTTCCAGGATGTCGTCAAGCGATTCAGGGCATGGGGCGATTTTGTCGGGGCGGCGCCTTACGGATCCGGTCATATTAATGATACGTTCAAGGTGACTTTCAACATGGCCGGCGCGCCGGTGCACTACCTGCTCCAGCGTATCAACCATAATATCTTCAAGGATCCCCGCGCCGTCATGGACAATATTGTGCGCGTCACGAACCACGTTCGGACCCGTTTGACGGTGGCCGCGATGCAGGACGTTACCCGGCACTCTTTGTGCGTGGTGTTCACCCGCGACTCGCAGCCGTGTTATCAGGACGGGGATGGAAACTGGTGGCGGATGTATCTGTTCGTGGAGGGCGCCCGGACCTTCGATACCATTGAAAGCGAGAGGCAGGCGTTCGAGGCGGCCCGCGCCTATGCGAGGTTCCAGAACCTGCTGGCCGACTTGCCGGCACCCCGGTTACATGAAACGATTCCCAACTTCCACAATACGCCCATCCGATTAAAGGCCTTACATGCGGCGATCGCGGCGGATATCTGCAACCGGGCGATTGCAACATCTGCGGAAATCGCGTTTGTCGAACAACGCGCCTCCCAGTGCGGACACCTGCTGGAGCGCCATGCCAGGGGGGAAATCCCAGAACGGATCACCCACAATGACACCAAGCTCAACAATGTGATGCTTGACGACACCACCGGTGAAGGGGTATGCGTCATTGACCTTGATACGGTGATGCCGGGACTTGCCTTGTATGACTTCGGGGACATGGTGCGAAGCGCCACCGCCGCTGCGCCTGAGGATGAGCGGGATTTGAGCAAGGTCCGGATGCGTATTGAAATGTTCGAGCATATCGCCCGGGGCTACTTGTTCGAGGCGCGTTTTCTTAACGCGGCGGAGCGGGAGGAACTGGTTTTTTCCGGGCGGCTGATCACGCTGATGATCGGGCTGCGATTCCTGACCGACTACCTGCAGGGGGATATCTACTTCAAGACGAAGCGTCCTGGTCAGAACCTTGACCGGTGCCGTGTTCAATTCAAAATGGTCGAGAGCATGGAAGCCCAGCAGGATAAGATGGAACAACTGGTAGCCAGCGTTTAGCAGTTAGTTTGGAGTCGGCAAGTCGAGAACAGTTCTGAAAAGTGAGGAACCTATGAAAGAAGCAAGTCATAACTATAATCGCATGTTGCTCTTTGTCGCCGGGCTCGGTGGACTGCTCTACGGGATTGACGTCGGGATTATTGCCGGTGCGCTTCCCTATATGGAGGCGACGTCCGGACTGAATGCCGGACAGCTTTCTTTTATTGTGGCCGCCGTGCTGCTCGGGAGTGTGATCTCCACGCTTTTCGCCGGGATGCTTTCCGACCTGTTGGGGCGCAAGCCGATGATGATCTCCAGCGGAATTCTGTTTGTGGCCAGCATTCCGATGATCGCTCTCGCGCAGGGGTTCGGGCCGCTTGTGGTTGGTCGCCTGCTTCAGGGCATCAGTGCCGGTTTTATCGGGGTGACCGTTCCGCTCTACCTTGCCGAATGTCTTGGGGCGTCAAGCCGCGGCAAAGGGACCGGAATTTTTCAGTGGCTTCTTACGCTGGGTATCGTTGTGGCGGCTGTGATCGGGTTCTACTTCAGCATCCGGGTCGAGGAGGTCGAGAAACTTCATGACGCCGCCCGGATTTTTGCTTTTAAGGATAATGCCTGGCGTAGCATTTTCTGGATGTCCCTTCCGCCGGGCATCTTGTTTGTGCTCGGGAGCTTTATGGTTTCGGAATCCCCCCGCTGGCTTTTCCGACGAGGGAAAGTGGAGGCGGCCCGTGCGGCGCTGAGTCGTTCCCGGACCCCTGCGCAAGTTGCGCTAGAGATTGTGGAGATGCAGAAGATTGCCAACGAGGAAATGACAAGGACCTCCACGGCCGGGGAAGTGATCCGGGAATCCCTGTTCCAGCGGCGTTATGTGATTCCGTTTCTTCTGGCCTGTGTCATCCTTGCCTGCAACCAGGCCACCGGGATCAACTCCATCATCGGCTATAACGCCACCATCCTTATTCAGGCCGGCTTGAGCGACAAGGAAGCCCATCTGGGGTATTTGTTCCTCACGGTGGTGAACTTTGTCATGACCATCGGGGCCATCATGCTGGTGGATCGCAAAGGGCGCAAGTTCCTGCTTTCTCTGGGAAGCGCAGGTATTATCGTCGCCCTCCTGTGCGTCGGGTCTGTCTTCAACAAGACTGAAAAACTGCGGGTGGACTGCCGTGAGGCCGTTCAGCAAAGGGTTAACCCGGTTGAGCAGAGTGCTGTTATCCCCTACAACGAGAACGCCGCTTCTGCGTTCCTGGCGTCCGCTGGCGATGCCGGGAAGGCCATTTCCGGGCTTCCGACAACCCTGATCGTCATCTATTCCTACGGTGATTTCCGGGCGGCGACCAAGGTAGTCCGTTCCACCGATCTGGGTGCGGCTCTGACGATTGATCGGGGCAGTTGTGTGCCCACCAGTGCCGTCGAGGCTTTCTTCAAGAATCCCTTTGCGGATCTGAAGGCCGCGAAAACGGCCCCGCTGAAGATTGAGAATGCCTTGCTGACGCCGATTCCGTCATCAGGCAACGGTTGGCTTACGGCCATCTTTATTTTTGTGTTTGTCGCCTTTTTCGCGGTGGGACCGGGTGTCTGTGTCTGGTTGGCGTTGTCCGAGCTGATGCCCACGAGGATCCGATCCAACGGCATGAGTATTGCCCTGCTGATCAATCAGGCGGTTTCGACGACGATCGCCGCCATTTTCCTACCCACGGTGGGGCGATTCGGCTACTCGACGATGTTCTTCGCGTTCGCCGGCTTCACGGTGATTTATTTCATCACGGCCTTCTTCTTCCTGCCTGAGACCAAAGGTCGGACGCTTGAGGAGATCGAGGAACACTTCGAGCGTAAGCGTTAGCAAAAGTCCGATCATACCCGTTTTGATGTCGCCGAGGATTCGTCCAGGGACCGTTGAGGGGGATGGGCGCAATTGTTTTTGATGCGCCAAAACTCGGAGATGCGCCTGAGCGGGATGTTCTTGAAGATTCATGCGAAACAGAGTGTAATCCAAATCCGTGAAATGGGTTTTTCATAGTCTTGTCGGAATAGTGATGTTGTTGCCGTTGCAAGTACGGCCTGGACAGGGCATGGTCACGGTGTCCAGAGACGGACGTTCATTCGGCTTAGCTTCGTCGTGCTTCTTCGGGTTCAAGGCTGGCTGGTCGGCTACCATTATTCGCCATGGACAAACGAACGTCTTGTCATCAGTCAATGGCATCTGCGATCGTGACACTATCCGGTTCGAAAAGGAAGGAGTTGATCTCTTGTTCCGGGTTGACCGTCCACAGGGCGCGGTAGCGGTATTCGCCCAAGCCGGCATCCGGAATTTCGGGAAGAGTTCGCTCAACCTTGTTTCACTGACGCCTGTCGCAGCGGAATTCGGCGTGGCGGGCGATCCCAAAGATTGGTTGGTGACAGGACTGCATCCACGGACGCCGGTGCTCGCCGCGATCAGCGATATTGGACACGGAGTGGAACTCTTTGAATACGGATCCGTCTACGGGCAGGACGGTGCGGGCTTCCTGATGGGACCGGTTGGAGAGCCTATTGCCTATCTGGATGCGCGACTTATGTTGGCCGCGAACCAGAAGTTGGGGCTCAGCGTGCGTGCGGACATGAGCGGCGTCCGGGTGGACCCCGGCGAGACCCGGTGGGGCCAGCAGGTGGCCTTGGTGATGGAACCGCCACAGGTCGCTTTGACTAAATGGGCTGAATGGGTGGCGGAGTCGCATCACGCGCTCACGGGCAAGGGCGCGGTGTGCGGCTGGAACAACTGGAATACGCTCGGCAAGGCGGTAAGAGGGGATGATGTGTTGGCCATCGCCGACCAGGTTCTTAATTCGGATGATCGCTTGCGGCCCTCTGTCATCCAGATCGATAACGGCTATCAGGATGAAACCGGCAAGGTCGAGAACAAGGAGCGATTCCCGGAAGATCCGGAGGTTTACGCTCGGCGCATTGCGCGGACCGGGGCGCGCCCAGGTCTACTCCTGAAGTTAGGGTGGGTGAGCGGACTTGCGACGTGGACGGCGCAGGCCCCCCGTGTTCGCCACGCGGTGGAGCAGGGTTTCACTTACTTGAAGATCCAGTACTCGATCTCTCCCTGTGTCAATATTGACGCCGATCCGAAGCTGACCTCCTTTCAAGTCATCCGAGAAGGGGCCTCAAGATTGAGGGAATCTGCGGGACCGGAAACGTATCTTGTCTATCGAGGACTGCAGATTCCCGAGCGGGCGGTGGTGGGGGTGGTTGATGCCTGCCGCGTTGGCATCAATTCATTCCGCAAGCAACTTAGTTCCTGCCCAGCTGAAGTCCTGCGCTCACAGCAGTTCAATGGACGTTGGTTTGCCGTGGACTACGACGCCTATTATATCGGAACCGACATCGCGAACATCAGTGCCATCGCTGGAGGTTGGCCGTTGGTGCGTACCTGGATGAGCATGGTGGGATTGTCATGCGGGACGGCGATCACGTCGGACATGTGGCACGAGGAGCGCTTCAAGCCTTTTTGGCGTAACGTGGAAGTCTTGACACCGCCGGTAAGGGAACGCATCGAAGTCCTAGACCTTTGCACTCGTCGTGAGTGGCCACGGCTGATCGGGCATGTCCGGCGCGATTGGGGGGATTGGATGGTGGTGCTCCTCTGGAATCCCAGCGACAAGGAACAGTCGGTATTCCTTCGGTTTTCGGATGCCGGGATGGTGGCCGGCCACCGCTATGCCGTCTGGTCGTTCTGGGATGGCCGGTACCTGGGCGTCGTTCAAAATGAATGGACGACGCCGCGATTAGCGGCATCGGGTTCACAGCATCTGTGTTTCACGGATTTAGACCGCACTCCCAATTGTCCGGTCCTTATCGGCTCCGACCTCCACATCTGGTGCGGCGCCGCTGAAATCAAGCAAGTGAAGACGAGCCGTTCGAGGATGGCTATTGATTTGACTGATGCCGGCGCCCGTGACGGAGCCCTGTTTGTGTACAGCCGCTACCAGCCTGTGTTCAAGGCCGCCACCGGGTGCGTCGTGGGTAGCGTGGACAGCGCCGGTGAGAACGTGTGGCGGGTCAACTTGCACAACCGGAAACACAACATACCTCAGAGAATCGAACTCGCCATCATCTTGCCAGCGGCCCAGCAGGTTTGGTTCTGGCTTATGATTGCCCTGGTCGCCGGCAGTCTTTTGTTTGCTGCCTGGCGTTATGTGGTCAGCTTGCGCCTCCAGCGGGTGCAATCTCTTGCTACTGAACGTATCCGCATCGCGCGTGACATGCACGATGGAATCGGGGCCAGTCTCACTAAGATTGGCAGGCTCATTGCCACCGTGGATGAGCAAATTCCTCCGGACAATGCGATCAAGCCCATTGTGGGCGACATTGCGGAGACGACCTGTGGCGCCGTGGCGGCGATGGATGAGATCGTCTGGACGGTGAATCCGCGGAATGACACACTCGAAAGCATGGCGAATTATCTGATCCAGTACACCGAGGGATTCCTGAGATCAACCGGGATTGTGTGCAAAGTGGATGTGCCCGTAATATTGCCTGATGTGCCCCTGTCCCCGGACGTTCGCCACCATGTCCTTCATGCCGTGAAAGAGGCTTTGAACAATGCTGCCAAACATGCCGCATGCCACGAGGTATCTATGGGTATGGCTTGTGCGGAAGGGTTGCTGACGATCACCATCCGTGATGACGGACGTGGTTTCACTCCGCAGCCCCGGAATCCTGGCGCGGATGGGCTCGATAACATGCAAAGCCGGATTCAGGCCATCCGCGGTGAATTCCAACTTAAAAGCAGTCCTGGCGAGGGCACTACGGTTGTGTTCCGAGTCCCATTAATGGAGCGAAGGAAATCATGAAAAGCAAAGGGATCAGGGTTGCGTTCGTGGAAGATGGCCAATGGTTGAGGGAACGGTTGAAGCATGAAATCAACGGCGTGGATGGCTATGAATGTGTGGCCGCGTGCCCTTCGGCCGAGGAGGCACTTCGGATCCTGCCGGCTCTTGCCCCGGATGTGGTTGTTCTGGACATCAATTTGCCGGGGATGAACGGGATTGAGTGTTTGCGGCGGCTTAGACCGCTGTGCCCGGATACGCAGTATCTCATGCTTACAGTCTATGAGGAGAATGAGTTGATCTTCCAATCCCTTGTTGCGGGGGCCAGTGGCTACCTGCTCAAGCGGACCAGCACGAAAGAACTGCTGAATGCCATTCGCCAGGTGAAGGAGGGCGGGGGGCCGATGAGCATCGCCATCGCCCGCCGGGTTATCCAGTATTTCAATCAAAAGGGCACAGCCAGGTCCGATGTGGAGACCCTGTCGCCGCGTGAACGGCAAGTGTTGGATTTGATGGTACACGGAGCCGCCTACAAGCAGATAGCCGACGAATTGGCCGTTGGCATTGAAACCGTCCGAACCTATGTGAAACAAATCTATACCAAGCTCCATGTGCATTCCCGGGGCGAAGCCGTCGCCAAGTATTTGACCCCTCCGTAGAAATCCCTTCTTCTCCTCGCGTTATGGGAATTGCTGCGGCGTGTTGATGGGATAATAATCCCTCCCTTCAAACAAAGACTGTGGTTTACACGCGTCGCCTCCCTCCCCCTTTTATGGGAATTGCTGCGGCGTGTTGGCGGTGCGACAATTACCCCCATCAACATGAAGTGCAAGAAAGAGAATGCTATGAACACTGTTTTCCGGCTGGTCGGCTTGCTTAGCATGTTGCCGTCAGCAACCGCGTTATATGCCGGCCAAGCGATTCTTGAATATCCCGCTATCGATGATCCTACCCAGGAATGGTGTTATCTAGCCAAGACGGTGACCCAGGTTGGCCTCCCCTGTATGCCGGACTGTGTCCAGATCACCTGGGACGGCACCGTGTTCACCAAGAAGAATGAATTGTGTTTCTTTTATGGCAAGGACTCCAAGCCGGTGCTTCAACGCCAGAAAACATTCCTAGACGGATGGATCCCGGTGGTGCAATACGGCTGGAACGATGGTGTGATCCGGTATCAAACCGAAATTTTCAATTTCAACCTCGATGGACGCGATGTTGATAACACGGTGACGTTTGTCCGTGTTTCCGCCACGAACGCAGGTAGCGAACCCACCACGGGCTCTTTCACTGCGGCAATCCGCGGATCCGGGGGCGACTACCGGTACGATGGTTCTCCAGATAACAATCCCCAGACGGTTTACACCATCAAGGATAGCGCCCTGTTTGAGAACGGCAAACTGATCTACACCTTTTCTTCCTGTAGCGCCGTGGAGGCGGTTGTCGGAGTCCCCTATGAGAAACCTTTCAAGGCTGTTGACTATCTGATATCGGCCCGCGTTGAAATCGGCCTTGCCCGGTATAACCTGGCGTTAAAGCCAGGCGAAACCAAGGTCATGGAATTCAAGATGCCACGGGTTCCCGTGGCTGACGCCGCCTACAATGCCGAGGTCGCGAAGGCCGATGTGGCGACCTACTACCGGAAGACTGTGGACTACTGGAAGAACCTCATGGGCGATAAATGGGTCATTGATGTCCCCGAAAAACGCATCCAGAACGCCCTCAAAGGCGCCACCGTGCATGCCATCCTGGGGACACGGTATAAGAATGGGGAACTGCTCCAGTCGGATGGATTGCCATACTCAACCTTTTACTTGAGCAACTGTTATGACTATGAGTTCATCTATGACTCGCTTGGCCTGACAGATCTCGTCCGCAAAACCCTCTGTTCCCAGTTGCCGAGCCGGCAGTCGGAGGAGGGAATGTTCGCGGATCCTCCCAAACGGAAAATCATGCAATCCCATGGTCAGGTGCTTATGATGGTGCTTAGCCATATCCTGATCACTCAGGACAAGGCGTTCGGCGCGGAGGAATATCCGCTGATCAAGAAGGGGGTTGACTTCATCGCCCAGGAACATCGGACGGATGCCTACGGACTCATGCGCCCGTCTGTTACCTATGACAATGAGATGATTTACGGGCGTTATACCAGCCATAATCTCTGGTCCCTGGCTGCCCTTCGCAGGGCCATCTGCGTTGCCAGGCTGTTGGGGAAAACGGAAGACGAGAAGTCGTGGCTCGCCCTGCTTGAGTCCTATAGGAAAGCGGTTCTCAAGGCCATTGACGCCAGCGCCAATAAGGACGGCTACGTGCCCACGGGCTTGTATGAGTTCACTGCCGGGAAACCCGGCAACCCGGGGTACGTTGGACACGGGTATGACCAGGACTGGGAAAACTGCCTGCTGTCTTATCCCACGGAGGTTCTTGATCCGGCGGATCCCAAGGTGCTGGGAACCAACAGGCGGCTCCGGGCGACCAAATACGCGGAAGGCATCATGACCTATCGCAACGGCATGCACCTCCACCAATACGTGACCTGCAACCCCGCCATGCAGGATCTCGTGGGGGGGCGCTCGCGGGACGCGTTGATGGACATCTACCACATCCTCCTGCACGAAGGATCCACCTTCGAAGGCTTCGAGAACCAGGTCGAGCCGTGGACCGACCGCATTGTCCACGGGTTCCCTCCGCCGCATGCCTGGGGAGCCTCGAAAATCGCGGGGCTTGTCCGCAACATGTTCGTCATGGAATATGGTGGAGACTTGGGCCTGGAACCGGAGAAGCGTGACTTGTACTTGTTCTCCGTCGTCTCCCCGGCCTGGGTCAAGCCCGGCCAGACGATCTCTGTGCGCAATGCCCTGACCGAGTTCGGGACGATCTCCACCTCCATGCGTTTCGGGGACTCCGGCGCCGAGGTCAAATTCGAAAAGCAGTTCCGTGCCCAGCCGGGCCATCTCGTGGTCCGGATTCCGTACTTCGTGAAGGACGTCTCCTACACGACAGACGCCAAGTCGTCCGAGAGGACGGGGAATGCGGTCTGCCTGAGCCCTGATGCCACGACTTTGACGTTCTTCTGGAAACTGGATCCGGACGCCGACAAGAATGCGTATCAGGACATCCTTATGGCCTATCGGAGGGAACAGGGCTTCTGGCCTGGGCAACGTGGCGAAATGCCGGCAACACGGCCGGAAGGTTTCATGACCGATGAGGAAGAGGCGCATCCGGACGAACCCCTGAGCTTCAAACTCGTCACCGAGGCCTATTCGCACGAATATGCGCGGCGCTACAATGCCGGGTTGAAAGCCGGAAAACTGCCCCTGCCGCGCCTGATCGCGCCTTCCATGATCGTGGATGAAAAGGAACGTAAGAGCCTGCACGATACGAGCCAGATTGAACGGTCTTTGTCCACCGGCAGTTGGAATTCAACCGTCTCCCAGAACCGGAGCCTTCGCCGGTTTGTGACTGATGGCAAGCGGGGGAACACCTATGAATATTGGGAGGCCGACCCCTCGTGGTCTCCCGCGTGGATCAATATTGATTTGGGCAAGATTGTGGATGTGAGCCGGGTCATCGTGGTGCCCTATTATGGTGAGCCACGACAGGCCTATTGCTACATCCTGGAAGGTTCGGCTGACGGCAAGAACTGGACCTTGCTCCAGGATCAAAGCGAAAACAAGGTGTTGGCCTCCAAGGAGGGGTACAGTTATGAGTTCCTGCCGGCCAAGATGAGGTATATCAAGGTGACTGCCGTCAAGAATCCGGCAAGTCCGAAATTCAAGCTGGTGGAAGTGATGGCGTATTGAAGTCGTTGCGGCATGGCCAGGAGCTTAGAGGAGGGAAATATCGTGACATTGCAAAAGAATGAATCGAAAGGATCGGCGGGAAGCTCACGGCTAGTTTCGGTGGACGCATTACGTGGATTCGACATGTTTTGGATCACCTGTATCGCCCCCATACAGGCTGCGTTATGTGCGATGTTCCCCAAGTCGGCCCCGGTTGCTTTCATTGACACCCAGTTGCATCACGTCGGGTGGGAAGGGTTTCAGTTCTTTGATTTGGTCTTCCCGCTCTTCGTGTTCATCGTCGGTGTGTCAACTGTCTTCTCCTTGGACAAGTCGCTCGAGCGGGACGGTCTTAGGGCGGCGATCATACGCATCGTCCGGCGCGGGATTGTTTTGTTTCTGATGGGCCTTTTAATTATGTACGGTGGCCTGAACGTGCCCTGGCCCAGCATTCGCCTTTCCGGAATCCTTCAACATATAGCCGTAGGCTATGTCGGCGCCGGGGTGGTGTACTGCCTGTTCCGAAAGCATGTGTGGGCAATCGGCGCTGTATGTGTCGGTTTGCTGGTGGGATATTGGGCTTTGATGACGTTCGTCCCCATCCGCGACATCAAGATGAACAACGGCAATCTCGCCGCCCTCGCCGCGAAAGCCGGCGACACCAACACGGCGGCACTGTTCAAGAAGGGAGAGAATTGGTCGATGCAAAAGAACAGTCCCGCGTGGGCGGCGGCGGAGAAGCTGTTCTACGCCACCACCAACCGTGTCAGCGGTGTGTACGAACCTGGACGGAACGTTGCCCACCATTTTGATTTCCAATATCTCCCCGGCAGGAAACTGGGAATATATTGCGATCCGCAAGGCATTCTGCCTGTCATCAATTGTGTGGCTTGCTGTATACTCGGGTTGCTGTCAGGAATGCTCCTGAAAACCAATTCCATCACCCCGTGGCGCAAGGTTGCGCTCCTTTGGGGCGTTGGTGCGGCCGGTGCCGGGTTGGGTTGGCTGTGGGGTCTGCAATTCCCGGTGATCAAGGGATTATGGACGTCATCGTATGTCCTTGTTGCCGGAGGATACAGCGCCCTGTTGCTGGGCGTGTTTTACCTGGTAGTGGATGTATGGCAGAAGCGGGCATGGTGTCAACCGTTCATCTGGATGGGAGCGAACGCCATCACGATCTATCTCCTGATAGACTCCGGACTTTTCTCTTTTAAGTCACCTGCCCTGCGCATTGTCGGGGGAGACGTCAGGAAATTCCTGGATGTGCATGTAACGAATGGTTGCGGCGATTTAGCGGTGGCGCTGTTCGCGATGGTGTTGACTTTCTGGTTTCTTCGATTCCTGTATCAACGAAAAATCTTTCTGCGCGTCTGAAGTCAGCAAAGGTGTGGGGTGTCCCAGAACATGATGAACATGAATCGATCCATTAAACTTATATTTCTGGCAATAGCGGTGGCTGTGCTTGTTTTTCCGCTGGCCATGTTTGGGGCGGATGGCTCCGCACGCATTCGAAGCGTGAGCGTTTCGCCCGAAGGCGCCTTCTGCAGCATCGGTTCGTACGATGTCTCGCCCGAAAGTCCGGACGGAACGAAGATCCTCTATGCGAGGTGGACGCGAAGCCCGAAAGACGGTGGTGGTGGAGAAGGGGCAGTATGGTATTGCCGTAAAGATTTGTCGGGGCAAACAAAAATCATCGATTATAAGAATCTGCGGGTGCACAACGCCGGCGGAATCGCCTGGTTGGACAACCAGAGAATCCAGGTGGCAGCGAGTTTCGATGGGAAACAGACGGCATCGGCGATTGTCAATATTAACGGGACGGTTGAATTCGGCCCTTATCCGGGAATGGAAGTCCTGCATGAACCGGTGAACGGGAAGGTTCTCATGTATGGTCAAGGCGATAGGATGCAGCTCGGCAGGGGACTTTTCGTGCTCGATACCATGACCGGGAAGGTAAGCAAGATCTGTGAGGAGCGTGATTTCGTAAAGTATGCCGACAGGATGTCGGACATGAAGGATCCCGCCTACTGGGTCATCACTCACCCAACTTGGTCGAAAGATGGCTCGTATATCGCCCTCTGTCTCCAAAGCAATAAACCCAAGGCCCCTATAGGCGAGTATTTGTTCTCGTTTCGAGCCGATTGTAGCGATGTAGTCTTCTTTGGGAAAAAGCCGATGCACTTCAACTGGTATGACGACCATCAGTCCATTTTCGGGAATGACCGGGCGGTGCAGGATGGCTTGGAGAACGACAACTCAATCAGGAGATGGACACGCGACGGGAAATGGATTGAAAACCTTGCCGGGGCTCCCGCGACGCACAACGCCATGAGTCCCGACAAGCGGTGGTTTGCGGGCGAGTCCTGGTATAACACGGATCCCGTCCTTTACCTCTACAGAACGGGCTCAACGAATGCAACGGCGACCCTCATGTCGCACAATTTCCGGCATGTGACCTGGGATCTGCGGGCCCATGTCAATCCGGCCTTCTCGCGGGATAGCAAGCGCCTGTACTACAACCGGGCAACCAGCGACAGCATCAACGAGGTATGGTGTGCGGACCTGTCAGGATTGTGACATTGAAGAGAAAAGGGCATGTCCATGCATAGGTTTCTGCTCCCGGCGTGTCTTGTGGTGTTGTGGGGTTTTATGGTCCACGCCGGACCGCCGCCGCCGCCGCCGGGTGGACATTGGTTGGTCATGCCCGAACTAACGGATGAATTCAATGGCACGGGGCTGGATACTTCCAAGTGGTACAATGGATGCACCTATTGGAAGGGCGAAACGCCCTGCCTGTTTGCGACGGAAAACGTGTCGGTCTCGAACGGGTTCCTTCAGTTGCACATGACCGCCACGATCACCAATATGGACGAAGTGCTTATCCCGGCTAACAGCAATTGGATCAAATCGTCCTGTGTAACCTCGAAGACCATGGCGGCGGAGCCTTATTGCTACTACGAATCATCCATCAAGGCTGGACGCCTCTGCATGGTCAATGCCTTCTGGTTTCAGAAGCCGAGCGCGACTGCGGATACTGAGGAGATAGACGTCATCGAGAACTACGGGGAATACCCGTACACCCCCTCGAAGACCAATCTCATGCTCATGAACACTCATTATTGGGCGTATCACGGAGCGGATAACCTGTCCACGTCGCTGAACTGGCAGATGCCTTACGGCTCGGCGTCTGATTTCCATGTCTACGGGATGTGGCGGTACGAAACCAATGATGTGCGGTTCTATCATAACGACTCTAACGTGGTGTCCGTCGTTCCCAGAGGACCCATGGACGACAATCACTTCATGTTTCTCTCCTGCGGGGCATGGCCTGGAGCGCTTCCAACCCTCGAGTCCCTCCTCGATCCCGATCCCCTGCGGAACACGATGTACGTGGACTGGGTGCGGAGTTGGCGGCTCGTGCCCGATGCCGATCTGGCGGTGGGCATTTCCGTATCAACCAATATAGCCGAGACCCGCTCTCCGTTCACCTACACCCTGAACATTACCAACAAGGGTCCATTCGTGGCGGCGAACGTCATCGCCTACAACAAACTGCTGGGCGGGTACACCCTCGTTTCAGCCTCGGCCAGCCAGGGCACGGTGGACACCAGTGGCAGCGAGGTCTACGCTTATCTTGGTGCCATGGCCAACAACGGTACCGCCACGGTGTCCATCAGCGTGATTCCTTGGCAAGGCGGTCTGATGGTCAACAAAGTCCGCATTTCTCTCTCGGAATGGGGGGGGTATGAC
>Ga0118677_10001452_pt1 | contig 18172 bp, 18 predicted proteins | sample AliMusrvi5mmetaG_FD_86154 | JGI IMG/M metagenome (GOLD analysis project Ga0118677, IMG submission 86154) | reverse complement strand
CCATGCTGCACGAGACCACCAAGAAGTTCCTGGAGGGGTTCCGCTACGACGCCCACCCCATGGGCATGCTCATCTCGACCGTGGCTGCGCTGTCCACCGTTTACCCCGAGGCGCGCAACATTTTCGACGCCAAAAACCGCCACTTGCAGATCGCCCGGCTGGTGGCGAAGATGCCCACCATCTGCGCCTACTGCTACCGCCATCACTTCGGCCTGCCCTACATCTACCCGGACAACGAGCTGAGCTTCACCGGGAATTTCATGAACATGATGTGGAAGATGTTCGAGCCGAAGTACGTGGCCAACCCGATCCTGGAGCGGGCCCTCGACGTCCTGTTCATCCTGCACGCCGACCACGAGCAGAACTGTTCCACCAACATCATGCGCGGCGTCGGCAGCGCCCAGACCGATCCCTACCTGTGCGTCGCCGCGGCCGCCTCGGCGCTGGCCGGGGCCTTGCATGGCGGGGCGAACGAAGAGGTTCTGCGGATGCTCGAAGAGATCGGGACCAAAGACCGCATCCCGAGCTACATTGAGGCCGTGAAGTCGGGCAAGTACAAGCTGATGGGCTTCGGCCACCGCGTTTACAAGAATTACGACCCGCGGGCGCGCATCATCAAGCGCACCGCCGACCAGGTGTTCACCGTCACCGGCGAGAACCACAAGATCGAGATCGCGCGGGAACTCGAGCGCATCGCCCTGGAAGACGACTACTTCGTCCAGCGCAAACTGTATCCGAACGTCGATTTCTACTCGGGCATCATCTACGAGGCGATGGGCTTCCGCCCCGATCTGTTCACCGTCCTCTTCGCGATTCCGCGCGTCGTCGGATGGCTGGCACAGTGGGAGGAGATGCTGCTGGATCCGGAGCAGAAGATCGCCCGCCCGCGGCAGGTTTACACCGGGTATGGCTTGCGGGACATCGTCCCGATGCACCGTCGCGGCAAGGACGCCGACTCACCGGGTCAGCGCGACCCGCAGGTCGCCGTTTAGCCGCGGCGCGTCCAGCGCCGGGGGCGCTGCGAGCCCCTACTGTTTCGCGGTGTTCGGCAGATCGGCATGCCCGATCAGTTGAATGCCCCGCCGCTTCACTGCGTCAAGCACCCGAGGCGAGGTCCAGGCCTCCACGACGGCCGAGCGATCGGCGGCCACGTAGTTGTAGCCCCTATGCCCGAGCGCCTGCATCTCCGGATCGTTCGTGCCGCAGTGCTCCACCATGACGTAGGTCCCGGCCTGGAGCTTTTCCAGCCGGGCCGCCAGCTTCGCCGCGCGCAGCGGTCCCTGGTCGAAGTTGGCGCCCGCTCCCGCGCGCCACACGCCGCTGAGATAGTTCACGCCGGTCTGCGATTCCATCAGCGGAATCCCCGTCGCGGAGGCGATACGCTTCACCAGTTCCTGCCATTCCGGCTTGAGCGCCGGGAACCCCATGTGCGCGGACAGGTACGAAATCCTGGGGAGGTACTTGCGCGCGACTTCGATTTGACGGCGCAGTTCACTCTCCACTTCCTCGATCCTGGGGCTGGCTTCCTTCAGACTGGCGCCAGCCGGGAAATCCTTGCGCGGCCAGACCATCGGGAAGAAGTAGCCGTCGGCATCCACCAGGCTGGGCGCAGCCGTCAGCGGTCGCCATTTCACCCGTTCCCATTCGCTGGTCAGGCACAGGTGCACGCCCACGTCGAGACCTGGATTCTCGTTCAGCAGTTGCACGGCTTCCAGGAACCAGGGGCCCGGCACGATCACGTTCGTGGAGCGCAGGATGCCCTCCTTGTAGGCCCGGATGGTCGCCGTATTGATCCCGTGGGCGGCCCCCATGTCGTCCCCCTGGATGATCAGACGGACCGTCCCGGTGCGCGTTTGCCCGTGCATTGCCGCCCCTGCAAGCAAGACCGCGGCGGGCATGATCGATCGAAGGCTGGCGCGAAGACTCATGTTCAAAAAGCTATCAGGATCGGGGTGTCCCGTGCCGGTATACTGCAGGTAGACGCCGCCCTCCCCGATGAGCCTTTACTGCGCAGCAGGATCCCGCACCACCGAGTTCACGCCCAGCGAACTGCGGCAGTTGCTGTTCGGCATCTTCGACGCCCTTGGGGCGCGCAGCAAGGTTCTCTGCATCCCCCCCGATTTCACGCGCTTTCACTCGCGGGCCGGAGAGCTCACGCAGTTGGCCTACGAGTACTACGGCGAGCGGCTGGCGGCGGTGCTGCCCGCCCTGGGCACGCACTCGGCGATGACCGCGACGCAAATTGAAACGATGTTCGGCGACATGCCGCGCGATTTGTTCCGGGTCCACGACTGGCGGCACGGCCTGGCCACGCTGGGCGAAGTCCCCGCTTCGTTCATCCGGGAACAGTCGGAGGGCAAGCTCGATTTCGCCTGGCCCGCGCAAGTGGACCGGCTGCTGGTCGAGGGCGGCTTCGACCTGATCCTGTCGCTGGGCCAGGTGGTGCCCCACGAGGTCATCGGCATGGCGAACTACAACAAAAACGTGTTCGTCGGCACGGGCGGCAGCGAGGGCATCAACAAGAGCCACTACCTCGGCGCGGTGTACGGAATGGAGCGGATCATGGGGCGGGCCGACACTCCCGTACGCCGCGTTCTGAACTACGCCTCCGAGCAGTTTGCGCGCCACCTGCCGATCGTGTACCTGCAGACCGTGATCTCGCGCAACGCGAGCGGCGAACTGGCCTTGCGCGGCCTATTTGCAGGAGACGACGCGGAGTGCTTTTACCGCGCCTCGGAACTCAGCCTCGAAGTCAATTTCGAGATGCTGGACGAGCCGATCCGCAAGGCGGTGGTGTGGCTCGATCCCGGCGAGTTCAAGAGCACCTGGCTGGGCAACAAGAGCGTCTACCGAACGCGCATGGCGCTGGCCGACGGGGGCGAGTTGATCGTGCTGGCCCCGGGAGTGCGCGAGTTTGGCGAGGATGCCGCCATCGACGCGCTGATCCGCAAGTACGGCTACCACGGGACTCCCGCAACGCTGCGCATGGTCGAGGAAAATGAAGACCTTGCGGCCAGCCTGGGAGCCGCCGCGCACCTGATTCACGGCTCTTCCGAGGGCCGCTTCACGATCACCTATTGCCCCGGGCACCTGACGCGTCAGGAAGTGGAGGGGGCCGGCTTCCAGTACGCTCCGTTCGAGCAGACGGCCGCACGGTACAATCCCGCAAAACTGTATGATGGGATCAACGAGTTGGACGGTGAAAAGGTCTTTTTCGTCTCCAACCCGGCCCTCGGCCTGTGGGCGCACCGGGACCGGTTCGAGCCTCAGGGCTAGACCGCCCGGAGAGGTAGTAACCTATCTATTGACAGGCTGAGCATTGCCTGATAGCGTTCGCATAGATTCTCGAATCGCAGCGCCTGAATCGGTCAGATTAACCACCATGAGCGTTTCCACCACGAACACCAGCCTTCAAACCCTTTCGGAGAAGATACGCACCAAGACCGCCCGCGTGGGCGTCGTAGGCCTGGGCTACGTCGGCCTGCCTCTGGCCGTCGAATTCGCCAAGGCGGGCTTCCACGTCACCGGGATCGACGTCACCGCCGGCAAGGTGGACCTGATCAATCAGGGCATCAGCTACATCCAGGACGTGCCAACCGCCGAGGTGGCGGAACTGGTTGAAAAAGGGCTGCTCAAAGCAACCACGGATTTCGCGGTCGTGGGCGAGTTGGACACCATCAACATCGCGGTGCCGACGCCGCTGCGCAAGACCAAGGACCCCGACATGAGCTTCGTGGTCTCGGCCTCGCAAGCGGTGGCCAACCACGCCCATCCCGGGCTGCTGGTGATTCTGGAGTCGACCACCTATCCGGGCACCACGGACGAACTTCTGCTGCCCATGTTCGAGAATTCGAACCTGAAGGTGGGAGAGGATTTCTTCCTGTGCTTCTCGCCGGAGCGCGTGGACCCCGGCAACCCCAAGTATCAGACCAAGAATATCCCCAAGGTGGTGGGCGGCATCACCGCGAATTGCACCCAGGTGGGAGCGCTGTTCTATTCGCAGGCGCTCGAGCACGTCGTGCCGGTGAGTTCCACCCGCGTCGCCGAGATGGTCAAGCTGCTCGAAAACACCTTCCGCATGATCAACATCGGGCTGGTGAACGAGTTGGCGATGATGTGCGACCGCATGGACATCAACGTCTGGGAGATCATCGACGCCGCCGCCACCAAGCCCTTCGGCTTCATGCCGTTTTACCCCGGCCCCGGCCTGGGCGGGCACTGCATCCCGATCGACCCGTTCTACCTGTCCTGGAAGACCAAGCAGTCCGGCATGGAGGCGCGCTTCATCGAACTCGCGGGCTACATCAACTCCAACATGCCGCACTTCGTGGTGGACAAGGTGCAAAACGCGCTGAACGACGTGCGCAAGGCGCTGAACGGCTCGCACGTGCACGTGCTGGGAGTCGCCTATAAGCGCGACATCGACGACGTCCGCGAGTCGCCTGCCCTGGACGTGATCCACTTGCTGAACAAGCGCGGGGCAGTGGTCACCTATAGCGACCCGTACGTGCCGAAACTCAAGGTCGAGCAGATTGCCTACACGGCGGACAATTCGCCTGAAGCGGTTGCAACGGCCGACTGCGTTGTGATCATCACCGACCACAAGGCCACCGACTACGCCGAACTGGTCGAGAAGGCGCAATTGGTGGTCGATACCAGGAACGCGCTCAAAGGGCTGAATTCGCCGAAAATAGTCCGGCTCTGACCGGGCGCCCGGCAGGGTGCGAAAAGCCAAACCGCTAATCTTAGCGGATTGTGTTCTCAAGTGCTTGATTCGAAAGGGGCGGATTTCGCAAACCGCTAAATTAAGCGGCTTGCGATTTCTACGCCTCTAGCGTGCGATACCAACAGACGAAAAATGGCCCCTCTTGCGAGGGGCCATTTTCGTCTTCGAAAGCCCTGCCAACGCCGGTCTATTCGGCGGGGACGGAGGGCAGCCCGGCCAGCGCCAAGGCCACTTCGTCCTCTGCGTACTCCAGGTCCAGCAGGTTGCCTGCCTGGTAGTCGATGTAGGCTTGCATGTCGAAATGGCCGTGCCCGGAGAGGTTGAACAGGATGCTCCGGCTGACGCCCTCTTCCTTGCAGCGCAGCGCCTCGTCGATAGCGGCGCGGACGGCGTGGTTGCTCTCGGGCGCGGGGACGATTCCCTCCGCGCGTGCGAACTGGACACCGGCCTCGAAGCAGGGCGTCTGGTGATAGGCCCGGGCTTCGATCAGGCCCAATTCCTTCACCAGGCTGACCAGCGGTCCCATGCCGTGGTAGCGCAGGCCGCCGGCGTGGAATCCGGGCGGCGTAAACGACGAGCCGAGCGTGTGCATTTTGGTCAGCGGCGTCAGATGCGCGGTATCGCCGAAATCGTAGGCGTAGGCGCCTTTGGTGAGGCTGGGGCAGGCCGACGGCTCCACCGCAATCACTCGGACGTGCTTGCCGCCGCGCAGTTGCGCGCCCAGGAACGGGAAGGCGATGCCGGCGAAATTCGAACCGCCGCCGGTGCACGCGATGACCACGTCGGGATAGTCGTTGGCCAGCTCAAACTGTGCCATCGCCTCCTGGCCGATCACCGTCTGGTGCAGCATGACGTGGTTCAGCACCGAGCCCAGCGCGTACTTGGTGTCGTCGCGCTGCGCCGCCAGTTCCACCGCCTCGGAGATCGCGATGCCCAAGCTGCCGGGATGGTTGGGGTTCTTCGCGAGAATGGCCCGGCCCGAAGCGGTTTCGTTCGACGGCGAGGCCACGCAGCGAGCCCCGTAGGTCTCCATCAACGCGCGCCGGTACGGTTTCTGGTTGTAGGAAACCCGCACCATGTAGACATCGATCTCGATGCCGAAGACGGCGCCGGCGAAGGCCAGCGAGGAACCCCACTGCCCGGCTCCCGTTTCGGTGGTGATATGGCGGATGCCCGCTTCCCGGTTGTAAAAGGCCTGCGCTACGGCCGTGTTCGGCTTGTGGCTCCCGGCAGGGCTAACCCCTTCATTTTTGAAATAGATGCGTGCCGGAGTATCAAGTGCTTTCTCAAGTCTGCGGGCACGGTGCAGGGGCGAAGGACGCCACTGCCGGTAGACTTCCCGGACCGGCTGCGGGATCTCGATCTCGCGCTCCGTCGAGACCTCCTGGGCGATCAGCGCCATCGGGAACAGCGGCGCCAGGTCGTCCGGGCCGACCGGTTTCAGTGTGCCCGGATGCAAAACCGGGGGCGGCGGCACGGGCAGGTCGGCGGTCAGGTTGTACCAGAATTTGGGGATGCGTTCTTCGGAGAGAACGTACTTTACTGTGTCGTTCATGGGAAAACACAGAGTCTATCACTGCGGACCGGTTTTTTGTGCTGGCGCGGTCACCTTGCGGCGCAAAATGCCGCGTTGGTTGACCTCAGTCAATCCCCATCGAAGATTATGGGGCGACAATCCGGCTAAGCCACAGCCGGAACGGCCTTTCCGGAGAGGTAAAGTGTTCGAATTGTAATGTTACAAACAGTTGACAATCCAGCAACAGCGGCATTACATTCAAACTTGATAGGGTGGTTCGGGAAGGGCGGCGTTCGTCCTTCAACCGGGATGACCCACAGAAAGGAAACGACTTATGGCTAGCAGAGTAGCGGCAGTTTGGCATTTCCATCACTCGGCTGCAGATGCGGAGCAGCGGCACGAAGTCGTTTTCCGTTACAGCCTGAAATCCTTGCAGGCTGTGGGCAGGTTCGTGCGCGCCTTCCTGGAAGTCGAACCGATCTTCCTGAAGCGCTTCTAGCAAGACCCGCTCAGTCCCGGCTCCCCGCCGCGCACAACGCATCTATATCGCCCGACACGATCAGCGGCAACAGGCGCGTCACTTTCTCGACCGGCCAATCCCACCAGGCTAACGCCTCCAGCCGTTGCACGACGTCCGGGGCGAAGCGCGCCTTCATCGACTTTGCCGGGTTGCCGCCCACGATGGAGTAGGGAGCTACGTCGGTGGCCACCACGGACCGGGCGGCGACGATCGCGCCGTTGCCGATCTTCACCCCGGGCATGATCAGCGCCTCGTACCCGAGCCAGACGTCGTTGCCGATGAGGGTGTCGCCCTTGTAGGGCAGATCGCCTGGAGCCGGCGCGGCCTGCTCCCAGCCGTGCCCGAAGATGTAAAACGGATAGGTCGAACAACCGGACAGCTTGTGGTTGGCGCCGTTCATGATGAACTTGACGCCGCGGGCCAGGGCACAGAATTTGCCGATCACGAGTTTGTCGCCGATGAACGGGAAGTGATAGAGCACGTTGCGCTCGAAATTCTCCGAGTCCTCGGGGTCGTCGGAGTAGGTGTAGTCCCCGATCAGGATATTGGGGTTGTTCACGACGTTCCTGACGAAGCATATCTGCGGAAATCCATCCATTGGGTGCTTGTTCTGCGGGCTGGGGCCGTTCATACCTTCTCCTGCGAGACTGGCGCATCCGAACCGCCGCGCCCCGCGGGGCGGGCCGACTGACGGATGGCCGCTCAGTTCCTGTTTTGAATCAGGCGCGATCTTCGTTCAGCCCGGGTTGAATGGGACTACCATTGAGGCGGGCGTCGTTATTTGGAAAGTGGCCGTTCCGGAGTTGGAGCAGACCGACTCCCCTACGCACTTCCGAGAGCCTGGAGGCCAGCCGCGGATGCGCCGCTGGCACGCTCTGAATTGTCTCGATTCAGTGGCTTATTCTACGACGCCGGGGGACAGCCTGTCCCCGTCAGCCAGAGGAAGGATCAACACTCAATGCCAGACAAGCCAAACGTGAACAGCGACGTGCTGCAGTCGCACCAACACAGCGCCCTTTCGGCGGAAGCAATCGCCAAGGCGCTCGCCCGTCACAACCGGGAACACAAGGGCGACCAGCAACAGGCACAGCAGGCGCAGGCCAAGGCCAAAAAGACCGGCAAGAAATAGCCGCGACGGTCTGGTTTCTTACTTCCGGCCGGCGCGCCGGCCGGTGCGGGGGCTTCCGGGCCCCCTCGTCAATCCGTGGCAAGGAAGCGTAGCGGCAGGTCGATGGACTTGCGAATGCCGATGCGCGGCGTGGCAACGATCCCGGCAGGGGACCGTCCGCGCCGGATGGTCAGCGGCCCTTGCGTCAAGTCGCAGCCGTTCAATTCGAGCGTGATGCCCAGCGCCCGGGTCAATTTGCCGGGACCGTTGCCGATTCCCTCCACGGCCCGGATCAGGACGCAGCCGGCTCGCCCGTCGGGCTCCGCCACCACGTTCAGGCAGTAGTGAATCCCGTAGTTCAGGTAAACGTAGGCGTGGCCCGGCGGGCCGAAGATCACGCGGGTTCTGGGGGTTATGCCCCGATGCGTGTGCGCCGCTTCGTCCCCCTCGCCGAGGTAGGCTTCCACCTCCAGAATGCGTCCACCCCGCCCGTTGAACTCCAGCACGCAGCCAAGCAACCGGCGCGCCACCTGAACGGCCGGAGCGGAGTAGAATTCACGGGTGAGCAACTCAGGAGTCATCTCGCGTTACCATAAGCAACGTAACAAATGAATCAGGACGGGAACAGGACTGGGCACTGAACGTTGATGAGGCTGTTTGTCGGACTCGATCTGCCGTACGAGATGCGGCGCAATCTGGAACTGCTGCTGCATCTGTTGAAGCCCAAGGCGCGGCTGCAATGGAGTCCCGTTGCGAACCTGCATGTGACTACCAAGTTCATCGGCGATTTCCCGGAAGCGCGCCTCGACGAATTGAAGACCGCACTCGACGCCGTGCCGAAGCCGGGCCCGCTCAGGATCGCCATACGCGGACTGAACTGGTTGCCCAACGCGGACCGTCCGCGCGTGCTGGTGGCGGGCATTGAAGCGCCGTCCAGTCTCACGACGCTCGCACGGGACACCGACGCAGCGTGCGTGCGGCTGGACATAGCGACCGAGAAGAAGGCCTTTCACCCGCACCTGACTCTGGCGAGACTGCGCGCCGATGAACCGCTGGTTGAGTTGAAGAGGACCATTTCAGAGCTTCCGAGCCTGGATTTCGGGGCCTTCCCCGCGGAACGCTTCCACCTCTATCAGAGCCAGTTGACCCCCGGCGGCTCAATCTACACCAAGCTGGCCTCCTTCCCCCTAACAGCATGATGCTTCAAATTGGACTCCTACTCCTGGCCAACCTCCTCGGCGGCATTCCGTTCGGCTACCTTTTGGTCTGGCTGAAAACGGGCAAAGACGTGCGCGCGATGGGTAGCGGAAACATCGGTGCGACGAACGTATTACGAACCTCCGGCAAGGGCATCGGAATTCTCACCCTACTGCTCGACATTGCCAAGGGCTACCTGGCGGTGTGGCTGATGTTGCGTGCCGCGCACGGCGATGTGCGTTGGGCGAGCGCGGCGGCTCTGGCGGTGCTGCTGGGACACGCCTTCCCGGTCTACCTCAAGTTCCAGGGCGGCAAGGCGGTTGCGAGTTTCGTGGGCGCATTCCTGTGCCTGGCCCCGGCAGCGCTGGGCATATGCGCGCTGCTGTTCGTGGCCATCGTGGCCTATTCCCGCTACATCTCATTGGGATCGATCCTGGGCGCGGCGGTGTTCCCGTTTGTCGTTGCGATGTTCGGGCTGCAGCAATGGCCCGTAATCGTCGCGGCGGCGCTGGCGAGCGCGCTGGTGATCTGGCGGCACAAATCGAATATCGAGCGGTTGCGGGCGGGAAAGGAAAACGTGTTTCGATTCGGGGGTAAGAAGGCGTGAAGCGACTCGCAGTGATCGGCGGCGGTAGTTGGGGCACGGCCCTGGCCTCGGTTCTGGCGCCACGATTCGAACAGGTGCGGCTCTGGGTCTACGAGCGCGATCTGGCCGAACGGATGCAGGCGACGCGGGAGAATGACCTGTTTCTACCCGGCGCGACACTCGGCCCCAGCGTCGAGGTAACCAGTTCCTTGCCCCGCGCCGTGGAGGACGCCGAGATCGTGCTGGGCGTGATGCCATCGCACCATGCACGCCGGGTGTACGACGACTTGCTGCCGCACCTCGATGAGAACATGCTGTTCGTCAGTGCGACCAAGGGCATCGAGAACGGCACGCTGCTGCGTATGTCGCAGGTGATTAACGACGTGGTCGGCAACAGATTCCCTCCTCGGGTGGGAGTGCTGAGCGGGCCGACCTTCGCCAAGGAAGTGGCGCGCGGCGAGCCGGCCGCGATCGTGATTGCCTCCCACGACATCAGTCTGGCGCGGGCGGTGCAGTCGGCCTTCTCAGGCCCGTCGCTGCGGCTTTACACCAACACCGATCCCGTAGGCGTCGAGGTCGGCGCGTCGGTTAAGAACGTGATCGCCATCGCGGCGGGGGTCTGCGCCGGGCTCGGCCTGGGCGCAAACACCATGGCCGCATTGATTACACGCGGGTTAGCGGAGATCAGCCGCATGGCCATCGCCGCCGGAGGCCAGGCCCGGACGCTGGCGGGATTGGCCGGGCTGGGCGACCTGGTGTTGACCTGCAATGGCGATTTGAGCCGCAACCGCAGCGTCGGCTACCAACTCGGACAGGGCCGCAAGTTATCCGAGATCCTGGCCGGAATGCGCATGATCGCCGAAGGCGTTCAGACCACCTACGCCGCCCAGGAACTGTCCGGCCGGCTCTCCGTGGAGATGCCGATTACGCGGCAGGTCTACGCGATCCTGCGCGAGGGCCGCGATCCGCGCGAGGCGCTGCGCGAGTTGATGGAGCGGTCGCTGAAAGAGGAGTAGCCGTCTCCTCTAAGCGCCCGCCGAGGCCTGTCGGGCGAAACTCGCCTCCATCTTGCCCAGGCACTGGTTCATGCCGGTCTCGGCCAGCACCATCATCTGGCCCACCGTCCAGTCGAATTCCGTCACTATCAGTTCCGTTTTGCCCGGGCCCGCGGGCGTAAACGTAACCACCTTGCGTAGATCCTGCGGGAAATCCGCAGGCAATCCGAACATTGCGGGATCCACTTTGTCGCCTTCGCGGTCACACAGGTTCTGAATGAACTCGATGCTCACGAAGGGCACGATCTTCGTATAGGCCCAACTGCTGTACATATCCTGGCCGCCCCATTCCTTGGGCGCGCGCATACATACAATCGAGACGCCGCCCTCGCGCACGTCCATTTCCGCACTGGGTGAAGTGAAGTGGTCCGGTCCCCACCACTGCATCACCTGGTAGGCATCGGTCCAGGCCTTCCACACTCGCTCGACCGGGGCGTTGAAGACGCGGGTGAAAACGAGATTGCGCTTTTCGGCATTGCTCATAGGTCAGATTCCCTCTGGCTGGATTTGTTGCGACTCGGGATGCTGCAATTCGCCGAGCTTGCCGCCGGCCCAGGATTGCGGCAAGGCGAGCGCCACAAGGGCGAGCGGGTACCAATGCGGGCCGAATTCCGGACCCTTGTTCCAAGTCGCGGCTGCGCCCAGAATGCAGACAGCCATGCCCAGGACGCCCAGCCACATGGCGTGGGCCATGGGCCGTGACGGAGCCAGACGAGCCGCGACGTAGCTGCCGGCGACGCCGTAGACGGTGCGATAAGCCGTCGCCAGCAAAAACAACCCGGCACTCATGTACTGACCCAACGGAGGGAGGATGCCGCCTGCCCGCAACAGCATGTCTGTGCCGAGTGAGAGGACAACGCCGGTCAGCACGCCGGCGAACAGGGCGCCGACGCTACGGCCAACTCTGCGCCGGCCTTGTATTCCACTCATCTTCCGCAACCTCCCGCCGCTGGTTGCCGGTACACGAACACGACCATGGTCTACAGCGCGCACCATTCTGCACATTCTAGAACAGTTGCACGAAAATGGGGCGCTACTGCGCCTGTTTGCACCTGCCCGCAGGACCGGTCACCACCGGAACGGAAATCTTCTCTGCTTGTTGTCAGTGAGTTAGCGAAAACCAATGCCTGGGTGGGGTTGCGGCCGGCAATAGAGTGCGTTCGTCCGAAGGAGTCCGGCTTTCTATCACCCTGCCTGGTATCCAACTGAGTATCTTCCTTCGACCTTCCAACCCCAATGGGGCGTTCCCTTTCCCCGAGCCGGATTCCTTTTTCGGATAACCCCTGAGCCACCGGCGAGGATGCAGTTCCGATGCCCGTATAGAAACGCGCCGGACGTCGACAGGAGTGTCGATGCCGCACGATGAATCGTGCGGCACAAAAGGCAACGGGTCTCCGGGCGGGCTCGAATCGGACACGACTTGAGCTCCGCGAGCGTGCTGTAACGCGTATGATAAATAGCTGATTCAGCGCATGGCACCGGGCTCGGGCGCGCTGCGGAACCCGAAAGGAAGTCGTTTGAAACCATCATTACTGAGAGCCATCCTTACCGATGGCCACTTTTGGGCTCCCGCCATCGTCTTGATCCTGGCCACGTCGCTCTTGCTGGTGCTGAGGTAGCCCCATGGCCAGCAACGCGGGCGCAAGCGGCGCCACTTCCACCCTTTCGCTGCACCGTCTCGGAGTGATCTGCGGTCTGGCGGCCGGAGCCTGGCTGGGCGCGGCCGAGGCTCCGACCAAGCTGGTCACGGTAGGCTTCTCCCCGTTCCTGATCTCGCTGGGCATGGTCGCGGGCGTCTTCGTCGCACGCTGGACCGTTCCCGCCGCGCTCAAGGGCACAGGCTATATCTTCCAGGACCTGAGGGAGAAATCCCACCTGATCGTGTGGGCCGTCCTGGCCGGGATGTTGTGGGCGGTGGCCAATACGCTGACGGTCTTCGCCATCAAAAACGTGGGCCTCTCCATCGCCTTTCCGCTGTGGAATACCAACAGCCTGGTGGGCATATTCTGGGGCTGGCTGCTGTTCAACGAACTGCGCGGCTCGGGCGTGCGGCAATGGTCGAAAGTGCTGGGGGGCGCAGCGGCGATCGTGACCGGCGCGTGCGTGCTGGCCTACGCCACCACCCGGCAGCAGAGCTTGTCGGGTCCGCACAATGCGACGCTTGGCATCCTGGCGGCGCTGGCGGCCGGCGTGGTCTGGGGCACCATGTATATCCCCTACCGCAAGGCCTATATCAGCGGCATGAACCCGCTGTCGTTCGTCACCGTCTTCACGTTCGGGGAATTGGGCACGACGTTCGCACTGGCCCTGATCTACCACGGCGGCATGGGCAATCTAGCGGTTGAAATGACCCGTGCCCGGCCCGTGTTCTTCTGGCTGTTCCTGGGCGGGTTCTGCTGGGTGCTGGGCGATCTGTTCCAGCAATACGCCTCGAAATATATCGGCATCGGCCGGGGCATCCCGCTCTCCAATACCAACCAGTTGTGGGGTCTCGCCTGGGGCGCGCTGGTGTTTGGCGAACTCAGCGGGCAATCGCTGACCGCCCAGTTGCTGGTGATCGCCGGATCGCTGGTGATGATCGTGGGCGCCACTGCGATCAGCTTCGCCGAGGCGCCCGAATCCGAGCAGGTGTCCTGGCGCAAAGCGATCGAGCGCGAGTGCCAGCGCTACGGGCTGGACCGGCAGCGCGTGGCCGCGACGCAGCGCGGCGAAGATCCGCTGGCGGCCGAGACCGGCCCGCGCCGCTGGTACGAACTGCTGCCGGTCGTGGGCGCACTGGCGATTTTCGTCTGGCTGGGGATCGACGCCCAGAGGAACCCGCTCACGGTGAGCCTGCCCTGGATGGCCGTACTGTGCGCGGCCACACTGGTGCTGCTGGTGGTCTGCGGCGTGCAGCTTTACCGCCGCACGCGCTTCTCCTAGCGGGAAGCGAGGCAGTTAGGGAACGATTGGGCGTGTGTACCTAGCTTCTCGAACGGACCGTTGCGCACGGTTTCACCCGTTTATCGAGGACCGACAATTACCGCTCCTTCACGGTCGCGGCTCCGACCCGGCCGCCTCAGTGGCCCGTGCGCATCGGCGCGCCGCCCAGCGATTCCGCGCCGCTGAACTTCGACCAGTTGTAGCCGTAGTAGGCCACGAAGATGAAGCACACCATCGGCACGATGAACCCGCGCGACATGTCGTACTGATCGGCCACATAGCCCATCAGTTTGGGCAGAATCGCCCCGCCCATAATCGCCATCACGAGGAACGACGAGGCCCGTTTGGCCCTGGAGCCCAAGCCGAAAATGCCCAGCGCGAAGATGGTCGGGAACATTACGGACATGAAGAAGAAGCTCAGGAAAACGCAGACTACCGAGAGCCAGCCCAACTTCAGGAAAACGACAAATGTGAGCAGTACATTCATCGCTCCGTAAAGCCCCAGCACTTTGTGCGGCGAGAACTTCTTGAGAATCCCCGCGCCGCTGAAGCGGCCGATCAGGAAGCAGACAAAGCCCAGCGAAGCGAGATTCGACGCGCCCTTGTTGCTCAACGTCAGCAACCCGCCCCTGGCGGGCTCGAACCAGCCCTGCAGCCAGTCGTGGATCATCCCGGTGCTGCCGGAGAGGCCGGTCAAAGACGCTTGCCACGAGGGTGGCATGGCCGGGATCTCGCTGGTCATGTAGTTGATGAAGAAGCTGAAGATGCCCGCCTGCGCGGCAACATAGAGGAACTGCGCCAGCACTGCCAGGACAAAGTGGGGATGGGACCAGATGGAGCGCGACTCGCCCTGTCCGGTGGGATCGTCGAGATGGTAATCGTCCTCGGCCTTAATGTCGGGCACGTTGGCGAAGTAGAAGATCACGGCCAGCACCAGCACGCCGACCGCGATGGCGGCGTACGGGATGTAAAGCGTCTGGCTGCCGGTGCTGTGACCGGCGGCGTCCTTGCCATAGAAGTACAGCGAGCCAATGATCGGGCCGAAGATCCAGCCAATGCCGTTGCAGGACTGCGCCAGATTGATGCGCGTCGCGGCGAACCGGTTATCTCCGAGCACCGTCGTGTACGGGTTGGCGATGGTCTCTAGGAATGTCAAACCCGTCGCAATCACACAGACTCCAGCCAGGTAGGCCACGAAGGAAGTGGTTGCCGAGACTGCGCCGGTGTGCACCATTTCGTTGATCTTCGTCGCCGGAATGAACCAGAAGCCGCCGCAGGCCACGATCAACAAGCCCGCGATGATGCCGCCCTTGTAGCCCAGCTTGGTGGCGAGCCAGCCAGCGGGAATCGACATCAGGAAATAGCCCAGATAGTGGGCAAACTGCACCCAGGCGGACTGCGACTTGCTCAGTCCCAGTTCCTCTTGAAAGTGCTTGTCCATCACGTCGATCATGCCGTTGCAAAACCCCCACAGGAGGAACAGCGTAGTGACCAGGATGAATGTGAAAAGGACGTTCTGCCCTTCGCTCGTGACGAAGAGACCCTTCTTGCTAACTTGTGTGCTCATGCGTATGAAAACCGCGCAAAGCCCTTCCTAAAACGTTAAAGCTGGAGCTGCGGAGACCGGCAGGCGCGACCCCTCCAATGAGAATATCCCAACGCGGACCCTCGCATGGGGCGCCGGCGCTTCGATCGCGCGCGGCGACACTACGCAGTTCCGCGAATCGAATCTCAAATTGCCCAACGGAAAGCCACTGAGAGCGGGCGAAAGGGAGCAGGAACGGCGCTTGACTGCGGGGCGGTCTGAACCACTTTACGGGCGGGGATTTTGTGAAAAGGAATGGTACGCCCGGCAAGATTCGAACTTGCGACCTTTCACTCCGGAGGCGAACGCTCTATCCAACTGAGCTACGGGCGCATACCTGCTTCATTGTAACCCACCTGCGGCCGGGCGTCAGCGAAGATTCAGGGGCTCTGGAGCGACGCCGCCGAATTGCGTCCAAAAAGAGCAACGGGCCAGGGGCACATGCCGCCCGGCCCGTCTTCGCTGTCAGAAACTGTGCGCTGGATTTACTTCGACGATTTCCTGGTGATAGCGGCCGACTTGACGGCAGCCGTGCCTTTCATCATCGCCTCAACCTGGGTCCGCATATTCACTTCTTCGTTCTTGAAGAAATCGGCGTCGCCCGCGTACTGAACCTGGACGATGCCTTTCCTGTCGATGAAGACGAGCTGCGGCATCAGCATCGGCCCGGCGTTGGGGTCGTTCTGGTTGTAACCCAGGAATTCATAAGCCATCTCGCGCGGGGTCACGCCCACCGGGTACTTCACCCCGAGCTTATAAATGAACTCGGGCACCAGCGCGCGCGCATTGTCGTTGATCGCAGCGCCGAGCGGCTGGAATCCCTTGGGCCCAAACTCCGCGTACATCTGTTGGAGGATGCCCGAGCACCGCTGGCAGTGCGGGCACGTCGTCAACAGGAACTCCAGTGCGACGACCTTGCCTCGCATCGAGCTGAGCAAGATCTGCTCGCCGCTGTTGAGCGTGATCGTGACCTCGGGCGCTTTGCGCGGCACCGGGGCGGTGAAGGCTTCCAGACTCATTCCGGCGGCAGTCGCGCCGAGAGTCATTCCCATCCATTGGCGTCGGGTGATCATAGTCAATTGATATAGACGGTTGAGCGTGCGATTCGGCTTCTTAACTTCTTAACAGGGTAACGCTTCAGCGGCTTACCGTAAACCTTCAATTGCTGCCAGCCGCGATCCATCAACGAGAATTCTGTAGCCGCCGAGCTGATTCGAGCCCTCGGCCGCTTCCGCGGACTGGCGGGTCCACTTCAACTGCTGCGACTTCTGCTCGATGACCTTCAAATAGAGGGACAGAGCTTTGCGTGCCGACTCGGGGCTGGACCAGAGCACGGACCAGCGCAGTACGGGCTGCTTCGCGGCCTTGTCCTCCAACAACTCAAAGCGTCCGGCACGCCACTCCGGAGCCAGTTCGACGGCCTCTTTCTTCGAGGCGTATTGCTCGAAAAGCACGCGCATGTCAAACTCGCCGACGTCGCCCTCGGTGAGCTTTTTGAGCTTGTTCCGGCCATCGAACTCGGGCAACTCGACGCTCGCCGCAGCAGCGTGGGCGAAGTACTTTGCGGGATGCAGAACCTGCTGCGTGGTCTTGGGCGGGTCGCGCAAGACGGCGGCGAACGCATCGCGCCCCAGTTTGTCGATCACGGCCTGCTGGAACAGCAGCCCCGCGGAATACGGAAACAGCAGGCTCTCCTTCAAATAGAGTGGCGATTTTTCGAACACGGGGTACTGCGAGGCGGCCATTTTGCCCATCGAGGGGATCATCAGTTCCAGCGCCGCGGAGTTCTTGGTGAGCGACTGGCCGTTCCGATTCAGCATCACTTCGAGCATGATCCACATGGCCTGTCCCTCGACCACGGCGAGGCGCGCGGATTCGCTCTCGTCCGAGTGCGGCCCTTTCTCGAGGAAGCGCCCCATGTCGAAGTGCTGGTCGGCCAGGGCGTGCGACAGTTCGTGCGCCAGAACGGCTTCCTGCATCTCGTCGGGCGCCGCGCCCTGGACGAAGATCATGCGCTTTTTCTTGTGGTCGTAGACGGCGGCCGCCTGCTCGCTCATCAGATCGACCGTACTGGCGCGCAGATCGAAATCCGGCGGCAGGAAACCGAAGATCTTCATGGCCGTCTCCTCGACCTTGATCTCCTCCGGCTTGGCGCTCTCCTTGAGCCGTTCCTCGACCCACTGCCGCCACTCGGCCTTGCTCAGCGCGGTCATGGGCACCGGATGCTTCAACTTCAAGCCGGTGATGGTCGATATCTGGCCCAGAATCCGGTCGATCTGCTCGGCCGACGGCACTGCGCCAGGGTCCACGGGCGGAGCTACCGGCAGTACGACCACCGAGCCCTGCTGTTCCTGCGCCAGCAGAGCGGCGGGGGTCATGGCGGCGAGTACCGGGAGGAGCAGCGCCGTCAGGACGCTCAAGCCGTGCGCAGGTCGAAAAGTCAGTTTTGTCACGTGTTTCCTAAGGATATCCTTCCGTCCGCGCCCACCGCCGGGGCCTCCAGCCAGTTCTTCATCGACTGCAGATTGCGCCTGGCATGAGCGGCGGCGAACAGCGCCAAGACGCCGCCGGCCGCAACCGTCCAGCGCGGACCGATATGTGCGGCCAGCGCCCCGGCGATCAGGCTGGCGACCGGGAGCATTCCCACCACCATCGACGAGTACAACCCCATGATGCGCCCCCGGTAGTTCTCGGGCACACGCATCTGGATCATGGTATTGGTCGCCGAGTTCATTCGAAAGATGCTCATGCCCAGCAGCGGCATGACGGCCAGCGAAAGCCAGTAATTGGGCGACGCGGCGAACACGAACAACGTTGCGCTGGCGACGAAGAGCGCTTGCAGCATCGCTCCCGGCAGTTGGCGGTGGCCGCGCGAGCCCGCCAGCGTCAGCGTCCCGGCGATTGCGCCCAACCCCATCCCGCCGGTCAGGAATCCGAGCCCCTGGGCACCCATGTGA
>Ga0118677_10007376_pt1 | contig 18173 bp, 18 predicted proteins | sample AliMusrvi5mmetaG_FD_86154 | JGI IMG/M metagenome (GOLD analysis project Ga0118677, IMG submission 86154) | reverse complement strand
GCGGCCGCCTCCAAAGATCTGGCAGCCTTCCGCAAGGAATCGGCCCGACTGCTGGAACTCGGCGAAGATATCAATACGCTGTTAGGAACTCGCCACGAGTGGCTGATGGGCCGCTGGATCGCCGATGCCCGTGCCTGGGCCGCCACGCCTGCGGAGGCGGACTACTACGAGCACAACGCCCGCGAAATCCTAACCACATGGCACGAGCCGGGCGGCGGCCTCAGTGATTATGCGCGCCGCGAGTGGAACGGCCTGTTCAACACCTACTACATGGGCCGTTGGCGCGAATTCATCCAACGCGTCGATCATGCCTTGGAAACCACCACCCCATTCGACGCCACCGAATATCATCAATGGCGGGTCCAGGCCGACGGCCAATGGGTCCAAACGACCGGCAGCAACTTTCCAGATCATCCCGTGGGCGATGCGGTGAAAATTGCCACCAGCCTGATGGCCAAGTACCGAGCCGATTTGCGGGTGCCCGCCGCAGTGGCTGAACCCGTGATGGAAACGGAGGCCAAGTCATCGAGCGACACCTCCGGCACCATCGAAGTGCGCCGCAAAGAAGAACTCTCCACCAAACCCTGAACCCTTCCGGCAGGCATCATCAACCATCCGCCAATCCCATGTTCCGCCTAACCTGCCCCTTGCTCATGAGCACACTGGTCCTAACTAGTTCTCTGCTAGCCCAGTCCCCCACCCCACCCGCCGATCCCGAAGCGGAGGCCCGCAGCGTACAACTCGAGCGACTGCAGCGCCATTCCTTCACCAGCACCCACCCCGATACCGCAGCACCGGGTGTCTTGCTTGGCAACGCACACCTCGGCGGCTGCCTTGCGGCGTCGGGCCTCGGCTTCCCCACCCTGTGGAGCGACGCACTGTGGCGCAACACCGACCAACGCCTCCCGCTCACCGGCCCCCTGCTCGCCTGCGACGCGCTGGCCGGCCTCACCCCCGTTTCCTATCACCAGGAGTTATCACTAACAGATGGCTTGGCAAAAACATCGGTCCGCTTTCCGCAAGATGCCGGCTACGATGCCGAGGTATTTTGCTCGATGGCTGAGCCCTCACTGCTAGCGATCCGACTGACTCCCCGCGGCGAGTCAGCCCGCCTGTGGCACCTCCAACTGCCCACCGCAGCCAACCTCAAACAAGCTTCGCCAAATGCGTTGTCAGGAACCTCAGCGCCCGACGCTTTCACGCTTTTCTACTGGTCACTGCAATCCAATCTGCCACTGACCCGCAGCGCCGACAACCCCGTCACGCTGCAACTCACCCCGGGCCAACCGCTTTGCCTGACGTTTTTCCTGCACCCGATCAACTCTGACAAATTTGCCGAAGCCCCCGCTGGCACCGACTCCAGCTTCGACGCCTTGCTCACCGCCCACCGCGCGGCCTGGGAAAAACTTTGGAGACAATGCGCCGTGCTCGCCATGCCCGATGCGGACATCGAACGTCTGTGGTATCGCTCGCTCTACTGGACCTTGAGTACCTGCGGCAGCAAACGCTACCTGCCAGGGGAAAGCATGTTTGCCGTGCCTTGCTGGGACATGCACCCATTCACCTACGGTGCCGCCGGTTGGGCGCTCCAGGCATTCACCGCAGTGGGCCTGCCCGACCAAGCCAGGGCCATCCTCGACTGCCAGTTCAAACCCGCGGCGCTTCATGACAACGCCCAGGTTTATACGAACATTCTAACGAGCGGCATCGCCGCACCGGATGCGATGGCCTTCGCCCACGAGGTGAAAACTGACGGCCGCAACATCCCCTGCGGCCAATACGAATTGCAGCGCCATCTCGACGGCTTTGCCGCCGCCTTGTTTGAGCGCCACCAACGGTTCTATCCAGACAAAAGCCTCTCACCCGCCCAACTCTATCCACTCATGCGGGGCCTCGCCCAATTCTGGTCAGGTCTCGCCCACCTCGACCCCCAGTCTGGCAACTACCTGCTGCCAAAAATGACGTCTCTAACCGAGGACCTGGTAGCGCCCCATCCCATCGATGCCGCCCTGGCCGCCAAGTGGTGCCTGCTCATTGCCCGCCGCGATGCCCTCGCCCTCGGCTGCGACTCCCAACTCAGCGAGCGCTGGAACGACGTGGCCACCCACCTGCTCTTGCCACAAAACGACCAGCGTTACCTCGAGTATGCCGGCGATTTGGACCAACGCAGTGGCGGCGGCTATCAGGGTGTGCGCGGCTTCGTCTATCTCGGCTGGCCAACCATGGAACTCATCCCCACCTTGGATCGCGCCAAGGCCCTGCGCACCCTCGAACACACATGGGAGCGCAACCGCCACGGCGAGGGCATGATCGGCTTCGTCGCCAATTGGTTCGCCCTGGCCGACCTCCATTACGGCCGCGGTGACCACGCGTTAGAGATTCTCAAGCACAACTTCCGCTGCGAGGACGCTTGGCAGCAGGGCGTCTCCGAGTATCCCGGTAGCAAAAGTTTCCACTTCACCACCAACTACACATCCTATCTGCTCGTCCCCCTCGCCATGGCCCTGCAGTCCGCCGATCACCTCCTCACCCCCTTCCCCGCCCTGCCTTCCGCTTGGAAGAATTTTGCTTTCTATCAAGTCCCCGGCGAGTCCGGCATCCGCGTCTCCGGCGTCATGCACGAAGGAGCCGTCCAATGGCTTAGCTACACCCATAATGGCAAGCAGCTGCATCAATCAAACCATCGCGAGTCCTTGCGCATCGAGCACCACGGCGACGCTCTGAGCCTCACCCCGCTCACTCACTAACAAAGCCATACTTGCGCCGCTCATGAATATTTGTCGCCTTGATAGAGGCGTGTCTGTGACCGCCGATGAGCATGAATCTTGTAGCGTGGCATGCCTCAGACCCCGCGAAATGCGAAGAGGACTTCGGCGTGAGCTCACGCCGAAGTCTGCCTGGCACGTCTCCCGAGCAGCAACTTCAATCATTCACCCGAAATTCTGGGTTTCAAGGATTCTTGGTGAGGGATCGGGGCTTTGGGCCGTCGAGTCGGCTAGAGCCACTGCCAGTGCATGAGCACCTCGATATCCGGGTGGATGCTATGATAGACCGGGCAGGAACGGGCGGCACTTTCAAAGACTTTGCGCTCGGGGTGGTCCGCCGGCAACGGCAGACAAATGTTCACTTCCAAGCATGTGATGCGACGAGGCAGATCATCGGACATGAATTTGCGAACGGTCACGGTCATTCCCACCAACGGGATATCCTTGCGCCGGGCGACGATGCCCATCACTGTGGCCATGCAGGTGCCTACGGCGGTGGCCACCAAATCGGTCGGAGAGAAGGCCGCGCCACGGCCGTTATTATCCAGTGGAGCATCGGTCACCAAGCGGTTGCCGGAGGGCTGGTGGGTAGCGCTGCAATGCAGATCGCCTTCATAATCGATGATGATTTCAACCATGGGAATATCGGATGTCGGGTTGGCAATTCAAGGTGAGGGGGGAGTCAAGGCGGGGGGGCATCTAACGGCGCTGGTGTTGCTTCGGCTGGCGGGCCGGTTTTAGCCAGCACGACCCGGAAGCCATAGGTATCTGCGGCGGAATCGGGTGGCTGGGGGTTGCGTGATCCGGAGTAGAGGTTTTCGGCTTGGTAGGTGTTCCAACTGCCGCCTCGCAGCACGCCCAGGCGGTTAGAATCGCCCTTGGAGTAGGTATCCGCGACCCATTCATAAACATTGCCGCTCAGGTCGAAGATGCCTCTGGAATTAGGCGCGAAGGAGCCTACCGGGGCGGTTTGAGCGAAGCCATCGTCGTAGCCGGGAATCGTCCGTCCGCCAGCCATGCCGGGTTCCGGGGCGGCCGAGACATCGGCGAAATTTCCGACTTTGCGTGGTGGCGGCCACTCGATGCCCCAGGGGAACACGCGATCTTTGCGGGCGTCGCGCCAACTCGGGCTGATGCCCAGATTTTCGTCCAGGCCGACCATTTGGCTCCATTCCACGTCGGTGGGCAGGCGATAGAGTTGGGAGGCGGCGATGCGCTCAGCACCCGCCCGACGTTCGCGCTGGGTAAGCCAGTCACAAAAAGCCACGGCATCATCCCGGGTGACCAGCACGACTGGATGATCCGGCGTCTGAGTGAATCCCGGGACGGGTGGTGCCCGGTGTTGGCTTTCCTTGATGAAGAGGTCGTAATCACGCAAGCGGGTTTCCCAAATGGACACCAACAGGTCTTGGCCGATGGGCACAAATTTCATACCGATGCCATTTTGCCAGGAACGTCCGAAAACGGCGGTCTGATTTTCGACCAAATTGACGCTGAGAGGGAGCGTCTGGCCGGGTTTGATGGTGAGTTTTTCGGTATCCGGCTTGTAGCCCTCGCGAACGATGATCAACTCAACCGCACCGGGCTTGACCTTGGGAATGAGCAACGTCTCGCTGGCAAAACCCACCGGAGCGCCATTCAAGTACACCTCGGCACCCGCCGGATGAGTGGTCAATTCGATGCTCGCGTATGAGATTTTGCGCACCGTCACCCGGAATGGCTTGAGCCCGTCGCGGCGAGCCCGCGCACTGAGGCCGGGATTCTCAAACAATTGCTCGAAATGCGGCAGCACCTCGTGATCCTCAGTGAGAAATCCCGCCTTGATGCCACTGCTGCGGAGCCAGTTGCAAAACCCCGTGCTTTCCTCCGCGCTGCACAACACGACTTTGGACGCCTGCCCGTTCTGCGGGAAATCCAAAACCTCGGCCGACTCCGCCGGTCGCTTGGCCTCCTGCACAAATTTTTTCCAAACCTCCTCGGCCACAAAGCCGAAAGTCACGTGTTCCTCGCCCACGGGTTGATAGGACTCGCCATACTGGTCGAGCCAGGCATCACCGAACTGAGGTGGCGAATACACCTCCAGCACCTTGAAGATCGACTGTGGCTCGTTCACCGATCGGGGGCCGATTCGTTCGGTGACCGTGACGGGCCGGTAGCCATGCTTCTCAATCCTGAAAGTGACCTCATCACCCACCGGCGCGCTCATGGTGCCAGTGGGCGTGGTGCCCACCGAATGACCCGCCGCGTCTAGCACGTCAGCGGTGGCTGGCGTGCTCACCACCCGGAACATGCCCACAGCGGCCGGCACGGGATCCACCGCACGGGATGATCCATGCGGCAGCCAATCGTGGCTCTTGGCGACCTGCCAGATGGCTCCGCAAAAGGCGGCGAGCAAAAGCAAGGTGAACCAAGCGGCAGTGGCCCGGCTCCGGCGGCGTTTGCCGCGCTGCAACAGGCGAAGGGCGTCGGCGAGTTGGGCGGCGTTGGTGATTTTACGTTTGGACACCCGCGGTTCGCAGACATCGCAAATGATGCTGTTGAGATCCAGCCAGCGCTTGCGCTCGGCGTCGGCTGGCATCTCATCGGGCAGTTCGGGAAAATCCAAACGGTCCTTGCCAGTGACAATTTCATAAAGCACCTTGCCCAAGCTGTAAACGTCCGCCTGAGTGGATCCGGGGCCTTCCGGCGGCACAAACCCCTCCGTCCCAACAAACGTGCGCTGGCCCCGCGCCGCCACCAGCCCAATGTCAGCCAACTTGGCCTTGCCATTGACAAAAATCACGTTCGACGGCTTCACGTCGCGATGCGCCAACCCGCATTCGTGCAAATGATGGAGTGCCTCTGCGAGCCGCAGGCCGACGTCTATGCACAGCGCCAAGGGTAGCCGTGCGGCAGTGGCTGATTTTACGTCGGGCCGCAAGGTACGTGCCTCGTACTCGATCGGGTTGATCTGGTGGCCGCTGCGCGCATCGTCGCCCAATTCCATCACATAGTAATAAAACGAGATACCGTCGGGGCTGCGGCCGACGTGCAGGATATTGACCAAGCCCGGATGATCGCGAGAGATCGGCTCGAACTTCAAAATCCCCTCAAATTCCCGTTCAAATGTGCGGGCGTCGTCGAAGTCCTCGCGCCACACCACTTTCACAGCGCGCCAGGCACCGGTGACGCCGCGTCCGAGCCAGACCTCGCCATAAGCACCGCCGCCGATTTTGCGGAGGATCTCATGATCCGGAATCAGGGGGTCCGGGCGGGACTTAATCAGCATTTTCGTCTAATTTTGCGAGTTCACGTTTGAGCACCGCACCCACCCGATGTTTCGCCAAATACACCTGTGCCATGCTCACATTCAAATGATCCTGCACCTTTTTCGCATCCCACTGCTTGATCACGTAACAATCAAATATCTGGTACTGCTTGGGCGACACATGGGCCTTGACCCGGGTGAGCGCCGCATCCGCCACGTTCTTCTTCCACTCCATATCCCACAAGCGCGACAGCACCTCCCCATTGGGATCTTCCACCCGGTCAATCACCGCTGTCTTGCGGTCGTTCTCCCACTCCCCTCCCACCATCGCGGTGTCCTTCTTGCGCTTGCGAAACTGGTCGTTGATGCGCCAGCGCGTCATGTTCATCAGCCACGTCTTGAACGACCCCTGCGCCGGATCGTACAGGTTCTTCTTGCTCTGCTTGGCAATCGACAAAATCGTCTCCTGCACGCAGTCAAATGCCTCGTCGGAGCGCAGCCCGGCCTTGATCGCCACCGAATAAATCAGCCGCCAGTAAATCTTGTAGAATTCGTCCCATGCCTGCTGGTCCTCCCAATTATCGAGCTTGGCAATCAAGCTCTTGCGCGTCTTGGCGTACGCCTCCCCCAGAATCGCGTCCCCTTGCAACGCTTCTGGTTCTTTCCCGGTTGGTTCGTTTCCCTCGGCCATCTGGGCCGAGTGTAGCAGATCTCCGCGCACTTGTCTTTCTCTCATTCTAAAACTTCATAAATCGTTCACATAGAGTGCTATACAACAAAAAACCGAACCGGGAACCGGGATCTAAAACGCCCATTTCAAGGATTTTCAGCGGGCTTTGACCCAGGTAGGGAATGGGCTGAGCAACGCACGAGGTTTCATTCACATCGCATGGGCACTGCTGCCAGAGGCGCGCTGCCACGGCCTGCCACAAGACACGGCAGCCACATGGCACGGGCATTCTCCAGCATGGGAACATCTGGCCCCCCCCACGGGTAAAACAGGTTCGGGCTCAGGCGTTCTGCCCTTGCGCTGGATTTCGTCTGGACAGCTGCGACGAAGCGCGTCATTTTCCTTCGGCCCTATCGTACATTTCACATGCGGATCGCTCTTTTCGGTGACATTCACGCCAACCTCGAAGCCCTTGAGGCTGTGCTCGACGACGCTTCAAAACAAGGCGTCAATGATTACGTGTGCCTTGGCGACGTCGTCGGCTACAACGCCGACCCGGTCGCCTGCATGGAAACCATCCGGCAAATGGAGTGCCCGACCATCAAGGGCAACCACGACGAGGACGCCGCAGGCAACCACTCGCTGGAAAGCATGAACCCGGTGGCCGCCGCCGCCCTCCAGTGGACCCGCGCCCAACTCAATGACGATCAACGACTGTGGCTCCAACGCCTGCGCATGGTGCGCCAAGTGGCCGATTTCACCGTGGTCCACAGCACCTTGGACCAACCGGCGCACTGGAATTACGTGACCAACCGCTTCGATGCGATGGCCAATTTTTCCTATCAATTCACTCAAATTTGTTTTCATGGTCACACCCATGTGCCTCGGGTGTACACCAAGAGCGACAAGGTTCACGAGGTGCCGGCCGATTCCATCGTCATCGAAAAAAGCTCCAAATACTTCATCAACTGCGGCTCAGTGGGCCAACCGCGTGACGGTGACTGGCGCTCCTGTTACGCCATTTACGACAGTGACCATCAGATCGTGGTATTTCGCCGGGTCGAATATGACATCGCCAAAACCCAGGCCAAAATCCTCGCTGCCGGGCTGCCGCAGATGCTCGCCGAGCGAATCGCCGAAGGCCGTTGAGGCTTATGAGCATGGCGGGAGACCGAACTCAGGACACCTGGCCTCGACCTGGTTTTGCGTCTTGGGTCTGAGGTGAAGCCTCGTTAGTGATAGCGATTGTAGATGCGGGCCCAAAATGGCGTAAAGCTAACAAGCAACTTTTCGTATGCGGCCCTTTCCGCTTTTTTGCGCGCGGCGTCGATTGCGTTGCTACTTCCCCAAGCGATCGTGAGTCCGGAGCGCGAGTCGCCCTCTTCGAGTGCGCCGTAGATATAGCCGGTCTTGGTATCCATCAGGATGGCAGAGGCTGTGGAGTGGATCTTGTATCGCTGATTGGGAGCTAGGCCGAGTGTGAGGGTCGTCAGGGGCGCAATGATATCGTTGTCGCTGAACTCGGTGGCGAGGGTGTAAATCAGGATCGCGTCGGCCTGAAGTTTCGCGGAGGCCTCGCGAAGATCCAGGTCTGATGAAAGGGACTTCGGCAGCAACAGACGGTTGAGCGAGACGATGCCCTCGACGCCACGCAGCTTGGAAAGCGCGTCGATGTCTTGTTCCGTCTCGATGTCGCGGGTTGTAACAACACTGTAGGTGCCTGAACCAACGCCCTGCGCAGACTCCGATCGGTATCCGCTCTCCTGGACCCGCACGACAGCGATGTTTGCTGGAAACTTGATGGCCGGGCGCGCCACAAATGCCTTCTTGACTCGTGGATCCGTGAAAGTGCTCAGGTCGGCTTGGCGTCCGGGCGTGACATAGCTGGAGCACGAAGCATAGAAAATTGCAGTGAACAGCAAGAGGATGGGATGCAGTGGTTTCATAGATTTGAGGATGCGAAAACCATGCTATACGCAGTGGGGTAGTCCAATTATTGCACCAAGCTTGGGTGATGGACAACTGGGGCGTCAAGTTCACCACCAAAGACATTGATAGCATCTCCGCCGAGGGCTTCGACCACAGTCGCGTACCGGTCGCCTTCCACTTCCACCTCCAACCCACCGATCAGGGCTGGGACCTGTCCCCCACCCTGCTCGCCGATCTCGAACCCGTTCTGAGCTTGGTTCTTGCCAGAACTGGCCGGATGTGGCTGACTTTGCGGCGTGAGAAATTACCTGGATTTGCTGCGGGATGTGCTGGAAAACGGCGAATTGCGCGACGACCGCACGGGCACCGGCACGCTGGCGGTATTCGGGCGGCAGGTGCGCTACGACTTGCGCAAGGGGTTCCCCTGCCTCACCACCAAGAAGTTGCACCTGCGCTCCATCATCTACGAATTGTTGTGGATGTTGCGCGGCGACACGAACACCGGCTTTCTCAAGGACAACGGCGTGAGCATCTGGAATGAATGGGCCGACGCCGAGGGCGAACTCGGCCCGGTCTATGGCAAACAGTGGCGAGCCTGGCCAACGCCGGATGGCCGCAGCATTGATCAGATCCACCTGCTCATCGATGAATTGCGCGGAGATCCGTATTCGCGGCGCCACATTGTGTCGGCCTGGAACGTCGGACAGATCCACCAGATGGCGCTGCCGCCCTGCCACTTGCTGTTTCAGTTTTTTGTGCACGCACCGCGCGACGGCAAGCGGGCTGGGTTGTCATGCCAACTTTATCAACGCAGTGCGGATTTGTTTCTGGGTGTGCCCTTCAACATCGCCTCGTATGCCCTGCTCACCCGGATGATTGCCCACGTCTGCGATTACGAGGCTCGCGACTTCATCCACACCTTTGGCGACGTCCACATCTACGCCAACCATTTGGAGCAAGCGCACCTTCAATTGACCCGCGATCCCAAACCACTGCCCTCGCTGTGGCTCAATCCCCAGGTCAGTGACATTGACGCCTTCACCTTCGAGGACATCCGACTCGATAACTACGACCCCCACCCCCCGATCAAGGCGGACGTGTCGGTCTGAACATCGCATGAAATTGCATCTCACAGCAATCGTGGCGATGACCCCGCAGCGGGTGATCGGACGCGATGGAAAACTGCCCTGGCACCTGCCGGAAGATCTGGCGTTTTTCAAACGCAGCACGTCCGGACACCCGATCGTGATGGGCCGAAAAACCTACCAATCGCTGGGGCGGCCACTGCCCAAACGCCGCAACATCGTGCTGACCCGGGATTCCAACTGGTCGGCAACGGGCGTGGAAGCACTCCATGTTCCGGCGGATCTGGCGGATCTGCCCGGCTTGGGCGGACAGGTGTTCATCATCGGCGGGGCCGAGGTCTATCAAGCATTTCTGCCGCTGCTTGACGATTTGTTAGTCAGCCATCTTCTGGAGAATCATTCTGGAGACACATGGTTTCCCGAGTTTGAAACGGCTTTCCCCAAGTCTGAAATCGTCGAATCCCACCCGGCGTTTGTCGTACGCCGATGGTGTCGTTAGTTTCGGATGAGGCCGCGCAGACAGAGATCGTTGCCGAGGTGGCGGACGCTCAGACCGGCTAATTCGAGCGACGCAGGAAAATTTGCAGTGGCCAGTGCGGGCACTCCGCCGCCGCAGAGCCGTGGTGCCAGATAGATGACGACCTCATCGACCAGTCCGGCCTCAAGCAAGGCTGCGGAAAACCGGCCGCCGGCCTCCACCAGCACGCTGAGCACACCTTGTTCGCTGGCGAGGGCACGCAGCATTTCTGATAGATCAGTGCCTGGCCGGATCAGCGTTCGATCGCTCCAGGCGTCGGTGAACAAGGGCGCATCCCGGGGCAGTGATGCGGGATGATCGGTGACGACGACGCGCCACGGTTGGAGTCGGCCATCCAACAGACCGGGCAGGCGAAGGGTAAGTGCGGGTTTGTCGCGGCGGACAGTTTCGCCGCTGGTGAGGATGGCATCGACTGAAGCGCGGAGGTGTTGGACATCAGCCCTGGCGGATTCGCCAGTGAGCCACTGGCCTTCGCCGGGCGGGCGGGTGATGCGACCGTCCAAGCTCATGGCGGTTTTCCAAATCAGCCAGGGCAGGCCACATCCACTGACCTTGAAAAACGGGCGGAGCATGGCGGCGGCGGCCCCGGCGCACACGCCGGAGCTCACCTTGATGCCTGCAGCGCGCAAAATTGCATCAGCGCGTCCGGCGTGAAGCGGGTTGTCATCGGTGCAGGCGTAAACGACGCGGCCGATCCCAGCTGTGATGAGCGCCTCGGTGCAGGGCGGCGTGCGGCCATGGGTCGAGCAAGGTTCGAGGGTGATGTAAGCGGTAGCTCCGCGCAACTCTCCGGCTCCATGAGCGGCGACGGCAGCGGCCAACGCCTCGCGCTCCGCATGGGGCTGGCCAGCCGCCCGGTGCCAACCGCTGCCCAGAAGTTGGCCGTTTTTGACGATGATAGCGCCAACCGGCGGATTGGGAGCCGTGCGCCCGACCCCTTTGGCGGCTTCGTCGAGCGCCAGGGTCATCCAAAAAGTGTCGTCTGTGGCGCTTGGAATCACTGCCGCAGGGTTGCGTAAAAACCCGGTGCCGACAAGCGGGTATCCCGGAAATAACAGTAATCTCGCAGAAATATCAGGGCTCCAGTGTAGAAAACCGGGCCTGTACCGGCACAGATCATGGCTCGAAGGCCGCCTAAATGCTCGGAAAACGTGGCGATTTCCGGCCCATTTCCACAGAAAATCTCCTAACAGGTGAATCAATGCCGGAACTTGCTTGCGTCGCTCCGCTGGATCAGCCAAGTTTCGTCGGACACAATCTTATGAACGAACGACGCGTGGTCATCACCGGCATTGGCTGCCTTTCTCCCCTCGGCAACGACTTGGCATCCACTTGGGATGGTCTCAAGAATGGCCGCAGCGGGATAGCGCGGATCACCCAACTGGATCTGAGCCCCTACGACTGCAAGATCGGTGGTGAGGTGAAGGGGTTTTCCGCAGACGAGTACTTCAACGTGGCCAAGGATGCCCGGCGCGCTGATCGCTACGTCCAATTCGCTGTGGCGGCTGCCAAGATGGCCATGCAGGATTCTGGCGTGGACGTTTCCAAAATGAATCCGCGGCGATTTGGCGTGATGGTCGGCAGTGGCATCGGTGGCCTCGCCACCTTGGAGCGGGAGCACGCGGTGCTCATGGCCAAAGGGCCCAAGCGAGTGTCGCCGTTCACGATTCCGATGATGATTTCCAACATTGCCAGCGGCATTATTTCGATCGAACACGGGTTGCTCGGGCCAAACATGTGCATCGTCACTGCCTGCGCCACCTCCAATCACAACATCGGTGAAGCCTGGCGTATCATCAAATTTGGTGACGCCGACGCGTTTTTGTGCGGCGGCGCAGAAGCCACCATCCTGGGAATGGGGCTGGCAGGCTTCGGCAACATGAAGGCGCTGAGCACCCGCAACGATGAGCCGGAGCGTGCCTGTCGCCCGTTTGACAAAGGTCGCGATGGCTTCGTCATGGGCGAAGGTGCCGGCATCTTCGTCATCGAGGAATTGGAACATGCCCGCAAACGCGGTGCCAAAATCTACGCCGAACTCATCGGCTACGGCATCAGCGCCGATGCTTATCACCTCAGCGCCCCTTCGCCCGATGGCAGCGGCCCGGCCTACGCCATCAAAATGGCCCTCGACCACGGCAAGGTCAATCCCGAGCAGGTCGATTACCTCAACGCCCACGCCACATCCACCGGTCTGGGCGACATCGCCGAAACCAAGGCGATCAAGCTGGCCTTCGGTGACTATGCCAACAACGGCCTGATGGTGAGTTCGACGAAATCGATGACCGGCCACATGTTAGGTGCCGCAGGCGGCATTGAGTTGATTGCCAGCGTGATGGCGATTCATGACGGGGTGATTCCGCCGACCATCAATCTGGAGAACCAGGATCCTGAGTGTGATTTGGACTGCGTGCCCAACGTCGCCCGCGAGGTGCCGGTGAAAGTGGCCATCAGCAACAGCTTCGGTTTTGGCGGCCACAACGCGTCGGTGTTGGTGCGCCGCTTCGAGTAAGCCCGCCATGGAAATTCCGCTCTATCGTCACGTCGCCGAGGTTTCCTTCCGTGACACCGACGCGAGTGGCTGGATGCATTTTCCCAATATCTTCCAGTACGTGGAGCTCGCCGAACATGCGTTTTTGCGCTCGCGGGGGTTGCTTGTTTTTGATAGAACCAAGGGTGGCTGGCCGCGGGTGAAGGTGAGTTGTGAGTTCAAGCGGCCCTTGCTGTGCGGCGACCCGATCGAAGTGCACTTGGCCATCGAAGCGGTGGGAACGTCCTCGGTCACTTGGAATTTCGAAGTCATCCGCGCCGCCGAACTCGCCGCCGTCGGCAGCATCACCACCGTGCGGGTCAATCACCTGGGACGGCCCCAGCCACTCGATGACCGCGAGCGAGTCGAGCTGGAGCGCGGACTTTAACCCTGGATCGGCTAACCCGCACGCCATCCAACCCGCTCATGGACGTTTCATCCGAGATTTCAGGCCGCATTGTGATCGTGCCCACCCCCATCGGCAATCTGGGCGACATCACACTGCGAGCGCTGGAAATCCTCCGCAGCGCCGACCGCATCGCCTGTGAAGACACCCGCCATTCCGCCCCATTGCTGGCCCACCACGGCATCTCCGGCAAAACTCTGGTTTCCCTCCATGAGCACAACGAGGCCCGGCGTGCGCCCGACCTGATCGCCGCCGCCCGTGCCGGGGAAACCATCGCAGTCATCAGTGATGCCGGCATGCCCGGCATTTCGGACCCGGGCTACCGGCTCATCCAAGGTTGCATCGATTCCGCCACACCCTTCGAGGTGTTGCCCGGTCCCTCGGCGGTCATCACCGCTCTCATCGGCTCGGGCTTCCCCTGCCACGCATTTCGCTTCGGCGGCTTCCTCTCCGTGAAATCCGGCAAACGCCGCACCGCCCTCACTGCTGGCCTCGCCTCAGGCGAAACCGCCATCTTCTTCGAATCCCCACACCGCATCCTATCCACCTTGGTCATCCTCGCCGAGATAGACCCCGCTGCCCGTACCTGTGTCGCCCGAGAGCTAACAAAAAAGTTCGAGACCTATCACCGCGGCAGTGCGGCCGAGGTGCTCGCCCATTTTCAGGCGCACCCGCCCAAGGGCGAAATCGTGCTGCTGGTGCATGGTGCCCCTGATAAGTTCTCTGACCCAAAATGCGTCACGGCTTGACTGAGAGCCATCGATTAAGAATCAAGGGCAACCGTTTCACCAGATGGTTGCTACAAGACCTGCCTTGCGGATCAAACAATCCTTGGTCACCAACGGCAGCCCGAGCCGTCTCGCCGTAGCGACGATCACCCGATCAAAGGGGTCGGACTGCGGCAGCCCTAATTTCATCGCCTCCCAAGCGATCTCCGCATCCAAAGGCACAATGGTCACCCGTGACGCGAGGTTCGCAATGGCCACAGCACCTTCGTCATTGCACACCTGCAATCTCCCCTTGGAGACCAACATGGCCAATTCGAGCAAACTCAAGGCACTCACACCGAGGTCCTCACGGGCGAGGTCGCAGAGGGCTTGCCGCGCTGCCTTCCCCAGTCTCACACTGTCCTCTGCTGCCCAAACAAGGGCGTGGGTATCCAAGATGAGTTTCATAGTGAGGGTATCCAGGCGGCTTCCGGCAGCGTCGGAGCACTTAGGTCAGCTTCGGTTTCTGTGAAGGTTCCACGCATCGAGCCAAGCAAATTGCGCTCTGGCGGAGACTCTGCCAGGATCACAAGGTTGCCCTCGCGGGTCTTGATCACCACCCGTTCGCCGCGCAACGCCGCACGCTTCACTTTGGGAAATTCACGAAGAAGTGTGCTGACATTGGTTTGCATGACAAATAGTTTGACTGATATGAACTCCGTGTCAAGGAGCTTGCCGCTTTTCCAGCGTCATGTAAGGGATATGGCAATCACACGGCTTGGCTCAACCCATGGCCGGCATGGTCCGGCGGCAGGATTACTAAAAATTCGCATGGTCGCAGGCGGCACGGTGTGCTACTTCTTGGCCGGATGTTTGAGGTCAGACAAAAACCTGAGATGGTCGAACGCGCACTGCTGCTGCGCATTTATTTCGACCCGCGCGAGGCCACCGAGGCCGGCTCACTGCTGGAGGAACTCGCCGAACTGGCGCGCACCCTCGAGATCGAAGTGGCCGAATCCGTGCTCGTCCGCAGCCGCGAAATCCACAAAAAACTCCTCTGCGGGATCGGCAAAGCCGCAGAACTCGCCGAACTCGCCCGTGCCCATGAGTGCGACGTGATCATCATCGACAACGACCTCGCCCCATCCCAACAACGGGAGTGGGAAAAACTCGCCAACCTCACCGTGATCGACCGCGAGGAGGTGATCTTGGATATTTTCGCCCGGCGCGCCAAGACGAAGGAAGCGCGCTTGCAGGTGGATCTGGCCCGCATGCAATACGCACTGCCCCGCTTGGCCCGAATGTGGGGCCATCTGGACCGCGAATCGGCCGGATCCGGCGGCGGCCAAAGCGGCCAGGGCGGCGGCGGCACGTCTCGGGGCATGGGCGAGAAACAGATTGAGGTGGACCGCCGCCTCGCCTACCTGACCATCGACCGGGCCAAGCGCGAGTTGGAGATATTGCGGAAACAACGCAAAACCCAACGCAAAGAGCGCGAGCGGGTCGATACCGCCCATGGAGCCATCGTCGGCTACACCAACGCCGGCAAATCCACCTTGCTCAATATTCTGAGTGGTTCCGACGTGATAGCCAAAGACATGCTTTTCGCGACTCTGGACACGACCACCCGGCGCATCGAGTTGCCCGACGGCCAACCCCTCCTCATCACCGACACCGTCGGCTTCATCCGCAACCTCCCCCACCGCCTGATCGAAGCCTTCAAGGCCACCCTCGAAGAAGCCGTCCTGGCCGATTTTCTCATTCACGTGCACGACGCCACCGCCCCGGAAATCGAACGTTTCCACGATACCACCCTCGAGGTGCTCGCCGAACTGGGCGCAGGCGACAAACCCATCCTCTCGATTTTAAATAAGATCGACATGGTCACCGATCCGGATGCGCTGGCTCGCTTGCAGGAAAAATTTCCAGACGCCATCCCCACGTCATCCGTCACCGGCCAGGGCCTCGAGGACTTGCTCCACGCCTGCTCCCGTGTGCTGGCCGAACGCGTATGCCGCCAGCACTACCGCATCCCGCAGCACCGAGCCGAATTGGTCAGCTTGCTGCACCGCCAGGCCAAGGTGCTCTCGACCGAATATGACGGGGATGATATCGTTGTGTGCGCGGTTGTCCCCGCACTCATTGCCGGACGCCTCGCCGCCTTTGCCACACCTCCCGCCTAATCCCCATCCGGTCATTTTTCTTGCATGCTGAAATTTATCCTCTTCCTGCTCCTCCCACCGTCCCTGGCCCTCGCCCAACCCGCCACCACGCCAGCTCCGGCACCAATCCGCCCCCATCCTAGCAAACCGTCAACCGCACGGATCAATCCAGATGCGCCGGACATCCCCATCAAGCCGGAAAAGCCGAAAGTGGCGGCCAGCGTAAAACCTGCAGGTGAAGACGCCCTGAGCCTGCAAATTTTCCTCGACGAGGCAATGTTTGGGCCAGGCATCATCGACGGCAAACCCGGACGCTTCACCGAACTGGCGGTCCAATCTTGGAATGAGGCCCATGGCTATCCGCTAGACGACTGGACGTCCGTGCTCAGCGCGGCCCGCCTGGCAGTCCCAACGCCGCTCGCAGTGGCAGTGGTGCCGGAATGGATCAAGGATTGGGTGGATCCGAACCTGCCCACGAAATACACCCGGCAAGCCAAGAGCAAACGGATGAGTTATCGGAGCAATGGTGAATTCATGGCCGAGCGCTATCACTGCGATGAGAGTTACTTGGTCGAACTCAACAGCAGCCGCAAAATCGATAACCTCGAGCCTCACCAATCCATCACCGTGCCCAATGTCGAACCCTTCACGATCGAAAAAGTCATCGGCGCCGCCTATAAAGCCGATCCCACCATGAGCCTCCGCCATGCCGTCGTGGATACCAAAATCAACCAGGTCCGCATCTTCGAAGCCGCTCCCGCCGCTCTCGTGGTGGCCGATCCCGACGGCGACGAGCAGACACCCGCCCAACCACGCCCAAACCGCGGTCTCATCGCCTCGTTTCCCATCACCCCAGGTGAAGCCCGCTTTATCAAGTTCGGCACCTGGGAAGTTAGAAATGAGGTGGAATTGCCCATCTGGCGCTACGACCAACAACTCCTCGATACCGGCAAACGCAGCAGCGACTCCGATTCACTTGAAATCCCACCCGGCCCTAACAGCCCGGTCGGCATCTTCTGGGCCGGCCTGAGCAAACCCGGCATCGGCCTCCACGGCACCGCCAACCCCGAGACCATCGGCCGCGCCCGCAGTCACGGCTGCATCCGCCTCGCCAACTGGGACGCCATCCGCCTACCCACCCTCATCCGCCCAGGCACCAGCGTGGAAATCCGCTAAGTGCCTGCGCAATTTACTGCCGCGCACAGCATCAGGCGGGTGCCTTGACGAACCATCAGCGGCCCATCCAACCGCCATCAACCACGAGGATTTCGCCATGGACGTAGGCCGAGGCTGCACTCGCCAAAAATACCACAGGGCCTTTGAAATCAGCGGGTTCCCCCCAGCGCCCCGCCGGTATGCGCGCCAAAATCTGCCCGCTTCTAACCGGATCATCGCGCAGCGCCGCGGTGTTCTCCGTGGCAATGTAACCGGGCGCAATGGCATTGACGTTGACGCCCCCGGCGGCCCATTCGTTAGATAAGGCCTTGGTGAGTTGGCCGATGGCCCCTTTGGCGGCGGCGTAACCCGGCACGGTGACCCCGCCTTGGAACGTGAGCAAGGAAGCGGTGAAGATAATTTTTCCGCTGCCTCGTTCGAGCATTCTGGCACCGATGCTTCGGCTGAGCAGAAAATGAGCGTTGAGATTGACCTCCATCACCTCAAACCAATCCTCATCGCTATGTCGGGCAGCAGGCTGGCGGCGGATGATGCCGGCATTGTTGACGAGAATATCCGGCACTCCCTGCTCGGCCATGACCGTCGTGGCAAATGCCTTTACGGCTTCACGGTTAGAAAAATCGCATGGATAAGCACTGAAGCGTCGACCGAGACCGGTGACGGCGGCCTCAATCGCGCTGCCTTGGGCTTCGAGCGTGGCGCTCACGCCGATAATGTCAGCCCCGGCTTCGGCGAGGCCCTCGGCCATGGCAAAGCCGATGCCGCGCTTGCAACCGCTGACCAGTGCGGTCTTGCCGCTGAGATCGAATGCCTGCATATTGGTGTAGGGAAATTTGTCTTAGCGCAAGTCGGCAATGGCGACACGGTCCATATCGTCGAACGACTGGTTTTCGCCGCCCATCGCCCAGACGAAGCGATAACTTGCCGTGCCACATCCGCAATGAATGGACCACGGCGGTGA
>Ga0118677_10007375_pt1 | contig 18174 bp, 19 predicted proteins | sample AliMusrvi5mmetaG_FD_86154 | JGI IMG/M metagenome (GOLD analysis project Ga0118677, IMG submission 86154) | reverse complement strand
ACAAAGGCAGCATGAATAAGGTAATAAATATTAACTAATTTATTTTTCTTTTTTTAAAAGTTGAAAATACTCTTTTGTCTGTCCGATATTTTTTCCAAGTATTTTGACATAAAACATCGATGAAAGCATGTGATTGTTCATTGATGAGGGTTGTTCGAAAACATTAATGATTTCTTCTGAAGTAATTTTTCTATCTTTAAGTTCGAAAGCTAACTCTACCTGAATCCTCGAAAGTGGATTGACTTTAAATCCTTCCTTCACGAGAGCTTTCATAAATTCAACTGAATTTTCGCTCTTTTTTAATTTTTCTGAAATAATTTGAATAAGTGTCATATATAATGATTTAAATTTTGTTTTATTTTGCCTATCTCTACTCAAATACTTTACATTTTCAAGACTTTGTTCAAATAAATGGGACAAGTGCTGTTTTGTATTTATAGTTGAATTTTGCCACGGGATTTGTAGAAACTACAAGACAAATGACCAAGGGATTTGCAATCTCTACAAACCAAGTGCAGACAAGGGCCTTTTACCTTCTACCAATATATGTCCTTTACCCCAGCGATTATCCAATATCTCGATATCAAGAAGGAGCATGCTGACTGCATCCTGTTTTTTCGCATGGGCGACTTTTATGAGACCTTTTTCGAAGACGCGAAACTCTGCAGTAAAGTCCTGGATATCGTACTGACGAGTAAAAATAAGAATTCTGAGAATTCCGTCCCTATGGCAGGCATTCCCTATCATAGCGTCGATAAATATATCACGAAGTTGATCAATCATGGCTATAAAATAGCAATCGCCGAGCAGACTACCGAGCCCATTCCTTGAAAGATAGTAGAAAGGGAAGTCGTGAATATCATCACGCCATGAACCTATATCCAAGAAGCGAAGAAGGAATTTACCTATACGATGGCCGTGAATTTTCTGCCCCATATCAATGGTCACAATTATCATATCGCTTGGTGAGATTTCAGTATCGGTGAATACCGGACCAAAAGCTTTGCTGACATGGCCGAAATGCTGAAATTTATCCTCACGATCAGACCAGTAGAGATTATCTTTGATGTAGATTTTCCTGAGAAGGAAAGTATTTCCATCCCCGCTCAACAAGCTATGAAATGTCTTATCTCGGTACGAGATCTTCCACCCGATTCGGAAAAATTTCTTGCAGAAACGACAGGAGTCCAACACGTTGCTAGTTATGGAAAATCAGTCGAAGACTGAAGATTAGGCGTGCTTACCTTACTCCTCTATTATCTTGATCATACCCAAAAACATTCTCTGACCAATATCACGAAGATCTCCTTTCATAGTCAGGATACGTATCTCATCCTAGATGATGTCACGATCAAAAATTTGGAATTACTTTCCTCAACCTATGAGGGGAATGAAAAATACAGTCTATTGAATATTTTGGACAATATGCAGACCGCAGGTTGATCTAGACTTCTCCGCTCGCTTATTACGAATCCAATCAAAAATCTAACGCAACTGCAATGGAGACTCGACAATATTGAATACTATTTGAACGATTGAACGATAGAACGATTGAACGATTGACATGTGTATACAGAGAATAAAAGCAAGCAGATTCATCAGTTATTGAGCCAAGTACGCGATATCCCGAAATTGGTCAGTACGATATTATATAAAAAATTATTGCCTAGCACGTTCATCAAGCTTAGAGCGACGATGAGGATTTTTTTCAACAACCAATTTTTACTTGATGAACTAAATCGCTTATGAATTAGTGAAACTGCGCAAACATATCTGCAGAACATATATAATTATCTAGAACAGCTATTGAAAAATGATGAAGAATACAAGGACGACATAGATTTTGTCCGTGATGGATATCAGAGCGAAATAGATGAACTAAGAAAAATAGCGTATCATAGTGATGAACTGCTTTTGCAGTATCAACAAGAGTTGGCACAAGTGGCGTGAATCCCGAATGTAAAAGTGAAATATGTTTTGAATCAGTGATATTTTCTAGAGGTAACCAACAAAGACATCTCAACTTTTGAATCTACATTAGCTGAAAAATCTGAAAAAAACCTGAAAAATCTGAAACACAATATTTGAAATGAGGCATCAGATCTCAGGGTTCATTTATCAGATTTTTCAGACGATTCATCAGATGTTTCAGAAAAATTTGATGTAGTTAGAAGAAATACATTGAAGGGAGGTCAGAGATATGCTTCTCCCTATCTAGAAAATCTGCAGGTCCGTATTTTGGAAGCCAAGGATAATTTACGCGAATTGGAATGTACGCTATTGAAACAAGCACAGCAAAAGATACTGGGAGGGACGAAGGAACTGAATGAATTCGCAGAGCATGTTGCACGGCTAGACCTCTTTGTCTCGCAAGCATTATTAGCCAAAGAAAAACATTTCATCAAACCTGAATTCATTGATGACGATAGTCTTACTATCATTGAATGAAGACATCCCGTGATTGAAAAATATCTGCCGATTGATCAACAATTTATACCAAACGATCTTCACTTAAACATAGAAAGTAGCAAGTATAAGGTAGAATGAAGTACCGATAAAAACCTTCTACCTTCTACCTGAGACCTTCCACCATCCGCAGGATTCCTCCATGTAATTACAGGGCCGAATATGGGTGGAAAGTCTACGTATCTGAGACAAAATGCTTTGATAATTCTCATGGCGCATTGCGGATTATTCGTGCCTGCGAAGGAATGTAAGCTGGGAATAGTGGATGCAATCTTTGCGCGTATCGGCAGTGGAGATATCATCGCAAAAAACCAATCGACCTTTATGACGGAGATGATTGAAGTCGCAAATATATTGAACAATGCAACAAGAAAAAGTTTCATCATCTTCGATGAACTCGGTCGCTGAACCGCTACATACGATGGTCTTGCATTGACTAAATCTATCCTAGAATATCTCGTCATAAACATCTGAGCGAAAACATTGATTGCCACACATTATCATGAATTGATCCAGTTGGAAGCTACCTTGCCTGGTGTGAAAAACTTTTCCGTCAGCGTCTATGAGACAGGCAAAGATGTGGTCTTTATGAAGAAAATCGTCAGAGGCGGAGCCAGCAAAAGCTACGGTCTCGATGTCGCTAAGTTGGCGTGAATACCTGCGAGCATCGTACAAAGAGCAAAAGGGCATCTAGAAAATTACGAACAGGAGCAGGGCGCAGGACGCAAGGAACAAGGAGCTAAAATGCCGTTGGCGTTTGATTTCAGTTTTCAAGCGCAGGTGGATAGCAGATACGAAAAAGTCAAAGTACTCCTCGAGACCTATGATTTAAACAACATCACTCCTCTACAAGCATTGCAGTTACTGAGCAAGATTAAGGATGAACTGAAATAAATTTTTATCTACCATCCCATCTCATGGAAAATAGAGACAAATATAATGAGACAAATATAATGAGACATACATAGATTCATATCTTCAGGATGGACAATGTACTATGATAAGTCCTGGATATAGACACGAAAAGGATGAGGCTGGCATTCCTATATTTGATAAAAGGATCCAACGAGACCCGAACAACAGTATCAAACTCGAAAATATGATAACCAAGTGTATGCAAGCACGCCACCAACAGGAACTCATTGAGACATTAGATAAAAAAATACCCATTCTTTATGTAGATTGTTCACAAAAGGGAGAAGATGATATTATGTTTCATATCTTAAAAGAGTATATAAAAACGTTAAAAAATGAGAACAGATATATCTCCCTTGGTATACCTATTTGAAACGAGAATAGAGTGATGAGAAATGAAGGAGATGAATATATACAAAAGATGGAATCAGCCATAGAAGAGATGTTACTTCACTATGATCAACTTCTTAAAAAGTTATTTCAAGCGAACAATAATGAAAGACACATAAAAAGTATTTTAGATGCTGGAGCACAGATTACCTTTAGTTGATTAGATACACTTATGCAACAAGAACATAAAAAAAATCTCTATATCTATTTGGATCATACTGATATCCTTACTTGAGATGAGCAACAACGCATCAATACACTTCTTTATGCAAGATGAGCACTTACTAAACTTGAGAACACTTACGTAAGATTGAAAATAAATAATGGGAAATGAGTATGGAAAACGCTACAAACTAGCACTGGATTTAGAACGAGATCCTGTCACGATTTCTCAGAGATCAACATCTTCGAAGACAAATTATAATCTTTTATCTCTTATCCCATCATCATGAAAATCGGCTTCGCTGCAAAACAACTGGAAGTAGATACGTGGATGAGTCCGCCGAATCCTTTTGGGTATCGAGGGAATGATAAGGTCTTCGAAAAAATAGAAGAAGAAATAGGAGAGACAAAAGAGGCTCTGGAATTACATCTTACGTCTCACACTCCAGCCGATTTCGAAGAATTACAGAAAGAAATCTGAGATATCCTCTTCGCTGTCATTTGCCTCGCTAATAATGCTGATAAAAAGCCAAGAATCTCACTTGATGAATGTCTGGATTTGTCCTCGTATGAGAATGTTCTTGCATACTGAGGATACTATCATATGGTTACAGCGATGATAAAGAGCAAAGATAAAGCCCAAAAAACACTTGCTACTTATATAGAATCTTCTAATGCGGACGACCTAACAACACTCAAAATAGGGATCTGACATCTTCTCTCTACAATTATTTGACTGACGGAGAAATTGGGGATATCGATTGATGGATGCTTCGATCTGATGATGGAAAAAAATGAGAATAGAGCAAAGAATGGATATAAAAAAGAAGCCAAATAAAAAAAAAACAGAACCTCTGTTTTTTTGTCAACCCCATCCTTTAGGGTGAGGAGGCAACGTCTCCAGCCATAAATAACATAAGTTTCCCAGCCATAGCCCTTCTGTCCCCCGGCCATAAATGACCGGGTTGATTATACTATTTTCCACTCCCCTGCTTTCAAATCACCTAGACTATATTTCCCTTCACGAATCCTTTCGAGATCCATGACGCGATATCCGATGGCCTTGAACATCCTACGGATATGTCTTTTTTTTCATTCATTGAGGAGTATAGTATAATGATACTGCTTTTTGTTTTTGGTGATTTTTATCGCCCTGAGCATTTCATCTTCATCTTTGACCCCAGAAAGCGCTCTCTGGATATCTTTGGGTTCTAACTGCATATCGAGTTCTACTATATATTCTTTTTCTACAGCAAATTTTGGATGTTCGTATTCGTTAACCAATGCGGGATTATCAGTCAGGAGAAGTAATCCATGTGAATCCTTGTCCAATCTTCAGATATAATAGTAGTTTTTGAATTCTAGAGGAAGAATTTCGTAAATCGTCTTGTTGTGTTGATCAGCCTTGGAAGCTACGTAGCCGATGGGTTTATTGAGGAGAATGAGTGTAGTCTTCTGTTGTGCTTCTTGGATGGTTTCATCAATAGTAAAATTGGGAGCCTTGACTTTGATCTTATCACCAGTCATCACTTCTTGGGTGTAGGAACTGATAGATTTCCCGTTTACGAAAACGTACCCTTGTTTCACTAAAGAAACGAAGGTCCTTCTGGATATTTGGTGACGAGTTTGCATATAAGTAACTAGGCGCATGATTGATTATAAAGTAAAATATATTTCTGAATGTAATTTGCTCTTCGGGCCTGCCTGCGGTAGGCAGTCGTAATGTATTCGCTAACGCGAACGTAATACATTGTAATTAGTAAATTACACGAAGTGAATTACAATTTTTCAGTACTATAAAAAGAAGAATCTTTCGACTCTCCTTTTAGTTTTTTACTAGAGGATTTCAATCCGCCATGGCGGAGAATTATTCTGCTGTAGGTGTAGTTGTAGGTGTTGTTGTGTCTGTAGTTGTAGTTGTGTCTACAGTTCCAGTTGCAGTTGTTGTGTCTTCTGCAGGTACAACTTCTTGAGTTGTAGGAGTAGTTGTAGTTGTGTCTACAGTTCCAGTTGTAATTGTTGTGTCGTCAGTTGTTGCAGGTTTATTAACACAACCAGCGAAAAGAGCAACACCAGCTACTAGAACTACTAAGGTTAGTAATTTTTTCATAATAACAGGATTTTAACCATATAAAAAAATGTTAATGCCTCAGCTATATATTAATTTTACATGCAAATGCAAGGGGATTATTATTTTATGGGAGTAGGGAACAGTTTCCAGGGAGCAGAACAAAGGAACGAGGGGCAAAGGGACGAGTTTTCCAAGTCCCATTCACAATGCCCCAAGTCCCAATGTATCGTTCCATCGTTCTAGAGTGTCTAAGCGTTGACAAATGGGGAGTAAAACTGTATACTAAACTAAATGACTACTATTCTGTGAATAGCATATAGTATATAGAGCATTGAAATGTAGGTACTACGCTGAATCTAATGGCGCTTAGAATATACTGTAATAGACCAACCAGCCGATTTACCCCAGGAATGCGGGACAAGCAGATTTCACTCTATGTTTAGTATAAAAAGTATAAAGCACTACTTTACTATTAGACCATTGGTTGAATGAACGATATGCAAACAAAAATCATAATTAGCTACAAAAAAATCTCCAGATTTGTGTTTCATTATCTTATTTTTTTCGTTGCACTCGTCGTCGCTCTGCTGGTATTCCAAAGAGTTATCTCACAATCTGCGAATATCAATGTTTTCCAATCAAATAATACGCTGATGATGCAGAAGGTAAAACTTATTGCAAATTTCAGTAAATTTCTCAAACAAAACATCAATGATAATGATATTGAAATCCTTATTTTACAAGGAGATTTTCAAACTCAGCAAGGATTCATCACCTCAGTAAATAATTTGATCAGATATAAATGATTTGTGGTACCAAGGTATTTTTATATGTACAATACCATCCCTTTCAAACAACTAAGTTATTTTTCTGGAGGAAATTATGATACCAATGAACTAGAAAATTTTGTGAACACGTTTGTCTTTACCAAAAAGATTACTGTTACGAAATCATTTACTCATGTACAATTACCATTATCGAAAACACTAACTGATGATTTCAATCTCTCTTGCTTATTTGAGAATAAACTTTCCAAAAGGACGTGTAATTATTATCTCAATGACTTTTTGGATAGCTTCTTTATCTATACTCTTTCTGCAGATTATCCAGGACTCAAAAAAATATTTGATGCTATCAAAAACAACACTATTACCCAATGAATATTTTGCGAAGGACTATCCAAATACCTTTTATATGCCAATGATCAAAGTGATTCTATCAAAGAGCTCTTTAGCTTATGCGGACAGAAGTATGAAGAATTATTCAAAAGAACATCGTTTTTTATAGAGATCCAGAAAACATTGGAAGATCAGTCATTTGAACAAATTAGCTATAAAGATGAAGTACTTAATGAATATAAATTACTCTCCTATCAACAACAGATTTATCAGGACTTTATTATCAACAAGGCAGATACCTATAAAATAAATACATATTTGGAATTTGTCAGAGATATCCTTAAAAAAGATACCATCGATCCGTTTTACATAGACGAAATCTATCGATATAATAATAAATATCTCTCTTTGGCACTTGAAAAAATCGCCTATCAATCGACTATTTTCATACAAAATCAATGAGGAAGCAAAATAAATTCACTCTTGACCACTATCTATACGTTAAATGAATGAGAGCCTCTCCTTGGCTTTACTGGACTTGATGCTGAGGTACAAAACAAAGCACTCATCACCCAAAAAGAAGTGAATACTGGTACAGGAACTACCCTATCCCTATCAGAAAAAATACAAAAAAAACTCCAAAATATTTCTTATCTTATCATAGATAAACCAAGTATATCTGATACGACTATTGATATTATCTGATATCTTAAATTTTTTTCTCCTGACCAAAATGAAACCATCAAATCACACATCATCATGAAATATACAAATGATATGCTTTTGGTAAAAAGCATTGAACTCCAAAATAAAGCTGAGATCAATGATGTCATCAAAAACCTCCTTTTGATACAGAATTTTTCTATTGGAGAACTTTATAGCTATATATCCAAAAATCTCGTTTTCTACGAACAAGCAAATACACCGATTACTGCAACTACTGATCTTTGTCCTGCCTTACAGACAATGCAAAAAATCACCATCGTTTCATGTACAAACACAGGTGTGATAATAGATCAAAATGGCTTGCGTTATGAATTCAGTATCAAAAATGGTGGAATAGAAAACGTTGTTGTCTCTGACAAAACATTAGAAAATCTTATCAAAACATCGTACAGCACTATTATTGGGAACAGCTATTCTCTTGCAGATACCATCCAAGCTATTTTGAATTATCAACCATCGGATCAATGACATGAAGGCACAACCAATGCCATTGTCGTGTTTGAGAAGATCCAGCAATATCTAGGGATCAAAGCGAACGATATAGCTGACAGCAGTTGAAAAATACTTGTGGATATCACCCTCTGATGAATTAATTTTATCGTCAATTATACATTAAGTAATAATACGCTCGGACCTTGGTATTTCAAAGATATTCTTGTAAACGGGAAACCGTATCTGATACAGAATCTCAATTTACCGCTTGATGACGCACACCAAAACAGTATAGATGCATTCGTCATAGATCCATTGACGGCTATAAAGAATGCAGATCTCATGGCACGACAAAATTACAATTCACAACTTACAACTAATAACTAACAATGAATGTATCGTACATACGAACTATTGTATATCACAATAGTCTGTAATAACACAAGTCTTTCATTTAATATTTAACGTTGTTTTTTTGTTATGTACAAAAGATTTTCTCTCAACGAACTTAAAACGGTCCAGAATACATTTCTCGGCAATTTTTATAGTATCCTCAAAAAAGAACATTGCATGATGGCAAGCGACCTTTTCAAAAAGATATTCAAAGAATGAGATGAAATCTATTATATGAATAGAGGCGATTTCACGTTCAGATTTCAAAATAATAATAATGAATATGTCCTTATGGATGAAAAGGAAAAAATTCAAATCGTTTTGAATGATGAAGAGAAAAGGGAATTTCAATCAATGGTAAAAAATTTCATCCTCAAAAAAGAAAAAATCATCTGACAAAAATCTATCGAACAGATACTCTTGGACGAATTTCATACCGGACAATATTCGACTATCTGATGAAAAAGCTATATGGTCTATGATATCGAGACAGATACCAATATTTCTAATCTCAAGGAAACAAAATTTTTCCTTGCATATGCGATGCATCCAACTGCAGGAAATAAAATGACCTATGAATATATTGATCAGGAAGGATTGAAAGATTTTGTCCAGAAAATGCTAGACTTTGACGGCTATATTATCGGATTCAACAGTATTGCATTTGATAATATTGTATCCGTATACAATGTCGGATGAAGTGACGAGGATATAAAAAGATTGAATGAAAAAAGCATCGATCTATTCCTTTTTGTACAAGCTATGACCGGCAAAAGACTGGGACTGAATAAAATAGCAGAAGCACTCGTCAATGTAAGCAAGACATTAAGTTCATGAGCTGAATGAGAAGTCCTGTATAAAAAATACAGAGAACAGAACGATCTCGATGCATTGGAGGAATTCAAAAAATATTGCAAGAATGACGTAAGGATGACGATGTTGATTTTCCTGTATTTTATGCATTTCAAAAAGCTTTTTATCGAAGGAGAAGAGATCACCTTTACGCTTGAAGATCTTGTAGATAAATCGCGTCAAGGAGTGAAAGAAACCGGACATATGGTAGGACAAAATATCTTTGAATAACTTCTTTACAAACATCAATCAATAATGTAGGGGCGATTAATAATCGCCTAGGCGGATACTATCCGCCCCTACAAAATAATATATTATATTGTTGTTGTTTTTATTAAGTAGATATGTGAATGGATATAAAATCCCACCTGAAAACATTCTACGATGCTCAGGCAGAGAAGTATTATCATACGAGGAACAAACATCGGGCTGATGCTGATGTTTTTTTGGATGCGATAAAAAATAGCTGAAAGAAATCAGTCAATATTTTGGAATTTGGCTGTGGCAGTGGCAGATTATTAGTTCATCTTGCCCAACTAACGTGAATTAAAATAAATTATGTCGGCGTAGATATCTCCAAGAATTTACTGAGTTTCGCAAAAAAGCAGATCAGCTGAAAGTCAACACCAAAGAATATTACCGCGACCTTTGTTTGTGACGATATTACCCATTATTTGAAATGACTTCAGCAAGAATCCTTTGATTTCGTTATCGGAATAGCAAGTTTTCAACATATCCCTACTATCAGAGAAAGATTTTTTGTAATAAAAAATATCTACAGAATATTGAATTATGAAGGTAAACTCCTTATGACCAATCGATCGTTTTCACCATGGTTTCTCAAAAAGTATCAAAAAGATTTTTTGCATGCATTGTGGAAATATATTATTTCGTTTGGTAAACATCAATGGAATGATCTTATGATTCCTCGAAAAAATGGGAATGTAATTGCCAAAAGATTCTATCATATCTATACCTTGGCTGAATTGAGAGAATTCGTCACTCTCAGTGGATTCGTCACTGAATACATGGGCTATCTGAATAAAGGGAAGATGACCTCTTCACGGAAAGAGTCACAGAATAGTTTGATTATAGCCAAAAAAAACATTTTTATCGACAACAACACTCCGGAATAATTCACTACACTACTTGAAAAACAGACACTATTTATTATAATCACTTTATCGCCTCAAACCGACATTTAGTCGCCTGCCTTCGGCATGCCGAAGTTTTATCATCTAATTGTCCCTTATGAAAAAAATCCTCTCATTCACACTAACAGCAGGTGTACTATTCCTCATGGGATGTACCAAAAGCTGACTGACCACTACAATTACGACCACTTGAAATGTCATAACAACTGGACAAAATGCTATTGTACGACAAACCTATCTCAGTAAGAAAGATGATTTTTCAATACAATATCCTAGCAACCGAACATTCCAAGAAAACGTATTTGAATCATCAGTTATGTTTTTCACTCCACTTATCTGAACCGATACCGTCAGAGAAAATATAGGCATCATGAAAAAGACATTGGATAAGGAATATACGCTTGATGAGTATTATAAGATTACTAAACCCGAACTCGTCAAAATCATTCCTGGATTTACAGAAGTCTCCAATGAATCTATCAAAATAAACGATATAGATGCGCAAAAGCTTATCTATACAGGCACAGATACCCAAGGAAAAACCAAACTTCAATGGGAACAAGTATATCTGATAAAAAATAAAGCAGTCTATATCATCACCTATACTGCAATTGAAGATACATTTAATGAATATACACAAATGGTAGATGAGATGGTAGCTACGCTAGAGATAAAGTAATAGGAAATATAATTTCGACCTCATAAAAATACTTCATATTTTCATTGGGTCTCAATTATACCGAACCGCTTTCGAAATCTGCAATTATCTCACTTCATTCATACTTGCAGTTTTTCAAGTCGTAGGTATATTTACTATCCAAATAAGTCTGAGATGTAATGAGGAATTATTGTGATAGTAAATATAAAAAAATCTCCGGCAAATAACCGGAGATTTATATTATAATTTAATCTACAAGGGCACGAAATTCCCTTATATATCCGCCTATAAACTGTGGGCGAGCATATTGTATCCCAGGAGTATTCTTATCCCGCATAAACCGGAAATACAGATCATCCGTGATATTGTCTTCAGGTACATCGACCTGATCGAAATTTTGGTCAGGATAGAGGTAAATATGGATACCGGAATAGATTTTTTCGGCAGTCACAATATCTCCCATTCCAATAAGGAAATGCCGTTTATGGCAGACTCCATCTTTGAGCTTTTTACAACAATGCTCTTTGAAAAATGAGAACACTTCATGGATTTTCATCCCGGTAATATCTTCTCCAGGGATCAATACCACTTGTCCTTCCGTAATCGGAAGTTCTGATAACTCAGGTTCTTCAAGAACATATTCTTCTGTAGGATCAAGCCCCTCATCTTCGGTTTCGGGAACTTCTTCAAGTATTTCCTCTACCATCTCCATAGATAATGAAGAATTCAAATTTTCAAAGAGATACACGCCTTTGCAGGTAGTGAAGGCAAAATGGAATTTAAATTTGCTGGGGCTTTCAAACTCCAAATAATCATTGGGATGAAAATTGGGGTCTGACAGTTTATTCCAGAGATAAAGATCATCAGGTAGATGGGGTCGTTCTAATTCTCCTTGTTTAGGATTCATTAATTCCTCAAATCGTTCTTTTCCTGCAGCTGTTTTGATTAACTGAAGAACTTTTTTCTTCAAGCCCTTTACCAGGATAATTGGTTTCAAAAATGGCTCGTCATCAGTGATTTCTAATTTCTTAGGTTTCTGGTCATCAGGTAAAGCATCCTGATCATTTTTAAACGTTTTTATCGTTTCCACTGCTGTCATTGAGTCATCATCTCTGTGAATTCCATGACGTACATCGAATTTTTCTAAAGGTTTTTTTTTCTCTTTTGACATAAAAATTTGTTTTAGTTTATTTTTTATTTTTGTTTAAAAATACTATATACATTCCATACAAAATAGCAAGCTTTTTTGCTAGGAATACAGTTGATTACCCGCTCGCATAAAAATGGCTGATGTCTGCCCTACATTGAGTGATTCTTTGATGCCGTGCATGGGAATATGAACGACTTTGTCGACTAGTTGTAATGTCGAATCAAGTACGCCATCCACTTCATTTCAAAAAATGATAGCAGCACCCGGGTGCGAATCTTTTTGTAATAATGCTAATGGAATCGAATCATTTGTTATCTCTGCAGCAATAACGAGCAGTCACTGCTTTTTCGCGTACTCGATCGCTTCCGATGTATGACCGAATTGTTGCAATCCGACAGTGTTTTCAGCACCAAGCGAAGTCTTTACGACTTTCTGAGTATCTATCGGTGAGGGTGTATATCAGGTCAATCGCACCTGCCATCAGAGGGCATCAGCCGTACGGATGATATTGCCGACATTGTAGGCAGAACGGATATTTTCGAGAATGACGATGTTCATGACTGATGATTTCAGATGATTAAAAAGAACAGATGATTTCAGATGATTATTACTGATGATTTCAGATGATTGATTATTAGTCATTAATTGTTTAAAATCAATAAGGGTTGAATTACTTCATAACTTACGTATCAAAGGATTATGAATATTAAAAAATTATGAACATTAAAAGATTGTTATGTCTCAGCAAATATTTTAATATTTTAATCTTTTAATCTTTTAGTCATTTAGCATGTGAATCACTGCATTCCTAGCGACCTATATCACTGCGTTTATCCAACATACCTGATATATTACGATCTTCCTCTGAATGATGATGGAGAGCATGATTTTGCCGATACCGAGCGAAGCGATTATGCCGTTCGCAGGATTTTTGGTAGCGATGAAGCATTTCAGTCTCTCAGGAGTAATCATCGTCAGTACGCTGTGAAGTATTGTCTGATCGTTGGTATCGTATGCGATCTGATATTATGGAGGCAAACCGTTCGTCAGAAAATTCTGAAAATATTTTTTATTGGATCAGGAAGAATTGGAATCCACAGAAAAATTTTTCAAAAAAAGATGACACCTCACAATATTTTTTAGCAGATTTATTCCAGTTGTTAGGCATCTTATCTCGCTCCCTGCTGGCATGGGAAAAATGAATCTGACCCAATTCATCATCTATACCGTCATCGGTGCAGGGCTTCGGAACACGTTTCTCACCCTCATTGGAAAAAAATTGAAAGAGCATCGAGCATTAGTGATGCAATATAGTCATACCGTAGATATGGTTGTTTTAATAATTTTGATTTGAATAATTGTACGATTTGTCTATCGTCAGATCAGAAAAAAAATAAAAAAAAATAAAAAAATCTAATATATGGGAACAAAACTAACATTGAAACTCAAAACATTTGAGTACATCATGTATAAACTGCAAGAATGGCACACAACCATTATACCAAAAGGGAATTTCATATCTGAACCAATCACGAAAGCAACAAACCTGGCTTTTCTCTTCGTGGTATGTTTAGCAAGCAAGGATGAAGACAGACCGACCATGTTTGGTATATTTGATACATTCACGGCCTTTTTGGATACGGGTATCATAGAAAAAGATATCTGGGATCAATATGACAGCATTCCTGTGACTGAACAAGCACCAAGTCATTATGAGGGCGTCCCTTATGAAATGATAGATGATGCCATCGAATATTTGAAAGATGTAAGAAAAGAAATGGTCCATGACTCAGAGGAAAAACGTATAGAATTTGCAAAACGTCAGGTGGTATGGATGTGTGGAATGGATATCCTAGGTGAAGGAAAGACACTACCAACCGAATGGTTGATACAAGAAAAGTCCGTATACGCTAGAAGTCCAAAGACCGGTATATTTGCGTAAATATTTGGAGTCGATGTTCGACTCTTTTTTTATACTTGAATCATTATTTCATAAGAGTATTCTCATATAAGAAATAAAAGAACGAAAATAAAAAAAATAACATATATGGAAACAAAATTAGAACTAAAAAGAAAAGCTTTTGAGTATATACTGTATAAAATGGCTTTGTGGTATATTGAAATCAATAAGATAAAATCAACAGATGAATTTAATCATAAAAATGATTTTACCGTAGGTAAAATGAGATTACTGCCCTTCCTTGTCTGTATGGCAAGCAGTGACAGAGCAACGATATTAACACTCTTCGATAGCTTTCTTGCTTCTCGTCGATGCGGTATTTTGGAAAAACATCTTATTGATTATCCATTCGGTAAAATCGTACATATCATTGGTTTGCGGCTAGCAAAACCAGGGAAATTTAATTACCTTGATGATAAGGTCGAAACTTTCCTGGAGGGTAATGCATTTTCTTTTGAAAATAGGCAAATCTCTCTTTCTAGAAAGGATTTTTACACCGAAGGTGTTCAGTACGAACTCATTGATCAAGCAATTGAACAGTTGAAAAAATGCAATGAAAACTTTGTAAATCATGATATAGGATTGATGACATTTTACAGCAAAAGGCATATGTGCTGGAAAGTATATCATCTATTTGATAGATCACAATCTGAAGCAATACCTTTTAAAACGTTATTGGAGGAAAAGTCGTATTACTCAACTGATCCAAAATTACTTCTTTGGGTATAAGAAAAACATAACCTACTAATAGGACCGGTATTTCCGTCCTTTTTTTAAAATCGAGATACAGTAAAATTTCGAGGTATCATAGATTACCAACCAAATAAGTCCTTTTAGTCGACGATAGTGGGGAAATATAATGAGAAATTATCATGAGAATAACTTCCTACTTCTTGATCTCCTTTACGAATGCTTTATCTTCTGCTTCTCTTTTCAGTTTATTTATTCAACTACTGATAGCGGATTTTCTCTGCGCGAGAACATAACTACGGAGATGATGCTGATAATATTTTGGATTTGGCAGGATAGCTGCCAGTAATGTTGCCTGGTAACGAGTCAATTTATCCGCTGAGGTGTCGAAATAATAATGTGCAGCCTGGTCGATTCCATAAATCCCATCTCAGAATTCTACGATATTGAGATAGACCTCCATGATCCTCTCTTTGCTTCGTCACAGTTCCATAAGTATGGTAAAATAGGATTCGAGCACCTTTCTGAATATCGAACGTCATTGCCACAGAAAGAGATTTTTAGCTGTTTGCTGAGTAATAGTACTTCATCATATGCTTGTAGACTGAGTTTTTATGTCGTATTGCAATGCATTCCGGATCGCATCGAAATCGAATCCGAAGTGATCGAGGAACTTCTGATCTTCTCCTGCCATCACGGCATAGATACTATAGTCTGAAATCGCTTCGATGGGCACCCGGGTGTATTTCAACACTATCGGTCTACCATCAGCGACCTGTTCAACGAACCTGATGACCATAAGCGGTGTCATACCTGGATTTTGCCGCTTGTAGAGCAAGACGAAATATATTGATGCAATAAAAAAAATTAGCAGCAAAGATCTAAACCGTCCTTCTAACTTCCAAAAAAAAGTATGTATTCTGGTTTTCATTCTACGAATCATACTAGATATGATAGTATTATGACTTGGGAAATAAAGGTTTTTTACGAGTACAAAAAAAAACAGAGGTATATTACTTAAGAAAACTTAAGATTCCCTACTGGTTATTGAGATACGATAATAATAATGATTATTCTACGTTAAGGTACTTTTTTTTGATCTCGGTGATCTTTTCTTCGTTCAATGCCGGGGTACACGCGCGCACTCGTTGTTCGATGTCATTTCTTTTTCTTCCACGTAATTCACAATACGCTACGTGCATATGGCGGTTGTCACTGCTTTCTTTATCCAATCCAGGAACATTTCCGTGTTCACTTTTTTTCCGCAGTTTTTTCATGTTACGAATTTTTTCTGCTGAAGTGTTGATTTCTGCCACCAATGGGGCGAGTTTTTTTTTCTTTTCTGTTTTTACTGAATCCATAAATATATATATTTTATACGTTTAATTGGTTTTATAGTAAATTTAAAATAAAAGTCAATACTAAAAATTTTTTCTTGTTTCACTTTTCTTTTTCCTTACTATTTACTAGTAGGGAGTATTAAGACACAAGACCTAAGGTCTCAATCTTGATGTCATTCTTTATACTTATGTCTTTATACTTATGTCTAAAATGATAATCGGTTTAGCACCTATGGATGGATATACTGACTGTGCCTTTCGCCAGATTGTGAAAGAGATTTTTCTGAAATATGGGGAACAGGACAAGTATGAATTATTTCTTCGGACTGAATTCATGAACGCTGACGGTTACATTATCAATCCTCTTGGTGTTTTGAAACACTTGATGACAACTTCCGAACATACACCTGTCATCGCTCAAATATTCGGTGGAAACGAAGATATGCTCGTGAAATGCTTTGAAGATATACAACAAAAATACTTCAATAATTGAAAATTGAAAATTAAAAATTGAAAAAGTATTTTCTCGTGAATAGAGCTCAATATGGGTTGTCCTGCGAGGAATGTCATGAGTACCTGATGATGAAGTGCATTATTGAAAGATAAAACATCAACATTAAAACTCATCAAAACCCTTTCATGAATTTTAAAAGTCCCTTTTAGTATCAAGACGAGAACTGGATTATATGAGGAAGATAAAAAATTGCAAATGGAATTTCTAGTCGAAGCAAGCAAGTATGTAAGTATGATTACTATCCATGGAAGGACAGTAAAACAATGATATACATGAAACGCAGACTGGGAATTTATCTATGAGTTCAAAAAGAAAGCTGATAATAAATGCAAAATAATTGGCAATGGTGCGATGAAAGATTATGAAGATATCAAACAAGTACAATGAAATTTAGACTGAATCATGATCGGACAATCTGCTATCGGCAACCCACGAATCTTCACACCATACACTCCGACAAGACAAGAACTCAAAAAAACAATCCTCAAACATCTTGATCTGATGCTCATCTATGAATCATATTTCCAACAACAGAAAGAACATTTTGATTGAACATTCATCATGCCATCATCGACATTATGAACAAAATCTATCGTTCAATCATTCAATCGTTCTACAATCATTATCCCTGAGTTTAGGAAACATCTCTTTCAGTATGTAAAAGGGATACCGTGATCCAAAGAGTTTAAGCAAGAAGTCAGCACTATCAGCGAATACGAACCGCTCGTTGAAAAAATCCAGAAATTTTTCAGTGAATAATATATTTCACTTCAAAAAAAGTCTACTCATACAGTAGACTCACAAACAATAACATATTCAATTACACCGACTAAATCGACTTTTTTCCATGTACAACTCGACGGGAGCAACAATCTATTGGTCATATCAAATTCCATCAATGTGGATTTTTTTGCCCATTCCAATTTTTTTTTGTCGCTCTTCAAAGAGAACATGATTTCCTCCCATTTTTCATATGGATAAATCTTTGCATAGGTATCCTGAACAAAAAGAAATTTCTCAATAGGCGAATCGATCCATTTTAGAGGCCATGTTATTCTTCGTTTACTGTCGACTTTCCTGTTTTTTTTCCCTAAATATTCCATAATGTTTTTATATATCCTTTTTTTATCTTTTTATTTTTTTTTTATATTATAATTTAATTTTATCATATATTTTTTTTATT
>Ga0118677_10007374_pt1 | contig 18180 bp, 17 predicted proteins | sample AliMusrvi5mmetaG_FD_86154 | JGI IMG/M metagenome (GOLD analysis project Ga0118677, IMG submission 86154) | reverse complement strand
AGGACGGCAACAAATCGAAGACCGTCATCTCACAGGGCACCCGCGCGGATGCCGACGGGTTCTTTTCGTTTCCTTGTCCTTCCGACGCCTACGATAATATTCTGTTAGTCGCCTCGTCCGCTGGCGACCGGGTCATCGCCCGCACCGATGACGGCGACGATAAAGAAGACGGCCCGCCGGCAACCAACGACGCCATGGTATTCACCGATCGCGCGATCTATCGGCCCGGCCAAACGATCCATTTCAAAGGCATCCTTTACCACACTGATAGGGCAAAGGATATCTATCAGACGGTGGCAGGGAAACCCGTCACGGTTGAGTTCAAAGCCGCCGGCGGCAAGACCATCGACACGCTCGAACTCGTGTCCAACGAGCGTGGCTCGTTTGCGGGCACATTCACCGCGCCGTCAGGCGACCTGCTGGGAAGTTTCAGCATCGATGCGGGCGAGTTCGGTGGAGCCAGGGTCCGGGTCGAGGAATACAAACGACCGAAGTTTTTCGCCGAAATCATGCCGCCTGCGGTTCCGGCAGTGTTAGGGAAACGGGTCGAGGTCAAGGGCAAGGCCGAAGCCTACACCGGTGCCGCGGTCGATGGTGCCAAGGTGCAATGGCAGGTCGTCCGCCGCGCGTCCTGTCCCGCATGGGCGTTCTGGCAGAATCCCTCCATGAAACCACCCGGCCCGGAACAGGAAATCGCCAACGGAACATCGGTCACCGCCGCCGATGGCGGATTCTCCGTCGCGTTTGTCGCCGCGCCGGATCCCACCGTGAGTCCCACCGTCGCGCCGGTCTATACCTTCGAAATCACGGCCGACATCACCGAGCCATCCGGCGAAACCCGCTCGGTCAGCGAATCCGTGGCGGTGGGCTTCACGAGCCTGCGGGCAGCCATCACCACCGACCGCATGCCCGAGGCGGGCAAAGAATGCCGCTTCAAGGTGCGCACCGAATCCCACGACGGCGAGGGCCGCCCGGCCAAGGGCACCCTCAAAATCCACAAACTCGTCGAACCGGAAATCTGCCCGCGCCGCGATGATTGGGTGGATTGGAACATCCTAACAGCCGGCAAACAGGGCGATCCCTCAGACCCGAACCACTGGCCCACCGGCGAGTTGGTCGCCGAAATCCCGATCCAAATCGCTGCCAATGGCGAGGCCGAGGTCGGGCAATCACTGCCTGCGGGATTGTTCCGATTGGTGTTTGAAACCAAGGATTCCAATGATCGTCCCGTCAAAGCGATGCTTGGACTTCAGGTGCTTGCGCCTGACGGAGCGAAGTTTCCCACGAAGATTCCGTTTTTCGCGGACTCGCCGGAATGGACGGTGGAACCGGGGAAAATGTTCACGCTGTATTGGGGAAGTGGTCATCCCGACGCCCGCGCTTGTGTCGAGTGGCGCAAGGGCAGCAAGTTGCTGAAACGCGAATGGTCGGCACCCGGCCGCACCCAACAGGCATTCACCTGGCAGATCGACGAGGCGCTGAGAGGCGGGCTGTCGGTGACGGTCGTGCAGACGACGATGAACCGGATGCACACGTTCACCCAGGCCATCGAGGTGCCGTGGTCTAACAAGGAGTTGAAGCTGCGCTGGGAGCACCTGACGTCAAAGCTCGAACCCGGAGCCAAGGACACCTGGACCGCCGTGATCAGCGGACCTGACAACAAACCCGTGGACGCCGAGATGGTGGCCACGCTCTACGATGCCTCGCTCGATGCCTTCCTCAGCCATGGTTTCCCGGATTTCACCGAGTTGTTCCGGATGGATGACAGCCCGTATCTCAACCATGTTTTTTCCCACGTTTACTGTGACGTCAACGGGTGGTTGGATCAATCCGATCGGGTTTGGTATTCCATCAAGGGTCCCTATCGCTACTTCGTGGATCGGCTGGATTACAGTTATACCTATGATTTCACGATCACGTCACCTTACCCCCAGTTGTTACTGGACAGGGCCTTCGAGGGGCCGCCAATGCTATACTCTGTTCCCCCCGCGGCGCCCATCGCACCTCCGCCCCCTGAAACCGGGGGCTTCCGATCCGGCGACGCGGCGGTGGAATCGCCACAGTCCCGGGCCGGGTTGCTTCAATCGCTTGGCCCCGGCAAGGATTACAATCGCGTTGCCGCCGTCACCGCCCGCAAGAACCTGCAGGAAACCGCGTTTTTCTATCCGCAACTGACCACCGATGCCGAGGGCAAGGTGCGGATTTCCTTCACCATGCCCGAAGCTCTAACAACATGGCGGTTCCTTGGTTTCGCCCACGACAAGGACCTGCGCTCAGGTCTGTTAGAAGGAGAAACCGTGACGTCGAGGGACCTGATGGTGCAGCCGAATCCGCCGCGTTTCCTGCGCGAGGGCGACGTGTTGGATTTCACGGTGAAAATCACCAATCGCAGCGACCATGCGCAATCCGGCACAGCCCGCCTGACGCTGGCCGATGCCGCCACCCAGGCCGACCGCACCGCGGCGCTCGGCATCACTGCGGCGGACCAACTGTTCACCGTGCCGGCCCAGGAGTCGCGGGTCGTGAGTTGGCGCCTGACGGTCCCCGACGGGGCCGGTTTCCTCACCTACAAGGCGGTGGCCGCCGGTGAAAAACTATCCGACGGCGAGGAAGGATGGCTGCCGGTGCTCCCGCGCCGCGTGTTGGTAACAGAATCGATGTCGCTGCAGGTGCGCGAGCCGGGAACCAAACAGTTCACCTTCACCAAACTCAAGGAGAGCGGCAACTCGCCGACCTTGCAAAACCAGTTCGTGCACGTGCAGGCGGTCGCCAACCCGGCATGGTATGCGGTAATGGCCTTGCCTTATCTGATGGAGTTTCCGCACGAATGCGCGGAGCAGACGTTCCACCGTTACTATGCCAACGCGCTCGCCAGTCACATCGCCCGGGCGGATCCGGAAATCCGCCGGGTCTTCGACCAATGGCGCAACACCCCGGCACTCGACAGCCCGTTGGAAAAAAACTCCGACCTGAAGGGGATTTTGTTAGAGGAAACCCCATGGCTGCGGGAGGCGCATGACGAATCCCAGGCGCGGCGCAATGTCGGGTTGTTGTTCGACGACAACCGCATGGCAAGCGAACTCGAACACAGCCTTTTCCAACTGCAACAAATGCAGCTCCCGGACGGACTGTGGCCGTGGTTCCAGGGCGGCGAGGGAAACGAGACGATCTCGCTCGGCATCACCGCCGGCTTTGCCCGCCTGCGCGCATTCGGCGTGCCAACCGACATCACACCGGCACTCAAATGCCTGCAAGCGCTCGACCACGATCTAACAAAACAACACGCTACTATTCTCAACCAAGCCGCAAAGAATCCGGCGGTCCTGGATCAATGCCACTTGGATCCCGCGGTGGCGTATTTCCTCTACACCCGCACGTTCTTCCTCAAGGACAAGGCCGTCTCTAACGACGACCAGGCGGCCTTCGACTTCTTCACCACCCAGGCGAAACGCCACTGGACACGGCTCACCAACCGGATGTCGCGGGCCCACGCCGCGCTCGCGTTGTGGCGGCTCGGCGACAAGGAGACAGCCGGTTTGATCACGCGCTCGCTGAAGGAACACGCGACCGCCGATGCGGATAACGGCATGCATTGGCTGGACGACGACGGGGACGGTTGGTGGTGGTGGCAGGCGCCGATCGAGACCCAGGCGATGATGATTGAGGCATTCCGTGAGATCGACCATGATGCCAAGGCGGTCGCCGATTGCCAGACCTGGCTCATCCAACAGAAGCAGGTTCAGAACTGGCACTCCACGACGGCCACCGCCGATGCCGTTCACTCCTTGCTCATGGGAGGAACGAAGATGTCGGGCGAGAACCAGCCGGATCCAATTGGCACCGCTTCGCCACTCCTCTCCGCCAACCATTCCATCGAAATCACGATGGGTGGCGAAATGTTACATCCGCCGCAAACCGAGGCGGGCACAGGTTTTTTCGAAATGCGCTTCGCCGGTCCGGCGGTCAAGCCCGCGCTCGGGGATATATCACTAACCAAGACCGGCACCGGCATGTCGTGGGCCAGTGTCCATTGGCAATACCTCGAAGACATCGCCAAGATCACCAACCACCACAGCACCGGCCTGAGCCTCGAAAAATCCCTCTTCGTCCGCCGCGTCACGCCGCAGGGAAGGGTGTTGGAACCGCTGGCCGGCAAGGCAAAGGTCGGCGACGAACTGGTCACGCGGCTGGTCCTGCGCAACGACCGGGCGATGGAGTTCGTGCATTTGAAGGACTCGCGTGGCAGCGGTACCGAACCGCTCAACGTGCTCAGCGGTTACCGCACGCAGGACGGCCTAGCATGCTACGAAGTCACCCGCGATACCGCCAGCCACTTCTTCCTCGACCGCCTGCCACCGGGCACTCACGTCTTTGAAACCAGTGTCCGTATCCAACACGCTGGCCTCTATCAGACCGGCAGCGCCGAAATCCGCTGCCTCTACGCCCCCGAATTCAGCGCCCATAGCGGGAGTGTCCCCATCGAGGTGGAGCAACGGTGTCCAGGATTGGGGTCATGAGCGTGCATCGATTTTGGCGAGACGGGCCAGGGCATGGGTCCAGGAATGTTTGGAGTCCAGATGGTTTTTCAACCAGCGAATGAACTTCACGGTGCGTTGGGTGAGACGCTGGATGCATTGCTGGAGCACGGTGAGTCCGCCGCCGATGCTTTTGGAATGCTCGTCGCGCTTGGCGAGTGTTTTGGTTTGGCGCTTGGTCTCGGCCTCGTTGCGGATGCCGGTCTCGCGGAAGATTCGCTCTTCCATGAGAGTCATGAGGTTGTGGGTCAGGCACAACAGGCGCGCTTGGCAGGTCTTGGCATTGGCGGTGCTGGCCCACGACTTGGTTTCACCGAGTTTGTTTTTGAACTCGTCGAAGACCTTCTCGACATCCCAACGGGACTTGTAGAGCAGGGCGACGATTCCAGGGGGAATGCTGGCGGGAAGATTGGTTAGATAGGTGTAAACGGTGCCGCTCTACGGGTCCTGATAGGTGACGCGCCGCAGGGACACGCCCACGCTGGTGCCGACGATTTCATCGGCAATGACTCCCCGGTTGATCGGATCGGCGCGATCAAACAAGTGGTTGCCGAGGGTTTCGAGATTCATATTTTCCTTTTTGCGGCTCTTCCGGGGGACTTGCCTTGGGCCGGACTCTTGCGGGGCGCGGCCTTGTCGTGACTCGCGGCGGCGATGAAGTGGCCGTCGCCGGCGTAAAGCTCGAAGTCATCCAGGCACTTGAAAGCCGCGAAGGCATCGGGCATCGCCCGGCGCATGTGGGCCTGGGCTTGCGAGAGAATGTCGCTGAGCAGCGCCAGCCGACGCTTGCTCTTGAGGCTTTCGAAAAAGGTGGTCAGGAGGATTTCGGTGTCATGGCGTTCAGAGAGATCCTGAAGAAAGTCACGTCCGCTTTGAAACAATCCCAGACACCGGCGGATGCCCGCTTCCAGCCAAAGTCCGTCGGGAAGGGCAGGGCAGTTTCTACGGCACCGGGAAAGATCGAGAAACCTGAAAATGGGTTTGAAGAATTCAGCACTGACAATTGATTTACAACGAGTTGCGTTAGGAATAAATTTTTCAACCTAACAGCTTCTCATGCAAGGTTTAATTGCGTCTGGCGGGTAATATTTCGCGTCCTGGAAGATCAGGAGGGTGATTTCGATCTGGCGAACCGAACCCCACCAGAGGCAGCGCAAAGCGATTCAAGGCCAAGCAGGTGGAGATTTTTTGCTCCCATCTTGGACACCGTTGGCACGGGCAAGATGCACGCCGCCCACCGCGCTGATCAACTTCGCTGCGGAGTTCTACCCCGGCGGCAACCCCGGCCCGGCGCGCAAGGGGTGAGATCAAAGGCGGCGGGATGCTAGCGACGACGGGCGGGGGCAATCCCGCAAAATCGTGATTCCGGGGCTTCCCTTCGGTCGCTGGTGTGGCAGAGTGGGAGGCATGCGCATTCGGGCATTCGGCGATGTTTTGAAGGTGTGGCTCTATGCTGCGGCTGTGGTGGCGCTTGGCGCGTGTCTGGCGCCAAGGCTGTTCAATGCGGGCAAGGCGCTGGCCGAAGTGTCATCCAGCCGAACCACCAACGGTGCCGTGGAATGGCTGGGGGCCATGTGCCAGAAGGCGGATTCCTTACAATTTTTCACCGTCAGTCTGCTGCTGGTGGCGGCTCTTTTGTTTTTCCCCTGGTTGCGATGGCTCCGGCCCAGCCACCACGAAATCGCGGCAGCCGCCGTGACGAAATGCGGGCCGTGGTGGCGGAATATCGCATGCGGAATCTGGCACGGGAGTGCGGGATTCCTCGGGGTCGCTGGGGTGTGGTTCGCGCTGGTCGGAGTGTTGTTTCTAACGGGAAGTTTGCTGCCGCCCCATTTTGCCGGTGGCTGGCAGGCTTTTGCCGTGAGGGCGTTGGCTGGTTCGTTGGCGCTGGCTGCGTTGATGGAGGTGTTTTTCCGCGGTTTGGTGCTGGCGGTTTTTCTGCGGGCCATGCGGCCTGGCGTCGCGATCGGCATGAACGCGGTGTTTTTCGCGCTCGCGCTGGCTGTGATCGCGCCGCACGGATTGGTGGTCGCCGACCCCGAGGCCGCAGATTCCGGCTTTGGGTTGTTGCGCCTGATGGCAGGCCGGATAGGCGAATGGCAGGGCGGCTGCGCAACGCTCATGCCGCTGCTCGCGCTCGGCCTCGTGCTGGCCCACGCACGCTGGCGGACCGCCGCGCTTTGGCTGCCGATCGGCCTGCACGCGGGATGGCGGTTCGTGCGGGAAATACAGGCAAACTTGTTGGATCCCACCGCAGCCGGCATTCCATTTCTAACAGGAAAATCGCTGCAACAAGGATGGCTGCCGGTGATCGCCATCGTCCTTGCCGGCGTGTTGGCGCATCGCCTCACCGCAAAACCCCAACCATGAGCAGTCCGCAGCCACCAGAACCATCCGCCTGGCGCGGCCCACTGGATCGGGTGCTCGACCTGATCTATCCGCCACTGTGCGCACTGTGCGGCGCGAACCTCACTCGCGGCAGGGCGTTGTGCGACGCCTGCGGCGGGGCATTGCCGCGCTTGGCCGAGCCGTTCTGCCAGTCGTGCGGTGAGGCGTTTCCAGGGAAAATCGCCGGCCCGTTCGCCTGCCCGAACTGTAGCGATCTGTCATTCGCATTCGAGTTCGCCCGGCCGGCGATGGTGCGCGACGACCTGACCTTGGAGCTGATCCACCGCCTGAAATACAACCGGGATATTTCCCTGGCGGCCGAGTTGGGCCGTCTTGCCAGCGAAGCCTTCACCGACCCGCGCCTGGCACGGGCGCTCGACGGATCGTGGCCGTTGGTGCCGGTGCCGCTCCACCGCAGGCGCCTGCAATACCGGCATTTCAACCAGGCCGAGGAAATCGCCCGGGTGCTCGCCAGGCACACCGGTTTGCCCGTACTCAAAGCGCTCCGCCGGATCCGCCGCACCGATACCCAAACGCGCCTCACCCGCAAACAACGCATGGAAAACCTCCGCGATGCCTTCCAAATCACCCGCCGCGGCCGCCGCTGGATCGATTCCTCGGCAACCGGCGCGGTGCTCATCGATGACGTGCTCACCACCGGCTCCACGGTCCACGAATGCGCCGCCACCCTGCGCCGCGCGGGATTCCGCAAGGTGGTCGTCGTCACCGTGATGCGGGGCTGACACCGCCCTCAAAGCGCCGCATCGCGAAATGACAAACCACTGCGGTGAGTGCCAGCGTGACCATGGGCAGCACGCCCACCCGCAGGTTGTCGCCCACTCCCCATGGACGCAGGAAATGATCGGGAACACTGTGATGATATAAATTGAATCCATTGAAAGCCATGATCCATCCGGCGTGCAAACCGATCGAAAACCACAACGCCCCAGTGCGCACCCGGGCCCAGGCAAGAATCAACCCCGCCGCCAGCAGCATCGCAAAATCCGTAACAAAAAATAGCGGATTGGTGAAATGCAGCAGGATTTTCCCTAACAAATCAAACCCGGCCAGAAAGTGGGTGGGGTCTGCCGGCAATCCCCCGTCCGGCGGTTTGAGGAAATGCAGGAATGCGAACAAAACCGAGGTGCCGATGCAGGCCGCAGCCGTTTTGGAAAAGCGCAGCCACAGCCCTAACAGCAATCCGCGGAACAGCCATTCTTCCAACAAGGACGCCGCCGCCGCCGGGATGAGGATCTTCGGAAGCAGCGAGCCAAGCGCGTGAACATGACTTCTGGGCATGTATGCGCCGGCCATTTCCAGAATGCTTCCCATGGCCCACAGCATGCCGCCGGAGATCACGCAACCGATCACCACCTGGAAGACCGCGCGATTCCATGCCACCGGTGCCCCGAAACCCATCCATCCGGCACCCGCCACCAAGTGCACCCTGGTGACCCGCCTCAATAACAGCGGCAACAAAACCAGCGCGGATACCAGCAAACAACGGTCGAAAAACCGCGGAAACTTCGAGCGCCCGCAGACCGCCCCCAACCAATTCAACATGGCCGGCAAATGCCGCGCCTCAGCCGCCGCGGCGAGATGCTTGCCCGCCAAATAAACCCATGGCGTGATCAGCGCGGCCATGGCCAGCGTGCCGACGACCCACAACACCGCTGCGCCTACTTCAGACTGGAGAAATCGTTTCACCCCGCCCATTTGAAACAACCGCCCGCCGCTTGTCGAGAGTCGCTTCCAAATACCAACGGCAGAACCGCGAGTCTCCAGGCCGAGGGATGCCTTGGACTGCGGCGAGCCATCGCCGCTTTGACCGGCCAAGAGGTTTTTCCTGCGGCACCGGATCTACCCGGCCGGAGTGGCCTGACGTCGGACTCTTTGGGGAATTTGGATTGGCGTTTTCCCGCAACAGGAGCGTTCCTCCAAAGCGGTGAAGTGAGCTTCACCGCACTCCAAAGCGGGCATGACGCAACCGGTGCAGCAGTCCGTATTTCGGCCCGAACAGGAACGCGATCAGGAATACCACCCCAAGGACCAGCACGATCGCGGGGCCTTGCTCGATGTTGAGCCACCACCCGGCCAGCACGGCGAAGGCTGCCGCCAAGCCGCCTAACAACGATCCGCCCCAGAACATCGCGTTGGTCGAATCGGTGAGCAGATAAACCGTCGCCGCCGGTGTCACCAGCAGGCCGAGCGCGAGGATGCAACCCACCGCCTGCAACGATGAGATGAGGACCACGATCAGCAGCGCAAGGAGCAGATAGTTGAGTGCCCGCACCGGCACTCCGAGCGTGGCCGCCACCTCGGCATCGAACAAGGTCATCAGCAGCGGCCGGTGCAGCGCGGTGAGCGTGCCGAGCGCCACGAACGAAATCCAGAAATTGGTCCACAGGTCGCTGTCGCGCAGTCCCATGATGTTGCCGAACAGCCATTGCTCCATTTCCTGGACCACGCCGAGCCTGCGCAACAGGATGATGCCGCCACTGAACGCCGCCGTGTACAAAATGGCCAGGGCCGAATCATGGTCCAGCCGCGATCCGCGCGAAACGGCCAACGAACCGAGCCCGACCAGCAGGGCGGCGAACAAACTGCCCAGAAACACACTCCAATGATTCAATCCGGCGACGAGAATCGCCACCGCAATGCCGGGCAACAACGCGTGCGAAAGCGAGCCGACTTTCAGCGCGGATTTCCGCAACACCACGAAGGCGCTGGCATAGCCGTTGGTCAGGCCGATCAACAATGCGGCCAACACCGCCCGCTGGTTGAACGGATGCCGGAAGGGTTCCATCAGCCAGTCACTCATGCCACCTCCTTTCCATCCGTCGGCAAGGAACCGAAAGTTTCCTCCAAGCCCGCTTCGGTGAAAACCTCCGCCAGCGGTCCGAAGGCGATGGCCCTGCGGTTGAGCAGGAGCACCTCATCGTAAATGTCGCGCACGGTATCCATGTCATGATGCGCGGCGATGACCAGCCGCCCCTCTTCCGTCAGATCGCGCAGGGTGATCGCCAGCCCGGCTTTCGAGTTGCGGTCCAGGCCGGTGAACGGCTCGTCGAGCAATAACACATGGGCTTCCTGGGCCAGCGCCCGGGCCAGGAACACGCGTTGCTGTTGGCCGCCGCTCAGTTGGCTGATTTGCCGGTCCCCGAGATCCGCCAAACCCATCAGTTCGATGGCCCGCCCGATCGCCTCTTCGTCCGCCGCGGAAAATGGCCGCCACCATCCGGCCTGCGGATAACGGCCCATCCTCACAACCCCGCGCACGGTAATGGGAAACTGCCAGTCCACGTTTTCACGCTGCGGGAGATAGGCGATTTCCCGGCTCCACTTGGCCACCTTGGTGCCACGCCACAGAATCCGGCCTGCCGCAACAGGCAACAACCCCGCCACCGCCTTGAGCAAGGTGCTCTTGCCGGCACCGTTGGGGCCGATCAACGCAACGCAAGCGCCACAGGACGTCGCGAACGAAACGTCCCGCAGCGCCTCCACATTGCGGTAGCTCACCCGCAGGTCCTCCACCCTCAGTTCGTGATGGTGCCCGCAGTGGGCGCAGGATTCATGGGTCGGATGGGTCATGGTCTGCCATGGATCAATGATCGCGCCATTCGTAGCGCAACCATTCCTCGATCAGCCCGGTGCCGATCACGTAGCGGGTTTGTTCGTCATAACCATCTGGCATCACCGTGAGAAAAACCGCGGTCGCCGCGCCCCCGGCCCCGAAATCCGCCCGAACCCGGAAATCCACCCCGCCATCCGCAAACGGCACCACCACATCATGCTCGGATTCACCAGCCGCCAAATCCCGCGAATCTAACAAATCCTTCCCGTCTGCCGTTTTCACCACAAGCCGTTTGGCTGCCGCCAGCAACCTGAGGCGCAGGACCGCATGGATTTCCTTGGCGGCGGTGGCAGCCGGCACGGCTTGCATCGGCGGATCATGCTCCGTCGCTGTGAGTTTGCGCAGCGGGATGGCCAGCACGCTCAAGGCGGTGAGCACACCGACAGTGCCCGCCACGGGGGATGCGAGCCAGCGGAGAACCTTCATGGCGGAGCGAGGGCTTGAGTGATGGCGGTCACGTTGTGGCGGATCATGGCTTCGAAGCCGGCATCCTTGCCAGTTCCGTTGCCATCGGCGATCAAGGGCGTGGCGATCCGGGTTCCCGTGGCGGCCGTGATCGAATCAAGCGCTTTGCCATTGGCGTTGCTTTCGGGAAACACGGCGCGCACTCCGGCATTTTTCACGGCTTCGATGGTTTCCGCCAATTCCCGCGGAGTGGTGTTCTGCTCATTGTTCAATCCAGCGACGGCGATCGCCTCGAATCCGAACTCCTTCGCGAAATAACCGAAGGCGTTGTGCGCCGTCACCAATTTCCGCTGCCCCCGCGGAATTTTCCCCAACTCCTTGTTCGCCCAGCGCTTCAACTCCTCCAGACGTTGCCCGTACGCCATCGCATGGCTGAGGTAATCATCTTCCCCGGCGGGATCCTTCTCCGCAAACGCCAACGCCACCACCCGCGCGGCACGACGCATGTTGTCCACATTGTCCCACCAATGCGGATCGAGCATTCCCGCTTGGCGCTCATCCTCTCCGGGATGGACCGCGCCACCGCGCCCGTGCCCGTGCCCACCCGTGCCCGCAGCCACCGTCAGCGTGGGGATCGTCCGCCCCACTTCGATCACCGCCACCCCATCCAATGCGGCCTTCAGACGGTCCAAATAAGGCTCGAGATTCTTCCCGCTCGCCAGCACCAGCGCCGAGTCTTGCATCCGTTTCATGTCCGCCGGCCGTGGCTCGAACCGATGCAAATTCCCCCCTTCTCCCACCACATCATACACCTCCACCCGCTCGCCCCCGACTTGCCGCGCCAAGTCCGCCAGCAACGGGTGCAAGGCCGCTACCCGCAACGGCCCGGCCCCCGCAAGCGCCAACCCGTTCGCCAATAAAAACCATGAAAACACCCACCCTCTCACACCAAGGGAAATAACGCATAAGAACGGCAATCGCAAGACAATTGCGTTTCCGCGGGGTGCAAGCTGTCTGCCAGAACGCTGTTTTCTTCATTAGATGGGGTCTCCAATAGTTCGGGTGGCGCGCAAGTCATTTCCGTATAGCTTGAGTCTCCAATAATTTGTAGCGAGCTAATTTCCCACAGAAGGAGACTCCAATAGTCTGGATGGGCGTGATAGACGAACCATTGACAGAAAGATCGGCTCAAGCCTTGACTCCGGCACCGCAATGGCGCCGGAAAAAAAACTCGTCAGGGGTGGGGGGATGGGCGGAGATTTGGCCCGTGATTCACCCGAGCGCCATTATTTCGCCGTTAGCCAGGATTGGGAATCAGGTTCGCATTGGTCCTTACTGTGTGGTTGGGGCGAACGTCGAGCTTGGGGACGAGTGCGTGCTGCATTCGCATGTGGTATTGGAAGGGCATTCGAGGTTCGGCCGGGGCAACGAGTTTTTCCCGTTCGCGGTGGTGGGCGGCAAGACGCAGGACCTCAAGTACATTGGGGAGCCGACGTCGCTGGAGGTGGGCGATCTCAACGTGTTCCGGGAAAACTGCACGGTTCACCGCGGCACCCACGAAGGCTCGCCGACGCGGATCGGTTCGCACAACCTGCTGCTTTGTTATTCGCATGTGGCCCACGACTGCCAGCTTGGAAACCACATCATTCTATCCAATTCGGTGGGTTTGGCCGGGCACATTGTGGTTGAGGATTACGCGATCATTTCGGGCTTGGCCGCCGCCCACCAGTTTTGCCGGATCGGTGCGCACTCGATCATCGGCGGACTCTCGAAGGTGGTCCAGGACGTGCCGCCGTTCATGATCGTGGACGGCAACCCGGCGACCACCCGCGGACTCAATCTGGTGGGGCTGCAACGGCGGGGATTCGACGAGGAGGACATCCGCTCACTCAAAGCCGCCTACAAAAAACTCTTTCTCAAAAAAGACGTCAATCTGGCCACCTCGCTGAGTTCGCTCAAGGCGACTCATGTGGCGGACACGCCCCAGGTATCGCGGCTGATCCGCTTCATCGAAACCTCCGAGCGCGGCATTGTCCGGTAAGGACCGCGGATTGCGGATCGTGGATCGCGGATTGCAGATCAGCTCGGCTGTTAGATCTGCGTCTCCAATCTCCAATCTCCAATCCTCGATCCTCTCATCTGGCTTGTAAATCCTCGCTGGTCGCTGGTTCCTCCAGTTCGGGCCAAAGGATTTCCTCTAGATCAGGTATATCCAAGGGCATTCAGGCGCAAGCGGTTCGTGACTTGTTCAACCTCCGCGCTTGCGCTTCGCGGTTTTCCGCCTATTGATTCCGGCCCCATGCCCACCGTTGCCATCGTCGGCCGCCCGAATGTCGGTAAGTCCGCGCTCTTCAACCGCCTTGCCGGGAGGAAGATCGCGATCGTGCATGACCAACCGGGCGTCACCCGCGACCGGATCTCCGCCCCCTCGAAAGCCACGGTCCATGCCTGCACCCTGATCGACACCGGCGGCATCGGCGGAAATATCGACGACGGGTTTGACGCCCAGGTTTCGATCGAGGCAGACATCGCCATGGCAACGGCGGATTTGATCCTGTTCGTGGTGGATGCCCACGACGGGCTCACTCCGGTCGATCAGGCGTTGGCCCAGAAACTCCGCAAGGCCAAACCGCCGGTTCTATTAGTCCTGAACAAGGTGGATGATCCGAAGCACGAAGCGGTGTTCGCGGATTTCTCGCGCCTCGGCTTCAAATCCAGCGTTTTTGTTTCCGCCGAACACGGTCGGAATTTCGGCGATCTTTGCGACCGGATCGACGCGGCCATCGCGCCACTCGCAGCGGCAACCGAAGCGGTCGCGCAAGTCGCGCAGGCCGTGGGCATCAAACTCGCCGTGGTCGGCAAGCCCAACGCTGGCAAATCCTCGCTGGTTAACGCCATCCTCAAGGACAAACGCACCATTGTTTCGGAAATCGCCGGCACGACCCGTGACGCGATCGATCTGCCGTATTCGTTCGAGGGGGAAAACTTCACGCTGATCGACACCGCGGGCCTGCGTCCCCGCGGCAAGCGCGACAACTCGGTGGAGGTGTTTTCCGCGATGCGCACCGAAAAGGCGATCCGCCGCGCCGACCTCTGCGTACTCGTCATCGACCTCGCCGCCGGCATCAGCGCCCAGGACCGCAAGATCGCCCAGGTCATCGTCGAGGAAAAAAAACCCTGCCTCATCGCCCTCAACAAATTCGACCTCTATCACCCCGGCCCCAACCGCGGTGCCCGCCTTGAGGAAGTCACCGCCTACGTCCGCCGCGAATTGTTTTTCCTCCACTACGCGCCGTTTGTCGCCTGCTCGGCCAAGACCGGCGGATCCGTGGACCACATCCTCAAGGAGTCCCTCAAAATCCGCAAGGGTGCCCAGGACATCCCCGGCACCGGCCTGCTCAACCGCATGCTCCAGGCCGCGTTCGAGGAAACCCCGCCGCCCATCGACAAAAAACTCGGCAAGCGCCTCAAGCTTTACTACGCGACCATCGCCACCAACGAGAAATACAGCATCATTCCGGTGCCCACCATGGTGCTGTTCGTAAACGACAAACGCCTGATGGCCGCCAGCTATGAATCGTACATCGTCAACCGTTACCGCGCCGCCCGGCCGGCTCCGGGCATCCCGGTGATTCTATCAGTCCGCTCGCGGACCCGCAAGGATTGGGAACCCCGCAACACCAAACCCCAAGGCCACTGACACCCGTTTCCACCAATGATCCCGATGCTTGTCAGCTCCCTCCTGATCGCCTCCGCAATGAACCTCCTTGCCGAGACCCGATTCTGGAAAACCACCGACGGCACGCGCAGCGTATCCGGCGAATTCGTCAACCGCGACACCACCACCGTGACCATCCGCTACGGCGGCGGCAAGGAAATCACCAGCCCGCTCGCCAAACTGCACCCGGACGACCTCGCCTGGCTCAACAAATCCCATCCTATCCCCGGTGTCGCCGGTGCCATGCCGACCCCCGCCATGCCGGACAAGTCCGCAGTGTTCGACCAACTCGTTTTCGGAGATACCCGCGACCAGGTCACGGCGAAACTCAAAGCCAGTCAATTCGTCGAGTCGGGTCTCGACGCGACGTTCCTCGGCCGCACCGGCCTCAACGGGGTTTTCCGCACGCGCAAACAAATCGGCGGACTCGACGCCTCCCTATTCTTCGATTGGACCGAGGGCGGAACCTTGAAGGAACTCACCATCCAAACCGCAACCGTGCCGGAAAGCGACTATCAAACGCAACTCCAACCCAGTTGGAAGGAATTCATCGTCCTGCTCACCACGCTTTACGGCAAGCCCGTTCAGCAAGGGTCCCTGCCCCACTCCGAATCCCTCGCCGACGGCTCGTTCCGCCCCTCCCACCTCTGGTCACTCGAAGCCGGCGGATCCGTCCTCCTCGGAACCGCCCGCGACGGCGACAAATTCCAACTCGTCGTGCGCTTCACCCAGAAAAAAATCCAACCGGTCGCCCTGCCGTGATCACCGCGCATCTCAAGGAGAGTGGGCGTCCCGCCCACAAGCCCATGGGAAGTCAATGAAGCGCGGCTTGCCTCAGACTCATTGTCGTTTCATGGGCCTCGCCGGCCGGAACCGGAGCGAAGCGGAGATGGCCAACGGCAATCCGCCGCTCCTTGATTCCATCGGCGGTACCCGCACATTTGGGCGCATTTGAGTTGTTGCGGCAAACAATCCGGGTTATGATGCCGTTCCCCCGAGGGAAAACTTATGACGATCAACGGACAACAACTGGCTCAGGAATGCGCGAAAGCCGCAGATGAAACCAAGGCGGAAAACATCCGCATTTGGGACCTGCGCGGCATTTCCAACCTGACGGATTTCATGGTCGTCTGCACCGGCAATTCCATGCCCCAACTCCGCGCAATCCTGCGCGACGTGGCAGGCAAAATCGCCGACGAGCACGGCGTGAAACCCACCCATACCGACGGCCAACCGGATACCCGCTGGGTCGTGCTCGATTTCATCGACGTCATGGTCCATGTGATGGATCCGGAATTGCGCGAATTCTACCGGCTTGAGGAACTCTGGAAGGACGCGAAAGAAGTGAAGTGGCAGGCGGCGGCGTGAACCGCCGGGCTTGATGGAAAATAGGACAGGACAGACAAACCTGTATCAATGTCTGTTATTTGGGACTGGCCCCAACACTTGGGTGATTGACGCGCCGGCGGCGGTGACCGACCATTGCGGCACGCCACTCCGTCGCATTTCCCATTCCCATGACGCACCTGACGAACCCACCCCCACCCGACTGGCACGCCGCCCTGGTTTCGCTGTTAGGCGGCGGAAAGGTGACCACCGATCCCGAAGTCATCGCCGGCCATTCGGGCGACAAGTGGTCGGCGAGTCATGCGCCGGAGGTGGTGGTGTTTGCGGAGTCCACGGCGGACGTGGCCGCGGTGCTGGTCTTCGCGCATGAGCGCCGGATTCCGGTGACCGCCCGCGGAGCTGGGGTCGGCTATGTCGGCGGATGTGTGCCGGCGCATGGCGGCATCGCCCTCTCGCTGATGCGCATGAACCGGATCCTCGGCGTGTATCCGGAGGACGGGGTGGCCATCGTGCAACCGGGCGTAATCACCCGCGACCTGCAGGACGCCGCCCGGGCGCTCGGCTGGGAATACCCGCCGGACCCGGCGTCGCTCAAGGAATGTTCGATCGGCGGCAACATCGCCACCAATGCCGGCGGCCCGCGCTGCCTGAAATACGGCGTCACCCGCAATTACGTGTTGGGGTTGGAAGTGGTGCTGGCCGATGGCCGCGTCCTGCGCACCGGCGGCCGCCTGCACAAAAATAAAACCGGCTTCGATCTGGTCGGGCTGTTCACCGGCTCGGAAGGATTGTTAGGCGTGGTCACCGAGGCCACCTTGCGGTTGATCCCGAAACCGGTGTGCCGGGCGATGCTGGCGGCGGTGTTTCCGGAGTTCGAGATGGCAGCCGCCGCCGTCCAATCCATCCTCAATGCCGGCCACCTGCCGTCCGCCTTGGAAATCACCGACACCTTCACCCTCGAGGCCGCCCGCAAGCGCCTCGGACCCGATGTTTTTCCTCCCGGCAACGCCCACCTCATCGTCGAAATCGACGGCCGCCCGGCCGCTGTCACCGCGGAACTCGAGGAACTCGATCAACTCCTCCAGGCGCTCGGCGCGAGTTTCATCGAACGGGCGCCGGACGAGCCGTCGTGCGAGCGAATCTGGCAACTGCGCCGCGAGTTTTCCTACGCCCTGCGCGACACCGGCCTGACCAAACTCAACGAGGATATCGTCGTGCCGCGCTCGAAACTCGTCGAGCTGGTCACCTTCGCCCGCAAACTACAGGACGAGACCGGGATCCCGGTCGCCTGTTTCGGCCACGCCGGCGATGGCAACATCCACACCAACCTGATGGTCGGCGATTTCGATGACCCGCAAGTCCGCGCCCGCGCCGAACACGCGCTCGACCTGCTGTTCCAATGGGTGCTCGAAAACAACGGTGCCATCACCGGCGAACACGGCGTCGGCCTCGCCAAAAAACGCTGGATCCGCCAAGCCCTCGGCGAAGTCTCCTTCGACGTCCACCAATCCCTCAAACAAGCCCTCGACCCAAACGGCATCCTCAATCCGGGGAAGTTCCTCTGAGCCTCACGAAAGTGACTGGCGCATCCTGCGCCAGACCGTGTCCGGAGCGCCCCGCTCCGAAGCAACATTCTTCACTCCCGAGGCCTTTTCTTCACATTCCTGAGTGCTTTTATCAAGCCCGCCACCTCGGGCCGCCGTTCGGCCACTTTGCGGTTCCACCCTAATTGCAGCGTCCGCTTGAAGTTTTCCAGTCCGGGCAGCGTCTGCGTTCGCGCCGCCCATTCCTTGCGCCGTTTCCACCACAACTCCGGCACGAAAACCTAAATTGGATTTTTTTATCACTAGGATTGAACCGAGGCGAAAAGCTCGTCGGGCACGCCTAACAACTTGAGGGTCGCCCGCTGGCGTTTGGCCACCTCGGAGATGAGCACCGCGCCGGCGGAGTATGACACCGACTTGATGCGCCGCAACTCCAGCATGGCCTCGCGCGGGGTGATGCGCCGCCCCGACTGCTCCCGGGAAGGAGCCAGCTTGGCCTGGATGATGGAGTGCAGATGCAGCGCCACGAGCAACAGGAAGAGCTTGCCCTCCACAGTCTCGGAGGAATGCACCCGGATTCGGTCGTCGTTGAGCGCGTTCTTGAATTTG
>Ga0118677_10007373_pt1 | contig 18181 bp, 16 predicted proteins | sample AliMusrvi5mmetaG_FD_86154 | JGI IMG/M metagenome (GOLD analysis project Ga0118677, IMG submission 86154) | reverse complement strand
CGCTATAGCTGTGTTTAATCGCGGGGAGCAGGTCTTGATCGAGGCGCCAGATATCCAACTTTCCGGACCCCTTTTCTCCCTGCCATCTGACCACCCTATATCCCTATTATTCGCCGCGATTCAACAAAACCTCGACATTGGCCACTTCCCTGGGTTTAAACTAAAAATCACCTCGACCATACCCATTGCTGCCGGCCTGGGTTCCGGCGCAGCTGTATCGATCGCCGCCACCCGCGCCATTACTTCCTACCTTGGATTTTCGCTTTCAAACGACCGCGTATCCGCCATCGCATACGAAGTCGAAAAATTTCATCACGGTACACCCTCCGGAATAGACAACACGGTTATTGCCTATGCGAAACCTGTTTTTTTCATTCGCGGTCAACCGCTAAAAATATTGAGGGTTGCAGCTTCCTTTTGCCTTCTGATCGCCGACAGCGGCATTGGCAGCCTCACCCGGGAAGCCGTCGCTGGGGTTCGCCAACGCTGGACGGCAAATCCAGAACAGTATGAAGCCTGGTTTGACCAGATCGCTGAACTGACTCTGGCTGCCCAAACCATCATCACTTCCGGCACCCCGCGCGAAATGGGCCCGCTCATGTTATCCAACCATGCCCTCCTCCAAAAAATTGGCGTATCCGTCCCGCAGCTGGATCGACTGGTTGAAACGGCTGTTTCAAACGGTGCGTGGGGCGCAAAACTAGCCGGCGCCGGCGGTGGTGGAAATGTGATTGTTCTCTGCTCCGCCGAAAAGGTGGATCAAATCAGCACCGCTTTATTTGCGGCGGGAGCATCCCGCGTGGTCCTTTCAAATATCCAAACTTCCTCCACTTCAGACGAGGTATAACATGCTTTCATTTTTAAAATTAGGCGGTTCGTTGATTACGAATAAAGACCGCCCGCATACAGCGCACCGCAAAATTTTAGCACGCCTTGCTGCAGAAATTTTCCAGGCCTGCCAACAGGAACAGGGGCATGGACTGGTGATTGGTCACGGCTCAGGCTCCTTTGGACACGTCGCCGGGAAAAAACATAACACGCGTGCGGGTGTTCAAACCCGCCAGGATTGGATCGGATTCGTGGAAGTCTGGCGCCAGGCACGCGACCTGAACGAGTTGGTTATGGAAGCCCTCGATAAAGCCGGCCTGCCTGTAATTGCTTTTCCACCTTCAGCCCTTGTCACTGCCACGGATGGACAGTTGGCATCCTGGGATACCGCTCCACTTGAGGCGGCCCTCAAAGCCGGATTGATCCCGGTCATTAATGGCGATGTCATTTTCGATACCCAACGGGGCGGCACAATATTATCAACTGAAGAATTATTCGTCCATTTGCTCCCGCTCCTGCACCCTTCCCGCATCCTGTTGGCGGGCCTTGAAGCAGGCGTCTGGCAGGACTTTCCCAAACGTGAGCACTTGATACCTGAAATTACCCCCCTGACTTTTAACCAGATGACTTCTTCCATTCAAGGCTCCGCCGCAGTGGATGTAACCGGTGGAATGTACGAAAAAGTATTAAGTATGTTATCCTTGTTAAAAATGGAACCTGATTTAAAAATTCTTATTTTTTCTGCACTAAATTCACAGGTTCTTTTTCAGGCTTTGTGTGGTGCCAATCCGGGCACTTTGATTCAAAACCAATCTCTTGGAGGTCAAAATGATCTTTAATCGCGACCATCTTGAAAAGTTGGAAGACGAATATCTCGCGCCTTACGGCACCCGCAGCAAAAACTCCAAGGGGCGGAAATTCTCAGAGGATGAACCCGATTACCGCACTTGTTTTCAACGCGACCGCGACCGAGTATTACACACCACGGCCTTTCGCCGCCTGGAGTATAAAACCCAGGTTTTCATCAATTATGAAGGCGATTATTACCGCACACGCCTCACCCATACCCTTGAAGTCACCCAGATTGGGCGCACAGCGGCCCGCGCCTTGGGTGCCAATGAAGACCTGGTTGAAACCATCTGCCTGGCTCACGATATGGGTCACCCCCCTTTCGGGCATTCCGGCGAATCTATCCTGGCGCGGTTGATGAAGGAATACGGCGGATTTGAACATAACCGCCAGTCTCTGCGCATTGTCACCTTTCTCGAACAACGCTACCCCGATTTTCCCGGCCTTAATCTTTCCTGGGAGGTGCTCGAAGGCCTCGTTAAACACGAGACGGAATACGACCGGTCCGATGCCCAGGATTACAACCCTGAGGTCCGCGGCTCACTGGAAGCCCAAATTTGTAACGCTGCCGATGAACTGGCGTATACAGCCCACGACCTGGATGACGGGTTGCGCTCCGGGATGCTTACGCCTTCAATGCTGGAAGATATCGACCTTTGGCATATTGTCGCCAACGAGCTGAAGCTCAATACACGCGAAAAAGAGCTTCCCGATTTGACACGCCACTGCATCATTCGCCAGCTTATCGGGCTTGAAGTCACCGACCTTGTCAACACTACATCCCAAAAGTTGCGTGAAAGCGGTATCCATTCCGTAGACGAATTACAGCGACTGCCTTATAATGTCATCGGGTTCTCGTCCGATTTAATTCGTCGAAACCGCCAGTTAAAAGATTTTTTATATAAGAATATGTACCGCCATTATCGCGTGATGCGTATGGCGGTCAAGGCAGAAAGAATCGTTACCGATTTATTTGAAGCCTACCGCAGTGAGCCGCGTATTTTACCGGCGCACGTCCAAAAATTAATAGATAACCGCGGTCTGGAACGGACAATTTGCGACCATATCGCCGGTATGACTGATCGTTTTGCCGTTGAAGAATATCAAAAAGTCTTCGATCCAGGCATCTTACCTTGATCAACGCAATCTGTTTGGGAGAAAAGAAAAATGTCCAATAGTGTATCCTACCTCACCGCTGAAGGAGCCGAACGGCTTAAACAGGAACTTGTATATCTAAAAGGTCCCTCGCGCGAAGCATTATCCAAAAGGCTCCGCTCAGCCATTGAGCAGGGTGATCTCTCTGAAAATGCTGATTATATTACAGCCAAAGAAGACCAGGGCTTTTTGGAAGGCCGCATCCAGGAATTGGAAAGTATTCTCAGCAATCATATAATTATCGATAATATGGTCCAGAATACCGAAGAAGTCGGCATCGGCGACCATGTGACCATCCAGGAAGATGTATTTGACCCCGAAACCTACCATATGGTGGGTCCCAAGGAAGCAGACCCCGGAAACGGCCGCATTTCATACGAATCCCCCATTGGAAAAGCGCTTTTAGGCCACAAGGTGGGCGACATTGTCAGCGCCGAGACGCCGGGCGGGTCCATCCGCTTAAAAATCATCAAAATCGAATAAAACAAAAACTTTGAACATAAAAATCCCCGGTGTATAACCGGGGATTTTTTAGTTAACCTTTAGGACCAGGTATCAGGCGTGTTTGGGCCAGACGGCCAATTCCAGAGTCATGCGGTCAAAGAAACTGCTTTGCGGCAAAGCGCCCTGCCCGTAACTCATATCCACAATCCTGGCTTCCATCTGTAAAGTTGCTGTTTCGAGGATGATATTTTTTCCCGGGGACACAAGTACGGGTTCGCCTTTTGCGGCCAGTTTCTGGTTCGTTTCCGGATCATTGAATCCATGCTCGCTCATCAAGACCTTGGTGACGGTCTGAATGTCATTTTTGTCAAAAAGCCAGACTTCAAAAGCGGAGACTTTCTTCGGATCGCCTACGCCAATTGTATCTGAAACACCCACACCGCATTCACCCAGGAATTCACCGTTGGGCGAATCGATGCTGAAAGAATCATCGTAAAGATCATCCCCAAGGGCATAAGCGGTCATATACTGGGCAATCGGTTCGCCCTGTTCATCCTTCGAATAATCATAAGCGCCTGTGGCCTGTACCGGGGCTGTTTTTTCTGCGGCCTGGTTGGCCGAATTGGACGTCGTTCGCGGCCTGATAAACAGCAGGTAAACCAGAACGCCGCCAATCACCAGGGTCAATACGATCAGGATTAAAAGCAGGTAAACCAGGTTTATTCCCATCGGTGAACCTGACTTGGTGTCCGGTACCGCAGGAGTGGTGGTCAGCATGGCTGACAGTGCATTATTGGTGGGGCTGACGCCTGGAGTGTTAGATTTACCAGGCTGTGCGGTCCCTGATTGTGTTCCAACCATAACCGGGCCGGCGCCGGCTCCGACCACATGGGCAAATACATTAACAGCCGCGGGGTTAACCGACGAGTCTTTTAATAAGGCCGCCATGGTGTCCGCCTGTTTATCGCCCAACTCAGCCCAGCGCCTCACAGCCACCGCATCATCCGGGGTTTGCACATAGGATTCAACCGCCAGGCGCAGGTAATCCACTCTTAAATCGGGCCGCAGTTCTTTGGCTGAAGCATCTTTCCAGTCAACCGGCCAAACACCCCAACCGATGCCAAACCAGCCAATCACGAGGCCAACAAACAGTCCAACGACCAGGCCCACACCGACACTTACAAAAGGTTTTGCGAGGAGTTCACGAATTTTATCCATTTTCCGCTCCTGAATATTGACCAACTCAAATTTATTTTAGAACAAATTTAACGTAAAAGCAACACTTTGTGGGTGCATTTTTTATGCCAATTCACCCGTTTCAGAAATCTCCTCGATCAGGAAACTCTGCTGGCAGTTCAAGCATTGCACTTCGCGCTTGTTGGCGATTACCAGCGTTCCACCACATTTCGAGCAGTGCTGGGCGACGGGCTGCTTCCAGCTGGTAAACTGACAGGTCGGATAATTGGAACAGCCATAAAACACGCGCCCCTTGCGTGTTTTGCGAATGACGATATCGCCCCCATCGGCCGGGCATGCAACACCAATTTTCTCCAACAAGGGTTCTGTATGGCGGCATTCCGGGAAATTGCTGCAGCTGATAAATTTGCCAAACCGCCCCCAGCGGATCACCAGGTCGTGCCCGCATTTTGGACATTCACGTCCAACCTTCTCCAGTTCGGTTTTCGCGGTCGGCATTTCAGCCTGTGCCTTACTCAACTGCTCGGCAAACGGCTTGTAAAATGAACGAATCACTTCCGGCCAATCACGTTTGCCTTCGGCTATTTCGTCCAGGTTTTCCTCCATGCGCACGGTAAAGTTGTAATCTACAATCTCTGTAAAATGCCCTACCAGCAGATCATTCACGGTCATGCCGGTTTCGGATGGAAACAGGCGTTTATTCTCACGGATAACGTATCCACGTTCCTGGATGGTTGAAAGGATGGGAGCGTAAGTGGAAGGGCGTCCGATGCCGTATTCTTCGAGTGTCTGCACCAGGGAAGCCTCTGTATAACGCGGCGGAGGCTGGGTGAAATGTTGTTCAGGTATCAAGCGCACCAGTTTTTGCTTCTGGCCTTCCTCGAGGTGCGCCGGGATGCGCACATTGTCTGCATCCTCGGATTTCAAGTCCTCATCCTGGGCTTCCTCATACACCACCAGGTACCCCGGAAACTTCAACGTGGAACCGGAAGCCCGAAGTAAATAAGCATGGGCAGGTGAGTCCGCTGAAATATCCACAGCCAGGGTATCATAAATCGCTGTTTCCATCTGTGAGGCAACAAAGCGCTGCCAGATCAACTGGTAAAGGCGGAATTGATCCCGGTTTAGCGCCCCTTTAACCTTTTCAGGGTGCCGCAGCACAGATGTCGGACGAATTGCCTCATGCGCTTCCTGGGCAGCCACTGCCCGGGTTTTATACTGGGGTGCTGTTTCAGGTAAAAAGTTGGCGCCATAAGTTTCCTGGATATAATTGCGCACTTCTTTCAGCGCCACCTCGGCTATATTGGTGGAGTCGGTACGCATATAAGTGATTAAACCTGTGCTCCCGCCTTCGCCGACATCCAGGCCCTCATACAACTGCTGCGCTAATGCCATGGTGCGCCGGGCGGTGTATCCCAGCCGGCGCGAGGCTTCCTGCTGCAGGGTACTGGTGATAAACGGGGCAAACGGTTTGCGCCGCCTCTCGCTCTTCTTGATTTTGACAATTTCGTACGGCGCTTTTTCCAATTCGGCCAGTATGCCATTGGCAGCTGCCTCGTTGGGCAGAGATGGGTCTGCGTTATCGACCTTGACCAGGCGGGCAACATAAGGTGTTTTGCCTTTTTCCGGTAACAGCTCGGCTGCAATTGTCCAGAACTCCTGTGGGGTGAAATCCTGAACTTCACGTTCTCGCTCCACCACCATCCTTAAAGCCACAGACTGCACCCGGCCGGCGGAAAGCCGGCTGCGTACTTTTTCCCACAAAATCGGGCTGATGCTGTATCCCACCAAACGGTCAAGCACGCGCCGCGCCTGTTGTGCATCCACCAGCGCCATGTTTACATCTCGCGGGTGGGCAAAGGCTTCAGTAATGGCCTCCTGGGTAATTTCGTGGAACACGACCCGTTTTGAAATTGCGGGGTCAATATTGGCAGCTTCTGCCAGGTGCCATGCAATTGCTTCACCCTCGCGATCAGGATCGGTCGCCAGGAATATTTCTTCAGCGGTTTTGGCCAGTTCTTTAATTTCCTTAACCACGGGGCGTTTTTCATTCGGGACGCGGTATTTGGGCAGGAAATTATTGTCCACATCTACTGATAATTCAGAGCGCAGCAAATCGCGCACATGTCCCACAGATGCCTTGACCGTGTAGCCTTTCCCCAGGAAACGGCCGACCGTTCGCGCCTTGGCAGGTGATTCAACAATCACCAGTTTTCCACTGCGCGGTGGTTTTGGCTTTTCCGGGGGAACCAAGCCTTCATGCTCGGGGGTTCTTCCCATGCGGAAGATCCTTGTGCCGCAAACCGCGCAGGTTCCTTTGGTCACCGGGGATCCGGCTGCGTTGTAGCCGGCTTCAGGTTGTTGAATATCTCTTTTTGCCTTACATTTAACACAATATGCTTCGAGAGCCATATAATTTGGAAATCTCCTCTTTCCGATTGTACCCTGCATCCAATAAGCGCGTCATTACAATCGCGTATTTTCAAACATAACCCCAACTTTGTGATTGAGTTATTTAGTCTTCAGCAGTAATCATATTGCCATTTTAATCAAACGGCAAGCCCTTTGCCCTGTTTTCCCATAAAACAGGTGGGAATTTCATTCAATTTCATATCGAGATGGCGTTTCGCGGGCGAGAACATAGTTCATTCCGCCCACATGGCGCACCATACCCTTTAATTCCATCATCGCCAGTGCAGCCGAAACCTTGTTCATCGGTAACCCGCTTTGCTGTCCAATCTCGTCGATATGCACCGGTTCAGATCCTAATGCGGCCAACAAATCGGCTTCGACCTCATTCGCCGGGATTGCCAGGCGCAGCGACTGCTGCTGCGGCGCCCGGCTCATATTTAATGCTTCCAGGATTTCATTAAAATCGAGCAGCGGTCTTGCTCCCTGCTGAATCAACCGGTTTGTCCCTTTGCTTTGAGGCGCATAAATGCTGCCCGGCAGGGCAAACACATCGCGTCCCTGGTCCGCCGCGAAAGTGGAAGTGATCAAGGCGCCGCTTTCTTCGCCCGCCTCTACCACCACTGTGGCCTGGGATAACCCGGAGATGATCCGGTTGCGTGGGGGAAAATTGGCGCTTTCCGGCGGGGTTCCCGGCGGGTAATCGCTGATGACCGCCCCCTGTTGTATAATTTTCTCGGCCAACCCACGGTTTTCAGGTGGATAGATCTGGTCCACCCCACTCCCCAATACGGCTATCGTCCGTCCCCCGGCAGCGACAGCAGCGCTGTGCGCCAGTGAGTCGACCCCGCGCGCCAGCCCGCTGACCACGGTTACACCGTGCTGAGCCAGGAATCTTCCCAGTTCTGCCGCCACCTGGCGCCCGTAAGCCGTTACCCGCCGTGTTCCCACAATCGCAGCGGCCCAATCGTCCTGCGCCAGAAGATCACCTTTGACATAAATTACCGGCGGCGGCTGGTCAATCTGTTTCAGCAGCCTCGGGTATTTTTCATCATTCCATGTAAAAACCCGGATATCCTGGCTTATTATTTTTTCAAGCGCAAGATCCGGATTCATTCCTTTTCGAACCTGCAAAAAGTGGTCAATTACTTTGGGAGGTAACCCGGCTGCCTTTAAACCATCATAGGGCGCCTGCCAGGCAACAGCGGCATCACCAAAATAATCCAGAAGGGCCTTGAAGCGAACCGCTCCAATCCCCTTAACAAAATTAAAACCGACCCAATATGCTTTGGAATCCATGCCTACTAGAGCCAGGCGGGTGGTTTGGCTAAAATCTCACGCTTTTCAGGGTTTATTTCAAGTATGACCCCTTCGATATTTGGCAGGAGCAGTTCGCCCCCCTCAAGAGTGCCCACGACGTAAACTTCGTTTGCCCCCGTTTCCAGAATATCGGTCAATGTTCCCAACGTTTGCCCATCCGGATCAAGCACCGCCATACCCATCAACTGGTGGTAATAATACATTCCTTCGGGGAGAGGGGGTGCATTTTGAGCCTGGATATAAACAAACTCGTTGCGGTACCGTCCAACCGTTTCCGGATCAATAATACCGTCAAAAGCAACCAGAAGCGCCTGGTCGTGCCAGCGAACACTATCCAGTTTCAGCGGCTCATGGCTTTCTCCCACAAAGAGGACCCTGCCAGGGGTGAGACGGTCTGGAAAATCGGTAATGACTTCCATTGAAATCTCACCATCCACCCCATGCGGTCGGCGCAGTTTTCCGACTGCGAGGAAAACAGGCCCGCCCACCGCGGGCGAGCCTGTCTGGTTTGTTTCTGGATCAGAAAGAGGGGATGAACGCCGTTTCATCGCGGTTCAACAACGTCCAGGGCAGCCTGTTTACCCTCACGGGCAGCTGCAACGCGCAGCAGCACACGAATTGCATTCGCAACCCGTCCACTTTTGCCAATGATACGTCCCATGTCTTCTTTGGCAACACGCAGTTCAAGCTGCGTTTTGCTGCTATCACGAGACTGGGTGACATTCACTTGAAGGGGATTATCAACGAGTGAACACGCAATATACTCAATCAATTCTTTCATGACCATTTCCTTTTCGGGTAAACCCGTTTGGCAATATTCCTGCCAGTTTATTTCGTGGTGGAAGCCTTGCGTGTCTCGAAGAAGGTCTTTGATTCTGCGAGCAGGGTTTCCTGGGCTTCGCCGGCTTTTAAGCGGGCAAAACGCTGCATGATACCGGTGCTCTTGAACAGTTTTTCAAGTGATTCAGAAGGTTGGGCGCCATTGGACATCCAGTGGAAAACCCGGTCTTCTTTCACTTCAAGTGTAAAAGGTTCAGTGCGCGGATTATAAATCCCGATCACTTCGAGAAAGCGCCCGTCTCGGGGAGCTTCTTTATCAGCCACGACCACACGATAAGTGGGTTGGTGACGTAAACCTACACGGCGTAAACGAATTCGAACCATTTATTTATCTCCCATATTTTGAAGTTTCATTTTTATATTATCCTGCCAGTATCTGTACTCAAGGTGAGAGCACGCTGAAGGGGGCGTTAATTCACTCTTTCCATCCATTGGCTATCCAAACAGGCGCGATAAACCGCGCCCGCCGGTTTTTTGAAGTGTTTTCATCATTTTTTGTGCTTCCCGGAATTGTTTCATCAACCGGTTGACATCCTGAACTTCCGTACCAGAGCCGCGTGCTATCCTGCGGCGGCGGCTTGCATTTAAAAGCTCTGGATCTTCCCTTTCCGCCGAGGTCATTGAATTGATAATCGCTTCAGTCATTTTTAAGGACTTCTCTGCTTCTTTTGGGTCGATATTGCGCGCCGCCTGCCCCATGTTACCCGGCAGCATTTCCAAAATCTGTTGGAATGGACCCATTTTTTTTATCTGGCGCAGCTGGTCGGCAAAATCCTGCAGCGTAAACTGCCCGGATAACATCTTGCCGGTTTGTTTCTGCGCCTGTCCCATATCAAAAGCCATTTCGGCTTTTTCAATTAACCCGATGACATCTCCCATCCCCAGGATTCGCGAGGCCAGCCTGCGCGGATCAAAGGCTTCCAGCGCTTCAACCGCTTCACCGGTACCCAGGAACTTGAGCGGGACGTGTGTCACGCTGCGGATGGAAATCGCCGCCCCACCGCGCGCATCACCATCCATTTTGGTCATAATTAACCCGGTCAGGTTAACGGTTTTCCGAAAACCCTCGGCAATGTGCAGCGCTTCCTGGCCAACCATCGCATCCACCACCAGCAGGGTTTCCGCTATGGTGACTTTCTGGCTGATGGCGGTCAATTCGTCCATCAATCCCTGGTCAAGCTGCGACCGGCCGGCTGTATCGATAATCATCACGCTGTAGCCGCCCTTTTGCGCCTGGTCAAATGCCCTGGCAGCTAATGCGGGAGGTTTCAAAGCGGGATCATGGAAAACTTCCACGCCAATGCGTTCACCCAAGGTCTGCAGCTGTTTCACAGCAGCCGGGCGGTATGGATCGCCAGCAACCAGCATGACCCGTTCACCCTGTGATCGCAGAAACTGGCCCAGTTTTGCAGCGGCTGTGGTTTTACCCGAACCCTGCAGGCCCACCAGCATCAGTACTCTTGGGCGCGCCCCGCTTAAATTTAAGCGGTCTGGCTCACCCAGGGTTGTAATCAATTCTTCGTGCACAATCTTGATCACTTGCTGTGCCGGGTTTAACGCCTGAGAAACCTCGGCTCCGACTGCACGTTCGCGCACCCGGCCAAGGAAATCTTTGACCACGCTGTAGTGCACATCAGCTTCTAATAACGCCAGGCGCACTTCACGCAGGATTGAATCCACATCCTCAGCCGTCAGCTTTCCGCGCCGGCGCAGATCCTGGAAAATTTTATTTAATCGTTCAGATAAAGTCTCAAACATATTTTGTCTTTTTCAATAAATCAATACAATCCTTCCCTGCGGAAGGATTTTTAGCACTCGTGATTTTAGCCTTGAACCCCTCAAAGGTCAAGGGCAAATCCATCCGGGTCGCAAAATAATATTCTTTTAATGCCTGACAGGATTTTATCACACAGATTTATAATTGGCAGTAATAAAACCACGGATCCCTGGGAATTGGCGTGGGAGTAGATGCCAGGGCAACGGCCCCCCAATCTACTCCCACTGGAAATTCCAGAGAGCGGAAACCATTTCCCCAAAAAGGGGTTATATTTGGTGGAAATGAAAAAAAATTCAATCTGACAGGAATCGATATGCCCAATAAAGTAATGATTGTTACGGACAGTACCTGTAATATTCCCACGCCCATGATTGAAGGCCTTCCCATAACTGTGGTGCCTCTCCATATCATTTTTAACACCATGGATATTTTTCTGGATGGTGTCAACATTACCCCCCAGGAATTTTATATCCGCCTGCGCGACGAGAAACCAATCGTGAGTACTTCCCAACCCACCCCGGCTGCCATCGCCCAGCGTTACACCCAGCTCGTCGATGAGGGTTATGACATTCTCAGTGTGCATATCTCATCAAGGCTTTCCGGCACCACCAATTCAGCCGAACAGGCAAAAAAAACCATTAAAAAAGGCGCCATTGAGATTGTCGATTCCTACCTGGCTTCTCTTCCTTTGGGCTATGTCGTCCTCAAGACCGCCAGGGCCGCCGCCGCGGGAGCGTCTCTCGCCGACTGCAAAAAAATTGCCGAAGAAACCTGCAAATGCTGCAGCGCCGTGTTCATTGTCGATACCCTGGAATACCTGCACCGCGGGGGCCGGATTGGGGGTGCATCCGCATTTTTTGGGACAGCTTTTAATATTAAGCCTGTCCTCGAATTAAAAGAGGGGTTGATAGGCGCCGCCGGACGGGTCCGTACTTTAAACAAAGCCATGGATTACATGCTTGAGGTCCTCGAAAATAAGGTCGGCGCCAACATTTCCAAGCTGCAGTTGTCTGCCCTGCATGCCGACGCGCCCGAAAATGCCGCCGTGCTGCTCGAAAAAGCCCGCTCAAAATTTAATGTGACAGGCGAAAGCATCGTTACCGATGTGACCCCGGTCATTGGTGCCCATGTGGGCCCTGGCACAATCGGCATCGCCTATTTCGCAGAAAATTAAACGCCAAAACAGTTAATTCCAATCATCTGGAATTCCTTTGGCAAGTTATTTTGCGTCGGAATCCTCGCACACTTTATGCTCTACCCCGCCGATTCCAAATTTTCCGAAATTTAACGCTTTCAAACGAAAGAGTTTCTGGTAAGATTACAGGTGAAAAATATCCCCCTGAAAACGCATGTTTTCAGGGATGTTTTCACTGCTAAGTTCATTTAATTTTCCATAATTTGGATTATTCAAAACCATCAAACGAGGTCTACTTATGAAAAAGAACATCCCAGAGATTGCCGTCCAGGTGCCTGAAATTCTGGTTCCCAAAACCGGTGTTGATTTACATAAATGGGCAGTCATTGCCTGTGACCAGTTCACATCCGAACCTGATTATTGGCACGCGGTTGAGGCAGAAGTGGGCGATTCACCCTCCACCCTGCACCTCATTTTGCCCGAAGTTTACCTCGGTCAGCCGGATGAACAGGTCCGTCAGCAGCAAGTGGTGGCTGCAATGCGGGAATACCTCTCCGGGGGCATATTCAGCAGCATCGATCATTTTATCTTTGTGGAACGCACCGTGGGCGGGAAAATACGCCGGGGATTAATGGCCGCCCTTGACCTTGAAAAGTACGATTTTAAACCCGGTTCCACCAGCCTGATCCGCGCATCCGAAGGCACGATTATCGACCGGCTTCCCCCCCGCATCATCATTCGCCAGCAAGCCTTGATCGAATCCCCACATATCCTTGTCCTGATCGATGACCCGCAAAAAACGGTGATTGAACCGCTTGTATCACTGAAAGACCAGCTCCTCCCGGTTTACAACTTCGACCTGATGCAAGGCAGCGGACACCTTTCCGGTTACCAGGTTTCTCAACCCGCAATCGAATCCCGGATTATCTCGGCCCTTGAAAATCTGGCAGATCCAAAATTATTTACGCAAAAATACGCCCTCGAAGCTGGGGCTCCCGTGCTCTTATTCGCTGTTGGCGACGGCAATCATTCACTCGCAACCGCCAAGTCTGTATGGGAAAAGCTCAAGCCTTCGGTTGGCATGGACCATCCTGCGCGCTTTGCCCTGGTTGAAATCGAGAATATCCATGACGAAGGCCTTGAATTCGAACCCATCCACCGCCTGCTTTTTGGCGTCCACCAGGATGTCAGGCCAGCCCTGCAGGCTTTTTACCCCGGGCAGGTTTCCTTTACACCCTGCTCCAGTGCGGAGGACCTCCTTCAGGAAATTTCTAAATCCAGCAGCACCTGCCATAATATCGGCCTGGTTTCGCCTTCAGGGTTTGAACTGCTTCAAATTAAAGCGCCGCGCGCCAACCTGGCCGTGGGGTCTCTGCAATCCTTCCTTGATCATTGGACCCAATCCGGCGCTGCGGATAAAATTGATTATATCCATGGGAATGATGTCGTTTTCAAACTGGGCAGCCAGCCCGGCCAAATCGGTTTTATCCTGCCTGCCATGGCCAAACAGGATCTATTTACGACCATCATCCTTGACGGGGTCTTACCGCGAAAAGCATTTTCAATGGGCGAAGCCCACGAAAAGCGCTTTTACCTGGAATGCCGTAAAATCGTTGCTTAAATATGGGAAGGTTTGAGATGAAAAATGTGCTTATCACCGGCGGCGCCGGTTTCATCGGTTCCAATTTTGTCCGGTATCTTCTCGTTCACGAACCGGATCTTGAAATATTCAACCTGGATGCCCTGACCTATGCCGGCAGCCCGGAAAACCTGGCCAATCTGCCCAACCCGGGCCGCCATCATTTTATAAAAGGGGATATTTGCGACGCTCAACTTGTTTCACAGGTCATCGCAGACCATCAAATTGACACGGTTGTGCATTTTGCCGCCGAGTCACATGTGGATCGTTCGATTCATAACCCGGGCCAGTTTATTCAAACCAATATTATCGGAACCTTCAATTTGCTCGAAGCGGCACGCGCCTTCTGGCTGGCTGAAAAAAAGGATGCGCCGGAAGCAGTCCGTTTTCACCATGTGTCCACCGATGAAGTTTTTGGCGCTCTCGCGCCAGCCGATGCGCCATTTAACGAAGCCACACCGTATTCTCCCCGTTCCCCCTATTCAGCCTCAAAAGCGTCCAGCGACCACCTCGTCCGCGCTTACCACCATACTTATGGGCTGCCCGTTACCCTTTCCAACTGCACCAATAATTATGGTCCCTACCAGTTCCCCGAAAAGCTGGTTCCGCTGACCATTCTCAATGCGCTGGAGGGTAAAGCGCTGCCGATTTACGGCGATGGTCAGCAGGTCCGCGATTGGTTGTATGTCGAGGACCACTGCGAGGCTATTCACCTGATTCTAAAAAAAGGAAATAACGGCGAAACTTACGCCATTGGCGGTAATAATCAGCCGCCCAATATTGAAATTGTGACCACAATTTGTGCCATTTTGGACGAGTTGAGCCCTCTTCCCGGCGGCTCCCCCCATACCAGCCTGATGAAATATGTCACCGATCGCCCCGGTCATGACCGGCGCTATGCCATGGAAATCACAAAAATCAGGCGGGAACTGGGCTGGCAGCCGACAAAAACCCTGAAAACCGGCCTGGTTGAAACCGTCAGGTGGTACCTGGAACATTCCGCATGGGTGGATGCCATCCGCAAGCAGTCCGATTTGGCTGCCTGGGAACAGAAAAACTACAGCCGGCGCTGATCTATTCCAGGGTCAGTTTCAGACCCTGTCGCCAGTCTCCCAACCGCAGGCCGAAGGTATTAAAAAACTTGCTGCTGTCCAGAGCAGTTGCCAGCGGGCGCTGCGCCGGGGTCGGAAATTCCGCCGACAGGGCTGGAATGATCTCTTCACACACCTGTTCGTCATGCTGCGGGTCAAAGGCCAGGATTGTCCTGGCCCAATCATAGCGGCTGACCGCTCCATCTCCGGCAAGGTGGTATAAGCCCGCATTGGTTTTCCCCCATTCATAAATATCCCTGCGGCCCTGGCCTAACATACCCGCCGATGCTTCCGCCAGCAGCCTCGCCCAGGTCGGGCTGCCGATTTGATCGGAGACGACCTTGATCGTTTTCTGGCTGCGCGCCCATGAGAGCACTTTTCCTACAAAACTTTCCGCCCTGCGGCTGTAGACCCAGGCCGTGCGCAGAATGATGCAGGCATCGCCAGCCTCCTGTACCGCTGTTTCACCTTCCAGTTTGGTCAGGCCGTAAGCATTGACCGGCCGGGGAACATCCAGTTCCGTATAAGCAGTCCCTTTTGTTCCATCAAAGACATAATCAGTCGACACGTGGACCAGCAGCGCCCGTACCTGCCTGGCGGCTTCTGCAAGTGCACCCGGTGCGGTGGCGTTCACCAACCGCGCTTTTTCAGTTTCAACTTCCGCTTTATCCACAGCCGTGTACGCTGCCGCATTGTAAATGATTTCGGGGCGCAATCCCAGGACCAGGCTTTTTAAGCTTTCCGGACGGGTAAAGTCCACCTCGGGAAAATCCAGAGCGGTTACCTCGCCCAGGCAGGCCAGGGTGCGGCGCGCTTCCCAACCCAGCTGGCCTCCCTTGCCCAGAACAAGTATGTGCATTCTTTAGCCCTTCTCTTCCAATAATCTTAACAGGTAAGCACCGTAGCTGTTGTTGGCCATTTTTTGCGCCATCTGATTCAAATCTTCACGGCTGATCCATCCCTTGTGGTATGCGATTTCCTCCGGGCAGGCAATCATCAATCCCTGCCGCTCCTCAACCGTCTGGACAAAGTTCGCCGCCTGTAATAGCGACTCGTGTGTTCCTGCATCCAGCCAGGCCACACCCCGACCAAGGACGCTCACTTTTAAACTGCCTTCTTCCAGGTAAACCCGGTTCAGGTCTGTAATTTCCAGCTCACCGCGTTTTGAAGGTTTTAGAACTTCGGCACGTCCAACAATCTTTGCATCATAAAAATACATCCCCGGAACAGCATAATTGGACTTCGGCCGGGACGGTTTTTCCTCGATTGAAATCGCAACATCCTGGGCATTAATTTCCACGACCCCATAGCGCTCCGGATCGCGCACGGGGTAGGCGAAAATACGCGCCCCTTCTGTCAGTTTAGCCATTTCCATCAGCATCTCACCAATACCGCTCCCATAAAAAATATTGTCTCCTAAAATCAGGCAGGCGGAATCATGGCCAATAAAATCTTTCCCCAGGATAAAAGCTTCAGCCAGGCCTCTCGGCTCAGGCTGGACCACATAAGTGAACCCCATTCCCCACTGCGACCCGTCCCCCAAAAGTCGCTTAAAAAGGGGAATATCTTCCGGTGTGCTGATAATTAACACCTCGCGCATCCCTGCCAGCATCAACATGGAAAGCGGGTAATAAATCATGGGTTTGTCGTATACGGGCAGCAGTTGTTTGCTGATGCCAATGGTTAATGGGTGAAGGCGTGTGCCCCTTCCACCTGCCAGAATAATACCTTTCATGACACCTTCCTACCTTTCATCATTCAAAGCATTCAGCTTCAGAAAGTGGCAGTCCCTTTGTATCCTTTACAGAAAGAACCGGCGAACTTCCTTCGATAATCGGCCAGGCAATTCCCAGGGCCGGGTCGTTCCACAATAGGGTGCGCTCCCATTCAGGCGCATAATAATCGCTCGATTTATAAAGGATTTCCGCCCAGTCACTTAAAACATAAAATCCATGCGCAAAACCTGCCGGAATATAGAGCTGTTTTTTATTATCTTCACTTAAATTAACGCCGACCCATTTCCCAAAAGTGGCTGAACTGCGTCTGATATCCACCACAACATCAAATATTTCACCGCGGATAACTCTGACCAGTTTGCCCTGTGCTTTATGAATCTGGTAATGCAGCCCGCGCAGCACCCCCTGTTTGGAACCTGAATGGTTATCCTGGACAAAGTGACAATCCGCGCCCATTTTAAATAATTCTTCATTGGCCATCTTCGAGAGTTTATCTGCAGCGTTTGCTAAGCTTACTGAATCTTGGGGTTTAGCCACTAAACCGCATGCTGCGCGACTTACAAGATCAGCAGCTTCACCTTGAACTGCCATCAATATTGGTTTACCAACTGCCATATAGGCCTGTGTTTTTGAGGGGATGGTGATTTCAAATAGCTCATCTCTTCTCAAGTGCACCAACAAGGCATCTGCCGACTTTAAATATGCTCCGACTTGCTCCATGGGAACGGATGGAAGAAACTCAACATTATCTAAGTCTCTTATCTTTACTTCATTCTGAAGACTGCCAACCTCTAAACCAGTACCCAAAAAGACAAATCGTACATGTGATTTACGCTCCTTAAGTAGCCCTGCAGCATCCACAACAACATTTAAAGACTGAGCTGAACCAATATTGCCAGCGAATAAGATATTGAAAGATGTTTTAGTGCTATTTGCAAAAGCAACAACATCTTCGCAATTACGTAATTTTTCCTCATCTGCCCAGTTATGGATAACCTCAACTTTGGCCGCAGGAACGCCTCGACTAATTAACCTATCTTGAAATCCTTTAGACAATACAACGACCACATCGCTCCACCGATAAATTAAGCTAGCAGCACGTCCAATAATGGAAAGCATCCTTTCATTGTTCAGCATACCAGTAGCCCTAAGAGTGTCAGGCCATAGGTCTTGGACATCCAACACAACTCTCCAGCCCCTCAAAAACTTTAATACAACAGCAACGGCTCCTACGCTAAGCGGCGGATGATATGCATAGATTACATCGACACTCCGAACAAAAAAACCGCCGTAAATTAGTGCGGATATTGCAAAACTTAAATAATTTGCTAATCGACGCAGGACAGATCTATCGTGACTTGGGTACAAGGGAACCCTGGTAACTTTGATGCCCTCAATCATTTCATGCTGCATTAATCTGAGCTTATATCCAGAATAGAGCTTGCCAATTGGATAATTTGGGAAGCCAGTCAAAACCTCAACCTCTATTCCGGCATCACGAAGAGCCTTCGCAAAAGTCAAACCTTTGAAAGTTGGCTCCGGCTCAAACCATTGAGTGAGTAACAATACCTTCATTAATCATATTAATATTCTTTCCAAACAACTCGATTCACATAATCCGTATAACTATGAATAATTCGAAGCACTTTCTCGCTAACGTTAGGCATACTGTAGTCTGCCACTTGCCGCATTAGGCGATCATCCCCACGGGCCTGATTTTCCAAAATAGTCAACCCTTGAATTACACGATCAAGATCCAAC
>Ga0118677_10007372_pt1 | contig 18183 bp, 17 predicted proteins | sample AliMusrvi5mmetaG_FD_86154 | JGI IMG/M metagenome (GOLD analysis project Ga0118677, IMG submission 86154) | reverse complement strand
GCCCAGAACCCCATCAATACCGTGATCACCACGGTCGTCAGCGAAAAAAATACGATCCACGGATCAACGTGCATTGTCGCCCTTCACCTGGCGGACTTCGTCGACTTCCAGCTTCAATGAACGCTGGATAAAAATGTAAGCAATGATCCATACCAACGGGAACATCAAGACGCCGAGAATCAGCCAGCTCAGCGTGAACCCGCCGACGCGAGTCGCCATTAATTCCGGGAAAAAATAGTTCGCCAAGGGCAAGCCAAACAGGCAGACGAGAAAGGTCGCGGCACACGTCACCGACAACCGTAATTGACGGCGCATCAACAAACGAAGAAATTCCTCACTGTGAGGATCCGGGTGCGACCCCATGGGTTGCAAAATAGCACACTCGGCGAGATTCGCCAGCCCAATTAGCGGCTGAAAAGAATTAACTACCTGGAATGACCGGAACCGGTCAGCAATTTCTGAAAGGCCGGCAACGCGCGGATGGAATCGAAATCCTGTTCGGACTTGGCCATCGCCCGCAATTTCGGGTCAATCTGGAGCGCATCGCGCAAGAGTTCCAAGGCTTCCTCCGGACGGTTTTGCACCGCGCGGTAACAGGCCATATTAAAATTCGCCAGTGCGTCCCGCGGATTCGCATGGAATGCCCGCTGGAGTGTCGCTGCCGCAGCCTCAACGGACTGCGTTCGGCGGCGGATATACGCCAGATTAATCCAAAGCCCCGTATTATGCGGGTTCAATTCGGCAAGCTGGGCCATGAACGGCTCCGCTTCTTTCAACCGGTTCTGCTCCCAGAGAATCGCCGACTTGATGCCCAGGGCGTGCGGCTCGCTCGGTGCCAAAGCCAACGCCACATCCGCCTCGCGCAACGCCTCATCGAACATTTTCAAGTCGAGATAGCCGGACGCATACTCGATGTGTTTTTGAATTTCAACTTTCACCGGCTTGAATATAGCACAAATTACGGCCCGGTTTGTCAAATCCGTCTTGAGCGTCCGGTGAATCCACGCTACAACCTCAGCGTGCCGCCAATCGAACAACTGCTTGAACCCCTGCTCGCCCGCAACGGCTGGACGCTCTGCGGTATGGAAGCGCGAAGCGGTTTGCGGCGCATCACTTTTTTCTCCGCCAACCGGGTCACCCCGGCACTAACGAAATCCTTGCGCACCATCGTCCGCACGGATGCCGGCCGCTTCCGCCACATTGGTGTCGTGGTGACGACCGCGGTTGAACAGATGAACCGGCTCCGGACCGGCCGCTCGGCGACCCAATTGCCACGCGCTCTTTTTACTTCTTACGAAGAACTTATTAGTGGAACGGGCGTCCCGCCCGTTCGCTCGGCAATCCATCCGGAGAAAACGGGCGGGACGCCCGTTCCACTACTTTCTGAACACGCCCTCCACCAATCGCGCATCACTTCGTTTAACGCCACGATCGTTGCCAATACGCCGGTCGGCCCCACACCACCCGTGCATTACCGCCTGGTGTTTGACGCCCCGGCGCTCGGTGACATCGTGCCTCCACAATTCTTCATGATGGATGTCTTACCGGCCCGCACACCGCTCGGGGCACGCGCCGTGCGACGCGCGGGCTGGCACGACGCCGTCGACTGGTCCCCTCAACCGCTACTCAAACGGCCCTTCGGTTTATGCCGCGCTTACCGGCCCCAGTTCCCAGTGGATTACCTGAAGCGGCTTGCCTTGCCGCCGACGCTCGCCTCCGTCTTGCACCCACCGGCTGCCAATCGCTTCGATTTGCTTTATAAAGTTCTCCCGGAAGGCGTGGGTACGCCATTGCTGCCGCGATTGCGGCGGGGCGACAAGGTTCACATGGTCGGCCCGCTCGGCCGGACCTTTGACGTCCGAACATTGCGCGCGGCCGGCATTGAGGAAGTCCATATCATTGGCGGCGGCGTTGGCATGGCGCCCTTGATCCTGCTGGTGGAAGAACTGCGATTTCATTCTTTCCGCGTGAAAGTATTCCTCGGCATGGCCACGCTCGAATCGCTCCGGTACCGGGATGAACTCGCCGCGACTTTTGGGGAGAAACCACGCGATGCCTACGTTTATATTGATGACCTGCTCGCGGCAGGCGTTGCACCGGCGGACATTTTTCTCGCGTGCGACCGCGAGTTCCCGCGCCACGTGCGGCGGATTCCAAAGGAAAACATGTTCCATGGCATGGTGCCAGAGCAGTACCGGCGGTTTTTGGCGGCGCAGCCCGCGGCCGCGGCGATGCAGGCATTCTCTTGCGGTCCCAATCGGATGATGGAAGTGATGGCCGAAGTCACAGGCGCGGCGGGGATCCCGCTGAAGGTTCTTTTGGAAAAACGGATGGGCTGCGGGTTTGGTGTCTGTTTTTCGTGTGTGCAAAAGGTGCGTCGGGCGGATGGCGCGATCGATTACGTCCGGGTTTGTAAGGAAGGTCCAATTTTTGATGCAAAGGACATCGTATGGAAGAACGACGACTTGAAACAACCATCGGCCAACTGCGGCTGCGCAGCCCGCTGCTAACCGCGTCCGGCACGGCCGGCAGCGCGGACGAACTGGCCGGCTTCAATAATGCCGCCGCTACCGCCGCGACACTGGGTGCATTTGTCACCAAAGGGGTGACACTGGCACCGCGCCAAGGCAACCCCGAACCGCGCATCATCGAGACCCGGGCCGGCATCCTCAATTCCATTGGTCTCCAAAATAAAGGCGCGGCACGATTTCTCAGTGAAGATTTACCAAAGCTTGTAGCGGCGGTCTGTGACCGCCGAAATCCGCTCAGGAAACGACCGGACGGCGCTCATAGAGCGCCGCTACAGTCGGGATTACCCATTATTGTCAATATTTCTGCCAACACAGTCGAAGAATACGGCGCGCTCGCTGGCCAACTCCTCGCGGGTGATGCCGGACAAATTGCCGGATTGGAGATCAACGTCTCCTGCCCCAACATCAAGGAAGGCGGCGTCAGCTTCGGGATTGACCCATGCACCATCGAGAAGATCGTGGCCGGGGTCAAAGCCGCCGTCCCCCGCGGCCGCACGGTAACCATTATAACCAAGCTGACACCCAACATTACCGATATCACCGTGCCCGCCAAGGCGGCCATCGCGGCCGGGACCGATGCGCTCTCGATGATCAATACATTACGGGGCGTGGCAATTGATATTCGCTCTCAGAAACCACATTTTGCCAACGTCTCCGCCGGTCTCTCCGGTCCCGCAGTCAAGCCGATCGGCTTGTGCATGGTCTGGGATTGTTTCGCCAAGATTCCGGAATGCCGCAGCCGGAAGGTGCCTATCATCGGCATCGGCGGAATCTCAACCTGGCAGGATACGGTCGAGTATTTATTGGCTGGGGCAGCGGCCGTCCAGGTCGGTACCGCCTGGTTCATGTACCCGGATGTTTTTGTCGAGATGCAGAAGGGATTGCGCAAATATCTAGACCGGCAGAAGATGAGCGTAACGGAGTTGGTTGGTAAGGCGCACGGATGAAAGGATTGCTAGTACGCGTTGGAATTGACAGCAGTGATGAGGGTCACTGGAATGCGCCGGTTGATATAAACTCACGACGATTTGCATACATACCTATCGTCGAAACAAAACCGGTAAGACGTGGTTTTGAGAGATTCTATGAAGAGACTGAACCGAGTCTCTGCAAGTTGGGGCAAAAACTCCCCGGTCGCCTAGTTGGCCGACGAATGCACCTCGACCCCGATTTCGAGTTTCTCACCTATGGAGATCAAGGGCGGCGCGCAAGACAGATTCGCGAACTCAACCCCGGTGACTTGCTCGTGTTCTATGCTGGACTTCACGATGTTGGTGGGCGGCAATCACGGCTGGTTTACGCATTAATTGGTCTTTACGTTGTCCGAAATGTTCTGCCTGCGAAGTCAGTCCCAAAGAAACACTGGAGTGACAATGCCCATACCCGACGGGTTTGTGGAACCTCTGATATTGTTGTCCTAGCGAAACACGGGGTCTCCGGACGGCTGGCGCGCTGCATCCCCATCGGGGAATACCGTAACCGTGCCTACAGGGCGCGAAAAATTGTTCTGGAAGCATGGGGTGGGTTGTCCGTGAAAAACGGTTATCTCCAACGCAGCGCACGGCTACCCGCATTTTGTGATGCCAAGAGATTCTACCGATGGTTTAATCTACAAGGAGTCGAATTGGTCAGGAGGAACAATTTATGAAGGGGACTTGTGGTAATTGTCAGCCAAGCGTAGGGAAATTGTCTAGGTTGCACTGGAAGAGACATGAGCAGAAGGAAAGAACCGGCAAATTGTGTTACTACATTTGTTCAGAAAAATCTGTCTTACCAATTCGAAATGCACCCAATAAAGAAGAGCCAAACTATGAAACAAGAACCTACAATTGTTGTGCATCCTGTAACCAACACTCTATCAAGTCAGCCATAAAAAACGGCCTATCGCACATATTTTTTGTAACGAGATACAAAGGTAAGATAGAAAAGTTTCAGAACAAGATTTTTATCATCGGTTACTACGAAATCGGGTATACGGCCAAAATGCCACATAAAAAGGATGAATGGCGCTATTGTATCAAAGCTACGCGGATGAGTTTTGTTCGCATTGAGCATGGCTATCCTTGGAAGAAGGTCAATAATCTGCGGAATGCAACACAGCGGATATTTGGCGTTGAACTCGATAGCATTTTGAAACAGATGGATAGACATAATATTGTCGATGCGTACAAGCACGAAGTGAAGTGCCTAGCGAAGCAAAAGGAGTGCCGTGTTTGAACAAGGCCAGCGCCATCGATTTATCCAGTTCTACATTGATGAGGTGTGCCGCAGCCCGCAAGTGCCAATCATCGGCATACAAAGTACACATGAAAGGTGAACCCTTGAAAGTTTACAAGAAGCCGCAGGCTCCTCTGCCACTGATCCCTGCGGGTAAGCCGATGAGCGAGCTGGTCAAGATCGTTGAGACGCCGTTGTCCAAGGCTGACTACGACCAGATTCTCGCAGCCAAGAATTTGAGCAGCGCGCCGCTGGACGCCGAGTCGGTTGCGGAAGTCGCGGAGTTGCATTTCCGTCTGTCGATTTATGCGCCCGGCGGTGAACGGGGGTTGATACTGGTTCGGCGCGGGGGATGGAGGATCGGACGCGACGGGAAGATCAACATCAAGTGCCGGTACGTTCCGTTGGCCGGCAACGAAACGCAGTTGCCGGCAACGGTGACGGCGCTCGTGAAGCAGTACGACTGGTCGAAGGAGTTGATCGTCTGTACACCAGCTAAACAAAGCACCGGTCGCTGTCTGCGCATGACCGGTCTTCAACCCGCTTCGTATCCAGAACTGGTTCGCCAGCGGTTTCTGTCGGATGCAACCGACACCGAATTCGGACGCGGTGACGTGTTGTTGGTGCAAGGTGATCCGCCGAACGATGGCGAATACGTTTGTCTGGCGAAAAACGGTGACATTGTCAGGTTGCAGGGGATTCGGATGGGGCGGCTAGGAAAAGTACTGGGGTTGACTACAAAGGTTGTGGAATTGAATTTCCGACATTGCGAAATCACCCCAGTCGATTTACAGATTGATCTTAACGTTCTTCCTGACCATTCACCATAGCAGGGAGACCTACTCGCCATGCGCAAACTAGCTGCCGTTGGAAAATATGAAGTGCAGGTATCCAAAAAGAATATTCAACTGCCTACACGATGGCACACTCTGTTTGAAAACAATCAACTGGCTCTACTGGTACTGGTTCATGAGCACATTGTATTATTTTTTGATGCGACTCTGCGAAAGCCTAAGACACTCGGGACGGTCATATCTCTGCCAAGGCCAGGCGCAGTGCTCAGCAGGGAGAGGCTAGAATCTCTGAACAAAAAATTGCATCGGTCGATTTCACAAAATTCCGAATCAAATTCATCTTTCATTTGTGACCTCAGTATGGCGTATGAAAAAGGTGAAAATATCAAGGTTCAGTTTGTGAAAATTGACGGTGATCATTCAATCACACTGCCATCTTGGGCGCGAAATCTTCTGGGGCCAAGCAAATCGGTTATTTGTATCGGTATGCTACGAACAGTTGAGCTATGGCACCCCTCGAAATTATCACGGTCGATAAAACAAACTGTTAAGGCTCAAAGGATAAAACCTTTCTTTGCTGGGAAGACGGAAGCTAAGTTACGAACCGATATCAGCGCGGCGGCAAGTCAAATTGAAAAACCTACCGGCAATTTCTCGCCAAGTTGACGATATTTTGACATCGTACCGGCGGATGAGTGAGCGTATCAACAATCGGAAACTGTACCGGCAGGTGTGGTCGTTGATTCTGGCGCAGCGCCGGGAGGCCGGCCTGGGACTGGTATTATCGCTATTGGCAGTCGCAGCGGCTTTGTATCTGCCCTGGCCGATGAAGGTCATTGTGGATTCGATTTTGACCGACAAGGCACCGTTACCGGCCTGGCTGCCAGCGGAAAAGGCACCGGCCCTGGCGGCGGTGTGCAGCATTTTACTGGCGATGCACTTTTTGCGCGGTTGGCTGAGTACCTGGAGCACGACATTACTCGTGCGCGCGGGATTGCGCATGACTTACGATCTGCGCTGCCGGGTCTACGAACACCTGCAAAAACTGTCTTTGGTCTTCCACGAAAAACGGCCGGTCGGCGACTCGATCTACCGCGTGACGTGGGACACCTACTCCATTCAAACCCTGTTTAACAACGGCTTCATCCAACTCGTTGGCTCCGGTGTGACGCTGGTCGGAATCATGGTGATCATGCTGCGGTTCGACGTGACGCTTACCTTGCTGGCGCTGGCTGTCGCGCCGGCTTTGGGTTGGGCCATCAAGTTTTACAACAAGCGCATTTCAGCCGTGTCAATTGACTACCATGACCGCGAAAGCAAAGTCAGCGCATTGATTCAAGAATCGCTCTCCGCCATTCGCACCATCCAAGCATTTGCCCGCGAGGAGGACGAGGTTAAGAAATTCGACACGGGCGCCGCGCAAAGTGTTGACGCCAATGTCCGCATGACGCGGGAGCAAGTGATGTCATCGTTTGTCGTGGGTCTGATTACTGCCACCGGCACAGTGGCGATGCTGTGGATCGGCGGCCAGCGCGTGCTGAACGGCAAGCTCAGCGTGGGTGAATTGCTGGTCTTCATTGCGTACGTCGGCATGTTGTATGGCCCCATGAGCAGCTTGAGCGGGATTGCGGCAGCAGTCCAAAGCGCGGTCACGCCATTCCGCCGAGTGCAGGAGCTCTTGGAAACCGCGCCCGCCATCCGCGATTTACCGACGGCGCGGACCCTCGACACCTGCCGCGGTGTTGTGCGATTCGACCACGTCACGTTCGGCTACGACCCGAGCCAGCCGGTCTTGAAAGACTTGGACTTCGAAGTCCAGCCCGGCCAGATGGTGGCGTTGGTGGGAGCGAGCGGGGTCGGGAAGTCCACTTTGCTAAGTTTGCTGCTGCGGTTTTATGATCCGCAACAGGGTCGGGTCATGGTGGATGGCCAGAATATTTGCGAATTTCGGTACCGATCCTTACGCCAAAAAATCAGTGTTGTGCCACAGGAACCGGTCTTATTTTCCACAACCGTGGCCGAGAACATTGCGTACGGCCGGCCCAACTCGACGCGCGCTGAAATTATCACCGCCGCCCAGCAAGCGGAAGCAGATGAATTTATTCGCCGGATGGAGCACGGCTACGATACGCCGGTCGGTGAACGAGGTGTGATGCTGTCGGGCGGCCAACGCCAGCGGCTGGCATTGGCTCGGTCGTTCTTGAAAAACTCGCCCATCTTGATTCTCGATGAGCCCACCGCCGCACTCGACTCCGAAACTGAGGCGGCAGTTTTACAGGCGATGGAACGGCTCCGCAAAAACCGGACTGTGCTCGTCGTCGCCCACCGGCTCAGCACCGTGCGGAGCGCCGACTGGCTGCTGGTGTTGCACGACGGCCAAATCGCCGAACGCGGCACACACGCCGAGCTGCTGGCGCAGCACGGCCGGTATGCCCACCTCTACGAGTTACAATTCGGCGCCCGTTGATTTGGAAGCATCGCCGTCGGTCGCGCTGCCAGCAGCGCGCCGCAATTGGGCCCATCGAACACCGGCGGCCGGCTCGGAGAGCCAGCCCTACCAAAGACTTAATTAGGTTGTGTCGGTTGTGTCATGCGGCATACTGACCGTCTGCGCTGGTGTTGGTACACTTTCGGCAGGCGCGGGTTCAGGAGTGATGACCGGTTGATCCACCACCAATGCGGTTTCGACTGGCAACTGCGGAGGACAGTTTACCGGCTCGGGGGTACTGGCAACGGGCGCCGCGGTGGCATTAGTTGCCGGCACCGGCGCACTTTCGACAGGCGCTGAGACAACGGCACCGGCCGGCAGCGGCTCACCTACGGCGGACGGAAGCACATCACTGGCTGGGGCTGTCGCACTTTTGACCGGGGGTGGCGTGGCAGCGACAGGTTTAGCCGGCGCGCGGGACGGTTGTTGTGACGGTTTCTCTTCCAAGGCCCACAGCTTACCGTCATGAAATTCGACCACGTAACCATCCTGAATCAGCCAATGCAGGTCGGACGCGAGCTGGGTCTCATCGACGGGCGCCAGATTGGCCGCGAGCTGTTTCCGCGTCGCGCCTTCATGGGTCCGGAGGAACGCAACAATCTTTTGAAGCAGCTCCGACAAATGCGTGGTGGACTCAAACCGGTTTAGCTTGATCCGCGTAATAAAGGTAACGCCCTTCTTATGCTTAAAGAAGTGTAACCCGGCTTTCACCAGGAGCGGCCGCAATTCGTTGACGGTGTTGATCGGGAATCTGCGTTCGCTTTCCCAAGCGAGCCGGACGACTTCCAGGAGGCGCGGTTCGCTCACCCGCCGGGACATTGGGCCGGTCAGTTCCACACGGTTGACAGCCGTCACCAATTGGTCGAGGTGCTCCGCCCGGACATGCTTTTCCAACTCCGACCGGTCGACGAAAACCTTGGGGTCGGCATCCAGAATGCACGTGTACTCCGTCATCTTACTTTTCGATTCGATCCAAGCTTTGACGGCTTCCGGATCGTGCACCGTCTCGATGCTTGCCTTGAATCGATCAAACTGCATGTGCGCGAGCCGTTGCTGGTGGTGTTTAACCAACCGCGATTGGTATTCATGGTAGTTGGGCGGTCCCAGCCACTCGCCAGTGAGACTACACCGGTTCACAAATTGAAAGTTGCCCTTGGGAGGATCGACTGGTTTTTCCGTCCGCGTAAAAACTTTTCCTTCCCCCTGACGAAGGGTATGCCGGATCGCCTCTTCTTGCGAAAGAAACACGCCGCCCACCAGCAACGCACAGGATAGCTGGCCATCCTTGATGGCGAATTTGACGTTATGCCGTTCCGGCTTGTTGAGCACCAGTTTCGCCAGATCAAACAAAGCATACGCCCGGTTGGATTGCTTGATGGTCTCGATCATGGCCGCAAACACCGCTTCATTCGGAACAAACGCCAACTCCACGTTGGGCAGCGGTTGCGGAGGAGGCGCGGTTGGTCGCGGTGCTGGCCGTCCACCGGCCGGGCGGGCCGAACGGTCGGGGCGATCGCGACGCGGTCCACTACTCCGGCGGTCCCCGCCGGATTCACGGGGACGATCCCGCGGGGGCCGCGGGCTGTCGCCAAATTTACGGGCACCGGAATCACCCGGATGCCGGTCGTAATTTTTCACCGGGGCCTTCATCCAGTCGGGTGTGAGACTCAACTCCTCCAGCGACAGGACCTCTTGTTTATCTAAATCTTGGTTCAATGTGCAGGCACTATAAGTGAAACGTTGACGGCAATCAACAAAGACAGTAAAGTTTGGTGTTACATTTTTTGTGGGTCGGGGGTGTAGCTCAGTTGGCTAGAGCGCCTCGTTCGCAACGAGGAGGCCATGGGTTCGAATCCCTTCACCTCCACCAACCCCACGCTTTTTTATGAATCCCATCGTTCCGAATCGCGAACCACTGACCCCCGCGGATCGGCAACGCTATGCCAAGCACCTCCTCTTACCAGAAGTGGGCGTGGCGGGTCAGGAACGCCTCAAAGCCGCAAAGGTTTTGTTAATCGGCGCCGGCGGACTCGGGTCACCGGTGGCGCTGTACCTCACAGCCGCCGGCGTTGGCACCCTCGGCCTGGTTGACTTCGATATCGTGGACGTCAGCAACCTGCAGCGGCAGATCCTGCATTTTACGACAGATACCGGCCAACCCAAACTCCAGAGTGCAGCCACGAAGCTAAAGGCCCTCAATCCCAACCTGAATTTTATTCCCCATGCAACCCGGCTCACTAGTGCCAATGCGCTCGACATCCTCTGTGACTATGATGTCGTTGTGGATGGCACCGATAATTTCCCCACCCGGTACCTGGTCAACGACGCCTGTGTGCTGTTGCGGAAGCCCCATGTCTATGGGTCGATTTTTCGATTCGAAGGCCTCGCCAGCGTCTTTGCGCCACATTTGGGCGGACCGTGTTACCGATGCTGGTACCCGGAACCACCGCCACCGGACAAGGTTCCCAATTGTGCAGCGGCGGGGGTGCTCGGCGCGATTTGCGCCACGATCGGGAGCATCCAATCCACGGAAGCGCTGAAACTCATTCTCGGCCAAGGCCAGTCGCTGCTGGGCCGGCTGCTCCGGTATGACGCGCTGACCATGACATTTCAGCAGCTCCAAATCCCCAAAGATCCGCAGTGCCCCGCCTGCGGCATAAATCCGACCCTGACAAAACTGATCGACTACTCGGACTTCTGTGGTATTGGTCAAGGGACACCGACTATGAATGCAACCCCTGATGACATCAGCGTCGAAACGCTCAAACAAATGCGCGATGCCCGACAAGACTTTGTGCTCGTGGACGTACGTAATCCGGACGAAGTCGAGATTTGTGAAATTACCGGTTCTGTGAAGTTGCCCTTACCGGAATTGCCACAGCGTTTTCAGGAATTACCGAAAGACAAGCTCATTGTCCTCCATTGCAAAATGGGCGGTCGCAGCGCCCGGGCCCTGCAGTTTCTCCGGGGCCAGGGCTACACGAACCTAAAGAATGTAGCCGGCGGCATCACCGCTTGGGTGGAGCGCATCGATCCGTCCCTGACTCCACCCTGACCCCCATGCCGATTCATCCCACAGCAATTGTTGGTCCGCAGGCGAAACTCGATCCAACGGTCGACGTCGGGCCACATGCCATCATTGAAGATCACGTCCAAATTGGGGCGGGCACGCGGGTGTGGGCGAATGCATACATTGCCGGACATACGGTCATTGGCCGGGACAATCAGATTCACATGGGCGCGGTGATCGGCCACGAACCGCAAGACTTGAAGTTTGACCGGCGGACGCGGAGCTACCTGCGCATTGGCGACCGGAATGTTTTCCGGGAATACTGTACCGTCCATCGCGGCACGGAACCAGAAAGCGCCACGGTCATTGGCAACGATTGTTTTCTAATGGGCTTATCGCACGTCGGCCATAATTGTATCCTGGGCAACAGTGTGATCATCTGTAATTGCGCGCTGGTGGCCGGTCATGTCCACATCGCCGACCGGGCGTTTATTTCGGGCGGCACGGTCATCCACCAATTCACGCACGTGGGTCGGTTGAGCATGTTTTCCGGAAACGCCCGGGTCTCGCGGGATGTCCCCCCGTTTACCCTGGCGGCTGAACGCAATGAGATTCACGCGTTGAACCTCGTCGGGTTACGCCGGGCCAAGATCCCGGCCCCGGCCATCAGCGAATTGAAGCAGCTTTTCCAAATTTTCTATCTTGCCGGCAAGACCGGGACCGCGGCACTAACCGAAGCTGCAACACCCGGTCGATTCCAGACGGCGGAGGCGTTGGAGTTTATCGAGTTCGTTCGCCAGTCGCCCAATGGGCTCTGTCCGGGCCCCCGCCGGTAAGGCTGGCGAACACACTACGGTCGTTTGGGCGGGGCGGGCTTGTCGACATTCGCGCTGGCGGCAAAGGCTTCGAGTTCTTGTTTTTCCAAAATTCGCGCAATCGCTTCCACCGCCGCATCGCGCACGAGGCTGTTCTGGTCGTTAATGGCTTTTTGAAGTGTATCCCTGGCTTTGGGATCGGCAATTTGTCCCAATGCCCAAACGATCGAGGCCCGCACATTCGCATCTTTTTCGGTCTCGCGGCGGTGTTCATCTGGAATTTTAACCGCCCCATCATAAATCACGAATCCGGAATTTGTCGGCGCAATCGTCAGGTAATACGGCAAAATGGCGTCTTGTAACGGATCCACTGCCTTGGGCGAACGAATTTGGCCCAAGGCGGTCGCGACCGCTGCGCGAAAAACCGGATCCTTATCCTTGAGCGATTCAATCAGTGGATCCACCGCTTCCGGGGCCTGAACAATCCCCAAAGCCTGGGCCGCGCGCGTCCTTGTCTGAGCAGCGGTTAATTGCCAGCCAGCGGTGAAGCCCAGCCCCGAATTGATGATGAGTCCTTTTGACGTTACATTCGTTGTATCGTGCCCGGTCAGAATCTGAATCAACGGGGCGACGGCAGACCGATCCCCAAGTTTTACCAATGCTTCTGCAGCAGCATCATGCACGTATCCGTCCGGGTCATGCAAGAGCGGAATCAGTTTAATCACAGCGCTCTTATCGCCCATGTCCCCCACCGCCCGCGCCGCAGCTGCACGGATATGCGGATCTTTATCCGCCAGTTTCTCCAACAGCGGCCGGAAGCCGCCACGGTCTTTCAGCCGATGCAACGCCGTAACGGCCGCCATTTGCACACGCGGTTCCAGATCGACCGTGGCTTGAACAATGTACGGGATTTGATCTACACCACCAATTTGGCCAAAAATTTCCAACACCGTTGCGCGGACTTCGGGATTGGAATTGGTACGCAACTCCTTGAGCATGGGGAGAGTGTTGGCCGCTTTTGCTGCGATGATGGCTTGCATTGCGTGAAACCGCCCATCGCGCTCGGCAGAACCAATCGCTTTCACAAGTGCAGCCGCGACTTTCTCGTCACTTGCAACCGGACTCAAAGCGTCCGCCGCCCGGTCGCGCATCAATGCGAAAATATCATTATCCAAAACCTCCACCAAGGCATTGATGACATCCGGTTTCTCTTTGACCCACCCATTGAGTGACAAAGCCGCTGCCGCGCGCACGTGCCAATCGGAATCCTTTAAGGTATGAATCAATGCTTCGACAACAATCGGATCGTGATAAGATCCCAAAACGCGAGCGGTGGCAGTCCGCACTTCGACACTTGGATTCTGCGCTAATTTCAGAAGCGGTGGCAGCGACCGATCGGTCCCGCAAATATTCTTTTCAAGGGCTTTGATAATATCGGCTTGCACCAATTCATTATTTTCTTTGGCGACGTGTGCCAACAATCCACTTTCGGCGGCTTTATCTTTGATTCCAGCCAAAGTGCTCGCCGTCAGACGACGGACCGTCGCCCGATCATCGTCCAATCCGACGGGATCGATTGGAATATCAGTCAACTGCGACAATCGGATCAGCGCGCCAGCGGCAGTGAGTCGGACCGACTCCAGCGCATCGCAGGTCAGCGGCCAAAGAATTTTTGCACCATCGGATTCGCCATACTCCCCCAACAGCATGGCTAACAATAACCGCACCGGTCCCCGCTGATCCCGAGCAAGCTCCGCCATCACAACCAGCGGCTGTTTCGCATCTTGCAGTTGCGCCTGAATAAACTGCGCCGAGTTGGTGGGATATTGATTGGAAAAATAGAGGCGTTGGTACGCCTGGCGAAGTTTGAAATCGGCTGGTTTATCGGGGCTTGCGGCCACTGTCAATAAACCAATTGCCACGCAAAAAAATGCTGGCAGCAGGCGTGCCAACGGTTTCAGGCGAACTGGCAGTGGCTGGGTCAAATGGGGGCACCGGGACCACGGCGGATCCGACCCGCGCCCTTGGATAAACCATGCACCAATTTGGGAATCCCCGGTGTCAGGATGTCCTTCGGCATCATGGTATTGATGACAACCGCCGGCCCATCGGCACGGATTTGGGCACGGGTAATTTGTTCGACTGCCGCTTCGACCAGAGTCGATGATTGCCCAAAACGCACGCGGGCAACACTGATCGCCATCGTCCGCGTATCCGACAACATCTGCGCCAATTCCTGCGCCTTATGGGGATCGGTGCTCAGGGCGATAAACTCCACGCGCGATTCATCCATGGAAACCTTGCCTTTCACGAGAACCGCTGCCATATAGGCGCGAAATTGATCCGAAAACAATTTTGACGGATCGGGAATCACCGCAATAAACGAAACCGGGTCGTGCAGATAATCTGTGATGTTGGCGTCTTGATCGTGCGTGGTGGATTCGAGAATATCCTGAGTCTGCTTCCGGACCTGCTGATTCGCCAGGATCAAAACATCCCGGCCGAAAAGCGACAACCACGATTGGCCAATTCGGAAAAATTGTTCTGGCAACTGGCCTTTCCAATAACCTTCGGAGCTAAAGGCGGGCATCCGCTCCACATTGAGCTGGCCGAAAACCTGAATGGCGACATCCCGGACTTCACCTTCCGCCCGGTAGGTGACAAGCATCATAGCCATTTCGCCTTGTTGTAACGACGGTCGATCGCTAATGGCCTGTTGGAGCTGGCCTTTGACCTGCTCCAACAACACGGGGTTATCACCAAACGCCATCTGGAGAAATGCCGATGAAAACTCACGGCGGACCGGCGCTTTAACGACCATCTCCTGACGCTTGACCGCTTGCTGGACTGCCGCCTTGACCTGGTTTGTTTCTTGAAAAACGCGCCGGACTCGAGTGGTAACATTCAGTGCCAGCACACTCGATCCCAGCGACAAAAATCCGATCACAATCCAACCGGTGATTATGGCCAAGCTTGGACTTTTTTTAATTAAACCTGTATGGTCCATCCTGCGTCCTTCAATTTTCCAACGCTACCCAATCCTACCCACCTTGTTGATTAAACTTAACATCTATATCCCAAAAAGCAATCGTTCCAGAAACCCATTCCGAGCTGGCAAATACTGCACTGCCACAAGCCGACTCAGCCCAGCACTTTCGGCAGGCAGCTAATTCGCTGGGACCATCTGTCCGCCGGTGCCAAACTTAATCGGTTCGAAGTGATCCAACATCTCCCAGCCAACATCATACCCGGTTTTGTCCGCAATATCCCGGGCCAGACGAAAGATGGCATAACTGTCGTCCCGGACGAGAAAAACAATGTAATTATTATTAAAGTTTAATTTCCGCAGCCATTTTTGAAAGTTGCTGCTGGGATCCGTCAGCGCATTTTGATCGTCCCCGTGAGCTTCCGGTTTGGGTTCCAGTGCCATGATCATGGCTAATAAATAGCTGGGGGAAACCCGGTAGAACTCATTCCCGATGTCATTCCCGCTAATGGCCTTCACAAACCCGGTCGGATCGCCACTCTTCATGCCCGGGGCCAACGTGGAAAGCATTTGCGCTACCCGCTCATCCAGCGCAACTTTGTCGACATAGAACACCTGATTACTGCGGCACTCGAAAAACATCGGCTGCTTTTCGGAGCCATCCGGGGCCTTGACAATGTGGGCCATCGGCGGTGGCGCATAGATGGGAATCTTCACCGCCCGTTGCACGGTGATCAACATCGCAAAAAACATGGCCGCCGTCGTGATTGTGACAATATCACAAAACGAAACGATCAACATCTCGGGTTCTTCCTTTGGCTTACGGCGTCCCATCCTGTGCTTATTCCCTTTCTACGCCCAAGCGCCTTTCGGCGGCGATCCAGTCCACCTTAAAATCGGCATCGACCACATCGTAGCCGACGTCAATCGTTCGTTCGTTCACCATTTTGCGCACCTGCCGAAACACCTTCACCGAATCCGGTCGGGCCATCACGATGACATAGTCAGTTTTACTTTTGGCCTGAATTTTATCCAGCATCGCGTCCACCGCATTATCCGGCCGTTGGAGTTCTTCCCACGTATTGGTGACCACCAACGGATAGAGAACCACGCTGTTGGAAAAACAGTCGATGTAGCTGGGTTCCTTGGCGAGGTCTGATGTGACTCCGCCCCGGCTCGAAGATGGGAGGAGATTAATGATCCGCTTCGAATCTTTATTGACGGCAATCCGCATGACGATCACAACCAGAATCAGCGAGATCAACTTCAACACGATCGCCATAATCGACAGGAATGGCTCGACGTCGATATTAATCTGCTTGTAATGCTTTTTACCTGCCATGCCGGCGCCTTAATTCACCCATGCCAATCGCCCACTGATCACGGCTCGTCCGAACGGGCTTCCTGGAAGATCACCTTCCGCGGCCGTGACAACTGCTTCAACAATTCGTCACTGATCACCAAGTGGTTCCGCAGATTGGACAGGGTTTGGCGGAATTCATCCGAGCTGCCAACCTGCCGCAGCGTGGTTTCCATGCTTTGCGTGGTCCGCAAGACCTTATCAATCTCGGTGCCCAACTGCGTGATATGCTCCAATTGTTTCGTCAATTGTTCGACGGATTGCTGGATCCGGTCGGCATACCGACCCGAAGCGGAATCGAGCGACCCCACGGATTGGCGGAACGAGTCGGCCAGTTTGACGGACAACTGGTTGAAATCGCCAACCATTTTCTCCCAGCGCTGAATTTCCTTTTTATCGAGATCGCCAATGGCATCGACATAGCGTTCGTGAACTTCGCCGATTTGTTCGGAGATATCCTTGCCCATCTTGCCGACTGCTTCGGTGACTTCGTCGAAGTGGTCGGTCAATTTCGCGTCGTTCTTCGTAAACTGTTCCAAGGTCCGATCCTGCGCTTTTGAAAAATCCGCCATCATGCGCTGGGTGCCTGAATTAAAGTTGGTTGAAACCGTTTCGAGTTTCGCTCCCAACTGGGAGCCCAACTCGCCGACGCGCCGTTCGTAGTTTGTTTGGAACTCGTCGTACTTCTGGTTAATGACCTCACCGGCCCGGGTGACGGCCTTGGTAAACACTTCTTCATAGCGCTCGGGGTTTGGCAACCGGCGGAACCCAGCATCAATCGCATGCGCCAGCTCTTCGACCGGGAACTTCGTCTGGGCTTGCAAGCCTTCCATGCCGGCCCGCAAGGCGGTCACCAGTTCATCGATGGGGAATGCCTTCTGCTCCTCACCGCCGCCGGACGGCATCCGCGAGAGCAACCGGTCTTCCACCAGTTCATCAATCTCAGCCAGCACATCTTCTTCATTGCGCTCCATCATCAAGCTTGGAAACGCCGCCAATCCGGCCGTGTTAATGGCGGCCTGCCCTTTTTGCCCGCCAGTTCCTGCTGCTCCACTGAGCATACAAGCGCCCGTTGGGCACGCCGGAGGGGAATCCTCCCCTGCCCTACACACGCTGCACGCCAGACCGACCACAGTTATTCCCAGCAATCCAAGAGTTGCCGAGGTCGACAGCCCTTTACGTTTCATTATCTTCTTTTTTGTCTCCTTTTCTTACGGTTAGCTAGTTACCCGGCTGCATGGAACGTGCCACAACCCTTCGCGTGCAGGACTCATGTGCGTAACCTTCTGAATGAAAGCATGTTGTGACGATGAACTAAAAGTCTCAAGCGATTCTTCAAACGTATCAGTGCCTCGAACCGTGAGTCACGAGACAAATGAGACGCCTGGCACCGCTCCATTGAAAAGCGCAATCCGTTCCAGTAACGTGGGTCACTTGATTAATCGAGGCGACAAAGGAGGCTGGCGATGCCGACGATCATCCTTTTGACAATTTCGAACATCTTCATGACCTTCGCGTGGTACGGACATCTGAAGTACAAGAGTTCGCCACTATGGATCGCCATCCTCGCCAGTTGGGGGATTGCGTTCGCGGAATACTGTTTCCAGGTGCCAGCCAACCGGATCGGCTATGGCCGCTTTGACGGCGCCCAGCTCAAAACGATCCAGGAAGTCATCACGCTGGTGGTTTTTTGCGGATTTTCTGTGCTTTATCTGAAGGAAGAGTTAAAATGGAACTACCTTGTCGGTTTTGGGTTTATGATCGTTGCCGTTTTCTTTGTTTTTATAAAATGGTAATGGTTTTTTCATGTACAACTGTATCAATCTTCTTTATTTTTACCTGCTCTTGAAGACTTGATATTTCAGTTGACAAAGAATCTGTTTTCTTTTTATAGACTGATGCTACTGAATCAACGACCTTTGTATAATTGTTATTGTCAATAGAAGTTCCAGTAAATGAATCTGTCGTTGTTGTAGTTGTTT
>Ga0118677_10007369_pt1 | contig 18188 bp, 12 predicted proteins | sample AliMusrvi5mmetaG_FD_86154 | JGI IMG/M metagenome (GOLD analysis project Ga0118677, IMG submission 86154) | reverse complement strand
AGGATAGCCGTCCCGCGCTTTACAGGGGGGCCAGACCAGACCATCAAAGTGGGCCAACTCTGACTATCAAAGTGGGCCAGTTTGCAGTATCGAAGTGGGCCAATTCAGAGTATCGAAATCACTGTTCGCCTCCAGATTGTTTCGCCGGAGCGGGTCAGCATCTCCACACATCCCTCTGAGCCCAAATTACCTGCTGCCAGAAACTGCCCGTCTGGCGACCACGCCAAAGACGCGCCGCCACCTTCACGCACAACCTCCCATATCAGCCGCTCCCGTTCATCCATCGCCTAAACCAGCAGCCTTCCCAGCCCGGCTGCCGCGGACTCCATCTGCCCTGCCGCCATGCTCTCCCATCGTTCGCACTGCTCCGCCATGGCCGGTCTTACCTCATGACCCGGATACTGCACGAACAACCCACGCAGCCCCCTCACCTTCGGCAGCGGTCGTTCCTCTTCGCTCCCATACCAGGCGTGGCTCAGCACCAGCACCACCGCTTCCTCGCCCGCTTCCTCCCGCAGCGCCCGCGCCACCCGCAGGCTCCGGCCCGCCTCCGCCCCTTCCAGCGTTCGCGCCGTCCACACCTCCACCAGATCCGCCGGCTCCGCCAGTTCGCGAATACTCTCGCGACCTCCGCTCGTCACCAGCACCACCCGCGCTCCTCTCTGCCGCACGCTCCGCGCCACCCAGTAAGCCGCCATTCTGGTCACCTGCTCCACCGGACCATACACCGCCGGGGAAATATCCAGCAGCAGCACCACCGGGCGCAACCGCGGCGGCTCCGCTCCCACTCGTCCCCGATACAGCAGTTCCCCGCGGAAGTGCTTATACGCCCGCACCTCTTCCGGCAACGCCCACTCACTCATGAGCAGCGAGTTCCAGTTACCTTTCAGATCCACCCCGCCGCGCTCGTCGCCGCCTCCGCTGCCATGGCTGTTCCCCGACACAAACAGCGGCAGCCGGACTCCCAGCAGTTGCCGCTGCCGGTCCGGCGGCAGCACCAGCTTTTTCGCTTGTGGCAGCAGTCGAAGGATCAGCCCCGGATCCGCGGCCACCGCTTCCGGGCCGAGCATCGTCAGAAGTGCCAGAACGCGGGCATCCACCGCGTCCAGAGCCTGCCGGATCAACGCGGAGGGCACGAAGCCCGGTTCCGGCGCTGTACTCCCGCTAGCGGCAAGGGCTGTCCGGAGTGCATCGCGCACCGCAGCAGGAACCATCTCCTCAGGCGGATCCCACTCCTCGAGCGGGATCCGGTGAATGAGCAACGACACAAGGCCAAGACGCGCCCCCGCAGGCCACCGCAGCATGACAAGATCGCGCAGGCGTGGATGCGTGGTCAGTTCGGCCAGTGCCGGGGAGTTCGCCGTTCCTCCCGCAGTAAGGCTAAGGAGATCCGCAACGAGAGACAACGGCGGCGTCAGATCCCCCCGGAGAAGCTGCGCGAGCGCAGTAGGGAGAGGTTGAAGTGCGGCGGGAACGGGGTCGTTCGGCAGACCAGAATTATCTTCCGCGAGAAGATCCCTCGTATCCCAGATGTGCGTCTTTCCGGAATACTCGCCGGAAACCAAGAAACTGCCGTCAGATGACCAGTCCAGAGCGCTGCCGCCCCCACCGAACTCCGCAACGCGCTCACCGGTGTTCAGATCCCACACCCAAACCGATCCCTCGTTCGAGGCGGCTATCAAGCTGCTACCTTGCCTCACACGGACTCGCAGGACTTCACCAAGATCCGAATCGACAACGGACGCTGTTCTGCTGGAGAGATCCCAGCGACGAACGGTACCATCAGTGGAAGCTGATAAGAGACCGCTCGAATGCGGCAGCCACGACACGTCATACACTGATCCGGAGTGTCCTTCCAAGCGTTGCAGCAAATACAGGGAGTTGTTCAGGATGTGCACCGAGCGATCCCCCCCCGCCGCGAGGATCCGTCCGTCGGGCGACCAACTAATGCAATACAGAGATTCGTCGGCACGGTACTCGCCTAAGTTCTGTCCAGTAGCCGCGTCCCAGACGCGGACAGACTGGTCATCCCAGCCTGCTGATGCTAACAAATGCTCGTCGGGAGACCAGCAGACGTAGCCCGAACGACCCTCGTGGGCAGATATCGTCTTCTCAACGAATCCATCGAACCGACATATCTCCAGCGTTCCGGACCTAAACATCACGGCCAGACGCAAAGTGCGCGGAGCACAGGCCAAACCCCAAACGTAGTATTCTTCCTGCTTTCGCTCCCAGAGAACCGCTCCGGTTTCTAAATCCCGGCAACGCAGGTACTCGTGACCTGTCACGATACGTCTTCCATCCGGCAGGAAAACCAGTTCCAGAGCTGGGCTGTCGATCACGCCGAGGCAGCGACCTTCCGCTGCCGGCAGATGCGGCACCCATCGTGGCGCCGCACGCCTCACCGCTTCTCGTCCGACAGTTCGTAATTGCCGCGAGATGTAATCGCTAGGTACCGCTACCGATCGAGCGGCGGGTTCGATGAGATCGGCGACATCAAAAAGTCTCAGACTCCCGCTACCTATTGCAGCCAACACCTCTCCGTCCGGTGAAATCGCAGCATCCTCAACAACCTTTCCATGCTCAAAGCGAAACACTTCGATGCCCGTCGACACCTGCCATATTCGAATCGTTCCGTCCGAGGATGCCGATACGACATGAGTACCGTCAGGCGACCACCGGACGGATTCAACCTCTCCTGAGTGTCCGGAGCAAATCGTCCGACAGGAACTCTTGTCGACATCCCAAATTCTCACGCTTTCGTCCGCGGATGCGGATGCGAGTAACGTGTCGTCAGGCGACCAACTCAGCCGCCGAACGCTCTTTGCATGTTCTCCGATTTCCGCAGAATCTTCGCCCCGCACATTTCGTATCTTAATTGCACCGGAACTCATGCCTGCCGCTACTACTTCGCCATGGGTCGACCATGCAACAGACCACAGGGAGCCGCCTAAAAGGGAGCCGCCTAAATCCCACCGCAGCACGGTCTCGCCCGATCCGGCATCAAAGATCACCACAAATCGGCCACCGCTCCTTGCAACGTGCGAACTACCCGGGTTCCAGGCGCACCTGCCGATATCGGCGACATCGGTGAACCGAGTCCGAATAACTCCCGTCCGGCTGTCCCAGGTGATCGTGGTGCCATCACCTCCGTACGAAGCCAGCCACCGACCGTCCGGTGACCATGCAACATCCCATACCGTACCGGAATGTTCCGACCGGCACCACACGGGTTCCCCGGAGCGGGTCAGCACTTCGACTGATCCCGCCGACTCAAGATTCGAGATCGCCAGCCACCGGCCGTCCGGTGACCACGCGGCAGACGTGCCGCTTACGCCATTAACCTCCCGAATCAGCCTCCCGCTCGGATCCATGTGCGTTCACCTTTGCGGCGAACTTCAGTCGCCCGTGGCGGCGCGCTCATACAGCCGGCCCGCGCGTCCCGGTTCATTCGCCTGTTCCAGCAGTTCCGCCGCCCGCCGCAGGTTGCCCGCCAGTTCCAGCCGCGCCGCCTCCACCAGCAGCGCCGGACGGTCGATGGAGCCACCCGGAACGCCTTCGCGAGCCGGCTTTTCTTCCGCTTTCAGGGGTTTCGCGGGAGTCTTCATCCGCGATGCCAGCGCTTCGATGTAGCGCGCCGAAGGCGCCGGCATGACATCCGAAACGGCAGGCGCTTCGCCGACCCACAAGGACCAGACCGGAACCAGCGAGTCCATCCGGAAGCGAAACGCGTGTTGCCCGGTAACCGCCACCACCGTTGCCGCGTCAAGCCCGAATCGCTCGCGGCGCGCGCCCGCGGGCAGCGGAGGATAAAAAGTCGTCCCGGTCTCGATGTAAAGACCGCCAGGCCCGATGCAGGTAAGCGGAATCCCGAACGGAAGCGTCATCGCGAGCCCTCCCGGCGCCATAAGAAGATGAGCACCCGGCCCCGGCAGAAGAAAACCCACTTCACCGAGAGGACACGTCATCAGAAAACCGCGCAGCCAGTTCAGTTCCGAATCGTCCAGCAGGACGGCGTCGAGCCGCACGGTCCCCGGGCTCCGGATGAGCTGAACCGCAATCGGTTTGGGAAGCACTGGAGCCGTCGCCGGCAAGTCTGGCGTGACAAAGTTTTGCTCGCAAACGAGCAGCGTTGCCCCGTCGATTTCCGCTCCGGAAGTTTCGAGCACCCAGTGGCCGACGTCCGGGGTACCGAGAACCCACGTTTCGTCCTGAGGGATAAGAGGCAACAGCAGATGGCTGGGAACCGGCGGCCTGAGACGGACATCGACCAGCAGTCTGGTCGTTTCCTGCCCGTGTTGCACGCCGACAAGCGTATAAGGCTGGCCGGAAAGCGCATAGACCAGCGAGGCGGGAATGGGCCTTTCTGAGTGGAGTCGCAATAACAGCACGCTCCAGATTTTTGCGCCGCTCGATTTCCCGCCGCCCAGACTGCGGCACTTTGCCGGTGTGATCGTCACGCTGACGCCAGCCGCCATGGTCCGCCGCAAAACAAACGCCGCCAGCCCGCCGGGGATGATCACCACCAGATTCATGGCGGGAGCATAGGATACCGAGCGAAGGCCGGCAGAGACCAGAGTCTCGATCAGAGTCACGGTTTTCCACGCAGACACGTCGAGTGGGTTACGCGCCGATACAGAGGAAGGAGCGCCGGAAGGGCCCAGCGGAATCCAGACGGGATCCGCCCAGCCGAATGGAGTGCCGCCCGCGGCCAGGATCAGATTGGCCGTCGCTTCTGGTGCCAGCGGAAACTCGGCCCACCAGCCGTCACCCCTCCGGAGGTTGTAACTGACGGAGAACTGCTCCGGGGTCAGTGCGCCGGCAAAGGCAAGCAGGGCTGCCGGAGTTCGGAACTGTCCGCCAACGCGGTCGGCGGCGACCGTTTTCTTTCTCTTCTTTTTCGGCGTTGTTACCGGAGCCGGAGCGGTAACGTTCTCGTCCAGCGGGGCCGGCGGGCGTGGCGGAGGCGGCGCAGAGGGCGTCGCGGCCGCGGGCGCAACTCGTCGCGCTGTCACAGGGGGCGACGGCGCAAGCGCCGGCTGATTTCCCCTCGGCGGTTGGCTATCGACTCTCGTAATTTTGAATGGTTTGTCTCCGGCCACGATTATTCTTCCTTAAAGAACTGAAACGGATTCTTTCGCCTCGTCGGAGGTCTTCTCGACACATGAGGCGGGCGCGGAGTGAAGACCGCCCTCGCCAAATCGTTCTCGTGACCAGCTTTCCCATCCAGCCTCAGCGTCGGGCAGGTTCCGCGCCACGGCTACGGAGAATGCCATCTGCTCCAGATCGGGACGGCCGAGACGGCGAGCCACGGCGCCGCATCGAACCAGTAACTGGTTTTCGGCAAATGAAAACCCAAAACTGGGAAAGTCATCCAACAGTCGACGAAGCCGACGGGATGCGAGGCCTTTGTCGCCGCCGGAGGACTCACACAAAGCGCGCACTACGGCTCGTTCGGCCGGAGTGTGCGACTCCTCCTGGTCCAGCATGGCCAACAACCGGAGCGCATGATCAATCCGGCGGACCTCCAGAGCCCAGAGCCAGGCGGCATCGAGGCGCTCGCCGGCCTGTTCGAGGGCCCGCGCCGCCTCCTCAAATCGGTTCGCTCGCTGGTAGCACGCGGCGGCCTGACGCCAGTCGCTCGCCTGCTCCCACGCGTCGCCGGCCTGCGCCCAGAGCCCCCGCTGTTCGTAACAGTGCGCAGCCTGCCGGTAGTCTCCCAAAATTTCGAAAAGACGAGAGGCATCCTCGAAATACCGGGCGCTCAGATAGCATTCGGCTGCTTTCCGCAACAGCACCGGCACCTCTTCCGGGGAGACAGGCGCTGCAGGCTCACCGCGGCGCCGGGGGCTCAATCGCCCCAGCCATTTTCCGAGGCCAAAACCGCTCACGACTGTGTCCTGGGACGTAGTCCCCCTTCGCCAGCAGAATCGCGGACGACGGAATCGGGTGCCTCAATTTCCGGTTCGGGGGCACTGCCTGGCAGTACCTCCTCGACCCGGGGATTGTGGAGAATCGATGAGCCGACTTCGGCAGTAATCCTGTCGTGTTCGCGGTTATGCTCGTCGTGCGTGAGCGTCGAGCCGAGGTCGTCGATTTCGAAGATCTCGACTTCACCAGTGCGCTTGTTGTAACGAAACCGGACGTTTACTTCCATGGAACTTCCCTCGTATTGATGTCTTGCGAAGCGCCGGCGCCGAACTCCGGCACCGAAAGAAGCGATATCCGCTGTGCTCTGCGCAATAAGCCGATTACATCGTCGAGGCCCTGATCCAGAACGGCTTCCACCGCCCGCATGGCATACGCTTCGATCGTATTAGCCATGAGCATCAGCTTGCCCGCGATGGTCGGAGTAACGCGGAGTTCAGCGGCGTCCTTGCGAAGCCTCAGCCGTCCGGTGGAAATTTCGAGCCTGAAGCTCTCCTCCATCTCCACCCAACCGAGGTCGACGGCAGCGTGCCGCAAAGCCGCCAGATCAAAGCGGTATTGGCTGCTCAGGCTGCTGATGTCCAGGCTGCCCGTGACGGACTCATTTTCCGCGAGACAAAGAACAACTTCCGGCAAGGACTCCCGTCGTTCTTCCTTCCCACCCTGCCCTTCGGGAATTACCTGCGAGGGCGGCGCACCCGGTGGTGGATTTCCGGAAGTGTCGTCATGAAGGATCGCTTTAGGCGACCTTGCTTCACTGACACGGGGTTCATGACAAATCGCCGAACCGATTTCCCGCGCGAGAGCGTCGTGGAGCCGGTTGTGCTCCGCTGCGGGCAGATGTGAGCCTGGAAGAACGATCTCGAACACCTCCACCTCGGCCGAATCTATACGCACTCGAAAATGGATCGCCGCTGTCATACGACCGACCCGCTAACGGGTGACACGGAACTCGATGTCGATAACATCGTCGCTCTCCGAACAAACGAGCCCCGCGGCGTTGTTGTTGCGGGCATACGCGAGAATCGCATCGCGATAGGCGCGCGCAAGCGCCCGGTGAAAGGCATGCCTGCCGCGCTGACCAACGGACTCCAGATGATGCCGTGCCGCGCCTTCCAGTTGAGACCGCCGGGCTTCCAGGCGCCGGCTGAGGTCGGCCGCGGCGCGCTCTCTCGCCTCATTTTCCAGCGCTGGCGTCGCCGCCCGCTCTGCATTGCGCCGCGCGCGTTCCAGGTGCAATCCCGCGAGGCGTTCGAGTTTCTGCCCTGCTTCTCGCTGCGCCTGGCTTTCTCCCGCCGACTCGTCGCGGCCGCCGTAGCCATCGTCGTAGTAACTGCCTTCGCCGCTGGCGTTGATGTTGCGAGTGACCCGGCCTTCGATCTGTCTGGTCGCTTCCCCCAGAGCTCGCACCTCATCGCTTTCGGTCGCGACGATCTCCAGCGCATGATCGTCCGCGAGGTAAGTCACCGCCCCCCCTTCCACCTCGAGCCGGTACCCCCCTTCGACTTCCGACCAGCCGGATTCGGGATCGGCGAGAGCCATTTCGAGCGCCCGTAAAGTGGGTCCGGAAAGTTCCGTGCCGAGCGGTTGCCTGACCCTGGCCTCGCCCGTGACAGCCGCGGAAAGCTCAATGGTGCGGGATACCTCGTGCTGCCAGGCTTCGTCCAGTTGACGGCTGGCCACAACCCGGATTCGTCTTGGATTACACATTTGCCACCTGCAGTTTTTCGATATTTCTTTGAATACCGCTTTCGATCTCTTTTCGAAGATCGGTCGCGCGGGGGTGATTGACGATGAGTTCCCGGCGCAAATCATTGAGCCGGCGGAGATGAGCGCCGATTGAAGTCTCCGTTCGCAACATGGATTCCTGAGCTACCAGCACATCCAGATCGAGCCGCAGGTCCTCCGTGGAGCGGGAGCCGGAAGTGGCCGCCCCCGTCTGCGCCAGACGAGGCTCCACGACCCGGCGGAAAACGTCTGCCTCTTCGACGCGGCCCCACATATGAAGCACGGGCCAAAGGTCTTCCATCTGCGCCTCGGTTCCCGCGCGAAGCACTGCGGCGCCGGCAATGAGCTTCAGCCCTTTTACCAGTCGCCGGTCGGACAACCCGACGCCTTCCGAGCGCAGTTCGCGGACGATCTGAATGTATTCGTCGCGGATTGCGGTGACGTTCACCTGAGAAATCAGTCCGTTCAATATCGTCAGTTCCTGATGAGTAATGGCGGAAACCTGACCGAAGTTACCGTTGCGATCCTGCTCGAGCGCCCAACCCTTGGCGATCAGTTCTTCCATTTGATCCTCTCTGGAGGAAGTTACTTCGAGTCGCAGCGCGAAGCGGTCGGCAAAAGCACTCAGCCAGGGATCGTCCGGTATGAAGTTGGAAGCGCCAATAAGGGAAATCAGCGGCGACGCCATTTTTTCCGGGCCGTTAAAAAAAATGCGTTCATTGACCAGTGTTAAAAGAGCGTTCAGAATGGCACTGTTACCCTGGAAAACCTCATCGAGGAAAGCAATTCGCGCGTTAGGGAGCATCCTCTCTGTGCGGATGTAATATTGGCCTTCCTGAAACTTCTTAACATCGAGTGGTCCAAAAAGCTCCGATGGCTCGGTAAACCGCGTCAACAAATAATGAAATGATTCGGCATCCACCAGCTTGCAAAAACGGGAGATCAGATCGGTTTTGGCCGTCCCCGGCGGACCGATCAGCAACATGTTTTCCCTCGACACCGCGGCGAGCGCGAGCAGATCGACCACCGTGTCCCGCCCCGAGAAAAGATCCTTCAGAGTCGTCTTCACATAATCGAGCTTCCGGATAATCCGGATAACGTCTTCCTGCCAGTTCATCGTGGCTCTCCTTGGTTAGTCTGAATTTGAATCTCTGCGGCCGGCCCGGCTTTTGACGGGCCATCCGAACCCTGTGCCGAAACTGCGGTCGCCGATGTCGCAGACCTTGCGGCGGGCCTTAACGCCAGCGGCTGCATGGTTCCTGAAGGACGTGGACGATCCCCGGGGCGCAAGACAACCCCCGCCGGAGTAAGGCGGCCCGTCTTAACTGCGTCACGGTCCTGCTGTTCCTGGCGGATCCTCCCGACCAGTTGGCCAAAGCGGCGCGCCGTCGCCGGCTTCTTTTCCAGATGCACGGATACATAGGCGTCGCGGAACAAAGACCGGATCTGGTCGCCATTGAAACGGTTGGTGCTGGCCGCAATCACTTCCAGGAGTTCATCCGGGATGTCCAGCTTGAAGCGCCGCGAGTGCACCTGCGCAATCGCACGCCGCGCTACAAGATCGGGCAGGCCGATCGGAATCGCACGGAAGCGGCTGGGACGCAGCAGTGCCTCGTCGATTATGTCCAGGCGGTTCGTGGTCCCGATCACCAGCATTGGCACGTCAGGCCGGAAGCCGTCCATCTCCGTCAGGATCTGCGCCACGATCGCGTTGCCGGCCCTCGATCCGCCATCCTCACGGCCCGAACGTTTGGTTGCAATGGCATCGAACTCATCGAATACCAGCACGGCCGGCGCATTCCGGCGCGCTTCGGCGAACAGTTCCCGGACTTTCCTTTCGCTCTCGCCGACATACATATCGGTGACTTCGGGTCCGGAAACAATCTGAATGGTGGCATTCATCCGGTTCGCAACAGCCTTGGCGAACAGAGTTTTTCCCGTGCCCGGAGGCCCGTGCAAAAGGAAACCGCGGGGGATTAGTTCCTGTCGCAATTTCTCATCCGGGATGGAAGCGGAACCGTCTATCATCTGGATGGCTCGCAGAATCTCATCCTTGACGTCTTCGTAACCTCCGATCTGCTCGAAGCTCACGTCCGGCACTTCAAAACTGTTCGACGTTTGCGCTTTGAACGCCCGAATCGCGTGGTACAGCCGCGAGACCGGAACCTTTCCACCGCCTGCGTGTTCTTTGACTGCATAAATCACCGCATGGCGCAGCCGGACTGGGTTCATCCCGGCCACGTTCTTGTACAGCGCTTCCGGATCGAAGCCCTCGAAATGAGAGGCTTCGTCCGCCGTGACCAGCACGGATCCGATAGGTTGCTCTTTGCCGTCCGGCGTCACGACAACGCGCGGAACACCCGATATCGACAGCCTCACGGCAAAGCGCGACGCCAGCACTTCGGGAATATTGAGGGAACGATCGGCAAACCCCAGCACCAGTCGGCCCGGCTCTTCGTAGACCAGCTCAATCAGTTCTCGCGACTCGGTTGGCAGGTTTTGGTCTGAGCCGCCCGCCAGGAGATCAAGGTGCGGAATTACGAGCACGTCTCCCGCTTTCAAATCGCGGATCGACGTTTTCAGCTTCGCCAGTTGCCTTTGACGGAGCCCCCGGGGAACCAGTCCACCTTCGTCCTCGTCCGGCACCTTCAGAACCACGGCGCGTTTGGCAGCGCGGCGGACGATCTCTTCCGCGAGATGGTCCACGACCAGTTTCTCGCAGACCACCAGCGCCGAGAGGCCGACTCGCAGAAACGACGCAACACTTTCGATCTCCTGACGGTAAGCCATTCTCACGGCAAACTCGTCGTTAATCTCGACTGGCATCGGGACAGAAACGTCGACCGTTGCTTGCCCTCTGCCATCGGTGTTCGTACCGGCGACAGTGGCTGCAGTTGCCGTCGCTGCGGCGGCAGTCGAAGGCCCGCTTCCTTCCGGCCCCGCTGTCACGCGAAGCCCAGGCGGGATGTAGACAGGCGAGTTGGGAGCAGGCGTAACGAACATAATGTTCAATTGACCCAAACGCATGCGCATCTGTTCCGCTGTAACAGGTGAGGCGCTCAAGGCGGGCACTCTGGACAGGAATTCGGCAAGGGACGCATCGGGATTCGTAATCAGATAATCCGAAGGCTCTGAGGGGCCGCCAATTTGTATGAGGCGAATCTTGTCTTTCAAACCGCTCTCCTGTTCTGACTGGCGAAGAGCCGGATTCCGCGCCGGTAGGCGTAATCGAGGTAGGGCCGTTTCGTCAGCAACGTCATATGGGTACGTTGCAAATGCCACAGAGGTCCCCAGAAAGCCGCGATAGAGCCGGCATCCTCAATATCGCGATTCGTTGCGCCGGGAGCACCCGACGAAATCTGCCGCGCCCACTCGGTTTGAGCCAGCGCTTCTTTCGAATGGTGTACCAGCATGGCCTCGTAAACGTCGAGGACGAAATCCAGATCCTCGGAACTGCCAATTCGCCAGCGATCCAGCACGCTGGCGCGCCGACGCCGGACGAACTCCGATTTCGTGGGCTGTGCGAAGGTCTGAACCAGCAATGCCCGACCGGCGGGATCCGCCCGGAGTTTCGACAACAGCGCGTCTGCCGCGCCTTCCGCCCCCGGAGCGGGAACTCCCAGTGCGGCCGTCAATGAGGAGCGTCGCAACAGTTCTTCCCCGACACGAGGATGCAAATGGGCTAGCGCCGGTCCCACCACCCCGTGCCGCGCCACCAGTTCAGGACCGTGGACAGACGGCTGCGCCTCCGCCATCACTACCTGGGCGAAGTCTGGTGCGGCGCGAACGGCGATCGCAAGCGCAAGTAGCGCCGTGTAAGGCGTTGCCGGGGTATTGTCCCCCAGCGGCGGAGAACCCAGCCTGAGCCTTGCCGTGGTGCATGCGATGAGCCTGCCAATCCCGGTCCGGATGCTTTCCGGGGGACGCACCAGTTGTTCAATCGCCGAGGCGTCGCCACCGGGAGGCGGTCCCGCCGGAGCGATCGCCCATTCAATCACCCGGAGAACGGAATCAACGCTGCTCATCGCGAACCCAATAGGGGCACAGCGCCATGGTGTCACCCTGCCTCGTGTAGAAGCGAAGAACCCGCTGTCCTCCCTCTATATTGATCAGGCCCGCGACCTGCCAGGGAAGGGTAAAGGTACTGAGATGCAGCCTGACATCAATGGACGAAAGTCCCATCTTGTCCGTTGCCCCGAAAAGGTGTGTGTGATACCAGCCCAGCAAACGGGTACCCGACTGCCCTTCGCGCAAACTCTTCTTGATCGCGGTAAATGAATCGCCGGTAAAAGTAAAGTGAAGGAGCGAAGCGCCCGTCTGCTCCGCGGTCGGCGCGCTTTGAACGCTCACAATGAAGCTGCCCTCAGCTTCCGAATCCCGATACACCTCTCCGGTGAGAAATCCGCCTTCCTCCACTTCGAGGGACAGAGATCGACTCACCAGCAATTCCGCATGCAGGGCAGCCGGTATGACCACCTGCACCGGTGCGCGCTTCGCCGGGATCCGGGCATCCACGCCGAAGTCCGAAAGCGTCGCCGTTTCCGGGTTGGGATCCGCCAGCCGCCGAATTCCGAACGCCGGCCCTTGCCCCTGTTCATAGGGCAAAATAACCGTAGTGCCCTCGATTGACGGAGCCGGAAGAACGATTCGCCGGGCGAGTTGCGGGACCGCGATCCGGAATCCCCAGATCGCCTCATCCGGGTATTTGGCTGCTAGCGTTTGCTGGAGGGGCTGACCGATCAGTTCGCTCAACGGATGAGGATGGCGGTAAATCATACGGCCGCCGACCCCGACAGAGACGTAGGCGTACCCGAAGTCGGGCACGAGGTTGTAAACGACGGGGCACCCTTTGACCGCTGGTTCGTCAACAATCTCCATCAGTTCCAGCCGGATGTTCGCTTCCGGCAAATCAACACCCAGCATGCGCTCTAAGGTCGGCCTGAGCACCGACGCCAGCGGCAACGTGCCGAAGAGTGGAAAGGTTGGACCCGAGTACAACTCGATCTGTGTGCTCATTGTGGTCGCTCTATTTAATCCGCTTGATTTCGAGTGGACGGGGTTGCAGACGCCCGGTCAGCGTCCGGCGAATCAGTGAAATACCGCCGCGGGCTTCGATTGCTTCCTGACCGGGAAGCGATACGGCCCATTGCCGTGCTTCTCCGTTAAAAACACCCTCGATGCTGTAGTTCTGGTAGGACGCCAGATCGACGAGAAGTTGACACAGATCATGAAAGTCAAGGCCGGGGCGGTAGTCGTCCCCCAAGTCGCCGAGGCACACGTAACCGGTTTTCGGATCGATGTTGGGATGAAATACCGGCGTCTGCCAGAACGCTTGCGGAGCCTTGATCGGAAAATCGGCCGGAAGGACAAGGAATACAACGTGATCATCCACCGGTTCCGGCGGCTCGCCGGGCGCAGCGGGAGGTGCCCAACTATTGGCACTGAAGCGGAACACATACTCATGCGGAGCGTGGTCGTTATCCGTGTCCACTTCGAATGCGGGGTGATCGGTCATATAGGACTGCACCTGCAGGCGCGCGCGAACCATTGCCGCCTCCCGTTCCTCAGGGTCGATACCGGCAGTGCTCTCCGGCGCCACATGCAGAGTCGAGTCTTCCCCCACGCCGCTGTCGTGCAGAGTCCCCCCGGGCTGCAACCGGACGGACGATCCGTCGGCCCGAACATGATCCACGACTGCCGTTCGCGGCTGCCCTTTTGCGTCGCTCCATATTTTGGGATCGTACTCGCTGGCGACGCCGCGCGCCACCTCAGCCACCCGGGTCGACGCTGCTACATCGGTTAATTCAAATCTCGCCTGGTCAGGCCCTTCCACATAGAGCCTGCGGATCAGGTAGTCCCGAAACTGAGCGGCGGCAGCGCTTGCCTGGATCTGGATATTCCGGTTTCGCAGGTCGGCTTCGAGCCGGGTCGCCAGTTGAGCAGCCTGCTCCGGCCTCATGCCTGGCAGATCCAGCAGAATCCAACCCGCGGAAGAAATGCCGAGGTTCACCTCTCCGTTCAATTGCATCTCCGCGGCCACACGACGGGCGGTGTCGAGGATCGTGAAGGGATCCTGGTGGCCCTGCACGGTGATGCTCGATCCGTGGGGTGATCCGTTGCGCTCTCGCCCGTCACGAAGCTCCTCGCGGACGGGAGAGACAGGTAGTGGAGGATCAGCAGTGTCAGACATCTGCCGAAAGAGCGCGTTCCCTGGATACATTCGTGAGGCGTTTCGTACCAATTCGCGGAATCCGTTGTCAACAATTCCATGGCCGAGTTGCGCGAGTGCCGCGTTCCAGAATCCGGCCGCGTTCACGGCGTCCGCTATCTGATCCTCGGGATAGCCGATCTGTGCCAGCAGCGTGCGAGCCTGTGTGCCATTCCCGAAAATTACCGCCAATGTGCGGGATATACCTTGCCTGGTAAATATCTGAGCCTGATCCGGAAGGTCGAGAGTGGACCAACCAGGCGGCGGACCGGAGCCGGCAGTACTCTCCGGAGCCACGTGAAGCGTGGCATCCTCCCCGATGCCGCTTTCGATCAATGTGCTGTCAGGCATCAGCCTGCATGATCTGCCATCAGGTGTTACGTAGTCGATAACCGCCGATCTTAACTGTCCGCGCGAATCGCCCCAGACCTTGGGGTCATATTCGCCAACGATGCCGCGGGCGATCTCAGCTACCCGCGTGGACGCCGGAAGGTGGGTGACTTCAAAAAGGGCTTGATCCGGACCTTCCACCATGATCCTGCGAAGGAAATGTCCCGGCCCGGACAGAGCCGTCACTTCGATTTCCGATCCTGATTGCAGCGCATCCAGACGTATCAGATGGGCAAGGATCACGGCAGTCTCCAATGGCAGCTCAAGCTCGACAGAGATGGCTTCACCTTTGGCAGCAACCGGCAGCGGAACACATTCGATACCTTCGCGGCTCAGAACGGATCGAATCCGGTCGAGAGTAGCATACAGCCCAGAATAACCCCGGACCGTCATCACGGAAAGGGGGCGGGAGCGAACAGGGCTCCGAACCTCCTCGCCAGCCATTTCCGAGAATACCCGATTGCGCGGATACCTGTGTTTGGCAGCGGCCAGTAAGCGGTGCGGCCCTTTTTCGACAATACCCGACGAAAGAGTCCACCAGACATGGCGCCAGAACTCAGTTGCATTTTCACTCCGAGGCACAAGGTGCCGCGGATAGCCAATCGCCTCCAGAAGGGCTCTGGCCTGATCATCTTCTCCGAATACGTTACTCAGTTCCGCTGCGATCACATCGATGTCGTTCATATTTCACTGCCTTGCCTGGTGTGGCGCCGGTGCTTTTCGACAACTGATCGGACGCCCGCGACGATATTCTTGTATGCCTCCTCTTTTCGGCGCCAGCGGCTTACGGGTCCTCCCGTATCCGGCAGGAGTTTGAGGGTTGCGAACTCCGAGCCGGTTAAATCAGCATCGCGGATCAGAATCGGAACAATCTCGCAGTCTCCCCCACGCATACGTTGCAGCGCACAGGTGAGTACGGAATCTCCATTCATGGCAGAATTCAGAAAGGGTTGACTGAGGCAGATAAGGACTACCTGTGCGCGCTGCAACTGGTTTTCAGTCTCAGTCCTGACGTTGGTTCCCGCGAGAATTTTTCCCGGATGCCAGATGGAAATGGCGTGCGTCGATTCCAGCGCCCGCAAGTAGGTGTACATCTCATCGAAGAGCCTTCTGTCGCTTTCGACATAATGAACGGCGAGCGGCAGAATGGATCGAACCGGAGGCAAAAACTGGGGGCCGGAAATCGGGATGTCGGGGGAATCGATCAGTTCGGAAACGCCGAGTACACGAAAACCGTCGACATTAGACAGCTTTCTGAGCCGCTCCAGAACATCCGGTGTCGTTATGATCGTCACCACGAGAGACCCTGGGCTGCTCCCCAGAATAGTCATTTCCGAATCGCCTGCCAGCACTTTCAGCCGCTCGGCAAGTTTGCCGAAAGCAGCATGGTCCAGGACGTCTCCTTCCACGTCGATCCGAACCTGTGCCAGTGTCCGGATGGCCGGCAGAACCGTCCAGAAAACCGTGAGGCTGTAGCCGCGGCTTCGCAGATCGCACCGAACATGCTCCCGCATTTCGGCAGTCGCCGGCTGTACGGTGCCGATCACAACCGAGTCTCGCGAAGCCAGCAGGAGTTCCGCCGGCCGTTTCAGACCGAAACGTTCGCGATTGCGGCCAAGGAGCGACAACAGGGCGTAGCTTGCTGCAAAGTCGCCTACCCCCGACTCCGCATTCGGTCTGCGCCCGGATGTTGGCAAAGTGCGACGGGAAGCGGCGGAAGCCCGTCGTTCCGCGGAATTGAGTTCTGTAGAGGAGAGAAAATCGGATTGCCCTTGCTCTGAGGCAACAAGCTTCTTGAGGTAACCCGTATGGGGAGAGCACTCGGATTCCGGCTCGCCTGCCGCAACACCCCGATACCGCAGGAATTCTGCAGAACCAACCGACACTCGGCAACTCGTCTCACGCAGGGCCTGCGCGATCGCCTCCGCAACGTCCAAAAGAGTTGCCGTCGTGCTTGCGGAAAAAAGGAATATAACGGCGCCTCCGGCTTCCATCAGCAGACCGGGCCGCGTCGCCGCCGGAAACAGGCGCCGGAGTCCTTCCGCCCATGCGGTGAGTTCCGGACAAGAGCTTTCCGGCTCCATGATCAAGGCCACGTCATAATTCGGCTCGTCGGCGCGGGAGTTCAGGCTACCGAGTGTGGTCGCCAGCTCAGGTGTGACGGTAAACCCGAAACCACCTGAAGCGGGCTCCATGGAACGTTGAGGCGACCTGAATGCCGGTTCAAACGGAAGCCAAGGCGCCCCGAGATACTCAGCGACGCGTTCGGGTGCGACGAGCAGAGTCGAATCTTCGGCCACTCCGCTGTCATGCAGAGTTCCGCCCGGTTGCAGGCGCACAGACGAGCCGTCTGCACGAACATGATCGATAACCGCAGTCCTCGGCTGCCCCTTGGCATCCATCCAGATTTTGGGATCGTACTCACCGGCTACGCCACGGGCCAGTTCCGCCACCCGAGTCGAGGCTGCGACATTCGTTAGCTCAAACCTCGCGTGGTCCGGCCCTTCGACCAGGAGTCTGCGCATCAGATAATCCCGCAAATGAGCGGACGCGGCCCTTGCCTCAACCCGAAAATTTCGGCTTTGCAGGTCGGCTTCGAGATGCGGCGCGAGTTGCGCAGCCTGTTCCATTCTCATGCCCGGAAGGTCCAGCAGGATCCAGTCCGACAAAGAGATGCCCAGATTGACCTCAGCCCCAGGTTGCATTTCCGCAGCCACACGGCGTGCGGAATCCAGAACAGTGAAGGGTTCCGCATCGCCCTGTACCGTAATGCTGGAACCGGGCAACTCCCGCCTGGTAACCGGTTGCGAAGGAACGCCCAGCCAATCAGTCAGTTCCCTGAACAACCTGTTCCCTGGATACATGAACAGGACCTCTTGCAGCAGTGCCCTGACCCCGTCGGGCAGGATTCCGGAGCCTAATTCGGTAAGCACCACCCGCCAGAACGTTTTAGGCTCGGCATCTGAGCTTATCCGATGGGAGGGATATCCAATACTCGCCAAAAGGACGAGCGCTTGAGCACCGGAACCAAAGACTTCGGCCAGATGAGCGTCAAGTCCATGTCTTAGGAGAGCTTGCACCTGTTCCCGCAGCGGGAGAGTTGACCAACTCAACTTTGAAACACCCGCGATATGCCCTCGGATTTCACTTTCCGGGGAGCGGACGAAACCCACCGAATCAATCTCGTCACTGTCGTGCGGCGTACTCACGGCTCGTTTCTTCCCCTGTCCCTGAATCGCCCGCTCGCTTCGCAAACTTTCATGGCGATCTTCAGTTCCGCTTCCCGATCAAACGGCGCAATTGATCAACGATATCGGTGAATGCTTCATCCGGTGAATTCCAAGTACTCACCGCCTTCGCTCCCGTCGGCAGAGCCTGCAGTTCGCCAAGAGGACTGCTCCGCCAGTCGCAGGGACGAACCACAATCGGCACCACAATCGCTTCCCCGGCGCGCGCCCGCGCCCGCCCTGGGCGGGGGCGGGTTGGGGATCTCGTAGCGGTTGTAGACCTTGGCCGGGTAGTCCATGTCCACCAGGCAGCGCCAGCCCTTGGCCTTGCCGGGCATGTGCACCCGCACCTCGAAGCCCCAGACCGTCGAGCCGTTGATGCTCGTCCTGATCATGGAGAGGTTCGTGGTGCCGTGTGGGTCGTGGCAGGAGGAACAGGCCAGGTTAGCGGCCGGATAGGTGCCGCCAGGAGCGGTGGTCAGGGTCTTGTCAGCGGTGTAGCCGAAGTCAGCGGCAACGATGTTGTGGCCGTGACGGTCTCCATCCATGGTAGTGGGTGTATTACGGATGGAGTAGGTCATGGTCTTCTTCAGCCAGGCAAAGTCGCCGCCCGGTGTTCCTTCAACCGCACGTGTGCTGTCATTGGGTGTGACGCCGGCGGTGGAGATGTGGTCGCTGCTGCCGGTGGTGTCGGCGGCGTTGTGGCG
>Ga0118677_10007368_pt1 | contig 18188 bp, 18 predicted proteins | sample AliMusrvi5mmetaG_FD_86154 | JGI IMG/M metagenome (GOLD analysis project Ga0118677, IMG submission 86154) | reverse complement strand
AATCCGCATTCCAACATCAAAAATACAGGCGGCCGCTTTAGATCATTTTTCTTTTTTTCGTAGCCGTTTGCACAGGCAAGCTTTTGCTTCGTTAGCCCGTGCTATGATTCTCGCAAAAGAAGCCGGCGATGGTGGAATGCCAATGGCTCGAACCGCGCAGGCTGCCTTCACCAAAAGCTCACCTGTGCCTGCATGGCTACAGTATTTTGAAAAATGCTTTAGTCTTCGTAAACACCGTAATAGTTCTGCGCGGGCGGGGTGCCCCGCTGCACCGTCGAGACAATCACGTCCTTCTGCGCGGGCTTGGAGATGCGGTTGAACGCCACCAGCGAGCGCAGCGGCTTCCAGCCTATCGAACCGGCGGCTGCTATTCTGGTAATCTCCTCGATGGCGGACCTGTTGTCATAAGGCTCGGGCCGGTAGGACCGGGGGGTAATGAGCGCGTCATATATGTCGCAGACAATAGCGGTTTCAACCATGAAGCTGGCAAGCTGTATGCCGCGGGGCTTGCCCGTAGCGTCCCGCCGTTCGTGATGGTCCCGGGCGACGATGGCCGCGGGATGCGCCGGGTCGCCGTAAAACACGCTGAGCAGCACATAGCCTGCCGCGGCATGGTGATCGAGCAGTTTTCGCTCTTCGTGGGTAATGGGCCCGCACTTTTTCAGCAGGGGCAGGGGCAGGCAGACCTTGCCGATATCATGCGTGGGGCCCATGGAGATGAATTTTTTCCATATCTGGTCATCGGGCAGCAGTTCACGGGCAATGAGGGCCGAAAGCGCAAAAACCCTGAGCAGGTGGCAGTAGGTATACCGGTCATACTGATCGAGGTAGTCGAAGCAATCCAGCACCAGGTCCGATGTCCGCACCGTGGCGAGCCCGAGCATGACCGCGGCGGCTTTCAGGGAGTTGGAAAAAATCACATCGTAGTGGGGGCTGTGCACAAGCTCCAGCATGTCGCGCTGTATATTTGCATGGCGCAACAGCAGGCGGGATTTACCGGCCCGCCCCCCTCGCCCGGCTATCAGAGCTTCAAGCGCGCGCCTCGTGAGCGCCGTGCCGGCGGGCAGCAGGGTTCGGCCGTCGACGGTGCGGATGGGGTAGTGCAGCATCAGGGCGCCCAAGGTCTTTTTTTTCGGCTGCCGCACCAGGGCGGTTTTCGGAGCATTGATCATGGCACAACCTGTTCTGAGAGTGCAGGGTCGTAGGGGCGAATGGCTATTCGCCCGTTCAGGGTTCAAAATCGTAGGGGCGTTTCGCGAACCGCCCCTACAGGTTCAAGGTTGTAGGGGCGGGGTCATCCCGCCCAAAACTCGTGACCACTATAAGAAAACACCGCCGTCAGGTCAAGCGCGAAGTGAGAAGCGCTGCGCAATTGCTCCTGAAGGGCTGCTGCGCGCTTTGCTCCTCCACGGCGCAAGAGCGCAGCGATCATCACTTTCTTTCAATGTCCACGGAAACAGTGCGCTTGCCCCAGACAAGGGCATCGCTGTGGGAATCGAAATAAATATCCATGCGCTCCGGGCCCTTGATTGCCGAGCCCCGGTCCTCCACAATCCCCTTTCCATAGCCGGGTATAATCATAATCGTTCCGAAGGGGTAATAGACGGTATCGGCGGCCAGTGTTCCGGGATGCGAAAACATGAGCCAGGGAAAAAACACGATGCGAAACGGTATGACCCAGGGCCGCTCGAGGCTGTCCACGGAAAAGAGCCCGGGATAGTACTGGCGCGGCTTTGTGCCGCTTGCGGTTTTACCGTGATAGGGCTTGCCGGCGTCCGGGCCGCCGCAGTAATAGCGGTTCCAGAAATTGAGCTTCAGATATTTCCAGCTGCCGCGTTCCCAGCTGCAGCACTTTTTGCACCCGCAGTACGCAGTGGTGTTGATGGTGCGCTCGACATGCGCGCAGCCCGGCGCCAGCAAAATGCCGCAGAGAAGCGCAATTTTCAGCACTCGGGCTCGTCTTTTTCTATTCATGTATGCTCTGCAATCCGGTGCGCGGTTCGCACCCTACAGACTCACCGCCCAGCCATTACCGCCGCAAAAACGGCGGCAAAGGCCAGAATGCTCACGCAGCCGTTGGCCGTGAAAAATGCGGCATTCATGCGGGAGAGGTCATGGGGTTTCACGATGCTGTTTTCATACCAGAGAAAGCACGCTATGACGGCAAGGCCCGCATAAAAAACCGCCCCCAGGGAAAAGAAAAACCCCATAAGGCCCAAAAACAGTACTGCCAGGGCGTGCAGAAGCTTTGTCGCCTGCAATGCCGCTGCAATGCCGAAACGCACGGGCACGGAATGGAGCCCCTCCCGTGTATCAAACCCATAATCCTGACAGCTGTAGAGAATATCAAAACCGGCTGTCCAGAGCATGACGCCTATCGCCAGCATCCAGATGCCCGTTGTGGGCAGGGTGTTGGTAGCCGCAACCCAGGCGCCCATGGGCGCCAGTCCCAGGCACAGGCCCAAAACGAAGTGGCAGGCCCAGGTAAACCGCTTGGTAAGCGAATATACTGCCATGGGCGCCAGCACCACGGCCCAAAGTCTGCGGCACAGATCGGGCAGCTGAAAAACAGCCGCAAAAAAAGCCGCGAGCGCCGCGGCAATAAAAATCAGCGCTTCGCCGGAGGTTACGAGGCCCGCGGGCAGGGCCCGTTCGTCGGTACGGGGGTTTTTTTTGTCGATGGCCGCATCCTGCAGCCGGTTGAGGGCCATGGCAAAGCTGCGCGCTCCGATCATGGCAAGCGTAACCCAAAAAAAAGTCGCAAAATCCGGCAGGCCGCCGGCGCCAAGCACCATGCCGCTATAGGCAAACGGCAGGGCAAAAATCGTATGCTCGAATTTTATCATGCCGAGCAGGATTTTCAGCTTACCCAAGGCCGTAGTCTTTCCAGCGGCGCGTAACCAGTTCTCTGGTGGGGCCGTCCATGACTATCTCTTCGGGCCAGCCGCGACTGTGGCCTTCAGCCGGCAGCTTGCGCGTGGCGTCAACGCCGGCCTTGGAGCCGAAGACCGCTACAGGCGCCGCATGATCAAGTACGTCAAGCGGGCCCTTTGAAAAAAACAGGTCGCGCTCGGGGTCCACATTGCTGAACGCTTTCCAGGCCGCCTCCGGGCAGTTCTGAACATCCACATCACCGTCAAAAACCACTATAAGTTTTGTGAACATCATCTGCCCCAGGCCCCACAGGGCTGAGGCCACTTTTCGCGCATGGCCGGGGTATTCCTTTTTGATCGACACCAGCACGCAGTTGTGAAAAACCCCTTCGCAGGGAAAATTGATATCGACAATTTCCGGAAGCTGCAGCTTGATGAGCGGCAAAAAAATGCGTTCCGTGGCCTTTCCCAGATGATAATCCTCCATGGGCGGCCTCCCGACGATGGTCGCCGGATACACGGGCGCAGTGCGCCGGGTGATGGCGCGCAGGGTGAATACGGGGTACTGGCCGGCATCGGAGTAGAAGCCCGTATGGTCCCCAAAGGGGCCCTCGATGCCCGTCTCGGCGCCCACGGTCCCTTCAAGCACGAACTCGGCATGGGCCGGCACCATGAGATCAACGGTTGCGGCCTTCACGGTTTCAACAGGGTGGTTTCGCAGAAAACCGGCAAACAGCAGCTCATCAAGGCCCGGCGGCAGGGGCGCGGTGGCGCTGTACAGCGTTGCCGGATCGCAGCCCAGGGCAACGGCAACCTCGGTGTCGCGGCCGAGGGCAAGATGTGCGCGATGATGGCCCGCGCCGTCGTGATGCACGTGCCAGTGCATAAAAGCGCGGCGCTCGTCGATTATCTGCATGCGGTACATGCCCATGTTCTGCACGCCCGTTTCAGGATGCTTCGTGATGACCAGCGGCAGGGTGATAAAGCGGCCGGCGTCTTTGGGCCAGCACTTCAGCGCGGGCAGGCTTTTCAGCAGGGGCCCGTCTTTTTCAACAACATCCTGACACGGCCCCGAGCGCACGGCCCGGGGCTGGAAGTTTTTTAAATCCTTCATGCTCCAGAGCAGTTTCATTTTATCCATGAGCGTGCCGGGCATGCCGGTGGGAATAAACGACATCACCCGCCGGGCAATCTCATCAAAGCTCTCAACGCCGAAGGCAAAGCAGGCGCGGTCAGGGGTCCCGAAAAGATTTATGGCCAGGGGATAGGGTGAATTCCTCACGTGCTCAAACAGCAGGGCCGGGCCACCCTGCTTTACCAGCCGGTCGGCGATTTCGGTTATTTCAAGCTCCGCATCAACCTCGGCTGTTACGCGTTTGAGCTGGCCCGTTGCCTCGAGTTTTTTTATATAGTCCTGCAGATCAGTGAAAGCCATACTGTGGTCCGTTGAAGTTGTATGAAATTTTTAAAGACGCAATTCTTTGAGCTTGGAACCCGTAGGGGCGGTTCGCGAACCGCCCCTACAACTCCGAACTCCGAACCCCACAAACAATCAGGCCTAGCCAGCGGAGGGCAGCAGCGACAGTAGAAACTCCCACAGCCAGGCCGTAATCCCCGGCACGGGCCGAAGCCAGTTGCGCAGGACCGCAAGCCTGACCGTTTTTGTTTCCCCCGCCGCGACGGTCACGGGATCAGAATATGTCGTTCTAACAACCGGGAAAATAAACGACCGCGAAAACGGAAAGAGGGAATACGGTCCCACGCCTGAGCCGCCGTAAAATCGCGGATTTATCGGCTCCACGATAAAAGTATAGGCGCCGGGCGTCACCAGCAGGTCAAATGCCCCGTCGCCCATCACGGCGTAATCCGATACGCAGGAGAACTGGCTCATCAGCTCGTCGCCCTGTTTCACCGCGATAACATTCGCGCCCCGCGCGGGCAGGCCGCTGAGCCAGTGAAGCGTGCCGTGAATTTTCCCATACGCGGCTTTCACGACTGCGTCAGAGGCAGGGTAGAGCATGGTAACGGCAGCCTCGTCATCGGGCTTCAGCGTCCCCAGAGGGGTATCATTATCGGTTGAGGTAGGATACATCGTGGGGATATAAATATCATTTGACGTATTCCCGTCATGCACGAACCGCCCGTTTATCTGAGTGTGATCAAGGCCGATAAAATGGCCGAATTCATGCACGAAGGTCGCCCTGAACTGAGCGGGCTGCCAGTTATACGGCGGCTGAGTAAAGCGGCCGTTAAGAACCGACATGCCTTCGATATACTGCGTGCCGCCGGAGTCCGTATCAGAGCCGGAGAAGCCGATAATATTATCGCTTGCGCCCGTGCCGTAGAGGGCATCGATAATGCCGCCGTCGGAATCGAAAATAACAGGGTTAATGCCGTAAACAAGAGGATTATGGGCCTGCGTAATTGTAAAATACGGTCCATAATTATTTTTATTAATATCTTGCGGTAAAAAACCCGCATTCCGCAAACTGAGGCTGACCGTGGGCACCGCCTGCCAGACGGCAAAGCAGTCATCAACAAGAGCCACTGCTTCGCTGTTGCTGTAGGCGCCCAGATCGCCCTGATCAACCGTATAGGCGATGGGCATGGCGCTTGCCGGATACACTACCGGGTTACCCGCCTGATCGGTCAGCAGGGGCCCGCCCGCAAATGCATTCATGGCGCAGGCAACACAACTGACGCTCAGAAAAATACACAGTATTTTTTTCATTGCCAGCGCCCTACTGTTTTTCTACTATTTTTTGAATGAGATCCATGAGTTCCTGATGCCGCAGGCTGCCGGCGCCGGTCATGCTGCAGTGTTTAATGCCTGAAAATGAGCTGCCGGGGCACAGGCGCTCCATATCCATGCCCTTGAACAAAAGCCGGTTATTGCGCTCATTGGCGGCCGTTGTTTCAGCGCCGTTTTTCGACACCATAAAGACGCCCTGGCCGAAGCCGACCGGCGAGCTGTACCCGAGCTTGCTTTCCGGATGCAGAAACAGCAGCACCTCCTGGCCCTTGATGAATTTCGGAGCGCGGGCATACATGCTTGCCAGCCGGTGCATGCGCAGGGTCACCGTATCGCCCGGGCCGCCTTTCATGAAGCGCTGCGCTTTAAAGGTATACAGCAGCTCCGCATCACGCGTTTCCACTCCGGTGCAGACGCCGCAGAATATCTTGCCCGCGCCGCGGCACAAATCCTCAAGATTCAAATCGCGCACGGCAGCCCCCCGGGCTCCGGTAGCCAGCACAAAAACAAACAGGGCCGTTAAAATATATTTTTTCATGAGCATTCCTCTCGCTTAATGTGGTATTCTGCAACAGAGCAAAATGCCCGGCGAAGACCTTTTGCTTGACATTACAGCACTTATCATAGAAAAAATAAAACATTATTTTTCTTCCACCACAAGGAGACTGAACGCTGTGAAAATAAACAAGGTGATCCTGACACTGCTCTTGACCTCGGCCGCAACCTTTTTCCTGCAGGCCTGCTCCTCCTTGCCGCTGGAGAAGGAGATGCGCTCCATGGCCCGGGTGTATGACCAGCCCTGCGATACCGTATACGGCTCCGTTAAGGAGGTGCTGCACCGCGACCTCAGCTGCGCCATAAAAACAGACGATAAGGCCGGCGGCCAGATCGAAACCGAATGGGTGCACCGCATGGATACGGAAGGCAAAAAGCGCTGGCTGGTTCGGGCAACCGTGCGCAAGGTGCCAGGCGGCACTGAAGTCGTCTTTTATAAAAAATCGGACATGCAGGATGAGGTGAGCAAAAGCCTTGACAAATACAACAAGAAGAAGCAGGATGCGGCCGAAGCCGCGTCGGGAGGGTGGACAAAAACCGATGTTGATATGGCCTCTGTTGAGCAGCTGTACCGCCTGCTGGAGAAAAGACTTGCCGCGCAGAAATAGCTTCCCGGCGCCTGCCGCAGCAGTGGCCATCGGCCTGCTTGCCGTGCTCTTGCTGGCGCAGGTTTCTTTTCAGGCCGCCGGGGTGGAAAGCTCCCCCAGGAGCCAGTTCAGCCGGCCGGAAATCAACTGGGCCACAACCTGGATCAACACTGCCCTGCCGCAGTTCATGCAGAAGGGCATCATCGCCAAGATCAGCAACAAGAATGACAGCTTTGAGGTATTTGCCGGCAAGCCCTGGCGCCAGTTGAGCTTTATGCAGCAGGGTGAATTCCTCAAAAACCTTGCCCGCGCCCGTGAAATAATCGGGCATGCGCCGTATTTTTCGGTTGTCGATATCACCACCTCGGAAACAGTGGCCCGCGTATCCGGGTCGGCCATTGAAATCCTCACCCCTGCCGAGGGCTTCAAGTTTTATATGCCGCCGGCCTATAACGGCGCTACAAACACAACCACAACGTACTAGTAGGCCATGACAATTCATTTTGGGATCTACCCCACCCGGCCTCCCCTGTCCAGGGGAGGAGATTTGCTAAGGGCACAAAGCTCTATTTTCATTCCCCCGCCTGATCAGTCAGGAGGGGTACGGGGAGGTGGATCAATTGATGATTTTACAAATCATAACCCACTAGCCCCTTGTGCAGATATTAACAGTCTCATAATAATAACTCCGCTGCAGTGCCCTCTGTGTAGTAACCATTGTATGTAGTCTGGTCGTCACTCCGGTGAAAACCGGAGTCCAGACAATGTATGCATGCCTGCAAGACTGGATTCCGGCTTTCGCCGGAATGACGCATACGCGATAGTAACGATTGTTACGCGCAATAAATAATGTGAATACTATTTTAAGATCCTTAATACGCTTATGAGCCCAGTGCATCACGATGTAAATGATCTTGCCGCTTTTTTTGATCCCGTTGTGGTGGCTTCGATTCTCAAGGATATTTTTGATGACAGATCAGCGATATTTATTGATGATAAATCTGTTAAAATTCGCGCGGTCCCCGCTGTTGCCACCGCTCACGACCAGGAGGTGCTCGAACGGCTGCTTTCCCGGGATGTATATGCATACTGGCGGCAGTCCGGCTATCTCGGCTCCTACTGCATGACATTCATGCTCAGAAATGCCGTAACTTTTCTTGCCCTGGCTGCTCATGAACGCGCATGCCCTGTTTGCGATTTGGAGCAGGTTTTTAAAAAGTATTATTTTTTTTCCTGCAGGGCCGAAGCCCTTGAGTGTCTGGATACACTGGCCGAAAACCCGGCAGCGCGGCAGAGCGCTCCGCTGCTGGGTTTTTCCGCTTTAGGCATTCATTTTTTTTATCGAAAAACCGGTGCTTGCCGGGCCTTTGATGCCTATGAAACCGGCTTGTGCGCGGAGCCTGCGAAGGATTTTTTTTGCCACAAACATATGCGCGAAGCATGGTGGGAATATGAAGGGCCGGGTGCTTCAACACAGGCGGACATGTTTCGCTTTTACGCACGCAGGGAAAATCTCCATGCCTATGAGGAGCATCAGCTTGAGGAGCTTGTCGGCAGGTTCTGGTCGCGCATGAAAAAATTCAGACAGGAACTGCTGGCGCCGGATACGGACGTATCTGAAGCGCTTGCTTTTTTCGGCTACCCAAAGCTTGCGGACTTGTGCACCGGCGGACAGCTGAAATTGCGCAGGCGATATGCGGAGCGTGCCCGGCAGCTGCACCCTGATTTTGGCGGGAGGCATGAATCATTTCTGGAGCTTAAAAAACATTATGAAGTATTGCGCAGCCGGCTGAGCTGCGAAAATGCGATAGCTTCAGCTTAATGCAGCAGGTCTTTGTTGCTCTCTGTTTCATATGGTGGTAGATAATATTTTTTATATATAAACCAGCATGTACCAGGATGGTCATAAGTAACCGGACATTGTGAAATTCATTTTGTTGTATTGCCCAGATGATTTTGACTTTATATGACGAGATTGCTTCGTCGCTTCACTCCTCGCAATGACACTAGAGTGTTGTCATCGCGAGGCCGAAGGCCGTGGCGATCTCACGTGCCGGTACAGGGGCGAGATTGCTTCGCTTCGCTCGCAATGACAGGTTGTGTTGACTTTCACGATAAAAGTCTTTACATGAGCAATCCCGAACCGCAGCGACGGGGTCAGTTGCTTGCAATGACACCAGAGTGTTGTCATCGCGAGGCCGAAGGCCGTGGCGATCTCGGATTTCTGTCCGCTTATTAATGATCTTTTTAATAACTACCGGCTGACTTTGCTATGAAAGCGTACACCTTTTAAAAACTAAAAAGGTCAACGATATATATTATCTATAAAATTTACAGTAGTGAGACGGTAAGTTCTTGTAAAACGAGCATCGGCATAACCATTCAATTTTACTACCATTAACTAAGGATACTATTGATATTTTTTATGATAAGCATAAGCAAATCCAAAAGATATTTTTTGTGTACGCTTTCATAACAAAGTCTTTAGGGTGTACGCTTTCATAGCAAAGTTAGCAACTACCGGAGACTGAAGCGTGCGTATACGATGTTGGGGCGCCCGAGGTTCTATTCCCGTTTCAGGCATTCAGTATGCAACCTATGGCGGGGATACCACCTGCATTGAAGTCCGGACCCAGGGGGATGATATTATTATTATTGATGCTGGCTCAGGCATTCGAGCTTTGGGCAACAGCCTCATCGAGGAGGGCCGGTTTGCGTACACCATGCTTTTTACCCATGGGCACTGGGACCATATAATGGGGTTCCCGTTTTTTAAGCCCCTGTATAATCCGCAGACGCGGATTACCGTCTACGGCTGCCCTTTTGCGAGGAATTCGGTAAAAGACGTTCTTGCGCCCTCCATGTCGCCGCCAAGTTTTCCTATAAATATCGACGAAATTAAAGCCTCGGTCTCATATAACGATATATGTCTCGGCTGCCTTGACTTTGGATCGATGAGTATTTGCACTATCGATTTAAGCCATCCCAACAATGGCATCGGCTATAAATTCACTGAAAATGGCAAATCATTTGTTTTTTTAACGGACAATGAGCTCTCCTACCGTCATGAGGGAGGTTGCTGCTACGGTGACTATGTTGCATTTGCCCAGGGCGCCGATGTGCTTATTCATGACGGCGAGTACACTGCCGGGGAATATGCCCACAAAAAAACATGGGGGCATTCAGCCTATACCGAAGCGTTGCAACTGGCCTTTGATGCCGGAGTACAGCGTCTCGGGCTTTTTCATCATAATCAGGACAGGACCGATACCGCCATTGATGATATAGTTCAAGATTGCCGGAGAATCGTTTCCCGGCGCGGAGCCGGTCTCGAGGTCTTCGGAGCCTGTCAGGGCATGGAAATTGACCTTTCTTGACCTTATATTTGAAACACGTTTGACACGGGAGGAGAAAGTTGCTATGTGTACAAAAAGCATGCGGACAATGTACGGAAATATGCTTTGCCGCTGTGTTCACGGCAACAGAAACTGTTTATTACGGGGGCTACTATGACAGATACAACTCGTCTTCCGCTGCATCGCCTGGAACTTGCTTCAGGCGTTTACCGCATTACAACCGCCGCCGCAATTTATGAAATCAGCGTGACCGCAAGCGGTCTGAACAAGGATGGCATACATGAAGTCCAGCAGAGCGATTTTATGGATGTCGGGCCCGACACCGCAGCCAAGCCCATTATTGTCGAAGATACCTTTTATCGTGAAATTTCAGAGGAAATGCTTCGTGAAATCGGCAAGCTTGCCCGGCAGCTTTCCATTTCCATAAAAACGCCTGTTGACGAGACTGCTATAAAATCCGTCGACCTGCGCAAGGCGGGCATTGATCTTGAAACCGCTAAGAGCCAGCTGCAGGATATAGTGGCCATGACGGAAAAGGCCACCATGACCATTATGGATATTTCCGACGGCATTCAGGACAGCTGCAACACAATACGAAAAAATCTTGAAGAGATTACGGGTCTTGGCTTTATCAACACCAATGATTTGCCGAAGCCCATGCCGTCGACCGGATCGCCGCAGTCCGTGCGCGATACCATGGCGGACATCATGCGGCGCGACGAACAGCTGAAAGGCATACTTGATGCTGTTGCCGCTGATTTGGCGCAGCTGCCGGCGGGTGCCGCGCATAAGGGCGTGTCCGATGCGCTTAAATTTCTTGATGTTAATCTGGAGCTGCTTGGCCGTGAAATTGATGCGGTTAAGGACATATACTACGGGGCTGGAGAAGATTACTCGGTAATCCGGCGCGACGACCACGACAAGCTGGTGCGGGCCGTCACCTCCACCGACAATGTCATTCACCAGATAATTGCAAACCTCAACCGCATACTTGAATCGCTTTCTTTTCAGGACCTTTCGGGCCAGCGTATCATGCGGATTCTTGGCATGCTTTCCAATGTGCAGGTGCAGCTGCTCAGTATTCTAGTTTCCTACGGCGTCCGTCTGAAGAGGCGGCATGAGTCCAGGGGCGCTACTTCGAAGGAAACCGACGACATGGCCAACAGGGAAGTTGAAAGGATCAAGCACATGCTCACCGACGAGTCAGGGGATGGCTCTGAATGGGGCGAACGCCTTGATCAGAACGCCATTGATAAACTGCTGGCGGACATGGGGTTTTAAAGTGCATTTTTTTATAGTATGGGGGGGGGCTCCGCAGCGGCGCAAAGATATGCTGCGCGCATGCAATAAATTGTAGCTACTTGCCGGTTTTTTTACCCTCCCGCATCCCCCCTTATATACATGCAATGCTCCATCCTTGCCAAAAAAACCATGATATATGAGCTTCGCATAGCATGATATTACGCAGCAAATACGAATCCGGGCACATAAAATTTTTAAAAATTGCATTTAAAAAAAATTTTTATTAACCACCACTCGTTTGAAAAAAACAGAAATTACGACCCTCGTATATTAACTAGTTAGCTTGAGTAAAAAACTAATGGAACAAAAAGCTTTCGTACTTAGAATATCGCCAAGTGGAATTGATCGAGTTGCTGAGGCATTAGCGAGTAGTCAAATTATTATCGGTTGGGCGGAGGCAAAAGGGCTGCTCGATAAAAAACTCACTTGGGGGGAATTTCGCAGCATTATTAGCGAAACATATCATGCAGGAGAAATTAGTTTAAGAAAAGCTGGATCTGGGGCGGGCCACATGTGGCGCTTTGTAAGGGAAATTGATGTGGGGGATCTTGTAGTCGTCCCCCATGGCTCGGATTTCTACGTTGCGGAGGTGACAAGTCCTGCAATGTATGACGAATCGAAAGTTGAAGAAGACACGGCGTATCGGCGTAATGTGAAATGGTTGAATGATAAGAATCCCATGCCGCGTGGCTTGGCAAAATCGGCTCTTGTTTCACGAATGAAGAATCAAGGTACATGTGCACGTGCAACAGATTTGTTGCCGCAAGTAGAGGAATGTTTAAAGATTTCGAAGGCGGGCTTTAAACCAACATTCAAGGGAAATTTACAGTCGAAGCTAATTCGCGATACCGTTGATAAAAAACGAATTGGCCGTATGATGACAGAACGATTTACAGACCAGCCAAAGCTTTTTCGCAACCAATCAGCAATTGAGGCCCGTCTGACACAGCTCCAAGAACCACATATCAAGCCGCTAACTTCATACGTAGAGAAACTGCGTTTGGAGGTTGGTCGTCTTAAAATCCCTTATTTTGACCCTTGGGACGGGGGTGTAAATGCAGAATGTTTGTTTCTTCTTGAAGCGCCAGGGGGCAACGCGGTGGCATCAAACTTTATCTCTCGTAACAACAACGATGAAACAGCCAAGAACTTCTTCAGCTTAAACTGTGAGGCTGGGCTGTCACGTAAAAATACGATCACATGGAATATTATTCCTTGGTATATCGGGACTGAGAGAAAAATTAGAGCTGCAAACAATAAGGACATAACTGACGGGATTCCTCACCTCATTCGTCTTCTTGCGTTACTTCCTAACTTGCGAGTAGTGGTCTTGCTAGGTCGTAAGGCAGAGCGTGCTGAGAGTTATTTTTTTAATACAAAGCCAGAGTTAAAAATTTTTCGCTCACCACACCCCAGCCCACTTTATGTAAATAATGCACTTGGAAATAGAGATTGTATTCTAAAAACACTCATTGAAGTAGCAGATTTTATCCACACCGTACCTTAACTTTAGCTAACGATGCACTGCACTGGACGTGGTTCCGCTGCGCTCCACCACGCCAGTGACCTTTAGTGTTGGGGCCAAACCATGCAGCTCGCAGTCGCCATCGCGCTCACAGTCTTCTACGTTGGCCTTTCGCTGACGCTCGGCGGGGTGCGATCAAATAATGGCCCCTGGTGGTTCTTCCTGCCGTGCATTGTGACGGTGTGCGCCTGTTGTATCGCCAAAATGGCCATGGCCAAACTTCCGCTGCCCTGGGTAAATGAACAGGGCTATAGCTCCCCACCGCGCCGTGTCCGCCTTTCCTGGAGAGCCGCTGTCCGGCTTCCAGCCTATGCGCCATTCCTGCTGATTTTGTGGCACTTCCTATCGATCCTGCGGATGCACTTTGATATCGACAGGGCGTTGTATTGCTTTTCCACGCTCCCCCTGGGGATAATGGCCATAGTTGCTCTCAGGCGACGGCATGAAATTCGGCTCCTGCGGAGCGGTGAAGTGGCGATGGCGTTTATCGACAGCCGGGAAAACACTGCAGAGTGGTCAGACGACCGGATATTTTATTATTTCAGGACTGCCGGCGGGGCGGATGTGTCAGGTCGGGCATTCTATGTTGGATATAATGTCAGCGCAGGCGCTCTCATCCCCGTGTTCTACGACGCGCGCGACCCCGGGCATCACATCGTTGCCTGCGCATCGTGGTTCGAGGCCTGCTGACGGAGGAGTACCCGGGGGTGCTTTAAAAGTGACTCCGCCGGATTATACGAGGGAATCGATAGGGGCCATCCTATAGTGCATTTAGCGTTGGAGAACGGTATCGGCGCTGGTTAGAGCATTTTTCTTTTTTTTGTAGCCGTTGCACAGGTAAGCTTTTGATTCGTTAGCCCGTGCTATGTTCTCGCAAGATATGCATGCCAGTGGAACTACGCCCATGGCTCGAACCGCACGGGCTGCCTTCACCAAAAGCTCACCTGTGCCAGTATGGCTACAGTATTTTGAAAAATGCTCTAGCCCCCGGCGGGCGGCTTAATTTACCGTTATGAAAAAATAAAAATCTTGATTTGCTTTTCTGGTTGATCTATATTTAGATCATAAAATGAGTCTAAATAAGGAGCTATAAAATGAAGACAATTTCCATTTGTAATGACATTGTTCCTATTGCCGAATTTAAGGTGGGCATCTCCAAGTGGTTCAAGAGCCTCAAGATTACCGGTCATCCTTTGATCATTACACAAAATGGAAAGCCGGCCGGCGTTCTACTGTCACCAGCCGACTATGACGAACTGGTATATAAAAAAACTTTTCTTGATTCCATTGGAAGAGGAATAGCCGATGCTGATAGCGGAAAAACCTATCATACTGAAGAGGTACGTGCGGCATTAACCGCAAGAAGAAGTAAGAGATAAGTCCGGATGAAAATCAAATGGACACAGGAAGCCCTTGATCGATTAATCGAAATTGAAGAGTATATTTCGAAAGACAGCCCGTCTCGGGCTGTACAATTTACGGATCAACTGATCGAACACGCGGAAGTGTTATCTGATAAACCACGCATCGGCAGAACAGTCCCTGAACTCGCCAACCCTGACATAAGAGAACTGGTCTTTAAAAAATATCGCATTGTCTACAGGCTTAAAGCAAATTGCATCGAAATACTGACCGTTTTTGAAGGACACAGAATGCTTTGTATTGATGAATGCGATGTTTAATAAATGAAAAAAACAGCTACGCTATCATAACGAATCACTGCAGCCGACCGGCTGACCTTCACCTTAGTTGCCCCACAAGAGAAAACATTAAGAGCATATTCCAAGTACAGCGCCACACAATAGAGGGGTCGGTAGTGTGCAGGCTACAAATCCCCTCTAACTCCCCTTTGCAAAAGGGGAGGACTATTTACTTCCCCCTTTTTTTACAAAGGGGGATTAAGGGGGATTTTAACCGGCCCCTTATTTCTGTGGTGCTGTACTAATGCGTATCGAGTCCACTAGTGCATTCGGCTTTCCATTAGCAATCCGGCTTGTTTTCGGTACCCTGTGGTGCTTCCGCCGCGGGTTTGCCCCCTGATTTTTTAGGGAAGATAAGGATCATAATGCGCACTGAGGCAAAAAAGAATATGCCCAGGCCCAGATAGTGCCGCCAGCCGGACTGCATGCTCAGCCAGGCATACATCCCGCTTGATGCAAGAAAGGTATATGCCGCTATTCTCAAGAATTTACCCATAGCCGTGTCATCCTCATAATGCAACAGGTGATTAATAAAACATAAAGCCGTAAAAAATACAATCGCTGCGGCAGGCGACGGTAAAATATGAGGAGCAGCAGCAGAAAAGCACGCTATCTAGTTGATAAATCTTTTTTCTTCCAAATTTTACATAAATATGCTATGTAACCAGCCATCTCAATGCAATCAAAAAAAGCAATTAAATAATTATTTTTACGGAGCACCTCATGTCAGGACATTCCAAATGGAGCACTATCAAGCGAAAAAAAGGCGCTATTGACGCCAAACGGGGCAAGATTTTCACCAGCCTGATCAAGGAAATTACCATTGCCGCGCGCCTGGGCGGCGGCAATCCTGAAGGCAATCCCCGCCTGCGCACGGCAGTGCTTGCTGCAAAAGCAGAAAACATGCCCAAAGACAACATTGATCGCGCCATCAAAAAAGGCACGGGCGAGCTGGAAGGCAGCATCTATGAAGAGCTTACCTATGAGGGATATGGCCCCGGAGGTGCTGCGATTATGGCCGAGGTGCTGACGGATAATAAGAACAGGGCTGCCGCGGAAATCCGGCACGTTTTCTCGAAGAATGCGGGCAACCTTGGTGAAACCGGCTGCGTGGGCTGGATGTTCAGCAAAAAGGGCACTTTTGTGTATGAAAAGGGCTCGGTTGATGAAGACAAGCTTATGGAGATCGCCCTTGAATGCGGCGCTGATGATGTGATTGTGGACGACTCCACTATCGTCGTCACCACTGACCCGAAGTCTTTTTACACCGTAAAGGATGAAATAGATAAAAGAAAAGACCTGCCGGCCTATGTTGTTGCCGAGATATCAATGATTCCGCAGAATACGGTTAAGCTTGTTGGCAAGGAAGCCGAGCAGATGCTGCGGCTCATGGAGGCGCTTGAGGATTCCGATGACGTGCAGAATGTTTATTCAAACTTTGATATACCCGAAGAGATGATGGATGAGTAAGCTGCATTTTTAAAAAATCAAAGCCCGCGGGATGAGTCCTGCGGGCTTTTTTAATTATGCCGGGGGGGAAGTCTCTACCGGATTATTCTCTCACCTCATAGGCCATGATCTCGGCGGACTTGCCTTTTACCTTGCGCGGGCCGACTTCAACAATAGTGAATTTGTCCTTGACCAGCTTGTAGGTCTCCTCCCCGATCAAGATCTGGTTCGGCGTGCCGCTTGATTCAAGCCGCGAGGCAAGATTGACCGGGTCGCCGATCACGGTATAGTCAAGGCGCCGGGGCGAGCCCATATTGCCCGCCACGACGCGGCCCGTATTGATGCCGATGCGGATATTGAGCTTCGCGCCGCTTTCCCCCACTTCCTCGCGCATTTTTGCAAGCTCCCTGCGCATTTCAAGCGCTGCATGGATGGCCCTCTCCGCATCATTTTCTTTTTCCATGGGAGCGCCGAAAACCGCCATGAGCCCGTCGCCGATATACTTGTCAAGCATGCCGTCATGCTTGAAAATGACATCGGTCATGCGCGTAAAATACTGGTTGAGCACAATGTTTATTTCCCGGGGAGGCATTTTTTCCGACATGGTCGTGAAGCCGACGATGTCGGAGAAAAGAATGGTCGCCGTAACGTCCTTGGGCTCCATCAGGTCTTCCTGTCCGCCATGCAGGATCATTTCAATGATCTGCGGGGAATGAAAGCGCTCGAGGCGGCTGCGCATTTTTGACTCTTCGCGGATTTTTTCGTTTAAGCTTGCCTGCTCGATGATCATGGCCATCTGGCTGCCGATGGCCTTCAAGAGCTCGAGGTCCTCCTGCACAAACTGATTTTCAAACCGGATACTGTCAAGCTGGATAACGCCGATGATTTCATCCCGGTTCCACAGGGGTACGCACATGGCCGAGCGTATCTGCTGAATAAAGACGCTTTTTGCCGAGTCCAGGCGCGAGTCGTCCATGGCGTTTGACGTGAGAAGCGCCACCTTATCGTGAATGACCCGGTTGATGATCGTGCGGCTGGCCCGGACCTGGCCCATGATTTTCAGGCTTTCATCCCGGTACTTGACAACCATGGGGATCAGCTCATCGTGCTTCATCCCGCCCGTGAGGATGAGAAAGCCGTAATCGGCATTGATGACCTGAAAAATAAGATCCATTATTTTTTCAAGCAGGGCCTTGAAATCCTGGATCGCATTAAGCTCGCGGCTGATTTCATACAGAACAAAAAGAACTTTATTCGTGCGCTCAAGAGAAGATAAATCGGCACGCATTTTCGAATCAAGCTCACGGCATTCGGGCGTACCGGTGAAATTGCTGGGGGTGCCGCTCGACTGCTTTTTTACCGAGACCAGCAGCTTTTCAGGATCCTCGTTGCCCTCCTGCGGGCTGCTGCCGACCACCATCTGGTTCTCATCAATGTTTTCAGGTCCATCGAAAATGGAGCTTGCCTGAGAGTTGTCTTCCGAGGATTCAATGATAAAGGTGATGCGCGTCTGGCCGATTTCTATTACATCATCATGCTGCAAAACAGCACTCTGAATAGAGGCGCCGTTCAGGCGCGTGCCGTTGAAGCTTCCGAGATCGGTGAGCACATAGCCCTGCGGTGTTTTTTCTATCTGGATATGGGACCGGGAGACGGTGTTGTCGGGCAGAGGTATGTCGCAGTCTTTGCTGCGGCCGATGACCTGCTTGTGCGGTTGCAGCGCATGATCGAAAATTTTTCCGCTGCTTGTTATGATGTGAATGATGGGCATGGGTTTCTCTCTTTACTTCGTCAGGCTGAAAGCGGTCCTGGTAATCATCCGTCATTCAGCTGCCGCATGTCAGGGGCAATTATATAAAAAAACGCCCTGCATGCAAGGTGTTTTATGGCAGCGGCATGGTTTCTTTATCGCCCCTGTCCGTCAACGGCCGGTATTTTTTTGAAGAAAGTGAATTGCACAGCGCCGGCTGCAGCCATGCCGGCAAGTGCGGCAACACAATTTGCAGCTGCATCGGCAAGCTCGCAGGCGCGGTAGGGGATGAAATACTGCACCAGCTCGATGCAGCTGCCGAACATCGCGGCAATAAGA
>Ga0118677_10007367_pt1 | contig 18191 bp, 16 predicted proteins | sample AliMusrvi5mmetaG_FD_86154 | JGI IMG/M metagenome (GOLD analysis project Ga0118677, IMG submission 86154) | reverse complement strand
GAAGTTTGGGCTTGAGTTTGGCGGCAAAATACTCGGCGCCAATGCAATAATACTCTTCCAGCCTGCGGTCGACAGGAAAAAAGGCGATATCAATCTGATTCCCCATAATTTTATCGATCTCCGCCTTGAAAATCCTTTCAGCGTAATCCCGTTCTTCCTGGGTTTCCCCTTTCCAATGCCACCAGTTCAGGTCTCCGGCATGAAAAATAGACAGGCCGTCGGCTTTCACCAGAAAAGAAATCCCGGCGTCAGTTGAACCAAATGTTTCAATTTCAACGGACCGGTCTGTCCATTTCTCATAAGCCGGCATGACATGGCTTTTGACGCTGTTTCGGCTGAAAGAAACATCGCTGCTCAGGACATATATTATGTCAGGATTTATTTTTGCCCATTGAAAAATTGCCGGGTCAAAATGATCCCCATGACTATGGGACACAAAGACGTAAACGTTCTCCCTGTTTTTCAGAAATTCCCCTGTAATCTGTCCGCGGACCATCGAAGGACAATAATCGAAAAGAAAATAATGCCCTCCGGTTTCAACCGAAAAACCGCTGTGAACCAAATATTTTACCACAGCGCGCTCATTCCCCACTTACTTCACCTCACCCGATTGTTTCAGTTCATGCCGGTTCATTCACTTCCCGAAATTTGGCCCATTCATTTTCCCTTGATAAATGTCCCGTTTTGAATTTCTGCAAATGCCTGCTGCAATTCTTCCCGCGTGTTCATCACGATGGGCCCTCCCCACGCTATGGGTTCTCCGAGAGGCTGCCCTGAAAACAGAAGAAACCGAAGCCCCTTATCTGCCGCTTTGACCGTAAAACTGTCGCCGCTTTCAAAAAGCACAGCCTTATGACTTTCAACCCTTTGCGCTTCAGCACCGAAATGCCCTGACCCTTCAACTATATAAACAAAAAGGGTGTCTGTACTATCCACGGCAAGGTCCCACTGTGCTCCGGCCGCTAATTCGACATCAAGAAGCAGCGTCCTGACATAATCGCCCTGAGTCGCTCCCGGTGTTTGAGTGCAGGTTCCGGCAATGACTTTCACCGTGCCGCCTGTTTCGTGTATTTCCGGAATGCGGTCCGAAGTAATGTCGCGATATTCCGGATGTGTCATCTTATCGGTGCGCGGCAGGTTGACCCAAAGCTGTACACCGAGCATACGGTCTGACGCGAGTGGCATTTCCTGGTGGAGAATGCCGCTGCCAGCCGTCATCCATTGACAACAGCCATCTTGTATATTGCCCTTATTGCCTAAACTGTCTCCATGCTCAATGTTGCCGGAAATAAGGTACGTCACAGTTTCTATGCCCCTGTGGGGATGCCACGGAAAACCCTTGATATAGTCGTCAGGATTTCGCGAGTCAAAAGCATCCAGCATCAGGAACGGATCAAAATCATAAACGTCGTCATGACCGATTACCCTTACTAATTTTACCCCAGCGCCATCGAACTGCGTAGACCCGGCGACAATCCGTCGTATTTTTCTTATTGTACTCACAGTGTACCCCTCCAGACATCCTTTCTAATCGAGTTGCCATTATTCAGCCAGCGTTTTGCGGATAAGCTGAAGCTCCTCACGGCGTTTTTGGTCTGTCGCCGGGTAATTCATTTTCATTTTATGCATCGTATCCAGGATAATCTGCGAAATAATCAGATGCGCATTTTCTTTTTCATCCGCAGGAATTATGTACCACGGGATTTCTTTTGTGCTGGTTGCTTCCAGGCATTCTTCGAAAGCAGACATGTAGTCTTCCCAGAACTGCCGTTCCTTGATATCTGCCGCACTGAATTTCCAGTTTTTTTCAGGCGAATCAATTCGTTCCAGAAACCGCTCGCGCTGCGTCTCCTTTGATTCATGCAGAAAAAATTTGATGATCCGCGTTCCGTTTCGGTTCAGATGTTTCTCCATATCATTGATGGATTCGTATCGCTCTTTCCATATGTGTTTTTTGTCCAGACACTCATCCGGCAGTTTCTGGCTTTCGAGGATATCGGGGTGAACACGGACCACCAGAACTTCTTCATAATATGACCGGTTGAATATGCCGATCTTTCCTCTTTCCGGCATACGGCAGGTAGTTCGCCAGAGAAAATCGTGTTCAATTTCTTCTGAGCTGGGGTTTTTGAAGCTATGCACCTGGCATCCCTGCGGGTTGACACCGGACAGAACATGCCGTATCGCTCCGTCTTTGCCTGCAGCATCCATTCCCTGAAAAATCAGCAGCAAGGCATAGTGGTTATGGGCCTCCAGCAATCGCTGCAGAGTACTTAGTTCGTGGACGTGTTTTTCCAGTACCTCTTTATAGGCTTCTTTAGACCCGAAATAAGGTTTGACCTTGGTTGGCCATTTTTTCAGCCTGACCTTCTCACCTTCGGATACGCGAAAATCGCTGGATTTGATTTTCATACTCATGCCCCCATTTCTCATAATCGACCGGGAGACTTCTCTTTTTTTAACAAGGTTTGCCTGACAGTAATATTTTACCATTGTACTCCCTTGGGTTCCAGCACAAATTATAAGAATGGCGCACAAGATATTTTTCGGCAGGAATCTCATTAAACGAAAAGAATCTATTGTTTATGGGGACCTGACTCATGAATGCATCTTGAGTTGTTTTACTTTTGGAAAACAGAAAGGATGGGTGCGATGAAATTATTGACCATGCGTAAAGAATCTCAATATGAAATAGGTGTGCAGACTGACAGGGGAATACTTGATGTTAAAAGCGCGGCCAGACATTTTTCACAGACTGTTCCCTATACCATGGAAACTTTGATCGAAAGCGGCTCCGAAGGATTGAAGGCATTGACCCGGCTAGTTGCGCAAGCTCAGAAAGAAACGGCTTCATTTCTGTTTTTGCCGGAAAAGCAGGTCGTCTACGCGCCCTGTGTAACAAACCCGGAAAAAATTCTGTGCGTCGGTCTGAACTATCGTAAACACGCATTGGAATCGCAGATGCCGATTCCGACTTCGCCTGTATTGTTCAGCAAGTTCAACAATGCACTTGCAGCTCATAGGGAAACGATTCAGCTTCCGCCCCTGTCCGAGAAAATCGATTACGAAGCCGAAATGGTCATCGTGATGGGAAAAACCGCCAATAATGTGTCTGAAGCCGAAGCCCTGAACTATGTGTTCGGTTATGCCACAGGCAATGATTTGTCTGACCGCGGCCTCCAGTTCAAAAGCAGTCAATGGCTGCTGGGCAAAACCTGCAACGGCTTTGCCCCCCTCGGTCCGTATATCGTGACCGCCGACGAGGTTTTGAATCCGGACCATCTGCACCTGGAATGCCGTGTAAACGGGGAAGTCCGCCAGTCCTCCAACACTCAGGATCTGATTTTCAGTTGCCCGGCAGTGATCAGTTACATTTCGCAATACATGACATTAAAACCCGGAGATCTCATTTTTACCGGAACGCCCGAAGGAGTCATCCTGGGTTATCCGAAAGAAAAGCAAGTCTGGCTGAAAGCCGGGGATGAAGTGGTGACTGTCGTGGAAGGTCTCGGCGAGCTGCGCATAACCTTAGCATAGCCCACCTGCTCTCTGACAAATAAATTTTCCCATAATAAAACCCGCGACTTTCGCGCCTCGCCAGAGGCTCAGCGCAAGCCGGGTTTTCTTCGTCTAAAAGTATAACTTTCTGCGACATAAGAAAACCTCGATTTCCGCTATCGCCAGAGGCTCGGCGCAAGCCGGGTTTTCTTATTTTTTCTGCAGGCCCTTTTGCGCCGGGTCGGGGCCCTGTATCTTACAGGTCATTACATTCATGTCAGGCCTTTTTTTTGTCATCATAGCCATAAATTGAATCACAGCAGGCAAAAACGGTTTATTCTGAAAATAGTGAACTATTTGCATTATGAGGAGGAGTTTGAATGAAACCATTTGAAAAGCTGAAAATACTTGACTTGACCCGGGTCCTGGCAGGGCCGTACGCCTCAATGATGCTTGCCGATTTCGGCGCCGACGTCATTAAGATTGAAACTCCGGATGTCGGGGATGATTCACGCGGATTCGGTCCTTTTGTCGGAAAAGAAAGTGCGTACTTCATGAGCCTGAACCGGGGTAAGCGCTCGATGACCCTGAATCTCAAACTGCCTGCTGCGCAGGAACTCTTTCGGGATCTGGTCAAAAAATCGGATGTCGTTCTGGAAAACTACCGCCCAGGAACAATGGAAAAGTTTGGGCTGGGTTATGAGGAGCTCTGCAAAATCAACCCGCGGCTGATATACGCAGCCTGTTCCGGGTTCGGACATAGCGGTCCGTATATGGAAAAAGCGGCTTATGACGTAATCGTCCAGGGCATGGGCGGAATCATGAGCATCACAGGACAGGAGGGCAGCGAGCCCACAAGGGTCGGCGCCTCCGTCGGCGACATTACGGCCGGACTGTTCACCGTGATCGGCCTGGTGACGGCTCTATATACCCGCACAATTTCAGGCCGGGGCCAAAAGGTTGACGTGGCAATGCTGGACTGTCAGGTGGCCATACTCGAAAATGCGATTTCCAGATATCTGGTCACAGGCAATGTCCCCGGACCCATCGGCAACCGTCATTCTTCCATTACCCCATTCGAGGCCTTTCAGGCAAAAGACGGATATATCATCATTGCCGTAGGCAATGACCGACTGTGGGCAAAATTCTGCAATTTAGTCAAAAGGGAAGATCTCATCGGCGACGAACGCTTTGTCAATAATGCACAGAGAACAAAGAATCAAAAACAGCTTAAGGCCGTCCTGGACGGCATTTTCCCCGGCAAAACGGTGGACGGCTGGATTGAGGCTCTCGAAGCAGAAGGTATTCCCTGCGGTCCGATCAATACTGTTGACCGTATAATGGAAGACCCTCAGATCAAAGCCAGAGATATGATTCTTGAGATTGAACATCCTGTGGCAGGCAAACTGAAAATGCCCGGGCTGCCGATCAAACTCTCAGAGACACCGGGTGCAGTTCTTCATCCGGCGCCGCTGCTGGGTCAGCATACCGACGAAATTCTTAAGGAAATGCTTGGATTGAGCCCGGAACAGATTGCGGAAATGCGAACGAAAAAAGTTCTCTGATAAACCGGATCATACGAACGGGGAGGAACGACCATGATTATTTACGGAACAGCCCTGCTTGCGGCCTGTCATCTCATTGGCGTCTATCTGGGTGACCTGCTCGGCGCAGCCATCGGAGCAAAAGCAAACGTCGGAGGCGTCGGCATTGCCATGATGCTTCTGATATTTGCCCGGCTTTACATGCACAAGAAGAATCTCATGCCCAAGGCAACGGAAGCCGGAGCTGCCTACTGGGGAGCGATGTACATCCCGGTGGTCGTGGCCATGGCAGCCCAACAGAACGTTGTTGCTGCGTTAAAAGGCGGACCGGTGGCGCTGCTTGCGGCTTTTTTGACCTTTGCCGCCTGCGCCTGCATTATTTCGCTGATCAATCGCATGGAATCCCCGGAGAGCGTTGCTGCAGCCAAGAAGCTATTAGCTGAGCTAACTCCGGAACAGTAATTGGAAAATCATTGGGGAGGGCTTAATTATGTGGCACATGCTCGAGAATGTCGCGATTCAAAATAGCCTGATAACAGCCTTTGCTGCGGTCGGCATCATCATGTATTTATCGACTCACTTATCGCGCCGCCTGACTTTTGGGCGCGTACACGCATCAGCCATCGCTATATTGATCGGGCTGGGGCTGGCTTACTGGGGCGGCAGTCAGACCGGCGGCAAAATGGGACTGGCCGACATAAAGCTGTTCGGCGGCATCGGCCTGATGGGGGGTGCAATGTTACGGGATTTTGCCATCGTTGCCACTGCCTTTGAGGTCCGGGCGGAGGAAGCTAAAAAGGCAGGGCTGATTGGCGTTGTAGCACTGTTCATCGGAACCGTGGTTCCTTTTATCATTGGCGCAGGCGTTGCCTATGCTTTTGGCTATAGGGATCCCATCGCCATGACCACAATCGGCGCCGGCGCTGTTACCTATATAGTCGGACCGGTTACCGGCGCAGCAATCGGCGCCAGTTCGGATCTTATGGCTTTGAGCATTGCAACAGGCGTTGTCAAGGCAATCATCGTCATGGTGGCTACACCTATCGCCGCACGTTTCCTTCGACTTGAAACTCCCCGGTCGGCCATGGTATTTGGCGGCCTCGCCGGCACCGTGAGCGGAGTATCTGCCGGACTGGCTGCCACCGACCGCAGGCTGGTGCCATACGGCGCTCTTGTGGCAACCTTTCACACCGGGCTGGGCTGCCTGATGGGACCATCCGTGCTGTTTCTTGCAACCAAGTACTTGTTTGGGTAAGCTTTAGAATCAGGGAGACAAGCAGGCGCTTTCTTGAATTTGCATTCGGATTTATGAACCATGAGCTTAGTCTTCATATCCTCTCAAACGCTTTGTTGAAATCTTTCATATAATGCCGCGCTACTGGCACGCGTTCTTCGCTGCATCCTTCCAGCGTCAGCATGTAAGTGTTATTGAACCAAGGTTCCACCTCGCTTATTTTATCAAGATTGACGAGAAAGCTCTTATGCGTACGAAAAAATTGTGTGGAACTCAATTTCTGTTCTATTTCTTTTAAGGCAAGTTTTGTCACAAGCTTGCCTTTTGTGCTGCAAATCATCGTTTTTCCGTCCTCGTCAATTTTAACGAAGACAATGTCGGAGGGCTGCAATATCACCATCCGGTCATTCGCCCAAACAGACAGGCGCACACGCCCCGGCGGCTCAGTCCCGCTTAAAAACTGATAAACATTGGAATTGGAAAGTTTATTCTTCTTTTGCAATGCAAGCAGTTTTTTTACTGTCTGCCTTAACCGCTGCTCGCTGAATGGCTTTAAAATATAATCCACGGCATTTAACTCGAAGGCTTTGACGGCATGCTCGCCAAATCCAGTCAGAAAGACAACATAAGGGGGTTGCGGCAGTTGCAGGATTTCACCTGCGGTGGTGATACCATCCTTGCGGCGCATCTGGACATCCAGAAATACAACATCCACCTGCCGGTCCTGCTTTAAATAATCCATCAACTCAGCACCGTCTTCAAAATCGGCAATTACGCTGATATCCGGCATTTCTTCCAGAATATATTTGAGTTCTTCCCTCGCGGGAAGTTCATCATCCACTACAATCGCCTTAAGCATGATCATTCCCCCCTTCGGATGGAAGCGAAATTATTACGCGGGTCCCTTCCCCGATTCTGCTTTCGATCAGTACGCCAAATTCTTTGCCGTAAATGCATTTCAATCTTTCATTTACATTGCTTAATCCTATATTCTGCCGCTTCGGATCCGGTTTAAGCACTTCTTCAATCTGCGAGGCTTCCATCCCCACCCCGTCGTCTTCCACGACAAGCACCACTTTGCCCTCCTGTCGACATCCCGAGATCGCAACCTTCCCTCCGTCTTTTTTGGGATAAAGGCCATGTTTGACGGCATTTTCTACAATAGGTTGTAAAATCAAGGGGGGAATAGTACATTTGCAGTCTTCCGGGATGTTGTACGAAACTTGAAGCTTCCCTTCAAATCTTGCGGCTTCAATTTTGACATAGTCATTGATATGCTGAATCTCTTTGTCAATCGTGATCAACGTATCAGGCACGGACAAGTTGTTGCGGTAATAATTCCCCAGATGAAGTAAAAGTTCCCTTGCAGTATCCGGTTGAGTCCGACAATAGTGGACGATGGTATTGAGCGCGTTAAAAAGGAAGTGCGGATTTATCTGCGCCTGCAGCGCCTTTATTTCAGCCTGGGCCAACAAGGCCGCCTGGGTTTCGTTTTTGCTGACTTCGATCTGTGTGGATATTAGCTGCGCCAGGCCTTTTACCAGTTCGAATTCAAACGGTGTGATACTGTTTTCTTCCAGCTTGTAGATGATGAGTGCGCCGATCACTTCGTCACGGTCTTTCAGCGGTGCGACAACCTTCGACCCCAGAGGGCAGTCCTGCCGGAAGCAGCCTATTTGCTCCCGTGTCTGTGCCAGTGTGTATTCTCCGGTCGCAATAGTGTGCGTCGTGCTTTTCGTCAATATGTTCGTTCCGTGATGGTCAATCCCGATCCCGACAAAGCACAGTACTTCAATGCGATTGGCAACCGCCACCGCAGCCAGGTTTTTCACTTTTGCGTGAATGATTCGGGCGGTTTGCTCGGCAGACTGTCTGTTTAGACCTTTACGCAAAAAAACAATCGTGTCGCTGGCGATCTGCAAGGCCAGTCTGGCTGCGGACCCCTCAATATATTCCTGCTCCCGGAAAACAGTTTCCATTACAGCGATCAATGCGGCGACGCCTACAGGGTTCATGATCAGCATCGGCACGCTGATACTGGTGACAAATTGCACGGCCTGCTCGAACGGGCGGTCAAACAGCACGAGGATTCCCATGTGGAGACCTTCGAGAAGGAGTCCGATTGCCAGCGCGTATGGCCACTTTTCTTTTTCCGCCGGCAGCCTGCTTTTGAACATTCCTGCAACCAAACCTTCAAGAATGGTTGCAACCGCGCTGCCCAGGGCGCTGAAACCACCCAGATAATAGCGATGGACCCCGGCAATCAGTCCCGCACCGGTCCCTGCAATTTTGCCGCTGACCAGGCCGGCAACAATCACCCCAACCGCACGCGTATTGGCAAACCCATCTTCAGTGGGAACTCCGACATATGTTCCCAAAATGCCCACAATGCCAAAAAAAACGGCCACTGCACCTTTTTCAGTTGAGGAGATCTTGCTTCTGAGCATAACACTGCGAAACAATTTTGCTTTGCTTAACAGGAATACAACTGCAAGCATTACTCCCAGGCCAACAAACAATTGGTTAATTATTTGTCCCCATTTTTCCAGAAGCAATTTGATACCCCCCAGCAACCGCTTAATCCCATGCCGGCTCTTTCAGCGATACTTAATTTATGGCGTCAAGGATTCCTTAAGTTTGTTATAGAGGGTTGCCATCGAAATATCCAATTCTTTGGCAATTCGCCGTTTTGCATCAACACCGCTGCCGTAATGGCTGAGCATGTTTTTAATTACCCGCTTTTCAAAAGCCTGCACTATTGTCGCCAGTGTTCCGGAAGATATCGACCCTGGCATCACTTCGAACCACCTCGGCAGATGGCTTTCCGTGATAATGCTGTCTTCCGTCATGTTAACGGCATATTCAATCACATTGCGCAATTCCCGCACATTGCCCTGCCATGGATAGCGGACGAAATCCTTCTTAACATCGGTGTCAATGCTGAACTTACGGCCTATTTTACGCTCACAGTTTTGCAAAAAGACATCAGCCAGGAGAAGAACATCCGCCCCCCTCTCCCTCAATGGCGGCAGATTGATGGAAAGAACATTGAGCCTGTAGTAAAAATCAGCCCGGATTTTTTTGTCCTGAACAAGACTATACGGATTTTTGTTCGTTGCCGCAATGATTCTGATATCTACCGGTATTTCATTTGTTTCGCCAATACGGCGCACAGAGCGTTCCTGCAAAACCCGCAGTAGTTTCGCCTGCATTTCAAGACTCAATTCGGCGACTTCATCAAGAAAAACCGTGCCGCCGCCGGCGATTTCAAAAAGCCCCAGACGCCCGCCCTTTTTTGCCCCTGTGAAGGATCCTTCTTCATAGCCGAACAGCTCGCTTTCAATAAGAGAAGGAGCGATGGCGGCGCAATTAATTCCGACAAATGGTCCTTCTGCCCGGTTGCTGGAATTGTGGATGGCCTGGGCAAAAACTTCTTTCCCTGTGCCGCTCTCGCCGCTGATCAAAACATCGGCGTCCGCCTTAGCCGCCCTTTTAGCCATCCGGATTGCCTCGTTAAGCGGAATGCTGTCACCGACAATATCGCCAAAAGTGTACTTTGCCTTATACATTCGATCCACCATCGTTTTAAGCTGATTCGTTTTTGTGGCAATCTTCTTCAGTTCTTCGGAAAGGCGGCGAATCTCGGTAATGTCTTTCACCACGGATATTCCCCCGACTGTATCCCCATTCACAATTATCGGCGCCATATCCACTACATATTCAACGGAACCTTCCCTGCGATAAGCGCCAACTACCGGTTTGCAATCCGCGATTACCCTCGGCAGCATAGCTCCCGGCCGGACGTCGGTCAGGCATCGTCCAAGGATCTGCTCCTCAGTGACTCCTGTAATCCGGGTATATTCGGCATTGATATATCTGACAACCGTATTAACATCACAAACGAGTATGCCATTATTAATTGAGTCCAGAATTTTTACAAACCACTGCTCTGCTGCCTCAGGGGAAGGAAACATTTCTTTGAGATTGGCGGTAATTTGATTGCGTTCCACAGACATCCCCTCCCTTGATCCGTTTAGTTCAAGTCAGTCACTCCGGACGGACATCGCTCCGTAGCAACACTATTCGTGTTCTGCCGGCAACTTTCCTTCGGCCCGCAAAAAAAGGCAGCCATCCTGCGATAGCCGCCTTTGATCTTATAATGTTTATTCTGTTGTCAGGAAGTCCTCAAGCTGATTTTTCAGAGTTTTTCCGGCACTTCCAGGTTCATGATCGCCGAACTCAGCGATTTTCCGTGGATGTCGAGCGCCAAAGTCCGCGTCACGCCTCCACCCAGTGCATTATACATGACAAAGTTAAGCGCACCGATATTCGGGAGGGAATAACGGACAACCTCCCCTTTCACGATTTCGGCAAAAAACTCTTTCACCTTTTCGGCGGTAACGTATTTTTCCAGCAACGGATAGTTCGCCGGATCATGGGCAATCACCGAGATATTTGAAGTGTTGCCTTTATCGCCGGTTCGGGAATGGGCTATTTCGCGCAGTTTCATATCAAATCACCTCGTAATGTATCGTATGTTTTATCAGCGAGCGGGGAATGAGGGCAGAGACCATGGCCACGACTTCCCGGGCGACCTTCCAAGCGCCGGCGCCTCCGGCCGGTCCGTTGGTGTACAGTGTTTCCACTTCATTTCCGATGCGCACGGCTTCTTTCATGCTGTCAGTCCGACCCGCCACCCGGACCCGGACTTCATAGGGGGAGTGCCCTTCGGACAGTTTCGCTCCGTGAAGGGAGTTTACTCCGATTAAATCCAGTTTCAGTTCCGAATATTTCACTCCGGTCAATTTCAACCGCTCCGCCACGATATCCAGAGCAAGCCGGCCGCGGGACTCCGCTCCCGGTCCGGCGTAACTCATTTGCCCTTCGCCGATGAAACTGTCCACATACCCTATGGAAACCTTCAGAGAATCGGTCTTCGCACTTCCGCCGCCACCCTGGACACGAACCTGGTCCGGCCCGGTCCGGGTCATCGTAACGGCTGTAAAGTCAGCCACCACGTCAGGGGTGATATACGCCGCGGGATTATGGATCTCATACAGGAACTGCTCTTTGCAGGTTTTCAGGGAAACCTCACCGCCTGATCCTGCCACTTTCGTGATGATAAAAGAACCGTCTTCCTGTACTTCGGCGATAGGGAAGCCCAGCCGCGCCAGATTTTGCACATCTTTATAGCCTGGGTCGGCGAAATAACCCCCTGTAATCTGCCCGGCGCACTCCAGCAGATGGCCCATCACTGTAGCCTGTCCCAGAGTATTCCAATCGTCCATCTCCCAGCCGAATTCATAAATGAGCGGAGCGATGAACAGCGCGGGATCTGCGACCCTGCCTGTGATAACCACGTCGGCGCCATTCTGCAGCGCTTCGACGATGCCTGCGGCGCCAAGGTACGCGTTCGCTGAAACCATTCTATCTTTGATCGTTGAAAGCCTCTCGCCAGTTTCCTCGATGGCCGGGTTCTGGGTGCGGACGACATCCAGCACATCGTCACCTGTAACGGCAGCTATTTTCAACCCGCGCAGTCCCAAATTCAGCGCGATCTCCTGGATTTTCTTTGCTCCCGCTTCAGGGTTTGCGGCGCCCATGTTTGTGATAATCCGGACTTTTTTTTGTCGGCAGACTCCCAGAACGGCCTCCATCCGGGCTGCCAAAAGAGCATCATATCCCGCCCCGGGATCTTTCATTTTCGCCTGCTGCGCAATTGCAATAGTCCTCTCGGCCAGACACTCGAACACGAGATATTGAATATCTCCCTTTAGCGACAGTTCTTCGGCCGGTTCGATGCGGTCGCCGGAATATCCTGCTCCTGAGCCGATTCTTACTTTCTTCATGAGATAACACCTCTTTTTTTCATCGTATGTTTAGAACGGGAACACACCCACGATTGCACAGGTAATTGTCATGATGATCGACGCCAGCCACAGAAAGGGAATGGAAAATTTCTGATGTTCTCCCAGCTCGACGCCTGTCAGTCCGACAATTAAAAATGTCGCAGGAGTTAAAGGGCTGACCGGAAACCCTACAGTCATCTGTCCCATTAATGAAGCCTGCGCAACTGCAATTGGCGCGACCCCCAGTATTTTCCCAACTTCGGCGATTACAGGCATGACGCCGAAATAGTAAGAATCAGGATCGAACAGTAAACTGAGAGGCATGGAAATAACTCCCACAGCAAAAGGGATGTGCTGGGCCAGTGCCGGCGGAACAAAGGAAACAGCCACTTTTGCCATTTCCGTAATCATCTTTGTTCCGCTCATAATACCGACAAAAGCTCCTGCTGCCAATAAAATACTGGCCATCATCAAAGCCGCTTTGGCGTGGGCATCGATGCGGGCTTTTTGAGCCTCCACACGGGGATAATTGAATAAAAGGGCAATCACTGTACCGACCATGAACATCGGAGCGGGATCGACCTTGCCGCTGATCATTGTTCCCATCACGATAAGGGCCAGGACCGCATTGAGCCAGAACATTCCAGGCCGCCTCAAGGCTGCCTCTTCCGGCTTCAGTTCTCGTTTAAGGACAACGTCGCTTTCCGCATTTCCGGTCAAATTGAGCCGCCGCTCTTCTTTTTTACCCAGGAAGTACGCCAATGTAAAAATATAAATGAGCCCCACCACCTGGGGAATAATGATTGGCGTGAAGATTTCGGTCACAGGAATATGCATCACTGCTGATGCCCGGAGAGTAGGACCGGTCCATGGAAGATAATTAACACCGGCAGCCAAAGATACCATGAGGCAAAGCAGTCTTTTGTCCATGTTCAGGCGTTCATAAATCGGCAGCATGGCCGGAATGGTTATCAGGAAACACACCGCTCCCGAGCCGTCAAGATGGATAAGAAGAGCCAAAAGCGCACTGCCCATCAAAATGCGGGTAGGTTTGGCACCGACCGTTTTCAGGATGTTGTCGATAATCGGATCAAAAAGGCCGGCATCACTCATCACCCCGAAAAACAGAATGGCGAAAACAAACATTGTTGCCACCGGAGCGATGTTTTTTACTCCATCAATTATAAATTTGCTTGTCTGAAGTCCAAAACCGCCCATAAGCGCCGCAATGATCGGAATGGCAATTAGCGCGATCAGCGGCGAGAGCCTCTTGGTAATGATCGTAATCAACAGAACGAGGATTGTAAGAAGCCCCAGTAATGCCAACAATTGATTCCCTCCTCATTTATATTCCTGTTGAATAATGTTGCAACTTTTATGCCAATCAACAAAGCCTTTGGTTTGGGGCTTTACTTAGCTTATCGCATTACGGAATTTCTTGTATTTTAGAATTTTTAGAAAAGAAACCATAGCGACAGCCTCAAAACGGCTGCCCCTATGGTTTCTTTTTTGTTATAAAATACTGGAATTATTTTAAATGTTTCTAAAATATTGGAATGAACTGAGGCTTCGTCCGTTGATCATCCTGCCCAGATGATAAATCATTTTTCCGGGCAAGAAACCTGCGTTATGCGCTTTTATTTGCGAGTTCCGCAATCCGAATTGCTGCGCCGGGTCCATAAAGACCTCCATGATAGCAGAGAACCTGTTCGATATTGAAGGGAAGAAGTTTCTTGAGAGACCCCAGCGCAGCAGGAAGATCCGGGGTGAATTCAGGGCTCGGACCGACAAGCGCCCCGTCCTCCACTCTCAGTTGGTCTCCGGCAATCAACAGACGGAGCTGCGGAAGAAAAAAGCACACATGCCCCGGGGTGTGGCCCGGGGTGTGAATAACGCGGATACCGCCATGGAAAGGCAGAACATCACCATCGTTGAAAAGTCTGTGAACAGGGGCTGAGGGTAGGTTGGCGAAAACTGCCGTTGCCCGGGGCCGAAATTCAGACGGCAAAGACGCTATCCGTTCGGCGATTTTTTGCGGCGTCAGTTTGATACTGGGAAGCGTTCCTTCAATATAGGGTTTTTCCGCCGGATGGGAAAAAACCTCGATTGCCGGATTTTTTTCGATGAGTTCAGGCAAAGCGCCGATATGGTCCCAATCATGATGCGTGATGAAGATGCGGCGGATCTGGGAAAAGGGAACACCGGCCGCTTCCACGGCCTGCCGGATTATTTCTGCATTGCCGGGAAATCCTGCGTCTATGAGAATTGCCGATTCCCTGTCCCATAAAAGAACCGGATGGATGCGGCGCGGCGCACCGAACATCTCGACATCGAGTTCGATGATTTTAAGATTCGATTCCGCATCCACTTTGTACAGGGTGTCCGCCATTCGCCCCGCCCCTTTCTTTATACAATCATCATTCTGATCTCGGCAGCTTCCGCGAAGTCCGCCTCCGTGGCCGCCTTGACGTCTTCAACCGTAACGCCAGGCGCGAGTTCGGTCAAAGTCAGCCCTTCCGGACCGCAGGTCATGACGCACAGTTCCGTCACTATCAGATCCACTTCTTTAACCGCCGTCAGAGGTAAATTGCACTTTTTCAATATTTTGGGCGCGCCCTTGGACGTATGTTCCATTGCGATGATAACGTGTTTGGCGCCTGCCACCAGGTCCATCGCCCCGCCCATCCCCGGCACCATCTTTCCCGGCACCATCCAGTTCGCCAGATTTCCTTCCTGGTCCACCTGCAGGGCGCCCAGAACTGTCGCTTCCAAATGTCCTCCCCGGATTATTCCGAAAGAGGTTGCGCTGTCAAAGAATGCTCCTCCCGGCAGGATGGTCACCGGCTTTCCGCCGGCATTGACCAGGTCAGGGTCATTGGCGCCTGAAGCCGCCGGACCCAGGCCGATGAATCCGTTCTCCGAATGCATGATGACGTGGACGCCGGCCGGCAGATAATCGGCCACCATCGTGGGAATGCCGATACCCAGGTTGACCAGGGCACCGTCCTTGAATTCCTGCCCTACACGCCTGGCAATAAGTTCTTTCGCATCCATTCTCGTTCGCCTCCTTAACCCTGAACCAGGTATGTTACAAATATTCCCGGTGTCATGACTTCATCCGGTCCGATTTTGCCGATTTCCACAATCTGTTCGGCCTCCACTATGACAATTTCGGCTGCCGTGGCCATGAGCGGGTTAAAATTGCGTGCGGCGCAGCGGAATACCAAATTTCCGGCCTTATCCGCTTTGTGAGCTTTTACCAGAGCAACATCGGCTTTAATCGGCAGTTCCAGAAGATAGTCCCTGCCCTCAACGGTTATTTTTTGTTTACCCTGCTCCACTGGAGTTCCCACGCCTGTGGGGGTAAGAATTCCGCCGAGGCCGAATCCGGCGGCGCGGATTTTTTCCGCCAGACTTCCCTGCGGGACCAGTTCGACTTCCAGTTCACCGGCATTCATCTGACGTCCGGTTTCCGGGTTTGTGCCGATATGCGATACGATGGCCTTATTTAGCTGCTTGTTGACAACCAGTTTGCCGACCCCTTTGTCCGGAAAACCTGTGTCGTTCGCTACAACGGTTATGTTTTTAACATTCTTCTGCAATATGCCGTCCACAAGTTTTTCCGGCGTTCCGACCGCCAAAAACCCGCCGATCATGATTGTCATGCCATCTTTTATTTGATCCATGGCCTGTGCCATGCTGATAATCTTCGCCACAAGCACCCCTCCTCCACCTGTTTTGTCTTAGCCGGGAAAAATCCGGGAGTCCCGAAAGACTCCCGGCCAAAGGATATATGACCCTCTACTGCATAATTGGTGCAACGTACGGCAGCGTCTTTGACAAAAGCCAGAGCATGATCAACACAACCGGTGCGTGGAACATTAACTGCAATATCGAATATCCTGCCAGGTCGCGGGCCTTGACTCCCGTCAAGCCGAGCAGCGGCAGCATCCAGAACGGATTGATGAAGTTCGGCAATGCCTCTGCAGCATTATAAACCTGAACAATCCAGGCCAGGTTGACTTTTAGCTGATTGGCGGCTTCCATGACATACGGAGCTTCCACGATCCATTTGCCGCCGCCGGAAGGCAGGAACAGGCCCATCACGGCTGAATAGACACCAACGATAGCCGCCAGTGAGTCCTGGTTTGAAATCGCCACAAAGAATTTGGCAAGCACTTCATTCAGGCCGGAACCCATCATGACGCCGAAAATCCCTGCATAAAGGGGGAATTGCAGCAGAACTCCGCCAGTGGCGGGAACAGATTTGGCAGCTGCCCGCAGGAATGCCCGCGGGGTCCAGTGCAGGAGCATGCCTGCGATGAGGAAAATGAACTTGTAATTGTTCAGGTCGAGAGCGGCGAGACCGCCTTTGGTGGCAAACAGGTTCACGAGATAGCCGATGCCGATGACAACCATGAAAATGGTCAAAACCGGGCTGTATTCCAGCCATTCACCCGGGGTGTTCGGTTTTTCAACAGGCTCTTCGACTTCTTTATACTCAATGCCGATCATTTCAAGGGTTTTGGCTTTGTCTGCCGTGGGACAGGAAACATAGCAAATCCAGACCGACAGAACTGTCAACACGGAGATCATGACCAGATTTTGCCAGGTAAACAAAGTCTGTCCCAGTGAGATCGTTCCTGTGATTTTATATAACGCAGGAGGAATCGAAGCCTTGCTGGCCTGCAAAAGAGCAGCGGAGGAAGAAAGCCCAAGGGCCCAGATGCTGCCCAGGCCCAGATAGGCGGCAGCCCCCATGGCTCGGTAGTCGACGCCTTTGACTCTATGGCTGACTTCTTTCGCCAGCATGCCGGCAAAAATCAGGCTGAAGCCCCAGCTGAGCAGAGAGGCCATCATCGCGACAAATGCAACGTATGCAACGGCAACTTTTGGGGTTTTCGGCACGTCCGCCAGTGAACCGATCAATTTGTGCACAGGCTTGGAAATTGCCACAATATACCCGCCGATGACTACAAAAGCCATCTGCATGGTGAAAGGAATCAACGCCCAGAAAGAGGCGCCGAAGTCAACCGCGATCTTTTCGACCGAGCGTCCGTTCAATAATGCTCCTGCGCAGGTAATAATCAGTGCGATAACCGCAAACACATAGGCATCCGGAAACCACTTCTCGCTCCAATCCGCGAGTGAAGCGCCAACCCGTTCAAAAAAAGTTCCCTGCTGCTTTTCCGCAGTATTATTTTGACTCATCAACAACCGACTCCTTCCATAATTTAAATGTAAAATCTTAAAATGAAACCAAAAACCTACATTGGCAGCTTTGCCAGCAACAACCCTTCCACCTCTTTTCCGGCCTCCAATCCTGCCTGTCATACTCTATTGCAATAATTATGCCAACATTCAGCACATTCTTCCACAATGCTTTTCTTTCCCTCTGAGGTCAATAATATCGGCATTTCTTAGATTTTTAACATACAAAAAAAATACGCATCCACCGAAGTGAGCTGCGCATTTTTTTGCACTCCACTGCAATATCTTTCACTCTTTCGCTGATTGATGGCGTTCGCCCAGTCCATATTCATCCAATTTATAAAGCTGAAAATCTTCAATAATCTTAATCAGTCTTTCAGGATATTGAGGATTTGTTGCGTAGCCTGCTTTTTTTAGTCCATAGGCCCATTTCTTGTAATCCTTTATACTATAATCAAATAGAAACTGGTAACGCATACTTCCTGTCAAAAACTCAGAGTGATCACGGTAAGATTCTATCGCATTATTATATTTCCTAAAGCACTCATTATGTGCGTCATCATCTTTACGAATAATTGGTCCGGTCCAGGTATTTTTACATTTTATTCCAAAGTGATTATTCCCTTCAATGGCCAGTGGAGAGTTCCCGTCACCAGATTCCAGACAGGCTTGTGCCATGGTAATACTGGCCGGAATATGGTATTGAATCATCTCCTGTATGGCAACCTTAGCAAACATATCGATATATTCCTGTCGTGTACTCTTTTGCCCTGATTGACCATCAGTCTGGCCACTCAGGAAAAGGAACATCCCGAATAAAAAAAATAACCTAAAACGATGACTAACCATAATGGG